>Ga0160438_1000017_pt1 | contig 189074 bp, 162 predicted proteins | sample HID1975K_E0MG_FD_108203 | JGI IMG/M metagenome (GOLD analysis project Ga0160438, IMG submission 108203) | Enriched soil microbial communities from UW Madison campus, WI, USA - HID1975K_E0 MG | ecosystem: Environmental > Terrestrial > Soil > Unclassified | place: USA: Madison, Wisconsin...
ATATAGAAGAAGCAACAAACTATTTGCAATCAAACGGTGTGGAAACCTGTGATGAATTGGAAGAACTTCCGGAAAATATGCATTGGATTACAGACCCGGCAGGAACTGTTTTCAATTTACAACGAAGAGAAACAGAGTAATACGAGTTTTCATATTTACTATCTCTAATAAAGCTAAATAATTATGTCGTTTCAAGCATACATTAACAACATCAAAGTAAAGACAGGTAAAAGCCCTGAAGATTTTAAGAAACTTGCAGAAAAAAAAGGTTTTTTGAAAAACGGAGAACTAGTAGAAACCGTAAAAGCCACTGAAATTACAAATTGGCTTAAAGACGAGTTTGAAATAGGGCACGGGCACGCAATGGCAATTTACGCAACATTCAAAGGGAAAACGAAATGACAAGAAAACCATCGAATTGCTGACAGGATTTGCAGTCAATGTAGGACGACATACACCAAAGAATTATAATTGATGTACAGCCAAAAATAAAATTATGAAAAAGGTAATTGCCGCAATCAATATGACAATTGACGGATTTTGTGACCATACGGCGGGGATTCCGGATGAAGAAATACATCAACATTACGCTGACCTGTTAAACAATGCTGACTGCCTTCTCTACGGAAGAATAACTTATCAACTAATGGAATATTGGAAATCTATTGCGAAAAATCCAACAGGAGACAAATCATCGGACGAATTTGCCGTAGCAATAGACAAAGTTCCTAAAATTGTTTTTTCTCATACGCTGAAAAGCGTAGAATGGCACTCTGCGAAATTAGCAACTAAGGACATCAAAAAAGAAGTCTTAGAACTTAAACAACAAGCAGGTAAAGACATTTTCGTGTGCAGTCCGAGTTTAATTGTAGCTTTAACTAAGCTTAATCTAATAGACGAATACCAACTATGTGTTCACCCTGTTATAGTGGGAAGCGGTTTACCATTATTTAAAAACATAAACGATAAGACTATTCTTAAACTCATAAAGACAAAAACTTTTGGTGGGGGTGCCATAATTCTTTACTATGAACCTACAAACGAAAGAACAACGAATTACTAACAAGAGCTTGATAAATGAACACACAAGAACAAATCAAAAAATATGTTGATAGCCAATCTGAACCAAAACATGTTGATATTGAAATGTTGCATTAAGTTCAAAACGCTAAAAGACATAAATCTTGAGATACTTGAAACAGCAATACTAGACGGAGTTAAGCAGACAACATAACCAACAACGACAAGTAATGACAATAAACGAGAAGCAAAAAAAACGGAAAGTATAAAATATGTCAAAAAGTAACTTACTAGAAATGAACAACGTTGGCATCGTTGTAGAAAACCTTGATAATGCAATTTCTTTTTTCACAGAAATTGGATTGAAACTTGAAGGACGAGCAATGGTTGAAGGAGAATGGGCGGGTCGTGTAACCGGACTTGGCAATCAGCGCGTAGAGATTGCAATGATGGTTACACCCGATGGACACAGCCGCTTAGAACTTTCAAGATTTTTAACACCGACAACTATTTCAGACCATAGGACAGCACCTGTTAATTCTCTTGGGTATCTAAGAATTATGTTCAGAGTTGACAATATTGACGAGTTGGTTTCCAGGCTTACAAAGCAAGGCGCTGAACTTGTTGGCGAAGTGATTCAGTATGAAAATATATATCGGCTATGCTACATTCGTGGAACGGAAGGACTTCTCATTGGACTGGCAGAACAGCTTGATTAACACTTGTGAAAAAAAACAATTTATCTTTGTTTGAAATGGCCAAGCGGAAACTTTTTGAAATACAGCAGAATAGTAACCGTTACCTAATTATCTTTAATGTTTTTATAAAAACTTGTTAATCAAATAGAAAAGCTTTTTTCTGAAAACTTTTAAATAGAATCCATGATGAAGAAAATTATTTATTACGTGGCTTGTTCCATTGATGGATACATTGCAGGCCGGAATGATGATGTCAGTAAATTCATCTATCAAGGGGATGCAACACAAAAATACCTCGAAGACCTAAGATCTTTCGAAACAGTCATGATGGGTAGGAATACTTATGAATTTGGTTATCAATTCGGTGCGGAACCCGGACAGCCATCACCTGCTTACCCACATATGCAACACTACATCTTCTCCAATAACCTGAAATTCGAAGAGAAAAGCAACCAAGTTGAGATTCGGCCGTTGGATACGGAAGAAGTAAAGCGGATCAAAGAAGGGTCCCGTACCGACATTTATTTGTGCGGCGGCGGACAATTTGCTGGTTGGCTTCTGGCACATGGATTTATTGACCAGCTAAAAATCAAACTCAATCCCATTACCCTGGGCGGCGGAACACCGTTATTCGGACAATCGGCATCTCCTGCTACTTGGAAGCTATTACATTCGGAAAGTTTTGATAACGGTATTCAGTTTATCACGTACGAACGATTAGCATAAACATAAAAGAATGGACGTAAAAGTATAGAATTGGGTGAAGTATCCAAACGCAATCTAATATCAGGTTGCCAAGAAGACTGGCAGTAGTTCTTATACTTATGGCTGCATATACGTTCTCTTGTGCCGATAGATAAATACTTTCGTAATGATCCTTACTAAGGGGTTTTGCCAGGTAGTCTTTTATGAAGGAATACGTTCGACTGCATGTGTAAATGATGACTTGCACTGCTGGCTGCAGGTTTACTTTATGGAGTCAATCATTGAGAGGGTAACGATCACCACTTTTGGGGATATCCGGAGAGACTATATTTGACTACTTTTGAATCATATAGTAACGAACTACCATTAAGTTGGTTTGATTCGGAGAAATAAGTTCAGAGAAACAAAAAAATACATTGAATGGGAGAGCAGCATGTAAATAGTAACGATTTGGGAAAGGGGGCAGATATATTTAACGATATCCCCAAAATGATTAATGAGTTAATACCAATTATTGAAGAAGGCATAAAAAAATTAAAGGGGGTAACATTTGAGAAGGCTAATATACCTGATTTAGCCAACGCTATCGACGAAAAGGTCAAAACGCTTAAAGAACAGAAGTTAAGGTTTAATAATAATAGGGAGAACAGGCGGTTCAGAACTTGTGGTGGTGGTAAAGGTGATCCTGAAAATGATAAAAAATATTCAACATTCAAAAAAGACTTAATACAGAACACCGAAAAGTTGTTTAAGGTCAATATAACGGACTTCAATTATGGAGTAAAAAGAACCGGAGATGCTGCTAATTGGGTAAGTATAATGAAATTTCAAAAATTGAAAGGAAGAGATAATGAAAAAAAACCAATCTTGCCGGATGTAGTAAAACTAAATATCGTTGATGAAGAGGCTCGTAAAGCAAAGATTTTAGAGCTGGGAGGCTCTAAAAGTGCCAAAAAAGACATCAGTGATTTCAATAAGTGGTATAATGAGTCAATCAATCAGCTTATAGAGATTTTTAGAACACTCGCAGATATAAGCGAAGTCTTTTACCAACATAAGATGCAGGTATGGCGCGAGACAAGATTACGAACGAAAACTTTTGATGTAAAAAATAACGGGTACCCGAATGGGCTTCGCTAATAATCCGGTGCCCCCAACACCGCAAGCAGTTCATCATCACCACCCATGGTACAGGGGTAATCGGTAGCGATGTTGAGAAACGTTTGATCGAAAATACCCCACTTGGCCGCACAGGACAGCCAGATGACATTGCTAAATTCGGTTTTTGTTAAGCCCGTTAGGTTTAAACCAACGATTTAAGCGTAGAAAGATACACACGAAACATCATTTATTCAAAATTACCCCACCATTTAAATCGATCTGAATATTAACCTGGATGGCTTGTTCACTGTTTAATAAACTGGAAAGCATTAAAACAAAACGCCATGTTCGGTAAAAACATTTGATAAATAAGTTCTACCATTCTTCATTGTTAAAAGAAGAAGCCAAAGCCCATTTAAAGAATTGGAATCAACGGAAGGCCAATCTGTTTAAACATTTGCTTAGTTCCTTGTGCAATTCTGTGAAAAGATTTTAAATATGTAAATTTCCTCTATAAAATAAGCGCTCATTGGCAGAGGAGAGATCGATCAATTCCTTTTTTATATACAATGCGATTATTTTGCATATAAAAAGCAATTTATCTAAGTTTGATTGATTATGTAACCGTCATGATCTGCAAAAATCACACAATGGGATGATTAGATCATGACAGCTTCATCGCCAATGAAAAAAATTAAACAGATGAAACCTGCATCAATTTCCATATACAGAAGACAATGAATAATTTATGCAAGCTCCATTGCCATTAAAACCGCCGAAGGCAGCATGAATGCGTTTAAAAACGTACAAATAATGAATAAACAAGTTTATTTGAATGAAAAACGTAATTTGGGTTTTTATCACCTCGGTGAAGGAACATTTGGAAGAGCTCAGAAATACAGATGAACAATGATATTAAAAGAGAGGATCGGCTATAACTACCTGAAATACCTGCTTACCGTGGCCTTTTCCGCCTTGCTGGTTATGGGGTATGCGCAGGAGGAGGAAGAACAGCAGGAAGAGAAGCGACAAGCCAGTGAGAAACGGGACGAAGGGCAATCTACGCCTATGGGTTCCATCGATGTCGTACGTGATTACCGGCCGATGCTGGCCGATGCGGTAAAGATCCGCCGGAGTCCGGATATGCATATCAACCGGAAAGCGCTTGAGATTGAGCTGCGCCAGATCGCCGCTGCCACGTATTTTGCACACAATAAATTCAAACAAGCTTACCACAGTAAATTGGTAGAACGGTATCCAGACGCTTCACGCAGCAATATCGATAATTTTCGGATCGGCTCCATCGCCTATCTAGCAGGCCAATACGAAAGAGCGACCTCTATTCTGGAGAAGGTGGCGGATCCGGATGCCTTTTATCAGGGCGCGTTAATTGCTTTGGGCCAAATTGCCGTAGAAACCGGCGATAAGCAACGTGCACGGGATGCGTTTGTCAAAGCATCCAGACTGGATTTCGATCAGGCATTGAAATCGGATGGGCTGTTTAACTATGCTAAAATCTTATATGAATTAGACTCTGTCCAGCTTGCCCAGGAGGTCCTCCAGCAATATATCGCTCAGAAATATGCAGATAGTGAACCTGATGCTAAAAGAACAGAAAATACGGAATCACTATTGGCCGAGGTTTTATCGGGCACGAGCAATTTCCATGCAGGGGTAGCTATGCTGGAATCGTTCAACAATAGGGGTCGGGAAGCCGATAGGACCTACCAAAAGGTAACGTATTACCGCGGATTGGAGTTTTATAATGAGCGCGCTTTCGAAAACAGCATATCCCTGTTCATACGATCGGAAAAATTCCCGATCGATGTGGAAATGGCGGCGTTGGCCACGTATTGGAAAGCGGAGGCGATGTATGAAGTGCGCAAGTACGGGGAGGCGGTGGAAAACTTTTCCCGGTTCCTCCGCTTGCCCGCTGCACGAGGCACCAATGTATATAATTATGCAAACTACGGCCTGGCCTATGCGGCGTTCCGCAACCACAGCTTTAGCATAGCTGCCGATTATTTTGAACGCTTTTTGGCTACCGAGGGAAGTTCGCTGGAGGAAAATGTACGTCATGACGTGATCGCACGTTTGGGCGATTCGTATTTGTCCGTGCGCAATTACGACCGAGCCAACGAATACTATGATCAGCTGATCAACAGCGAAGCTCCCAATCAGGACTATGCGTTGTTCCAGCGCGGTATTATCCAGGGATTGCAGGGCGACAATGAAACCAAGCTCAGCACTCTAAGGTCTGTTGTTGAACAATTTCCGGGTTCGAACTATGCGGATGACGTGGCTTTTGAAGTCCCGTACACGTATTTCACTAGCGGAGATTACGATGCCGCCATCGAAGGGCTGCAGCAGATGATCGAACAATACCCCCGCAGCAGCTATGTCCCTAGGGCGTTGATGACCATCGGGCTTGTTCAGTACAATAATGATGATACCGAAGCGGCGAAGGCAACCTTCCAGCGGGTAGTGGAGAAATATCCAACAACCGAAGAGGCAGGGCAGGCGCTGCGTTCCATTGAAAACATCTACCTGGATCAGGGGGATGCTTCGAGTTATATACATTACGCAACCAGCGCCAATATTGGTGATCTAAGTGCCGCGGAGCAGGATAACCTGGCTTTCCAGGCAGGCCGTTCCTTGTTTACCAGGGGGGAGTACGGACCGGCTGTGGAAGCGATCAATGCGTATTTTGATAAATTCCCGAAACCCATACAGGAAAAACATGCCCGTTATATCCGCGGGGTGAGTTTGTACCATACCGGGCATCCGAAGGAGGCGCTGCATGACCTGAACATTATCCTGAACGACTGGACGAGCCCGTATACGGGGAAGACCTTGCTTACGGTGGCCGCGTTATACCTGAGCTTGAAGGAATATAACGAGGCCATCGTGCACCTCAAAAAACTGGAGCTCACTTCAGCATATAGAGAAAACTATGGCTATGCGGTAACGAACCTGATGATTTGTTATTTCGAAATCGGCGACTTGGAGCAGGTGGCCAAGTATGCGAAGTTGATTAAGAATTACGATCGGTCATCTGAAGAGGACATTGCCAAGGCACACTTATACAGTGCGCGGGCCATGCTGCAGGAAGAGAAAGTGGAGCCCGCCATGAAAGAACTGAATCTGGCGGCGCAGAAGAGCCAAACGGCAGTCGGCGCAGAGGCACGGTACCGCATGGGGCAACTGCAGTATGAAGACAAGGAATACAACAAAGCCCAGGAAACGGCCTTTGAAGTGATCAACAACATGGGGTCTCATGACTATTGGGTGGCCAAGAGCTTCATCCTGCTTGCGGATGTCTATGTGGGTAAAGGAGATAAGCTCCAAGCGAAGAGGACGTTGCAAAGTGTGATTAAAAACTATGAAGAAGATGATGACATCATCCCTTCAGCAAAAGAACGTTTACAGAAATTGAACAATAAGTAACAGGAATTTTTTAGCTATGATCGTGCAAAAATCAATGCGCAATAGGTCTTCTAACAGCCGTGTTTTCGGTAAGTATATAATTCTGACATCAACACCGTAACAAATACGTAATGTGCTCAGCAAGGCACGCTGCTTGCAGTAATTACTTTCCAGTACCCGTTAAATAATTTCCAGACTCTGGTAAATTTGACACGGCTTTCAAATGGCTGGTTCAGATAAATGCCCCTAATCTCTTTGGTAACCACTACCGCGCAGGTATCTCCGAATATGTGCAACTGCTGGTCTGAGACAACTAGTTCGGTAATTTTTAAATCCCCGCTGATATGAGGGGCCAGATCTTCCTTTTTGGAAAGCACCATTCCCAGGTGATTAACAAATATCAGCTCATCGTGAAGCAACTGATCCAGTACCTTTAAATCGCTGTTTAAGATGGCTGCAATAAGTTGTGCTTCTAACTTTAAGATTTCGCTTTCCATAGGTGTTTGTTTTACATTTGATGCCGCTAAAAGTATAAAATTAATCTTTAAATTACCACACGAAACGTCAGGTGGATATTTGCAACTAGATACATCATATGAAAATCGTCACCAAACTTACTTTTGGAAAATATTTGGGCTTAATGTATATACAGGCCTATGTTTTCACCCATTATAATTTGGCTGCCAAATACTAGCCATTATTGCCAGCGCATGTAGGTCTATTAGTATATGGATGCGATGGCCATATTGCCGAAGAGAGGAGGGCAAGCATTATCGCACAGCATTTGGATATCAAAGCCATGATGGGGTCTTTGCGTAAGCCCGAATATCTCAAACGTCTCCCATTATTTAAATTTTTCATTTTATCAACAGAAATTGCACAAAAATTCCTATGTTACATTAGTTAACAATCTAAACAAAACCATATAAAACTAATCTTTCTTTACAACCAAATTGATAGTCTAACCTGAAATAATGCTCATAAACCAATCTGTTATAATTGATATTAAAGCTATTATCTCTATATCAAAAGAGTAGGCAATTCGCGCTGTTGATCATGAGCGTACACTAATGTACTGGCATATCGGGAAGCGTATTTTTGAAGAAGAACAAAAAGGTAAGGAGCGAGCCGATTATGGCACTTATCTTGTGAAATATCTTTCGGAACAGTTGCAGCCAGAGTTTGGAAGTGGTTTTCCGTAAGGCAAATCAATCTGTACCGTCAATTCTACCGTACTTTTCCAATTGTGCATACACTGCGTGCACAATTGAGCTGGACACATTATAAGCTGCTTTTAAGTGTTGATAACGAAGATAAAAGAGAATTTTATATCGCCGAAGCTATAAAGAATAATTGGAGTTCACGCCAGCTAGAAAGGCAGATCTATAGCAATCTATATGAACGCCTTTTGATTAGTAACGATAAGGAAAGCGTTCTGGCAGTAGCCAAAAATGAAAAATTACCTTCAGATGCTAAGGAAATTATTAAAGATCCAATGTTTTTATTCTGACTTTCCTGCGTGCGACTTTGTTTTTCCAATGTATTCTTGATATACTCAATTTCTAGCCGGAGGTCTGTATTATCGGCTAACGCCTGTCTGACTTTGGTAAATATTCTTATGATTTGGATATTTACTTTAATAGCTCTATCACTATTTAATACACTGGACAACATAGCAACGCCTTGTTCCGTAAAGGCCATTGGTAAATAGCGTGTCCCGCCTCTACCGTCTTTTGAGGTCACAATTTGTGACCTCAAAATTTCGAACTCCTGCTTCGTTAGTTCGAACATAAAATCTTCAGGAAATCTTTCTATGTTTCTTTTGACTGCTTGTTTAAGCACTTTTGTCTCTACTCCATACAGTTCCGCCAAATCCCTGTCTAGCATTACCTTTTGATCACGTGTATAATATATCTGATTCATTACCACCTCTTCCGGGATTGTAAGATTTTCGTTTGATGATTTAGTTATGGTCATAGTCGGTTTGGTTTCAGTTTAGGGATAACCACTCAGATACGAAAATTATAGCAGCGTCAAGAATTTTTGCTAATAAAATCAGTTGTAAGCTGTGGGCCAGTATAAATAATATGTCATTTATTTATCGATTTTGTGATTATACCATTTTAGTATCCATATGGTCTGTCCGCACCACCGGTTTAGAGACGGGTGGTATATTATCCTTCGTGACCACCACTTTGCTATTCAAGGGTTGGTTTTGCCACTTCAAATCTGAATTTGATCACTTCACCTGATTGCTTACTGTAAGATGTCAGTGGTAGTTTACATTTGTAGCCTAAACATGAATTCAACACAAAAAATATGAAATATTAATTTTAATAACACTACTCCGAATATCCATGACTAAAAGTCCCATCATTTTCCATATATATTCTATTTATTCTTAATCGTTATAAAAGACAAATTTCCTGTGAAAAAAATCAATATCCTCACCACAACTATTGTAACCTGTTTTATATTATTTTCCGGCTGTAGAAAAACAAATGATCTTCCCTCTGCCCCGGATTTAGCCGAAGTGGAGCCGAGTCCCTGCGACACTCCCCCTCTACGTCTCTGGCTTTTTCAACAGTTTGTTAGTTGGGGTAAAGAGCCAACTATCATTGCAGCCAGTGAGGAGCTACAAATGTCAAACCTGGCTAATTTTTACGCATTGCATTTTGAAAACAGTGCTGAAAACCAGTATTTTGGAGTCAATGGTGAATATACCGATCAGGTTAATAAAACCTTCACAGATCTGAAACGCTTTTGGAATATCTTGTCCATTAACGTCATCAAGGTTGCCTCGCATGGTTCTATGTTGCAAGATCGGAGTAAAGTTTTTGAAATGTATAAAAGCGTTTATGGCTATAGTGATGACAAAGCAAACCACTACGCCGACTCGATAGCCACTTTACTTACAAAGTATCCGCAGTTCCTCAATGGAGACCATCCCGCTTTTACTTTTAATCAATTTGCTATACCCGATACAACCATTGCTAATGTTGGTCAAGTTCCGGCTAAAATTATTATTGGGGATGGATTATTAGAGGGTTTCGCTGCACTTGGTTATGGAGATAATGCTCCGCAGGCAATTCTGGCCCACGAGTTCGGACATCACATTCAATATGATTTGGGGATCTTAAAAACGGGTATGAAACTAATCCCAAAAACCTCCCGCCGCATCGAATTAATGGCAGATGCCTATGCCGCATACTTTTTGGCGCACGCCAGGGGAGCAGCTATGCAGTCAAATGATGTGCAAGAAGTTGCTGAGGTTTTTTTTAATACGGGTGATTGCGATTTTGCGGTCGATTCGCACCATGGTACACCTCATCAAAGAAAGGCTGCTACCGAATGGGGATATAGTCTGGCCAAAAATGCTCATAAACAGGATCACATTTTATCAACCAAAGAATTCGCGAGATTGTTTGACGCAGAATTGAATAATATCGTTAAAAAATAATTTTCTATAGCCTTAAAAAGTCCTCTTACATGGAGACCATTAACCTATTGGAGAGTGATAGGGCATCTTGATTTTTATCCGTTCAATTCACTTATTTGGTTAATAAAAGCGTAACATATCGAACATAAGATCAAAACCAATGAATGCTACAACACCCGCTGTTGATAAAAAATAATTTCCCATTTTACGCATACCTGTGGATCGCCTATTAGTTCAATATTATTCGTGTGTTTCAGCGGGTGGATACACCAACTGTACGATGAATAGTTATTTTTCAACAAGCAATCACCACCAAAGAGTTTTCCGTTTATTTTAGTATAGCCGTCTATACTTTCTTTTTCCTGTAGAGATGTCCAGGCGTTCGTTGTATCAGCTACTACTTTCCCAACCCCTATAACCTCTTTGCCGTCAGAATAGGGTTGACTATCGCAGGTATTGGCAATAGATAAATAGTTCGAACTGCTAATAGTCTAAGACTTCCACTGGAAGTGATAGAGAAGTTATAATCTTAAAAGACATAAACGTTATAGCAGTTTACTGTCGACTAATATCTACAAAAATAATAGACATATATCATCTTTTAAATCTGTCCAGATCACTAAAATTACCTGTCTAAAACAAGCACGTCACATGATACCGTACCGTGTCATTTTCATGTTCGGACAGAAAAAACAAACGCTGAGATTCAAAAATCAAATGATGCTAGATATCGTCATTTCTTCCCGTCAGGCAGAGATCATTCCTGGCTTCGTTGTAGAGCGTCTTTTGCCTTACCAGCTGCGGCGCATGGTTGGCTTTTTATTTTTATGGATCACGGCAGTCCGATCAGTATACCAACCGATATAAACAGCTAGTGTATATCAGACTATTGACAAAATGAATGCAGTATTTATGAAAGAAAAAATAACGATTAATTGGCTCCGTGCCGTAGAAGCCTTAAAGGATGTGCCCGAAGCAGAACTGCAATGGTTTATTGACCATGGAACGGTATTGGAGCTGCCGGCCGGGGCGTGTATTTTCAAACCCGGCGACGAGCTACCCGGCCCTTTCGTAATCATATCGGGAAAAGTGAGACTGCTAATGCCTCACGGGAACGAAATGCGGGAAGAGGATGTTTACGAAACCGGGGCTATCGGCGGAAACATGCCGTTTTCGCGGGGTAAGATAGCCAACGTGATCACGGAGGTGGTGGAGGCGGTGAGCTATTTTCAGTTTCCGCTTAACCTGCTGAACGAAATGATCCGATCCCAGTTCGGCCTTACCCAGGCACTGGTGCATGTCATGGCCAATCGTATCCTGAAGTATACTGCTTTCGCGCAGCAGAATGAAAAAATGATGGCGCTCGGGAAACTTTCAGCAGGCCTGGCCCACGAACTCAACAATCCGGCTGCCGCCGTAGTAAGAGGATCTGCTTCGCTGTTGAAACATTTGAAACTGGCGCCGGATAGGTTTAAGCAGGTTTTGTCGCTCAGACTGGAGGCTGCAGATGTAAATTATGTAACCGATAAGCTTCTAGGTGCGCTGTACGCAACGGAAAGACCCGTACTTAATATGATGGAACGCTCAGCTTTGGAAGATGCTATGCTAGACCGGCTGGAGGAACACCGGGTGCCTGAAGCGGCAGAAACCGCGGAGATCCTTGCTGATCTGGGCTTTCGCACTACAGACCTGGACGATCTGCTGGACAATATCCCGGCGCAGGCCGTTGCCGCAGTCTTCGGCTGGATCAACAGCACCTTAGTTGCTGGAAAAATAGCTATAGATATGCAGGAGGCCTCCGGCCGGATCGCAGCGCTGGTAGGGTCAATAAAAGTTTTTACCCACATGGATCAGGGCTACGGCAAACAATATGCAGATATCCATATAGGTATCCGGAACACGATCACCATGTTGCAGCACAGGATCAAGAGTGGCAATGTACAGATCATTGAAAATTTTGATACCGGCTTGCCGGCGGTTAAAGCGATGATAGGCGAGCTGAACCAGGTTTGGACCAACCTCCTGGATAATGCTTTGGATGCGATGGAACCGAATGAAAGCGGCGTTCTGACCATTACTACATCGCGTGCAAAAGATTGTGTGCGGGTCAACATTTCAGACAATGGATCCGGCATTCCTGACGATGTCAAGAGTCGGATCTTCGAACCATTTTTCACCACAAAAGCTATCGGTAAAGGTACCGGGCTGGGTTTGGATGTAGTGATGCGTATCATCAGACAGCATAAAGGCAACGTAAAGGCCCAGTCAAAACCCGGACAAACTGATCTCATCGTGGAGTTTCCTATCGATGGATAATTAACGCTAACATTTAATACTATCATTAACGATTCTATGAGTTTACCGATCATATTTTGTATAGACGATGACGCCCATGTATTAAGGGCCATTACCCGCGACCTTAAAAGCCGTTATCGGGGCCGCTACCGTATCCTTAGTACCCTTTCTGTGCAGGAAGCGCTGGAGAGTTTACTGGAGCTGAATAATATGGGGGAGGCTGTGGCGTTGATCCTTTCAGACCAACGCATGCCCGAAATGCAGGGTGTAGATTTTCTGTCCAAAGCATTACAATACTTCCCGGAAGCCAAACGGGCTTTACTAACCGCCTATGCAGATAAAGATGCGGCCATCAAAGCTATCAATGAAATCAAACTTGATTACTATCTGGTCAAACCCTGGGACCCTCCCGAAGAAAAGTTGTTTCCGGTGATTGATGATCTGTTGCATGACTGGCAATGCGATTACCACCCGGTTTTCAAGGGCATTAAAGTGATCGGCTATCAGCATTCTCAGGGCTCGCATGAGATCAAGGATTTTCTGGCCGGTAACCTGGTGCCTTACCATTGGCTGGACATCCGGACGGACATTGAAGCGAAAAAATTATTGACCAATAATGGCCTTGCCGAGCTTCAGTTGCCGGTAGTACTTTTAGAAGATGGCAGCCATCTGGCCAAGCCAGGCATAGCAGAGCTCGCCGATAAAATCGGTCTAAACCCGCATCACGAACGCCAGGATGTATATGACGTTGTCATCATTGGTGCGGGACCCGCAGGGCTCGCCGCCGGTGTGTATGGTGCATCCGAAGGATTAAAGACCCTCCTGATTGAACGCCGTGCGCCGGGAGGACAGGCAGGCACCAGTTCACGTATAGAGAATTACCTGGGCTTCCCAACCGGGTTGAGCGGCGCAGAACTGACCCGCAGGGCCATGACCCAGGCTGTCCGGCTGGGAACCGAGTTTCTGTCGCCAAGATCTGTTCGGGCAATCGAACTTAAGGATGGTTATAAACGGCTCATCCTGGATGATGCCCAAGACATTATCACCCGCAGCGTGGTGATCACCACTGGTGTTGACTACCGCAAACTCGAAACGGCCGGTATCGCAGAATTTACAGGTGCAGGCATTTATTACGGCGCAGCCATGACTGAAGCTACGGCGTGCAAAGATAAAGAGGTCTATATTGTCGGCGGCGGTAATTCTGCCGGCCAGGCGGCCATGTACCTGTCAAAGTTTGCCAGGAATGTTTATATCCTAATCCGTAAAAATGACCTGTCTGCAACCATGTCTGCTTACCTAATCAATCAGATCGCTGCTGAAAACAACATACACCTGAAACCGAGGGTAGAAATTGCAGCTGCCCATGGTTCAGATAAGATCGAACGTCTGGATATTCGCTCTCTCGATACCGGAGAAATCAGTAATGTTCTTGCTGACGCGCTTTATATTTTTATCGGTGCAAAGCCATTCACCGATTGGATAGGAGTGGGCGTTATAAAGGATGAGAAAGGTTTTCTGCAAACAGGCAGAGACCTGAAATTCCTTGCCGATTTTACAAAGATCTGGAAGCAAAAACGCGATCCTTACCTGCTCGAAACGAGTTGTCCCGGTGTTTTTGCCGCAGGAGATGTCAGGGCCGGAGCCATGAACCGCGTTGCCTCCGCCGTAGGCGAAGGATCAATGGCCATAAGTTTTGTGCACAAGTACCTTGCCGAAGTTAAATAGCGTCAATAGCTGCTCAGGACAGAGTTAATAAAAGAGAAAGTTGACTTTGCCTTTGAGTGATCGAGTTCTCTTAGGACTTCGAAAGGCCATGCGTAAATTGGTGGAGGAAACAGCGGCAACAGGAGGCTCTCTTGTAGTGAAGAAGGATGGTGTACTCAAGGAAGTTCCTGCTAAGGAATTGTTGGGAACTTTACCCGAAGAAGAATAAAAGATTAAAACAGACAATAATGGAGGCCATCTGATAAAGATGGCTTTTCTTTTTTATACACTTCTCTGGTTTCCGGTTGAATGTGGGCAGGATAACCGCAGATAATTCAAGAACAATTTATTTTGCTTGTAAGGATTTCAGGAAACCTTCAAAAGTGCTTTTTAACCTGATTAACGAATACCAAAACCAGCTAGATTTGACATACGACATTTATAAGGATAAATATTGGCACTCATTTGAAAGGGTTAGGTCAAACTGATCGGTCGAGCTGAAAAATATTTCTTCTAGATTAGAAAGTAGAGCTTTGATTTTACTTCGTCTGTCAACCCTTTAACCCTCAAATCTATAGTTGTTTTCATTGGGCCATGGTTTTCAAATTCAATGTATACATCCTGATTGAATGAATGTAGATTTGTTTTGTTGGGCTTCATTATATTGGCGAACGGAAACTTAGATCTGTACAAGAGAAAATTATTCGTTAAAATTATTGGCGTACAAAGTTTTTTAAATAAGTTAAGTCGTCCCAATATGATTAGCGCTTCATCCGTGGCGATTAAAGTACAGCGATTGAAATAAAAATTGCTGTTTTTAGTACCTGATCCAAAGGTTTCCGTTTTTACATCTTGTAAGATAAGCACGTTATTGTTGCTAAAATATTGTAACACCGTTTGGTGTTGCTTACTGATGATTAAATTGCTGGAATAGATCACAAAAACACCAATACAAGCAAAAACAATGGAGCCGATCAATAGGTTAAGCATGGTAAGTAACGTATCTGCTTAAAGATAGCTTTTTTTATCAATTAACGCAATAAGCGAATCGGTCCAGCATGTGATTTCACAAATCTCTCTCCACCTTTCGGTTTCCCTCTTGCTGAACTGTTCGGAATTTCCGAACAGTTGACTGTTCATCTAACTCTTGATCTTGGAATATATGCTTAATGTGCTCGCTGATATTGGCTTGCCGATTTGGTGAGTTATTCATCCTTGTTAAAGAATCTTTTATCCGAATAGCTTTTCAACTCTTCATTCCAAATAGATGTTTCCCTGATGCCAAAATTGATAGCACTTAGGAGTTTCTGGCTCCATGTTTGAATATAGGAGGAACTTTTAACTTCGATGCTAATTCCGTTATTGGTAATGAAATCATACGGAGCCCAATCTTCCCGTACTGGTGTCACTTTCAAATCAAATGCCGAGGCGACAATAAATTCTGCAAGCACGCCACGTGTAGCGTTATTTAAAATATCGGAATATGCCCATTGCCAGAAGTTCAATAAGGTTATGTCTTCTATGCTGCGAACAAATTTTTCGCTTTCAGTTCAAAGTTTTATTTCTGCTTTTCTTAATTCCATTTATAGTATATTTTGTTCAGATTAGATCGTTTGATGATCTGAAGGCGACCTCTGACACTTTCACCAATTGTTGACCTGTGGGTCATGATTTTGAATAATCTTAAATAATTCTGTCCGGCCCATTCCCAGCGAAATACATGGACTGTATAACATTCTAAGCATTTTTTTATCTAGTTCAGAAAATTTATGATGGGTTTCCAAATAGTTGTTCAAATCCTCGTAACGGTTTATATTAATGGTCGTTAAAATACTATTCATCACTTCAAAATGTTGATTCAGAAATTTAGGATGATTTAGTCCCAAAACGTGCATCATTTCATGGTAAATAACTCTTTTCCTATGTGCATCACTACTTGTGGGAAAAATTAAGACTTCCGCATAGACTATCTTGTTACGGTTAAAAAAGTTAAGTTTGGGATTTACCAGGCCGTAAGCATGGGTAGGATTACTCATATCTTTGTCTAGCACAAAGACTACATTTGCATCTTCAGTTTTTTCAGCATAAGAGATTTTAAGCGGCTGTATAAGCTTTGTTACTTCATGTATTAAAGTGTCTATAGTTGTCCTGTCATCTTGTCTAATATCATTGCCCTTAATAGCAATCCGAATATTGCTTTTCCATTTACTTACACTTTTATAATTGAAAAATCCGGTAGCTATGAAATAATTTCTTTCTTTATGAGTTAAATTTTCCATACAACGCTGTACTTGAATAGAACTCGTGCTTTGCTTTTGACAAGAAAACGATAGAGATATCCAAAAAGTGATAATAGAGAATATAAGAAATTTTACCATCGTTTTTTGGAACGCTATTATTGAGTAATCGTTTTATGCAATGGGTATCCCCTGATAAGAAAATCTGCCGGATTTTTATCCGTTCAACCACTTATTTGGTTAATAAAAGCGTAACATATCGAACATAAGATAAAAACCAATGAATGTTACAACACCCGCTGTTGATAAAAAATAATTTCCCATTTTACGCATACCTGTGGATCGTTTGATTTCCCTTTCCTCTGCGTATTTATAATAGTATGCGATAGCTATTGTATGGGTCACACCCGCAATGATAAATAATACAAGGGGCACAAGGGGCCAATCGATTTTGAAGGTGTCAATTTTCACAATGTACCATGTAGCTGCAATAGCCAGAAAGGGGTAAAAGCTGAAAAGCTTTATTTTCTGGAATCTGCTAAAAGGTAGAACTGCTTTCCTGCTCCTTGTTTTCATAAAACCAAGATATAAAAAAAAATCGAATAAGAAAACAAGTGCCAGTATTAATATCAGCGAAGGGCGGAATCTTTCACGAGAAGCGTAGTCTCTCCTTTCTTGTCTTCGATGGCACGGCTCAAAATGCGGATTCTATCTTTTAACATTTGCACCTCTTGCTGAACTGTTCATCTAACTCTTGATCTTGGAATATATGCTTAATATGCTCGCTGATATTGGCCTTACTTGAATCGAACAGTTTTACCAACTGGGAATTGGTTAACCAGACTTGTCCTAAAACCTTAAAACGCACATACTCTTATTATAAACACAAGAGAAGTTCTTTGCTATAACTTCACTATTTTTCTTGCAAAATATTTTTTAAAAAGTAGTAAATTTACTACCTTTGTATCGGTGTTATTCGAGTGGTGAAGACAAAAATAGTATTAGGCAAAAACTGATTGTTTCACCATTAAAAAACGGACGAGTATGAAATCCAGCGAATTTCACCGGATTTTGAAGCGAAATGGTTGGAAGCATATCCGTAGTGACGGAAGTCATTACATCTATGAAAAGGAAGGCAGGAGGTATCCCGTCCCCTTTCATGGAGCAAAGGAGATGGGAGAAGGTCTTCGCAAGAAAATCATCAAAGATCTGGGGCTGAAATAATCCCCAGACTTTTCAGCTATCTTGAAAAACTAAAGAAAGAAGAACATGAAAACCCTGAAGATTATTATAGAACGAAGCGAAGACATGTTCAGTGCTTATGCAGAAAATGTGGAAGGCGTATATGGGGGCGGGGATACCGTTGAAGAAGCCAAGCAATCCATATTAGATGCTATCCGGCTGTTAAAGGAATATAATGATCCTAAGAACATTCCGAACCTTCTTAAAGGTAACTATGATATTGTTTATCATTTTGATGCAGAGAGCTTCCTGAATTACTATAAAGGTATCTTTACGAATGCAGCTTTGGAAAAAATCACCGGTATCAACCAGAAGCAATTGCAGCACTATTCTTCCGGGCTGAAAAAGCCAAGGTTGCCCCAACTTAAAAAGATTGAAGAGGGCATGCATAGGCTAGCTGCTGAGTTGCAGTCTTTGGAGTTGGTGTAGTTACCAAATTTATTCCATTTTTTTATTATTGAGAGATCGATGACAGGCTTCGGCTAACTCTTCAACACAAAAAAGTACTATGCGTTTTGCTCCGTTTGCTTTTAGGTCATTAATAAACCGTTCAAAACCAAAATTATTTAGTATGCTGTGATTGTATTCGGTTTTAAAAATTGGTCCTAATTGCTGCCTTTGGCTTTTGAGCTCACGATTGTCTAGGTCGGCTTTTTTCTGTAGGTTTCGTATTTCGGTCGTGGGAGCAAGTTTAGGTATATAGTAATATTTAATGCGGATTTTTTTTAAGTTGTCTTGAAGTTTCAGGCTGTTTACAAAAGCGTATTTCGCACCCCTAATACCCCTGCGTTGTCTGATATCACAAAAAGTGTCGATTTTGTTCTCGATTAACTTATCGAGAAACTCCTTTTCGGTAGAGTTATATACGCCAATGGTATAGAAATGCATTATAAATAGGCTCTTCTAGACGAAGTAAGGACAGATTGCCCAAAAAGATCAGTCTCCGGAAATCCAATTCTTAACTCATCCATCACCTCTTCCTGGTCTTTGAGGTTGCCTTTCTCGTCTATATGGTTTAGGTAAATATTGTTTTCGGTTAGGCTAGTGCCAATTAGCTTGCTGCGGTGGCACTCGCAAGGTTTACTTTCGCTGCACATCAAAGCAACACGGTAACCATCTTGATATGCTTTTTTTAATCGGTTGATTCCTTCAAGGAAGAAAGATTTGGTTTTTACCGCCTCATAATCTACTTTTCCCTCATTGTTATAGCAGCTAACGTCGCTAGGCCTACCTCCAAGAGTATCTCCCATAAAGCCGTATGTAATGCATTCCTGTTTTAGGGCTGTTTTTAGCTCTTCTTTGTTGAAGTGGGTAAAGTATTTCGAATAAGGTTTTGAACGCACATCCAATACATATTTAACTTGGTATCTTTTCAATAGAGAAATAAATTCCTCTATCGTCCGGCTACCATGACCAATTGTATAGATGTTCTGCATATTCATTATTCAAATTTAATAATAAGTTACTCAATGTAGAAAGAAAAAAACTAAATTTTTTATCATTTAATGTTTTTCAATAAGCAAATCTATCTCAAACAGAGCAAATTATCCGTAATTGTGAATAACTCACACGATGTGCAAAACTCCGAGATTAATAATAGGGGCTTGTTTGCATTGTAAACGTTTACTTTCGATTTATGTGTAAGGAGAGAGATGTTTCGTGTAAATTATTTTCTCAAAAAGAGCTTTTTGGGTACTCTTGTCATGTTGTTCTGCCGATACCAAAGATAAGAGAGATAAACCAAATATCTATAAACCTATAAAATTATGGTTACAGTTTATAGAAAGGGAGTCCTGAGACTCTTATTGTTTTTGTCTGCCACGGTTTCAGTATTTACCTATTGTTCCAAGGAAAAACCAATAACGAATCTCGAGCCTAATCTCATATCGAGAACAAAAGAGGTGTGGAGCAATATAGACTATAATAAGGAATTACTGCAGAATCTTGATGATAGCCTGTATCTGCAATGGAACCCGCAATGGGAATCCGTTAGTGAAAAGGAGCAAGACGGAATACTGTATACCTATGTGCCTTTGACTTATCAGCTAAAAAGAAAGGATGATGGAAATCCATCTACGACCATCGAAGATAATAAGAGAATGTTCCTGCTGATAAAAGACGATGGTAACGAAAAAAAATATTTTTTGGAATCCATATTCCCGGATAAAGAAAACGGTATCGAGGGGGCGCTTGAAAAGCAATTATCCGCGTCAAAATTAAGCGGTAGTTTAACCTTGAAGGAAATAAATACCAGTAATGTCTTCAGCTACACTTATTTAAATGGTGTTGGAACCGCAAGCGCCGGTTGCACCTATCAGACCGAATGTCATTGGGCTTCTAATGCCGCCTGTAACGGAAGTATGGTGCTGTCCTTAAGCCGTTCTCCTGTCAGCGATGTTCCCTATAGGTATCCCTGTCCTAACCCTCCGGAGTTAGCGACATGTCCGGGCGTGGGATTCCGCGTGACGCGTTCGTATACGATCACGAACTGTACAACAGGAAGTACGCCTCCACCCGCTCCACCTACACCTCCACCAGGTAGCCCTTCTGGACCGCCTATTGGTGTTGGATGGCAGGGAGAAGACATACAGAGTGCAATCCCTGTAGATTCCAATATTAGAAAAGTTGTTAGTTGGTGCAGCAATCTCCCACTTGATATGAGACGGAGTTTTGTTGACGGGTTTTATGGAATGTTGAATGATCAGCCTGGCTCCTGTGCTTATAGTTACCTTTATAAACAGCTGATCAATCCACAGAAAAAAATAATGTTTCAGGTCTGTCTTCAATCTGGAGGTAATGGGGCGAAATATCAACCCTCAATTAAGGTAATGTATTTTGGTGCTAGCGTATATGCTTCTTATCCAAATTTGGTAAGACACGAATTTTTTCATGTCTATCAGGATAATTATTATCAAGATGGAATCGAACAGTATGGCAACAGAGGTATACCCAATATAGAATTTGAGTATGCTCTCTTTTCTGATATTATAAATAAAGAATTTTTTGCATTTCAAAATAATGTTACGCCCGAAGATAGGGCAGCATACGAAGCATGGCTTAGAGAAATTACAGCAAATTTTACAAAAGTGCCAAAATCCTTTGACGAACTGGGAGGAAGGTATTATGAATTTATGGACAAATGGAAAAAAAAGTACAGCGAATATGATAAGGAGACTATATACGATCTCAGACCGGCCGCAATGCTAAATATTTTTGTAAATTCAGGATGTTATTAATTGAATAGAGAATGAAAAAGCACATCAAAATAGGCCTCTTTTCCCTAATGTTTCTAACAAGTATGCATGTTTCTGCCCAGATTAAGATGAACAGCAATTCGTCCATAGAGAGGGGTTTAACGGAAAATTATGATTTGAAAAGAACTATTTCAAATGACGGACGCAATTATATTGAAATAAAAAATGCTAAAAACGCTTTATATAAGATTCCCCGTGAAGTTCCGGAAGCCTTTAGTCATCCTGGATTTGACAATCCAAGTGATTACTTTTCAATTGATAGAACTGGGATGAGAAAATTAATAGCTTCTGTTGTACTTCAAAAGGTACAGGGAGACTACAATCCCCTCTTTATGGTAGATTATTATTTCAGTCCTGTCGGCGATTTAAAGGAAGTAAGTTTTGTTATAACCGATGGAGAACAGCTGAATGTTGTTGATTTTGAGAAGATAGAGAGTTTATTACTAAAAAACGTTAAAATTTCTTCGAAAGTAAAAGAAAATCCATTTTTAAAAGTCAATTATATAAAATATGGCGATATGTTTCGCTTAGATGATCTGAAAAAATTACAATGACATACAACAGCCTTGATAGATTTGCACTGAGAATTGGATGAAATTTTTCTTCTTTCTGGTACAATTAAATTTGACGGAGCCACAGTCCGTTTATAAGCTGCAAATAGGACGATTCATGTGTGTACAAAGAAATATAAATACCGGTGAATTGTTGAGGAAGGCTACATTATCACTATTTTTGATTAGCTTCTGAATTTTATTGAGCTTATACAGTAGAGCTAAAAGGTAAGTTTCCATTGCATGATGTACCTCTCGAAACTTTAAAAGCCATTTTAAACCACAAGCGAATGATCCTTTGATGTATAACCCTTATACTGTTTCTGAAAAGTAGGGGAGAAGGCTGACGGAGATCTTAGACTTCACTTTCGACTTTGAAAATTATGTATATGCATAATTTGATTAGATTTTTTAACAAGTTGAAAGATAATGAATGACTAGTTATAAACATAAGGTGATGAAGATCGGGCTTAAAGCTATGTACTTCAAAAAATCGATTTAATAGCATTCCAGAAAGAGTGGGGGTGTGTTGTGGCGAAGTATATCATTTTCAATACAGCCGGGGCAAACTCCAGTGTCGGAATAAAGATGATTACAAGCAGATAGGAAGCCGCTTTGTGATTCGCATATAGTATTGGCTTTATGTCTGCAATTGTTCTGCAAACAGGAACAAGATAACTCTTGTAATAAAATAATAAAAGCCCGATGTAGCACAAATAGGCGCTTAGCCTGAAGCCAAAAGCAACTTTGAAACCATATGGCATAATCGTCAGATCGATAATCAAGATATTCGCAATGATGGGGATCAGCATCAAAGCGCCTATGAACATCGTTCTGTTGTAGAGTAACATCACGGAGGCTATAATCTGAGAGATACCTATGAATATCTTGAAAGGTTGATGATCAAAGAGAAACCAGGCAACTTTAAACAGGCTCAGATTTTGTATTGGCGTGGCCAGTTCCTTTTCGGTTAGGTTTCCGAACTGTCCGCCAAACAATTTTCCGGTTCCGTATGAAATAAAAATGATAGCCAATAAAATTCGTATCGATAAGACGGTGAGGTCTAAAAATTGCTCTTTTCTCATCATTTACATCGATTTAATTAGTGGTTCATTATGGTTTCCTGTATTTGTTATATAAAGATGCGGTTTTTAACGAAATTCCATAAGCTTAAGGTGGATCGCTGAAGTTTTTATAGATTTTGTCAAAAGGTTCGTTTTGATTTAGCGAAGAAAGTTTCTTAGCAATTGCGTGTGATTAAAAGGGTGGACATTCAGTTGGATATTCCGCACCAAAGTACACCACTGGCTTAATGTTTACGTTCAGAGCACCCAAAAAGAAGAGCCTGTCCAAATTGTTGTCTGGTATCTTCCAAGATACACAGCTATTACATCAGAAAGTTTAATGATCTGCCATCGTTTGGAAAATTAAGGAGAAAAAAGAAACCAGAAAACGCCTGTTTTTTACTCGTTACCCATAAAACTCCTCAAAAAACGCATCCACCTTATGCTGATCTTCCGGAAAATTGTATACCTCTACGATTTTGCCGTTCTCAATTTTCCAGAGTAGGCATGACATATTATCAAGATTGTTGGCCCCATCTAGGTTACTCCAGTTGCGGTGGCAGTCAATCACATATTGGTCGCTCACACCCATTACAATAGGAGAGGCTTGGAATGCAGCCTTGCTTAGCTGTCCAAGATATTCTACAACGGCTGGTATACCTGCCTTGGTTCCCGCTAGTGGATGTTTGCCTGGGATATGCCATTTGATATCTTCAGCGAGTACGGTGCCCAGCTGATTAACTTCATTACTTGCATAGATGCGGAAGAATTCGTGTATCAGTGCTACGTTCGGATGATTTGTATCCATAAGGTTGTATTTGTAGGTTATGATTTATTTTCGACTATAGTAATATAGTGCTCCACTACCGGGAACGGATTATAGTAGTGGTGCAATAGTTTTTTCCATTCCAGGTACTGCGGTGATTCGCGGAAACCAATGGTATGATCTTCCAGCGCTTCCCATTCCACCAGTAAGAGGTACTTGTCTGATTGCTCTATGCATTTCGATAGGGAATGCCTAATGTACCCCTTTATGAAGCTGATGTGTTGTCCTGCAGTTTGAAAATCTTTTTCAAACTGCTCCTGTAGCTCATGTTTTACATATAATATAGCTGATTCTAGTATCATTGGTGATGGCTCCTTTTTATTTTGCAACTGAACTGTATTGCTCCGTTAACCCGCATTCCTAGTAGAATCTTTATTGCCATTCTCTTTTAAAGCCGTAGCGATTTCCTTCAAAACCGTATTCTGTTCTCTAAGTGCAGCGGTATGGTCCCGTTTGGCCTCGAGGTATCGATCCAATAATGCGGATAAAACTTTATACAAACCATAAAGTACGATGGCGATAAATCCTGCCCATACGAGATACATTAACAATAATCCGAGTGAAAACATAAATAGTTTTTAAATGTTAATAATTTTTTTAAATGACTGCCCCTCAGGACTATATATCACACTCCGTTATCGATCGTTTTCCTAGCGTCAGCAAAATGATGAGATGCCATTGCATCACTATTTTTAATAAACTCTCTTTGCTTCATCTGTAGCATTTTAAAGCCTCTTCGCTGGGGTATTTTTATGTTTAATTTTGACTTTCTTTTCCAAGTACGTATCCAATCTTTTTTCTTTCTGTTCCTGTTGACGTTATGTTTTTTTTCTCTGCTAGCTCATCAAGATATTGGAATACCAACTCTATGTTTTTATCCTGGTTATCCTGTCTTTTGGCTTGTTTTGTTATTTCATTTTTAATACGTTCAATTTCAAGATAAAGCTCCGTATTGCTTGTAAGCATTTCTCTCATCTTTATAAAAACATCAATGATACGAATGCTCATTGAGATTGCTCTTTCGCTTTTTAAAACATTAGAAAGCATTAATAGCCCATGCTCAGTGAATGCAAAAGGTAGGTATTTTGAGTAAGCGCCTTGTTCTAAGGTCGCATTTTGCGATCTTAGAATTTCTTGATATTCTTCACGGGAGAGTTCAAACATAAAATGTGGAGGAAAACGAACCAGATTTCTTCTTACCTGTTCCTTCAACCGTCTGGTTTCTACTCCATAAAGCTCAGCTAAATCACTATCCAGCATTACTTTGTGTTCTCTAATGAGATATATTTTATTGATTACCACTTCATCGGGTATCACAGATGTGTTATTTTCAGTTTTGGATTTTTCCATTACTTAGGTTCGGTTGTTATCAAAATTGCAATAGCAATGTATCGGCTGTTAATAATTGTTGTATAGCAAAAATACTAAAAATATTAGAATACTAAAAAGCAATACAGGATTAAAGTGCTATTTAAATCCACCTTCCCTCTAGCAAAATCAACCAATACTTAATACCTTTGTTTTATATGGCAGCACCTACTACGGTAGATATAAACAACCTTAGAGGTTTATCCAAGCTGGTATCCCACGCGGCATTTAAGAAATTGAGTGCGGGTACCAACCAGTCTGCCTACATCCGGAGTATGAAAAAATACCTCGGTTGGGATCAGATGGGCGCGGAGCGGCCTAAAACACTCGAGGGCCTCATTGCCCAGGCCTATGATACCCTTTGTCATCATTATAGGCACGAATATATCTATAAATCCACCCTGCTTACAGACTATGTGTTACAGCACTATGCACTCTGGGATACCGTGCTGCTGAACGAATTCCGTATTGGCGCTTCCATTGCCGATGCTGTGCTCATCAACGGAACCAATAAAGTATTTGAGGTCAAGACCGAGCTGGACACTCCCGAAAGGTTAACCACCCAGTTACAGGATTATTATAAAGGCTTTTCTGAGGTATATGTTTTTACCCATTATAGCTTGGCCGCCAAATACCAGCAACTGTTGCCAGCGTATGTAGGTTTATTGATATATGGATGCGATGGCCATATTATTGAAGAAAGAAAAGCAGAAATTATCACACAGCATTTGGATATCAAAGCCATGATGGGATCTCTGCGCAAGCCCGAGTACCTCAAAATGGTACAGATGCTTGCAGATTTTGTTCCAGAGGCTACACCCGTATTTTTATACCGTGCCTGTTTAGAAACCTTAATGTGTTTCGATGCTAAAGAAGTTCAGCAGGCTTATCATGCTGTTCTTAAAGAGCGCATCTGTGCCCAAGCAAATAAACTGATCGAGGAAAGCATTTTTCCCCATTATTTAAATTTCTCATTTTATCAACAGAAATTGCACAAAAATTCCTATCTTACACTAGTTAACAATCTAAGCAAAACCATATAAAACTAGTGTCATGTATTTCCCTTATTTAAGCTCCTAATACCTTGGGCCTGGATCAGTTTCGTTTCAAACAAATTTTTTTTCGAAACTATTTCCGGCACCATTCATTCATCATCGTTTTGTGGGGTACAGATATGTACATAAATTTACTGGTTCCTGTTTAAAACGCTAATGACAAGTTTTTTTACCGTTTCCATCTCTTCGGGTTTACTTGCAGCTATGAATAAGGTAAGACTTGCTAATGCCTCATTACTCATAATTAGCTGTTGATTGACGGTATAAAGCAAATCGTTCTTTTCCAAAAACAGCAAAAAACAGGCGGCTGCTATGCGTTTATTTCCATCCACAAAGCCGTGATTTTTTACAACCAAGTATAATAGTGCAGCTGCTTTTTCTTCTATTGATGGGTAAAAATCCTCCTCCATAAAGCCTTTAGATATCTGTCCAATGGCACTTTGAAAGCTGGCATCCTTCTCCTTACCAAATAAAGCAGAATCAAAATCGACTTTCATCGTATTGATGACTTGTTGGTATTCTTCTATTTCAGGATAAATGGTTTGACGTTTGGTTACACCTTTGGCATCTAATTGTTCGTGATCATAATCGTCCAGCAGTTCGAGTCCTTTAGCAAACTGGGCCAACCATTCCAATCCTGTCTCTCCTTTCTTGTCTTCGATAGCACGGCTTAAAATGCGGATTCCATCTTTTAACATTTGCACCTCTTGCTGCTTTTGTGCCAGTCGTTTTTCATTGATCGCATAACCCTGAACGAGATACTCCCTCAATCTTTGGGTAGCCCATTGGCGGAATCTCGTACCTTGTGAAGATTTAACGCGATATCCAACCGAAATGATAATATCGAGATTATAGTATTTTATTTTCCGTTTAACCTTTCTACTCCCTTCAATTTGAACTGTCAAGGATTCCTTGACAGTTGCTACTTTATTTAATTCGCCTTCTTTAAAACAATTATTGATGTGTAGACTAATATTTTGTTTGGTCTGATTAAACAAACTGGCCATTTGCTGCTGCGTCAGCCAAACAGTATCCTGCTCAAAAGTTACTTCGATCTGCGTTTGGCCATCACTAGCTTGATATATTTCAATTTGGTTTTTCATTAGAATAATTATTCGTTTAGTGTTTTGTTTTTAATGGAACTCATGAGCTCCCTTCGGTCAGTCTGTTTTATAAAGGCAATGAAGCTTGCATGAATTATTCGTACTCTTTTTTGAATGGCAATTCATGCAGGTTTCATCTATTTCAATATTAATTCTTTTGGTTAGGTCCGAGAAATGCAATCATTTTAAGGTTTAGTACAAACAAAAATACTAAAAAAATTAGTTTTACAAGTGTAATAAGGAAAAATATTTGTGTATCAATTGCTATTTTTATCAGCCTCCTGGCAAACGGTTAACACTTACTTCACATATCCCCTTCATTGCGGTTTCCCGTAAAAACCAAGAAATACAACCACCTAAATTTGTTGCAAAACATCGAATGAGAGAGTAAAAATATTTCTCAAATTTTCACATATTTGGTGAAATACCTTTTAATTTATAAATTAGTGGGAACTAAACTGAAACCATTATCTAAAACCAAAAAACTACAAAGATTGAGGCTAAAGGGATGGAACTCACAACACGCAACCGGCAACGCATAAGAGAAATGCCTGTGGGCTGATCCAGTAACTAACAACTAATAACCAACAACCAAATCAGCTAAACCAAAAAAATGCATAAAATTATTACCACCACTACCGATACGCGTGATGGCGTTATTATCAGCAATACCATGGCGATATCGGTTTAATTAATAATACTACAAAACCTATGTTAATCTTCTAATTTTGAATATATTTGGTATAGTTATTAAAATTTTACCGAGTATATGGCCGCCATAACCATCTCAGAAAAAAGAGACATCTCCCAGTCCGCTATTATCGAATTATATGAAGCAAACGAATGGAGCTCTGCAAAGAAGCCCAATGAACTGTACAATGGGCTGATAAATTCTCATACGCTAGTTTCCGCTTGGAGTGGTGATCATTTAATAGGTATAGGTAATGCCATCTCGGATGGGTATCTGGTTGTTTATTATCCCCATTTAATTGTGCATCCAAGTTATCAGCGAAAGGGAGTCGGGCAAATGGTAATGGCAAGGATGAAAGAAAAATACCGGGGCTTTCACATGCAAATGCTTACAGCTGACATACAATCCATAGGTTTTTATGAAAAAATGGGCTTCGCCCAGGCGGGAAAAACAGTGCCCATGTGGATGTACGACGGAAACGAACACTAATCATATAATGGCAGAGATTAACTATTTTACATTGTCTGATTTAGATGAGTTGCATGATTTTATTGCATATACAGTAAAAACCAGTTATCGAGAGCTGTATTCTGCAGAAGCTGTCAATTTCTTTCTTGAATATCTTAATAAAGCGGATATAGCTACAGAAAACAAAGGTAACCATATCTTAGTACTCAAAGAAAGAAATCGCATCGTTGCTACTGCAACCTTAATTAACAGGCATATCAAAAGAGTTTTTGTGCATCCGGATTGTCAGGGTAAAGGTTATGGCGGTGTTTTAATGAAGAAGTTAGAACAGATTGCTTTCAAATTAGGGAGTTCCTTTGTAGAATTACATTCATCTCTTTTTGCCAAACGTTTTTACGATAATATGGGTTACACGACTTTTAAAAGAGGAGAGATTGCAGTTAAGAACGGCCAGGTATTACCATATTATAGAATGGCAAAATATTTAGGAGAAGAAAGAGCGTATATAAACATCAACATAAATGGGTATACATTCAGGTCTGAGGCATTTGCGGATAGGGGAACAGAAGAAACCAACTTTACCTTTTACCAGCAGACAAACCTCCTGTTCGCAGAATATAATAATGTACAGATAAGTAGGGGCGAGATGTTTGGTACAATTGAGCAAGACAAAAGTATTTTGTTTTATGAGCATTACGATGCGAGGACAGGTATGAGAATATCAGGGAGATCGGGACTTGAATTATCTACGGAAATTGCTTATCTGTCGCTTGAGGATAATATTCAATTCGCTTTAAGAAGCGAAAAGAACTAACTTTTACGATACAGACATAGCAAAGCTAGCCGCTGGTTTTGTTGCTCTTGTCCAGCTGAGAGTGTCTTCCAAATGTCCCCAGAGCCATACTCAGAAGAGTGATTTGGAAAATGTTGCATTTAAAATAGTGAGTAAGTTGTCAAAAATTAAATTTGCTACAATAGCCACTACAAGTAAAATTAAATTAGAACTATCTTCACAAGAAGTTAAGTAGGCAGGCAATATAATAACAGATGATATTTTTATACACAGCACGAGGTACTTTTGACTCACATGAAAATAAACTTTCGTGGGACAAATATATAGCTTGGTCAAAACTTCATCATTTGGCCGAGGTCGTCTCACTTGATTCCCAGTTGAACAAATTACTGGTTGAGCCTGACCACAATGATGCGGATGATTGGAATTTTATCCATACAGTTGGTCATACTGAAACCGGTTTTTTTACTACGGAGGACTATGTACTCAGAAGATTAGAGGCAAACGGTAAGTTTAATTTGTTAACAGTTGTTGTGGAACCAGACCAAGACTGTAAAGACATAGCCGTTGATGGTTATGAATTTATTGGCTATGACTTGTTAGACCAATATTTTGATATCAGTGCTTTAACCAATTGTGGTGGATTTGATGAGACATTCCTTCCAGCGGAACTGAACAACAAGGGGCTGGTTGATGATTTTGTAAAAGCATATAGCATTAACCAAAAGTTGTTAGACAACAACCCCAACGAACATCATGCTGATACAAACGTAATTGCCGTTTGGCGCCATTCTACAATTGGAAGATGAGACCCGCCTATGTTTACTAAACTGTAATGCCATCGAAATATTTACAACAAGTTGGCTTACGAATATTTCTTTTCTGAACATCGTCTTCGCTTTTTTACTTCAACAAAACTCCAACTTATCCATTATTCTTTCCAATCTCGTATCCTACCTTTTTTCTGGGAGTCTCTTCTTTTTCAAAAAACTTACTCAGGTAACTGAAAAGCAACTCAATCTTTTGGTCCTGTTTGATCATTTGCTTTTCTACCTGTTCTACTCTTACAAATACATCCTTATGGCCAACTAACAGTTTCCGTATTTTCGTGTATATACGCATGATCTGAATATTTACCTGGATGGCTTGTTCACTGTTTAATACGCTGGAAAGCATTAAAACGCCATGCTCGGTAAAAACATTTGGTAAGTAAGTTCTTCCACCACGGCTTATCTTTGAAGTCGCAAATTGCGACCTCAAAGATTCCCACTCTTTTTCGTTCAGTTGAAACATGAAATCTTCCGGGAAGCGATTTATATTACGTTTAACCTGCTCATTTAAACGTTTTGTTGGCACTCCATAAAGCTCAGCTAAATCACTATCCAGCATTACTTTGTGTTCTCTAATGAGATATATTTTATTGATTACCACTTCATCGGGTATCACAGATGTGTTATTTTCAGTCTTGGATTTTTCCATTTAAATCCACCTTCCCTCTAGCAAAATCAACCAATACTTAATACCTTTGCATCATATGGCAGTTCCTACTACGGTAGATATAAACAACCTGAGAGGTTTATCCAAGTTAGTATCCCATGCGGCATTTAAAAAATTGAGTGCCGGTACCAACCAGTCTGCCTACATCCGGAGGATGAAGAAATATCTTGGTTGGGATCAGATGGGAGCGGAGCGGCCCAAAACGCTAGAGGGCCTCATTGCCCAGGCCTATGACACCCTTTGTCATCATTATAGGCACGAATATATCTATAAATCCTCCCTGCTTACAGACTATGTGTTACAGCACTATGCACTCCATAATACCGTGCTGCTGAATGAATTCCGTATTGGCGCTTCCATTGCCGATGCTGTGCTCATCAACGGAACCAATAAAGTCTTTGAGATCAAGACCGAGCTGGACACTCCCGAAAGGTTAACCACCCAGTTACAGGATTATTATAAAGGCTTTTCAGAAGTCTATGTTTTTACCCATTATAGTTTGGCCGCCAAATACCAGCAATTATTGCCAGCGCATGTAGGCCTATTGGTATATGGAAGCGATGGCCATATCGTTGAAGAGAGAAAGGCAGACATTATCACACAGCATCTAGATATCAAAGCCATGATGGGATCTCTGCGCAAGCCCGAGTACCTCAAATTGGTAAAGGCACTTGCAGGCTTCATCCCAAAAGCTACACCCGTATTTTTATACCGTGCCTGTTTAGAAACCTTAATGCGTTTCCATGCAGAAGAAGTGCAACAGGCTTATCACGCTGTTTTGAAAGAGCGCATCTGTGCTGATGCCAATAAATTTATCGAAGAAAGCTTTTTTCCTAGTTATTTAAATTTCTCATTTTATCAACAGAAATTGCACAAAAATTCCTATCTTACACTAGTTAACAATCTAAACAAAACCATATAAAACTAGTGTCATGTATTTCCCTTATTTAAGAGGTAAGCAATTTGAGCTTCTTGCACTGAGAGAACTGATTGATTTACCATTGGATTCCGATAAGACCATCCCCATCATAGAACCTGTTAAGAGTAATTTATCATCACTTAAAACTGCAGTAAAAGCAATAAGTAAGATAGGTATAAAAGTTCAATTAATCCTTAATCCTGAGGTTGGAGATTTTAAAACTAATCCATCCCCAATCCTAGGTTTAATTCAAGAGTTTGCTGAGTTAGAAAATAATCCTATCATTCCGGCGTATATTGTAAAGGCAGATAAAGATGTGGACTTCATACGCACTAGCATTTTTGCTAACGGCTTCGCAGCTTCTGGGTATGGTCTTGTACATCTAAACAAAATTGGACGGATTGAAGAACTTAGTGAGCTAACCAAAACCTCTACTTGTCTTTATAACACTATACAGATCAATCATCTCTTTGCTTTACGCAGAAAGTTTGACAACAAAGCTTTGCTTAGCGATTATTTCAATAAGCAACGAGTTAATGTCGACTATCTCTCCATACCAGAGGAGGTTTTCTCTAGCGACTATGCTTATTACCAAGAAGAAAATTGCGTGGCTTTTTCAGACTATCAGGCAATAGGATATGAATATTCAGACGGAGGAGGAGCTGCTTATGCCGTTGCTATTCACCTCACTTTTAAGGAAGCTGGTGATGAAGATATTCGTATTGCACATTTTGTTTCCGATACAAACGATGATAGGAATGACCCTGGAGGAAAGTTCTTTGAAGCTTTGCAAAAGCTGATTGATTTTATAGATGCGCGCAAGATTTCCGATACCATAGCCCTTAGAAAGTTTCGCGAGTGTTATGATCGGCAAGCATTCCCTGGCTTAGGAGTAGTGAAAAAGCTATCCATTATGCATCACATTGAGTTAATCCAAGGCCTTATATAGATTTTCCTGAAAATGAATTGCTGTGTCAGCTGCTTTTCTGACCAAGGGTTGAAAAGCAGGATAGAAGCACAATCTCATAAAAAAGGAAATCGTGATTTCTGTGAGTCAAGGAATATTAATATTATAAGTTGTGAGGAGCTAAGTGATTTATTCGAACAATTGTTTGAGCTCTATGAAAATGCACCTAAGGCTGAAAAATCACTTAAGATGAATAAGCCCTTTCTATTACATGAGCATCTTAAAACCTTTTGGCCAACATTATTTAATGAGCAGTTGCTTAAGGTAAAGGATATTAAGCACCTAGTTAACCAAATAGGTAGAGAAAGCGCTATCTATAGCCAAGCGCTCTTTGAAGAGCCGGTAGAGCTTAAGCTGTTTTTAAATGGTAACCATGACCATGATGATAATCTAGAACTTCAATGGGATTCCTTTGCAGAGGACATTAAATCTAATAATCGTTTCTTCATTAATGAGAAATTGGATCTAGAAGTATTGGAGTCTACTCTGTTGCGGTTTGCTAAGACTTATCCGGCTGATCATGTATTTTATAGAGCCAGAATTTCAGAAGCCTTACTTGCGAAGGAAGATATGGGTAAACCACCGGCTAAGCTAACCACACCAGGCCGAGCCAATCCGGTAGGCATACCGTATCTTTATGTTTCCGAGAGCGAAGACACCACCTTATATGAAACCCGTATCTCTTTACATGAAAGTATCTCTATCGGGCAATTTAAATTGAACAAACCGCTTCAGGTTATATCATTAAAAAATATTCGGCATTACGGCCCATTTGGTATTCAAGATTTAGGTTTTGATCTAGAAGAATTTATTCGCTATAGACCCTATTTGTTAAAGTTGGAAGATGAACTTTCCAAACCTGTAAGGAAGCAAGATGTTCAACTTGATTATTTACCTACACAGTTTCTATGTGAGTATATTAAATCTAAAGGCTTTGACGCTATTGAATACAGAAGTGCTATGAATCCTACAGGATATAACCTTGCAATCTTTAATGATCAGTATGTGGAGTGCGTGGATGTGAAGTTTTACAATATTACTAATTTGAAGTATCGGTATGAATAATTTTTATTAGCGTATGGAATATAAGTCTTTAAGAAATCTTGAGCTGCATCTAAGTAAAACTATAATAAGAAAAGTGATCATTCCCGTGCTATAGTCCAACTTAAAAAGATATCCCTTAAAAAAGTCATAGCCAACAAGACCCAATTTTTAGGTTTAATGATTAAAAAATAACAAGAACTTGTTGTTTTTTCTTAGTTCCGCAAAAATTAGCTTTACTATTGTTGATTTTGTGGTTAGCTTATAAATAGCTAGCACTAGCTATTTATAATGCTGAACAATTGTCGCAAATTTATTATAATTTATTTGAGGCATTAATAAAAAGGTCAATATTGCGTTTTGGTCAAATGCGAAGTAGGTGTTTGGGAAGTTGTGGAGGTAATTACCAAGAATAAACTGAAAATATGGACGCACAAACTTTTCTCAAATGGACATGCATAGCCATTTTTGTATTGACTGCTATTATTACTTTCTTGGCTCTTTTGGGGAAGATAAAGCTCGGTGGGGAAACGAAGGAACTACATCATTATTACCTTAAGCGACTTTTTACTGTAATTATTATCCAAGCATCTACAGGATCCGTGCTAGCATTTAAGAACGAGATGAAATAATCTATATACCTCAGGGTTTAGCTTATCAAAATTATGAAGTTATCGAGACAACAAAGAATGGTAATGCAGGTTACGAAGTAGAAATCATTAAAGATCGTACGAAAATAGTAGGAGTTAAGATAACTGTCAATGCACAAGGAAGAAAATTGTTTGGAGCGAGGAATTGGATTGGAGTTACGCTAAGGGTTCATGTGAAGTAAATAGTTTTATCAAATATAAAAATTATGGCAACGTCAATAGCAAAAGTATATGCTGATACTGTCAAGAAAAATCAGCGCGTATTATATGGAGTTTGGGAACCTGGTTTTCCTGTGAAATTAGGTGACTACGGAATAATGAATGGGAATATCTTCGTACAGATCGGAAATATATCCGAATTGCATGATCTCAAATCATTAACAATAAAAACAAGGAAAGATGATACAAAAGATGAAAAATTTTTCACTTCCCAACATGGTGTTGAATTTACGTTAAATCCAAAAGGATCGGGCGTCATTAATGGCGTCGAGACTAATGCTTCTATCGATATTAGTTTCTCCAAAGAAAATTCAATTTTTTTTAATGCTGCAGAGTGCGCGTATGAGATGATTGAAAACAAGTATGAGCTCGGACGGAGACTTCTAGATATCCATAGGAAATCCAAAGAAACTTGGAGGAGAGAATTCGTCGTAGTGACGGATTTGGTCGTTAGCAAAAGAGCGTTAATCTTAATTTCCACTGCATCGGATTATGCAATCAGTTTCGAAGCTGACGCGAAAACACCTATTATCGATCTAGCAAAAGCATCTATTGGTTTAACACTCAAATCACAAAAATCTAGCGGCTACAAAGTAGTTACGGAAGAAGGTTTGATTCCACTGGTTGGACTTTCTAAAATACAGCCATCCTTTCTCTGGTTTGGCGGAAATTTTAAGCCGCTGAGCTTTAAATATAGCCCGCAAATGTTGGATACTATTAAGAATAGTGAAATGATTAAGACTGAGTCGAGTGAAGAAGAGTTGCATTTTTTTCAATATACAGATGATTTAGAGGAATGACCCCCTGTTTTTCATCTCTCGGTAATTTATTCGGTACGAATAATTAAAGTTAAGCTGCTCATTATTTGACTCCTTTGAGATTTGGCAATGGAGTTTTTAATTACAGAAAATCAACAGTGTTTACCACTAAAATGTAAAGATTATGATCTCGCCGTCTATTGAAAAGATTATTCAGGTAATGAATAACAACGGTTACAAAGTGTATGACAACGATTCTGTTGAATGGAATCTAAATATCGTAGGTGTAAGAAATAAGTCAAATTCTGCAAACGCATTTGATGATACACTTATGGTTTTTCACAAGTTTATGAATAATTGGTTTATTGCATATTATCCAATAACAACCGATCCAAGTATTCATTATTTAAAAAAGCCCATTAATAAATTCGGAACAGCTATCTTGAAAGAGGGGCAATATGCTGGATGTTACAATATTTCAAAACACAAAGGCAGATATGATGCGCTGTGTCAAAGGCTTGGCAATGTCAACGTATATAGGGACAACAACAAAGATGGCAAACTGAATATGGATGAAACCACAATTCAGACAGGTATTTTCTATATAAATATACACAAAGGCCCATTAAATGGTGATTTTGATTCAGCCAATACAATATATTCAGCCGGTTGTCAGGTCTTTGCGGATAGTCGGCATTTTGCCGAGTTTATGCTAAAATGTAAAAATGGTGCCGCTGCTTTTGGGAATAAATTTACTTATACGCTTTTAAATGAAAGAGATTTTGTTTGACTTCTAAAGGAGGGCAATTAAGAACTTTCAATTTAATCAATATCAACCTTAATTCATGAGTCATGAAAACACAGGAAATCCCAGAAGATGAATTCAGATTAGGAATTACCATGGCAGGAGCCGTTTCGGCTGGGTGTTATACTGGTGGAGTAATGGACTACCTTATTGAACTCCTTGATTTGTGGGAGCGAGCCAAATTGGCAAAGGGAGCCAAAATGAAAGGTCAGCAAAATCTGTACGGTTTGGACGATTTCAAGGACTATTTTCATTTGGTGCCAGAGCACAAGGTTATTATCGAAGCATTAGGAGGCGCTTCTGCCGGCGGTATGACCACTACAATGTCAGCAATCTACCTGCTTAACGGCAAGATAAATCCGGTTACATCATCTAGTTTCGTAAACCGGAAAAAGGGGAATTTGCTGTATGATAGTTGGGTATTGATGGATGATAGCGAGAGGAATCCAAAAAAAACCACTTTTAGTAAACTTTGGGAAAACAATGATTTACGAGAACGTGGCTTAACATCGTTGCTTAATTCAGATTTTGTAGATCGAATTGCAGATCATGCATTTGATTTATCTCAGAGTAACGATAAGAAGGGAAGCTTAACTCTAACGCAACAAGTAAAAAAACTTCCCGGGTACGTGTCCAAAGACTTGCAAATGATTCTCTCACACACCTTGCTTCGCGGTATTCCTTTGGGAGTCGATTTTATCACACCAATCGCTACACAAGGTAAGAAAAGTGCAAATCCCCATCATACCTCTTTTGAACATTATTTCGTTTCGCACTTCCATATGAATAAGGGTATTGTACCCAACAATAGTCAATACTTTTTTTTAAATCCTTATGATTTAGAATCAGCTAGAATACTAAAGCTATGCACAGTGGCAACAGGGGCTTTTCCGGTTGGATTGCGGTTTCGGGAATTTGACGAAAAGTTTTTGAATGGGGATTATTTAAAAACAATCTATCGTCGGATTATTTCAGGGCACTTCGGGCTGGCAGATCCACCTATTGAAGATATTGATTTGAGACATTTACCGAAAGATTTCTGGTCACTTACCATGGATGGAGGAGCAATTAATAACGAACCTTATCGAGAAGTGCAAAGTATTCTAAGTGACCAGTATGGAGAACCCAATGAAGGCAAAAGTCCTTCGTACGGTGTTGTTATGATCGACCCATTTCCTGATATGGCGACAAATTTGGAGAGCTATGCCAAAGCCAATGACGTACTGGATGTTGTGCCGGAAATTTTGGGTGCACTTGCCGACCAATCCCGGGTGAAACGTCGCGAAATGTTGGAAAACACTTCTGGTAAATACTTTACAGGTATGATCTTCCCACGAAGATGGGAAGACGTAAATGGTAAATTTCAACCTGAGAAGTTTCCACTCATAAGCGCTTCTGTCGAAGCATTTGGTGGATTTTTAGATGTAAGGTTTCGACATTACGATTTTTTTCTTGGTCGAGACAACGCTAGGAATTTTTTCCGGTATTTTTTTTCGCTTCTCTATGATCCGGAAAAGGGGATCATTCACGCTATTCATAAGAATTGGACACCTGAGATGGTTAGCATATTTAAAATGATTGGAAAAGACGGTAAAACTTATTTGCCAATTGTCCCTGATCTGTATTTAATATTGGAAGAACATAAGAAAATACCGAAAAAAGGATGGAACTCTTATTCAATCAAGGGCAAACCGACATTTGATCCGAAACCTTTGTTCAAAAGTCAAAAAGTAATCCAGCGGAGATTAATCGGGATATTTAGATTGGTTAAGGAAAAAAAATATATTTCGAAGAATGAAAGGTCAAGTCATATTACCAAGCGATACATGTCCCAATATTACAGACGTGGTATTTTTGGATGGTTTAGCTCAATAATTTCTCCAGTTTTGTTGAATTTATCTTATTTTATTTTCAAGCGTTCCGTTGCCAAAGGTTTGACAAAGAAGATTATCAATTTCGTTTTGGCAGACTTGGAACATAGGGGTTTACTAAAGTAAATGGCAAGATGTTTTTAAGTACTAAATCGAATAAATAACCATGTTTACCTCAACTATCATCAACCTTGTCATTTTGCTGGCATTTACTTATTTTCTTGCCAGCCTTATGCTCAGTGCCGTTAACGAAGCCATTTTGGCTATACTGAACAGGAGAGCCGTTTACTTAGTAAAAATTACTAAAACCCTATTCTCTCCATCAAAAATGATTAACACTAACTATTTGGAAAGCTGATCAATTAGCAGAAATTTATAAGACAATATTCACATTTTTAATAGTAACCAAGTACAGCGCAATTATGAATACCCGATGCCTAAACAGAATAGCTGAACTGATCCTGTACAAACGGGTGGTAGGTGTTTATGTGATGTCGCCGAAAGTAATATATCGGATCTCATTGAAAGGTTTCAGTAAAGAGAGGGCAAGCAGATTATCACTTTACTTGATAAATAGATATGGCAACGACATTCTATCGTTTAGAACGTGTAAACAAAATCATTCTCTCCACTAGGTCATAGATGCCTTGGGAGCACCAGTTTCCCTTTTGTCAATTATGCAAAACATTTTATAAGTTCAAATTTATGCAAAATCGTAAAAATTTATCTTTCGATGACGTTATACCTCAGTTGTCAGCTTTGTATAAAAATAGCCTCCTAGTTCCATTCATCGGATCGGGCATGAGTGTACCCAACTGCCGTACTTGGCCACAATTTTTAACAGCACTATCTTCTGAAACGAAAAATAAGGTGGTAGAAAATAGTTTTGCAAATGCGGTAATTGTTGCGCAGGAAGCTGTTAATGTAATTAGGGCACTTCCGCCGGAAAAACAAGTTGAAGTTTACCGAGCTGCTTTAATGTCAAACGGAACGCGCAAAGGTATTCCAATTCAGTGTAAAGAACTTGCCGGATTATATTGGCCTCTGGTAATTTCTACCAATTATGACGACATCTTTTGGTCTTGTTTTCAAGACAGTTACGAAAAGCAGGTTGTTTTAGGTCGAGATGCAGACGATTGCCAGGAAGTGCTAAGTTCTTTGGACAAAATCAAATCGCCAATTCTTTGGGCAATACAAGGATTTATTGGTGGGCAGTTTCAGAATTTGGAAATGGTAATACCAGATCAAGTTAAGCGCACGAGATTGGCACAACAAATTGTAGTTGGTCATCATCATTACCAACGAGCGATAAACTCGTCGTATCAATTTAGACGGTCTTTTGCGGAGGTATATAGGAGGCGATCAATTTTTTTTCTTGGATCAGGTATATTGGAAGATTATTTAGTTAATCTATTCGGTGAAATAATATTTAACCAAGGTTGTGGCCCCTATCCTCATTTTGCTTTAATTCGCAAAAAGGATAGTGAGCGTTATAATAGCCTGTTTATGCAGCGAGCTCTTGGTATTTACCCAATTTTTTATGATGAACATGAAGATGTTCCGAAATATCTAAATAAATTTAATAATCATGTAAAGCATTGGTTTGGCAATGACGTAGATTCAAATAAGCATTTTATTCCTAAGGTGTTCCAAGATGAAATAGGTTTTAAGCTTTGCGTTAAATCGGTCGATAAAACAAAGACAATAGAGATTAACATTATCAAAAGTGATTTTCCTGTTCCGATAAGAAGTGACAAATCAACTTGTTACATAACAAGCTTGGGTAAAAGTAAAAGCGGTGAAATTTTAGAAGGAACTCAATGTTTGAGCTTACTAGAGAAAGCATGTAAAAATGGAGCGATTAGTCAAGTAAATAAGTCTTTATGGGAGTCCGTTAAAACAAAAAGCGATTCCGTCTTTCGTTATTCTGATTATCCAATATATGGGGTGGCAGCTCGCAAGTTGAGCGTAACTGATGGCGATATTAGATCGTTGGATATAATAGAAGAAGTTGTTTTCGAAGCATTGACGGTTATTGAACAAGTAAAATTCGAAGTAGTGAATATAGGTGTTTTAGCATCGGGTAAAGGTCGAATATGGCATCCAATACACCCTTTCGCTCAGATGCTCAGGGGGATAAAGAGGTTTTTATCATCGGATGTGAGATCCATTTCTAGGATGAATATTTTTTTAGTGGATCCGTCCATTTGGGCAGCATTGATAGGTAGAAAAATTCCAATAGATACATTGTTAACTTCTGATTTGCTAAGCCATAATATTGAGATTGTCGACGCAAGCGGCAGCACAGAAAGATTTTCAATCTTAATACCCGCTCCAACCACACTTGGCGAAGTCTTTAATGCTTGTAAATTGGATCCAAATAATTGGCGTGTGGAAGTTTACCCACCGCCCAATAAATTACCTGACAAATATCCTCTCGATATGACAGTAACATCCACTATGCAGATGACGTTTCATACTAAATAGCTTTAGCTTTTCATCAACCACTACAGTAGGGGGGGAACTGTAGGCTTACCAAATTCGTATTTCGGTAGTAGGGGCAAGTTTAGGTATAGTAATATTATGGTACTCCCTATTCGTTGGACAACTATACCACTAATAATTTAGGATACATTTTTCAGTAGGTCTATGAAGATCCCTTTAGAAGAAAATAAAAAGAATACTGAATCAATATAAAATAAAACAAATAATTTTTAAGTGATGTATAAATAAACAAGTGTAAGATGAAAGGCGTTTTGTTGACTTTAGCTGCGGCTTTAGTTGGTTGGTTATAAAGCCAAGCAGCTAATTATTTTTGGCTTACAAAGCCTCGACCAAAACTGTCGGTACTTATCTCTGGCGAATCAAAGGGTGAAATAGCAAACTATCAAAGGCGGTTTTCGTATACAGTAATATTAACTTTTTCCAATTATTCTGATAACGAAGCATTTGGGTTTAGGCCAACAAAAATCGTTTTTGTCGATAAACGGTTAGGAAATCCGTCAACACTTGTTTTTTCTAAAAAGCTTCTCACTAAAAGCATACCCACTGAATATCAATTTGAAATTGGTGCAATAATTCCCCTATTACCAAATATGTATCATTTCAGTCTTTCACAGGCATTCAATGTTCTGAATAAAGGTATTAAAGTATATGTGGCTTTTGAGAACAAGCTTGGTAAGCAATATAAGCGTTCCTATAATACAATTATGGAATTTAAAGAAGATAATTTTGTTGTACTATAATGGACAACAAAGAGATCACGGACATTGTCATGAAAGCTCTCTGTTACCCACTCTGACGTAAGATTCGATTTTACTGTCGCATTGATACGGCAGACAAAAAAAACCGAAGGACTGAATATGATTCAGACGATGAAGGATCTCATAACCGGTTTGACGATTTACGTACTAGTTCCAATAGTGGGGTTATACTCCTTCAGCTTACATTAATCTACATCAACCATCTGATTCTGACGCCTCTTGGGGCGGGATGAACTTCGCTTTTCGTCCATTTTCCAAACCAAAATGCTTGAAAAGCCGGTAATACCCCGTCCAATTACAGTCTCCATCACTGTAGATTGCACGATGTGTGCCATGAGCCAACACTAGGAGTCATTTATTCAAAATTACCCCATCGTTTAAATCGCCTTCTGCTTAGCAAAATCAACCAATGCTTAATGGGCTAGGTTCATGGTATTGAGTTTCTGTACATACAGCCCGGGAAAATCACAATATATGTAGAATTTCCCATTTCGTACGATATTCGAGCTTTTTCAATATTCCATTTTTTAACTGTTGTTCATTTTATCCATTATCCCTTTAGGTTAGTTTCAGCAAGGGAATAATAGCAACCTAGTCTAGGTCTTTTCAAATATACGTCGTGAATTTTATTTAAAAAATGGCTAGTTATAGCCATTGCAGAAATTTTCATTTTTGTTTTTTTTTGCTCATATATTGATATACTACCTTTTGAAAATATAGCCGTTGTCCTCTTATTGTGAGTTGTTAAATTTCGTGGTTCTAAACTTAAGGCAGTTTAGAACCACAACTTCTAAAAATTAATAAAATCATTATGAAAAGACTTCTTCTAACTCTTATTTGCTCAATTTATTTTTGCACATATGCTTCCAATACATTCTTTGTTAAAGATCTTGAAAGAAGACAGGTGGTAAGTAGCGAAATTATAAAGAGCCTTGCTGCTGAAAACTATGATCTAGTTAGTAAGAAATTTCATCCCTCACTTAAGTACGAGCTAACTACTGAAAAAATATCTAATGTCTGGCAGTCTGTTGTTTCAAAGCTAGGTTCATTTGTCGAAATAGTTAGCATCTCTAATTCAGAATTTCAAGGATACCAGCAAATTCGATCTAGGTGCAGATTTGAAGAAGGAAATATGACTGTTGAAGTTACCTTCAATGCGGAGGATTTGGTTATAGGACTATATATCAAACCATAATATGAAACTAACTTTATTATTTTTTTTACTGATAAATCAAATATCTTTCGCTCAGTCGATAGTCGACAGGGATTCTGTTATAAGTAATTTAAAGCATCTAAGAAAGACGATTAATTGTTTCAATACGGAATCAGAGAAAATGTCATCGGAGGTTTCAAATAACAACGCACTTATTAGTCAATTTATTAAGATAATTAATAGATCGGATGCAACCTATCCCGATCTTTACAATAAATCAATCGGTTTACTTGTAAAGTTGGCCGGCGAAACCAAAGACGGAAATATAGCAGAGCAATTGGAGTTTTTAAGTTTGGTAAGTAAAGATTTAGAGTCGAAGCTTTTCATTTCTGACTCTTCCGCACAATTAAACTCTATTCCTCTATGTTTGTCAGTTGAAGTCACTGTTCGGGTTAAATCTCTTCAGGGTGATGTGAATAATTTACGCGTCAATTGTACACCTTTGGGGTATTCAGTCAATTTTTACGAGCCATTTTTTTCTTTCAGTAGGCTTACAAGCCCCGCTGTTGATCAAATACCTCCAGGTTATTATTTATTTTGGATTACTGATGATGGTTCGTTTAAACCAAAAAGATCAATTAAAAAGGAGATAAAGCCTAATGTCAAAAATATAATTGAGTTCTCTATTTGACCAAAATCATATGAAGTTCCTCGAGTTTAGCACTATAAAGAGAAGTTGGATACTTTTTTTCCAGTTTACTGTTTGGATTTTGGCTTTTATATCAGTTTTTCTCATCGAGCCACCTAAATACAGCATTAGTGATTCCTTAGATTCAGTAGTGTTGAACTACGTAAAGTTTATCGTGTTATTCGGTATACCATTAATGATCATACCATTAAAAAATAGAAGCCGGAAAAAAGATTATGTTTTTTGGTATCGAAATGCCTTACTGACGTTTTTTATGGGTCTAACGCTTTTAACTATATATAATGGTCTAATTCGAGAATGGAGTCTGGATTTTTATGGTGTTCGTGTTGTAAAAGGAGCATCTCTTGTAAATGAACATCAAAAACGTTTTATTCAAATAAGAAGTGAAAGCAAAGATCTAGATATAGATAAATATGTAAAATATATGGCAGGGAATACGAAGGCCGTATTCTTTGAGCAAGATTTGAAATATAGATATTATATGTTAATAGCTACTTATACGTCGACAATTGTAGTGGTAGCGGTATTTATGATTGTTATGGCACAAACTCTTTTTTGTTATTGGGGAAATCGTAATTATTATAATAATAAGATCGTCTACTAATTAAATTGTTTTTGAAATGTACACGCGTAAACTACTATTTTTCTTTGTATTTCTTTGTATTTCAAATAGCGCATTATCATTTGATTTAAAAGCATCACTTATGCTTGATTTTCAAAGAATTAGCGAACTGTCTGGAATAGATCGAATTACGTTAACTATTGATTCGAGTTCATCTGGGCGAACACGATCTTCCGGAGACAATTCCGTAATTGTTAGTCTAGTACAAACTGAAAATCTACTGAGAGAAGTGGATAAAAAACATAGAACCACTGTTATGCGTGCAGTTTTGGGGCACGAGTTAGCACATCAGTTACAGAGTAGATGGTTAAATTATACAAATATCACTCAGTTGAACGAGTGTCAGGCTGACATTATATCAGGTTTTTTGACTATGCTAATCGAGTGTGATGACTTAATCAATTATGTTAGAACTTCAAATATTAGTATGGAGATGGAAACATATAATGAGGCTTTAATGAGAATGAACGATAAACTATCCAGTGCTCTTACAGTATTTTTTGACTTGGGAGAGAATTATACTAGTCATTCAGATACGCATCCCAGAAGTGAGCAAAGACGAACAGCTATGAGGGAAGGAATGTATTGGGGAATCTTATGGCTGTTAGACCTCTTGGAAAAAGATACAGACATACCATTAGAATACCGGCGACATTACAAATCAGAAATTTCAAAGTTTAAGCAACTGTTGGCTTATATTCCGGGAGATAATCTCATGTCTTGGTCAGAAAGGCATTCGAAGAAAATTATACATTTCGATATTAGACATTGTAGAGACCTGATAGTTAAAGACTCTGTGTCTTGGGACATTTCATCAGAAAATCCTTTTGTAGCATATTACTCGGAAATTTCTAACAAAGGAAATAATATACTCACTGTAAATTTTTCGGTTAGGACGGTGAAAGTTAAGAGAAGTGATCCCAATAATTCGTTGTTTTGGACACTGACGTCATCTAGTAACCACAGCATAACTTTGAAACCGAACGAAAAAAAAATGGTTTTCAATAAATTGCAATGGGATGCCTCAGCTGACATGATGCCCAGAATACTAACACTAAGCGATCCTAATACCCTATACGCTATTTCTACAACAAATTCTACAGTTAAACTTGACGAATTGGCCAATTCGTATTCAACTTCTAAAGTAAACTCGGAGTTGGTAATATCTATGAGTGAAATGTTTAATACTTCTCGTAACTCGATCGAAGAGTATGTCGGAGGTTTAGGAGTTTACAACTGGTATTCTAATAAGATAGTCTATCCAAGTGTTTTTGGTACCAATGAAGACGTAAAGTGCAATGTAATCTATAGTTTCGAGAGTAAAAATTATTATTTTGATGTAGCTATATACTTCGAGGATTTAAGTAATTTGCTTGAGCTACTTGATAAATTGAAAGGCTCATTAAATGATGATGGGATCGAGATGAAAATAAAAAATTTTGGTGAATCTGTAAAAGGTATCGCCGATATTTATTATCGAGGAAAGCAAATTGGACAAATCATTCAAACAGAAAAAACATCATTATCTATCTCCATGTGGGGTGTTTAATGCTAAAAGCCCAAGCTTACCTCTTGTATTAGGTAATAAGTTTTTTGCTCTTTCCTTGATGTCAATTATACTTCATTGCGTTCAACTTCCCCTTTTAACTAACTTACGCTCAAAGGTGTAATAAGCACCTTCATTTAGGTTTTCGTTGAAGTCTTCAAGCAGACCGAATAGATTTGTAAGTTCCATAGTGTTGTTTTTTATTTATACTAACAATATATGCAGCGAATGGATTTTCAACTATGTAAAGCCTAATCGTTTATTCAAATATCTCAGGTGTGGTAATTCCACTTTAATTTAGCAAAATCAATCAATACTTAATCCCTTTGCATTATATGGCAGCACCTACTACGGTAGATATAAACAACCTTAGAGGTTTATCCAAACTAGTATCCCATGCGGCATTCAAGAAGTTGAGTGTGGGTACCAACCAGTCTGCCTATATCCGTAGGATGAAGAAATACCTTGGTTGGGATCAGATGGGAGAGGAGCGGCCTAAAACACTAACCAATCTGTTATAATTGATATTAAAGCTATTATCTCTACATCAAAAGAAAAGGCAGTTCGCGCTGTTGATGATGAGCGTACTCTGATGTACTGGTATATCGGGAAGCGTATTTTTCAAAAAGAGCATTTACAATTTTTCGTACGTTTCCAATTGCGAACACACTGTATTCGCAATTGAGTTGGAGTCAGTATAAATTGCTGCTGCGCCTAGATACGGATGATCAAAGGCAATTTTATATTGCTGAAAGCATTAAAAATAACTGGACTGTACGCCAGCTAGAAAGGCAGATCTATAGCAATCTATATGAACGCCTTTTGACTAGTAACGATAAGGAAAGCGTTCTGGCAGTAGCTAAAAATGAAAAATTACCTTCGGATGCTAAGGAGATTGTCAAAGATCCAATGTTTTTAGAGTTTCTTGGCCTAAAACGAGAAGCATCTTATTACGAGAAAGATTTAGAGAACGCCATTATTACCCACCTCCAAGAATTCTTACTGGAAGTTTACCGGTCATTTTCCACAGTCCATTTAATATGTTTCAAGACTCGCTCATGTATCTTGTGCACTATACTTTCGCTCCAGAGACGCCAATAGAACGCAGGTTTGATCCGATGATGATACCATGTTGTTCCTTCCAATAAGGTTTTACCGTTCGAAAGCTCCGTTAATTTGAACTGGCCCTCTTTTGATACGAAATAATCATGTAAATGGGGCGCATCGATGTCCCAAAATCCGATCTCCTTCATGGGAGCAGGCTGTTCTACAACACTAAATTTTAATAATTTAGGTTCATCCCAGATGGTGATAGGTTCAACAAAACTTCCTGTGGTAAAGTTGCAATGTCTTATTGCGCCCACCCCTTTGCCAATTATCGTGGCATTTATCGGGTAGGCAATTCCGGTCTTAAAAATAAATTCGGTCGGTTCACTTAGCTGCGGAAATTCAACTACGTTTTCCCATACCGTCTTTGGCGGGGCATCAATAATAATAGAAGTAGTAACCTGTGTTAGCGAAGGGTAAATGTCTTTTTCGGTGAATGCAACCGTGGGGATAATTCCAACAAGTATTAGTAGGGTGGTTGAGCCCGTTTTAGGAGCTTTTTTGATAAGTTCACATCCTATAATACTGCCTATCCATGCTAAAAGCAGCGCAATCGGCAATGCCATTATAATGCAAATTAAGCCTTCCATAGCGAACAGAAGGAGCAGAAGTGAAAATATAGCGAGCGTACAGAGAGCAAGCAGAAAACTTTCTTTTTTTGATACGGACTTCTTTTGGCCATAAAGTATAGTTGGTGCTGCACCGATAAAGAGCGGTGTTAAAAGGAAGAGAGCCATGCCATATTCGCCAATCCCATAAATCCCCAGAAGGGTTAAAAGTCCGGCAACAATTACCGTTAAACCAACAGCGAACCGTTTTCGACTTTCATCGTTATCAGGCAATAAGTTTTGTAGATCTGTTTTCACGGTTAAGGTTGTTAGGCGATTAAATTAAAAAAGATCATAACCCTTGTTTAGGTACGTATAAAAATTGTTAGCGATAAAGATAAACGAAAAACCAGCCTTATTTCAAATTAACAAGCAGATTTTTTTGTATTCCTGCAATTGGAACATATCCTATTATTTATAAATTAGCACAATCAAGTTAAACATATATTTATCTGTGTCAAATAATACTACGATCTAAATCAGAACCATTTTTTCACCCGTGAATAAACCAGGTGTTTACAGCATGAAATAAGGTAGCAATTTAAACCAATGCAAATGAAATTTATCAACCAGAACCAAAAAACAATCATCAAGCTTTTAGCTTGGTTACAGATAATAGGAGGCATAACAGGGCTCGTCCTAATTGCTAAATATATGCTACAAACAGGGCCAATAACAGGGCCAATATTATTGATTTTTATCATAGGCTTAGCACTTTTCACATTCTCTACCTTTGCCGGGCGAGATTTGCTTAGATCAAATGCCGGTGAAAATCATTTTACGTTAACCCTCATTAATCAGGTATTGCAAGTTGTGCATGGCAGTATGTTTGGTTGGAGCTTAGCGTATACTTCCGGCGTAGATTTTTCTTTCGGAGTAGAAGCAATGGAGTTGAAATTTAGTTCTTCGTTTATCATGTCAACCTTTAGTATGACTGTCAATTCTGGCTATGCATTCGGATTGCACATCAATCTATTTGCCGTCTTAGTGATACTGCTACTTGTTCATTATAAAGAGCGGGCTGATAAGAATGCTAAAGACAGCTTTCCAGAATTGGATGAGAACGCTTCAGAAATAATTCTCCATTAATTCGGTTGCAACTAGATACATCATATGAAAATCGTCACCAAACTTACTTTTGAAAAATATTTGGGCTTAATGTATATACAGGCCTATCGCAGGCCGATGAATATCTCCCTCACCTTCCTTGGAATGATCATGTTTATAGGTGCAATCCTATATTTTCTTGGATTTAATATACCTGTCAGTGAGCCACCCTATTTGCCGTTAGTCTTGGGTTCTTTTCTCTTTCTGGGTTATCCTGTACTGATTTACTTTAATGTAAAAAAAGATTTCTTTTCTAATAGAAGCTTACAGGAGGAAATAGGTTATGAATTTGGAGAGGAGGGATTCCGACAAACAGGAGAGACCTTTAATGCTGAAGTAAGTTGGGATAGTGTATTCAAGATAGTCGAATTAAAAGACTGGGTATTGATCTATCAGAGTAAAATGCTAATGTGTCCCGTTCAAAAGCGGTCATTCAGTACCGGCCAACTGAAAGAATTTAAAGCCTTGATTGCAAAGAAAAATATTAACCGAAATAAATTTCTATTTAACAGTAAAAGGCCTAAACGAAACGCAAGCTCAACTGATGCAATTTAAGAAGAAGGCACAACGTAAATTCAGTTTCGAATTGATTGAGGATAAAGCTTGGGAAAATATTTAACGATAAGAAAAGTACTTGTAGAGATCAAGAATGAATAGGTACAATTATTTTTGAATATAAATCAAAGTCATATATCCAATGAGGTATATAGGAAAAGACGCAATTTGTTTCTTTTATTGAAAGACGAAGTAAATATAGTAAGCGCTAAAATACGAAGCTTTCACATCTACATTAACGACTTTGTTCTAGTCATCGAGGTGGATTTCCAATTGCAGTACGGCAAGGAGAAATATTTGAAGCTGATCTTTTCAGGAATTAAGGAATATGCATTTAACTATAGCTGTGATCTCATGTTTTATAACGTTGAATGTTATAAACTGCTTAAAGAAGGAGACCACTTTTATGTCAGTTTTGATCCTTTTGAGAATGATTTATGTAAAATGTCGGAACGCGATAATGATATGATATTATGTAAGGGGATCGAAGGTTATTTTCATGATTGTTAATAGAATATATCAATAAGTTACCAGCATAGTCTTTCCAAAATACAGCCCCTATCACGAGAAGCATCGAAAATATTGCCTGTTTTTTACATGATATAGAAACTATATAAATTGAGACAGAACCTAAAATCCAACCTATGGTAGACAAGGAACGTAGAAAGAAACTTGCACTTTACCTACGGCATTTATCAGTGGGACTGATGACAAATGACGACTTTGAAGAAGCTATTACGGAAGAAGTATCGGGTGGTTGGCTCCCCGAGCAATATTTCCGTTCTAAGCACGCAAAAAGTGATAGTGAAGATCCTATCATAAGGCCAATGTTAGAATTGTGCTGGGGCCTTTACGATGATGCAAGACGGCATAAACTGGTAAAGTCCGACCAGCTCACTAAAGACGCCCTAAAAATCATCGCGCGCTGTATTTTGTTTCTACGTTCCGGCAAAGAGTATGAGTGGCCTTACTTTAATACGAATAATCCATTATTGAAATTTTCATTCAATGAACTTATTTTATCTATTTTAACGCTTGGTCATTATTACCGAACTAAAAAGTACGAGCATCTTATTTCTTATTATGAATGGCAAAAGGCAGGAGATTATGAGGTATGGCCTTTTTTTACAGAAAGCGAATATTTGGATCAATTGACAAAACAACCATTTCTGAGGGGGGAATGAAATAACAGCGCGGATTGTCGTGGGGCCAGTCAGCTGTGTATTTAATAGTTACTGCACGGCAGCATGAAAATTTTTAGTGAGAATATGGAATCAAGTTAAACTTGGCATCTCAGAAAAAACAACAATTATGTTCAAGCTGTCTTTTCTCAGTCTGTTGTATATAAGTTTTACTATTTTCTCCTGCACCAGCGAGACGTCGAAAGCAGTCACGGATAAAAAAATACCTTTTTATTCCACGAGCGATTCGATCATTTACCGAAATGCAGCCGAAGAGTTCTTGGTCTTTGTACGGGAAGACATAAAAGATGATGCGATATTGCTAGGTAGCAAGCCGATTCCAGACCTGGGCTTTTGTTTAGAATATGTCCTGCAGGATACACTCACCTTTAAGCCAGAGGAGATAGAGCGGATTGATGAAATAAACACAAATCCCATATTTTCCAACTGGTATGATATATCGCTAGGGGAAACAAATATTGCTGATCGCGATACCATTGTTGCTATAATAAAAGACGAGGCTAGGGGATGGCCTTACCTATATGAGAAGCTTGGGGAAGAATATTATGATTTTTCCATGCCAGTTTTCATAAGAGATTATAATTATTGTCTTTTCTATATGGGATATCAATGTGGCCCACTTTGTGGAAGCGGCCAACTTAATCTTTATAAGAAAGAAGATGGTAAATGGAAGTTTGTAAGCACCTACTGCACCTCGATTAGTTAATAGCATAAAATAAGCAGGCTATTTTCGCTTTGTCATTTCTGTTTTTTATACTGCATTTGTTTATTTTGTTCGTTACCACATAGAATAGTTACAAGATCATTAACCAAGACGAGGAGTTATTACGGGCAAATCCTAATCCCTTTGCTGTGGTGGTACTTACCTCGCTTATGGCGATAAAACAAGAAAAATTAGTGACAAACAGTTAAAGAGTATCAAGCACGACTTTTATGAAGAGATGATGAAGCGGAAAATGGAAAAGTCTGTGCTACGGGGAGTATACGATTATTCGCTAACTTTTGTCTTTACGGTGCTCATGAACTCGGTTCGCTCGGTTCTCTTACCTATTATGTACGGTTTGAAAATCTGGATATCTTACGTATTTTTGAACAAGAAGTTGAACATATCAATATCAACAGAGTTCCCTCAAATTTGATAAACCTACCGATCAAGCAAATAAAAAATACAGAAAATCATTCCTAGATTGAATGCAGCATGACAAATAATAGATCCAATTAGAGAACCTGTTTTTTTTCTGGACCAGTAAAACAGAATGCTTACCAAAAACATACTAGCAGTCCAGATGATTGTAGGAAAAATTAGAGATTTCCATTGATGGTTTAAGAATATCAAACCGAAATGTGATATATGAGTCAACGCAAATGCTAAACTGTCAACTATTGAAGCTTTTAAATCTCCCCAGGATCTTGCTAAACTTGAGTGGACAATCCCTCTGAAAAACAGCTCTTCACCAATTGGACTAAAAATCATTCCTGTAATAGCCATAGCTCCAAACATTATCAACCTATCAGCTGGCGCAATTTGACTCGGAATATTGTATGATTTTCCAATATAGACATACCAGTTTTCTACAGAGTTATTGTAGATTACATCTCCTAAAACGTACAGCATGATACTATAAAGTAAGCCAACAGCAAAAACAACCCATACCCCCAAGTAATTTTTTGGTTTGGTTAACCCAATGGCTCGTCTCCCTTCTTTACTTAAAAAAAGAAATGGTACAATTGCAGAAATAACCATTATTAAACCGATGTAAGAATAATTTGCAGTTTTATTTGCATTGAGTACCAAAGCAAAACGGGGAATACAGATTATAAGAATCAGGAAAACACCTAATTTCCAATTAAAAGTAAAAAACCTTCTCCAAAAAGGTCTTAGCGCATTCTCCATATTGTAGTAACTTGTTTTTGAATATGCCTAGTGTTAACTTTTGCAGCACACGCATATTCCTTATCCCGCCATCTTTGTTCCGTTGCGCTCACATACTTTTTACTAAATCCGCGAAAAAGCAAGTAGAATTAACTAATATACGATAATGAAGGTTATCTCAAAGATGGATTTTCTGTTTTATACACTTCGCTGGTTTCCGGTTTCCCGTAAAAACCAAAAAATAAATCATGTAGTTTTACTGCGCAACAGCGGGTAGGAGAGCAAAAGTATTTCGCGAAATTTCACATATTTTGAGAAATACCATTTAATTTATAAATTAGTAGAACTAAACTGAAGCCATTATCTAAAACCAAAACACTAAAATATTGAGACTAAAGGGATGGCACTCACAAAGCGCAACTAAGAAGCTAAACCGAAATTAAGATAGAAAAATAGGCTTGCGAAGTGGATACTCACAACTGGCAACGCACAACTAAAAAAGACCTAAACCAAAAAAATGCATAAAGTCATTACCACCACTACCGATACGCTTGATGGCTGGATCATAGAAGAGTATCATGAACCCATTACCGCCAATGTGGTAGTCGGTTCCAATGTGTTCAGTGATATGGCAGCCTCCTGGACAGACTCAACTAGGCCATTATATTAACTCAAATCGTTCAACTAAATAATCGTATGGATAGTCGGGATAACCTTATAGATATACTCAAAGAGAAATATAGTTATGAGTTAAGTAGAAAGTCATATTTTGACAGCTGTTTAGGTACACCGATAACCTTAATGTCTTTTTTAATTGCGGGAGTATTTATTACTATAAATGATTCAACCATATGGATTACTGACGCGTGTACAAGAAAGCTCATGTATGGGCTTTTAGGTGCAATTTTTATCGGTTGCTTACTGTCTTTTATTTTTTTATTTGTTGTATTCTTTGGCTTTAAGAGATCGTACTGTTCAATGCCAGATAGCTATTTAATTCATGATGCTTATCAAACATTAGTACAACGGCATGAGAAAGAAAAAAGATGCCGTGAGGAATATATAATAAGTGATTTAAAAGATTATATCATTCAATGGTATAAAGACTGTAATTCTTCTAACATAAAAGTTAATGATAAAAGGGGAAATGCTCTCTACAATTTTAGGATGACAATAGCTATTACTATGGTAGTTGGAATTTTTCTTCTTATCGTAATCACTTTCATTAAATTATCATAATATGTCAAAAAAACCATCAACACCGCCACCGCCGCCACCTCCAGTTCGGAGAGAAAAGGCCGAAGAACCGCCTGTTCGTCCTAAAACAAAAAGCAGGTAGTGAACAAAAATGTTTAATCTTAGACTACTAGTCATGTTTTTGTATATCGTGTTACGGCACGGTATACAAAATGTATTTTACAACAGCATGAACCACTGGTAACATCAAAATTGAGATAATATATCATGAATTATTTAACCGAAGAACAATGTCAACAGCTCAATAGAATCTTAGAAGCTTTCGATAGCAATAATGCACTGGACGGCGAAGACGTTTTGAAGATTGAACCTAATGAGAGGAAAGCCAATGGGTTGATCGATATTCTTCGAAGAAAAGGATTTGTCAAGACTGTAGACGCTGAAGAGCAGGATTTGCCCATTTTTATGTTACTAAATTCTTCTGCTGTTCCTTTTCTTGATAGCGGCGGTTTCGTCTCGGAGTATAAACGAGAATTATCGAAACGAGAAACGAGCGCTTCAACTCAGATCAATATACATTCGGTGGGTAATAGCGGTATTATTAACACGGGACATGGCAATACAATTGATAATAATTTCGGTCTCTATAAAGGGAATATCGACTCGCTAAAAGAGGAATTGGCTAGAAACGACGTTTCAAAAGATGACATAAATGAAATTGTAGAAATAGTCCAATCTGAAATACCTGTTGAAAGTTCCTTTGGAAATAGAGTAAATAAATGGATTAGGAAAATGTTAGATAAGTCACTTGAAGGGGCGTGGCAAGTAGGGATTGGAGCTGCCGGAGGCTTATTAACTGAGATCATTAAAAGATATTATGGCCTCTAGTTATTAAATTTATGAGACAAATCTACTATAACTCGGATATCACGCCACAGGCTACCAATGAATTGAAATTGCTGGCTTTATACTATGATAAAATCACCATAGTAAATGACGCGGTATATTCGCCGAAATTTGGTCACATAGATGGCGAGTTTAGGCATATTGGTGCTGAAGACTTACAATTTATACCACCCAATTTCATGGAAGAACACAGGTTTTTACTAGATGAAGGGATTTTAGATATTACCAAAAGAAATGAACAGGCAGAAGATCCATATGAAAAGTTATTTTCAAAAAGAATTAGTGAGATAGTTAATTCGAGTGACAACTATATCTTCCCAAACCATCCTGTTGAGGCTAACGGCAAAATTATTACCGAGGAAGTTTATAACATCATGAAATACATGTTAGGTTTTGAATGGGGGAAGCCTGTTGAGCGAAATTATATTTGGTGGTACTATGCCTTTAAACTAAAATGGTTTCTTAAGCTCCTGATAGAAGGAGAAAACTGTATAAGTAGCAGTAATAACCTTAACCATTTATTTGCTGAATTTATTAGGAATTCCGAAAGATCAAGTCTACACCTCGATTTAGAAGGACGGTCCAGATCGCTCGCGTTTGATGCCGTAAAATATAGTCTACCAAATCCTGAAGATCTTAGCTTTGAAGATATTCTGGAATTGAAGCTACAGCTCAAAGATGAACTTGAGCTATTCAACCAAACCATAAATAGTATAGAGGTTAAGAATAAAAATCTGCTCACAAATGAGATGCGTGTTAAAGATTACCAAGCTCTATTCTATAATGAGATCCAGAAACCTCTTTTAGAGGTGAAAACTAAGATGAGAAATCTGAGAAGCAAAACTTTCAGAAAGTTTATTGATAAAATGCAGAATCCAAAATCCTATGCACCATTGATCGGGACATTGGTGGCCAGCATGCCAATTCAATACACATTACTTACTTCTTTAGGTTTAAGTACTTACCAGTCCTATTTGGAGTATAAGGAAGAACAACGGGAAATAAAGAATAATGGTCTCTATTTTTTGTTGAAGTTGAACTAAACACTTTAAATGTTTTGAGTGATATTGCGATAGTAAATGAACAATACCACTAATATTGACAAGTTTAACATTATGGGCGAAATGGATAGGTCTGTCGGTAGAACTTCCGATAACAACAAATAGGTGACCAAAACATACTGCATTTTGCGAATGATGTATTGTTCGAATGATTTTTGATTTTTGTAAATAACCGAATCTATGAATACTATCACACAAATAGAAGTTGCTTTAAAAGCAATTAATCAAGCGAGTTTTCAGATCTTAGTAAATCATTTATTATACTTACAAGGCAACAAATTTATTGGGGCGCCCGGTGCTGTTGTTGGCAAAGAGAAAACAAGTAAAGGCACACCTGATTCCTTTTTTATAAATGATGACAAATATATTTTTGTGGAGTGCACAACTCAGGAAAGATTAGGTGAATCAAAATCCTTGTTTGAAAAACTGTTAAAAGATGTAGACCATTGTTTTAAGGAAGATGTAACAACAATAGAAAAGGGAAAAATAGAAAAAGTCATATTAGCTTTTAATGAAAAAATAAGTACCGAAGAACATAACCTGTTAAATACTAAAATAAAGTCATATAATCCTAATACGGAGTTTGATATTTTGAACATTCAAAATTTACCATTGCTAATATTTGACATCCCCAAATTAGCTGAAGAGTATCTCAACATCCAAATAGTGAAAGGGGACATATATACCCTTGAACAGTTTCTTCTGAAAACAGAGAGAGGTTTACAGCCGTCACTTACCAATGAATTTATAGGTAGAGAGGAAGAACTTAAGCAATGTGTTGAGGCTTTAGAAAAATATGGCATCCTATTGTTGTCAGGTGGTGCGGGTGTGGGCAAATCGAAATTGGCAATCAAAATTTTAGAGGAACTTTCAAAAGTAGATTATATTCCAATCGTTATTCAAAGTTCGGGAGTATCATTGTGGGATGATTATCAGCATCTTTTTTTGCCAGGGAAACAGCATGTAATACTGTTTGACGACGCCAATAAATCAGTCACTAATCTAACGTATTTGCTAAGCAAATTAGAGGCGTCACAACCTTATTCAGTAAAAGTTATAATTACATCCAGAGATTATGTGAAAAAACAAGTATCAATCGTACTTGACAATTATTCATATAAAGAATTCAATGTATCTGAGTTTAAGGATGAAGAAATCGGAAAAATAATTGTCACTGCATTGCCCAATCTGAAATATCATAGCGATATAAAACGAAAAATAGTAGACTTAGCCAAAGGAAATGCCAGAGTCGCTCTAATGGCCACTTATTCCGTTACTCCAGGTTCGGAAACCAACTATTTAAGTAGCCCGGTGTTATTGTATGAAAAGTATTTTAAGAAAATTTCCGAAGAAATAGGTGTTTTCGATAATCCAATTATTCTTAAATCCCTTGCTCTTGTATCATTTTTTGGTGTTTTAGACAGAAATAACGAAGAGCTGAAAACCATCTTTTCAACTAAATTCGGTATTGACTGGAATGACTTATGGACAGCTATCATGGAACTTCATCACAGTGAAATAGTAGATGTCTATTCTGATGAAATAGTCAAAGTGTCAGACCAGGTTTTGGCAACATATGCATTCTATAAATGCTTTATGGATAATAAGTCTGCTGTTATTGACTATGCAGAATGGATTGCTACTTTTATCGAAAGGTTTTCAAATAGAATCCGTAGTACGCTTATAGATGCAAATAATACATTTGTTTATTATCACGTAAAAGATTTGGTGTTACCCTATTTGAACGCAGTTTTAAAGCAGATAAAATCTGATGAAGCATTGTATGCTTTTTATAACTTATTTTGGTTTTACAAAGGGCGGGATTGTTTGTTGTACTTAAAAAGATGGATAGAAGGCCTTTCCCAAGAACAACATCTTGAATCCTTTAAATTTAGTTATGTCCATAATGATCATACCAGAGCCACGAAATATTTTGAACTCTTGAAAGATTTTTGGAATCACCCTAATGAATTACTCAGGCCTTCACTTGAACTAACCTTAACATTATTAGAGAAACAACCAAGCCGATTGCCCGAAGTCTTAAAATTTATTCACGAAGTCTTTAAATATAAATTGGAGGATAGAGAACACGAATATTTACGACAAAATATGCTATTAGATGTTTTGTTAGATAATAAGCTATGTGATACTCAAAAATCATTTGCAAATGGTATTTTTCTAAACTTATCAGATGTTCTGCTAGGTTGGCATTACACGGAATTTGGTTCAACTAAAGGACATGCATTCACTATGTATAATTTTGATTTATTCAAGTCCGAAGCATTAATGAAGTTAAGAAGTCGCATTCTTAAGCAAGTACATTATCTGTTTGAATCCGAAAACGAACAGTTACAAAAAATATTAGGTCAAATCATTTATCCCGGTGGAAAGATAGACAAAAGTATTTATGTCGATGAACTTCCGATATATCAAAAAATCATTTCCGAAAAATTAGATACTAAACAATACGCACATTGTAAGTTTGTGAGTGTGCTTGCCACACGTTTAACAGAAGCCGGAATAGCATATCCCAAAAATTGGAACGATTTTATTGAATCCGATATACGAAAATTGTCCAAATTTTTGAAACCGGATTGGGAATATAGAGAAGGTAAATCTATTCGCGAATCTGAAAGGGAAAAAAGACAAGAGCTTGATGATTTTGTAAAAACGAATGATTGGAAAAATTTAGAGAATTTTCTTTTAAATATTGATGCACTGCATAAGCAACAGAAAGATAAAGGTTGGTATATAGAACCAGCCGTTACGGACATTTATATTTCTATAGCAAGAAAGGATAAATGTGAATTTGAAAATGCTTTAAGGTTATTCTTTAGTGGTAAAGTGCATTTTTCGCTGCGAACAAGCGTTATTGATATTGCTTTGGCTGAAAAAATTATGACTGCCGAAGAGCTTATGAACATAATGAACGATTATGAGTTTCACGGAAAATCTTATTGGAAATCGGTATTAATGGCAATGTTACCTGAAGAACAGATTAATGAATCTTTTTTGATACTTCTTATAAATTTATTTCAAAAGACTGATGATAATATCTATATCACCAGAATGCTTGATTATCTGAAATATGAAACAGTATTTACGAAATATAAAAAAGAAAATCCGGGATTGGAGGAGCATAATATCATTACCTATCTGACCAGTGTTATACTAACTAAAACCCGAATGACAAGACGGAATTTTGGGTTTGATTTCTGTTCTGATTGCGCATCGTATATTTCTAAACATCCTCAACTTTTAAAAGATGCTTATTGGTCACAGTACGAAGCTGACCCTCATTTTGATTATGATGGCAAAGAATTAAAAGCCATATTAGATTTGGATAAAAACTTCATCAATGACAGCTTGAGAAATGGAAAAATAGGCTTAGGATATCCATCGAATTTGAGGTTGGAAAATATCAATACTAGTGTTTTATGGGAGTATGATGGATACGAAGAATTGATTGAAGACTTGTTATTAACAGCTTTGGAAAAGGAAGAATACACATTTATCATTGAAGAAGATATTTATTCTTTATTCAGTTTCAGAAATACCAATAAAGATAGAACAGAAAAAGCAAAATCACTTATTATTAAACTTACTCAAAAACATATTAATAATAAAAAGGTTGCCTTGATGCTTGTTGAGATTTCTTATAACAATTTTAGTAATTGGTTTATTGAGTATTTCAGAGAATTTCTTCTTGTCAATAAAGAGATTACTATAACAAAGGAGATCAGTTTTGGACGAACTGAAAGTTGGTCAGGAAGCAAGGTCCCTGTAATTCAAAAGAAAATTGAATTTTATCAGAATATTTTAAAGATGATAAATACACTACCTAACATTTTAGAATATTCGGAGCATATAGATTATTTTGAGCAAAAGATTAATTGGAAGAAGCAAGAGATTGAAGATGAACAAAGAAGGGATTTTATGGAAGAATTTTATTGATTCAACTTTGGATCCCGGTAGGCAGGGTTGCCCCGAATGGAAAAGCCCCTTCAGCACCGGATCCTCCAGTGAAAGCAGCTCTTTCAGCTCCAGACCTGCTTCATCGATCTTCTGCAGGTAGGATTTCACTGTTTTCTTGCTAATGGAAGGGTTCCGCGCTATGGTCTTGATGCAGTAGCAATGCCGGTGCAACCTGATCTATTGTTTTATCTGACTCATGGGTCTCGTTTTTCCGGTCATCGGGGATCTCCTGTTTAGTTATGATCCTAAAAAATAAAAAACCGAACGTAGTGAGCTCATCGAAGATAAACCGTGGGGGAGTCAGCATGTGCCGGATTGGCATGTGCTCAATTCTTTTAAATGAATCTGAGCTCTCTTTTTTCTAACGGATCGTAGGGGTCAATTTGTTCCAGTATACTCAATGTGCTTCAATTGGAATTCGAAATCGTTTTTGTATCTACTACAGCTTGCAGGGCATTTTTGCTGCTAAGGTTGTAAGTTAAACCAAACACGGGTTTAATACTGAATCGCTCTAGTGTAGGAATAGTGAAATCTTCATTATTGGCTTTCACTCGGTAGGTATTATTAGGAGTTACGGTTGTCATTTGATGCTGAGAGAGATCTATAGTTCGTACTGATCCTATTGCAATTCCACCATGAAGAATGATGCGCTCGGTTTTACCTATATTTAGAGAACCGGCTACTAGAAATTGTAATTTTTGATTGGTTGAGTAAATGGCTCCAAAACTAACGCCGGGTGTTAGCCAAGTTGTGCCAAGCCTAGGCGTAACGTTAATCATGCCTCCAAAAGCAAAGTTATATCCTCCGGTTAACTGTCTATTAATTTGAAGGCTATCTGTCTCCACACCATCATGAAAGTAAATGTGTTTTTGATATTCGTTATCAATCAGGCCGGAAGCAAACAGACCTGCGCTAAAGTCAATTTTTATCCCCCCCTTTATCCAAAAATCATATACATATGATTGCTGGCTTCCTGTAAGCCTGTCTTTTCGTTCGATCTTATAACGCACGAGATCGACATTTTTTAAGTTAGTAGACGATGGTAATGTAAATTCAATAGTATTGTTTTTTTGAATAAACGCCAATGTTTTGAGGTAGCCTAGTAGATTTCGATAGTTACTATTTATACCCTCAGCTATTTGCGAGTAAATGGCATTATCAATATCGAGATAGCTGACAAGTATTTGGAACTCTGAGTTAACTTTTTGCACAAATTTGAATGTTTCATTCAATTCATTTTCTCGCTTTTCCACCTTTTCTAGTAAACTTTCCGACATATAGGCGGTTTGAGATAAAGAATTACTTTGTTGAGAAAGCTCCTTAAATTTATCTTGTAATAATAAACCTATTTTAGTAGCCGTTTCGAATACAAACTCTTCGAAAACTTGATATCTCTTGTGGATTAGAAATTCTTTTATATTTGTTGAGTGGCTTCTCACAGAAAAACCATAAGGATACAGGGCGTTCTGAGTATTTTCCGTATACAATATAAATGGGTTTTCTGTTAGCGTGTAATTATATTTGCTTAAAAGTGAAACAAGCTCTTCTATCTGTTGCTTATACTCCATATGCTCATTGCCATAAGAAATAGAATTACGACGAATGGCTACTTCCGATTTTGGTGGATGTGACAGTATCGAATCGATCTTCATGAAATCTTGAGCTAACAAATCGTAATATTGTGTAAAAAACTTAATGCGTGTTTCGATATCCTTGATGTCTTGATATTCAGATGGAGAGTAATCTTTAGATAGATAGTCTCTGAGAAAAGATGGAGCAGAGCCATGGATAGGAAGTGATACAATATGTCTTTCGTACTCTTCAAATTTAGCATTTAACTTTTGAGCAAATGAAGATATCTTAGTATCATAGGGAGATCTCTTCTGTAAAAGTTCTTTAATTGCACTGCTGGGAAATTGTAATGGATTTCCATTTTCATCATAATGGAGATACTTAGATTCATATTCGGTAAATAATTCTTGGGTTTTAATCTCGTACTTCAAAATGGAATCTTTATAGTCTTTGATTTGCTGCTCAATAATTATTAAACGGTCACGTTTATCGCTTTTCTTAATCTCTGTTTTAAATATTTGCGGTACACTGATTTCGGAGGGGCTAAGAATTTCTTTTCCGATCAGATTAGTCCATGCTGTAGTTTGTGCCATCGCATCCATGAAGTAGGAGACAGATTCATTGTTGATATAGTATTGATAGCGAAGGGGATTAATACCACGAATCTTGAATGCGCTAGGCCTTTTATAATTTAGTTCCATTTTGCTAGGGAATACTTTACCTCCTTGATTATTGGTTGTATCTCCTTCTCTTATAAGGGACAGCAGAGAGGGTTCTTCAGTATTAAGAATAAATACATCTGTTAATATTTTTTTGCTTTTCGCTTGACGCTTTAAAAAATCAGGCTGATAGTTGACTTGACCTAATACGTTTGTTGTACAGCATGATATAAAAATTAAGGACAAGCAACATTTAATGTAATTTTTTGTATTCATAATGCTACGTTTATTTTTTTACTATGGATGTTCTGTATTTGCTAAGTGTGAGATACCTAATGCAATTTAATTATAACACTAGGATCTCAAAATACCTAGTTGTAGCTATTTGTGGATACTACGGTTCGATTAGTGCCAGTCATTTCGGTCGAATGGGTTCTTCCCCACTTTTGGTGGTAGTTCCATCATATTTTGTGTATCCAGACCGTTCATATTTTAATGAATGCATCGCAACTTGTTTTTTCAGACGGGGATCCCTTTAAGGTGATATCGGTCGATAACGTGCAAGATGAACTGAGCATCTATGTACAAAGCACTCGGCGGTGTTCTATCTGCCCAAACTGTCACATCCCATCCGAGAAAGTTCATAGTTACTATACTCGGAAGGTGACGGATCTTCCCGTTTTTGGTAAAGCTTCCCTGATATTTCTTCGCTCGCGTAAATTTTATTGCCGTCAGGAAGGATGTCCATTGAAAATTTTCGCCGAGCGCTTTGAAAATCATTTTAGGCCATACAGGCGGAAAACAGAGCGACTCGAACGCAAAATCAGACAATTAGGGCTGCTTTCGGGCGGCAAGCCTACTGAGCGGATCTGCGGCATATTATCCATATTCACAAGCGACACAACTATACTGCGCTTTGTGAAAAAAGAATGTTTCCCGTCACCGCAAGGGGTAACCGCCGTTGGGGTAGACGACTGGGCCTATCAGAAGAGGGATAGCTACAGTAATTACCGGAAGGCCATCGCCACCGGTGCACCGCAGGCTGTCCAGGTGACAGACCGCTGGCATCTGCTGAAAAACCTGAGTGAGGTGGTGCAGAAAGTATTGATTAAACAGTACAGCAAAGCCAATGCTGTACTGGCCGGTAAGCAGCTGCGGGATGAAGCGCGGGAACCGGTTTTCATCCGGCCCGGCCCGGATGAAAGCAAAAGCTCCGATCAATCAGCCCGGAGCGGAATCCGTTTACAACGGTTTAAACAACTCAAAGAATTACAGGGGAAAGGATATTCCATACGGGCCATGGCGAGGCATCTGGGTATGCACAGGCTGTCGTTTAGACTTGCTGCTAACGTTTCTGGGCTTGGCTATGACGAGCATTACGAAGCACTAAACTGTCGGCAAGCACAAATGAAAATAGAAGCACAAACTTCAATAACCACCGTCCGCCCGCGATAGCTAAGCCCATATTAGCGGTTCGTGCAATTGCTCTTTCGGAGTTCGTCAGCCCGAAGACTGCACATTAAATGTTGATTAGCTTGTCTGTTCATTAGCTTTGGTTTTTGTGTTGTTCGTCTGAATAGTTTGTTTCCTTTCTAATACGTGGAATAATAGATTTAGAGCTTGTCCTCTGTTGTCATACGAATAGTTCCAAATGTCTTTTACGTCGTTTGAATATGATATAAGAGTAAATGTTTCATGTATTAGCATACCAAGATGCAATAAAACACAGGTGCTGTCTTTATACAGTTTTTTATTTAGCTCGTCTTCTTTTGTGTGGTCAAAGTCAGGGTCGAATACGCCCGTGCCGTATGTGCAACCATATAACGAACCGTGAAGTGTTTCGGATGCGTCAGAATAATACTCAAGTTTGTTAATGGTAAAAAAGACATCAAGTAATTTTCCCCATTTTTCAATAACGTCAATTCTCTCACTTAGCTTTTTCTTTGTCCAAGGTAAATGTGTTTTTGTGTCCGAAAAAATTGATAGTGCCTCTTGGACAATTGGAATTTTCTTTAACTTCTCTTGTTTTTCTTTTCGTGCTGTAATGTTTGCAGTAATAGCTTCAATTGTCCCGTCAAAATTGTCCTCCATTTTAAGAGAACCAACATTATGATAGTGTTTGTAGACTGGATGAAGTATAAACGCACGATATTCTTTTTCGTCGCAAACACCCACGTAACAAAAGTTTGTAATTTTTTCCATAAACGCACGTGCAAGCATTACTGCTTCGCTCGTAAAGCTGTCTGTCTGATTTGCTAACTGAATAAGTGCTGCACCAGTCTGTCCGCAACTTATTAATAGCACAGCAGGCTTCGCCAATTTGTCGTCAGTAATTTTAGGAATAACTTCCTTCAAAAGCATAAGTTCTGAGCCGAAAAATTGGGTCGCTTCATTATGGAAGCGTTTCAAGTCGTCAAGTGAATGAGTTGTCGACATTTTCTCTTTTTAGTTTATTCGTTCTTGCAAAAATGTTCGGGTTAGCACTGTCGTCATATCATGACAGCTAACGTTTTTCGGCTATAAGAAGTTGGCGATTTCGAAGCACAAAACTGTCTGCCATCACTGAACTTGATAGTGATTTCTATTCATTAATCGGAATATTATAAACTTGTACCGCAAGTTGAACTTCTCTATTTCTGTCACCATTTATATGAAACCTATAGTTAAACCAATTTTCATCTGTCTTTCTTACAAAACTTAAGTAATTCGGATGCTTAATTGTCTCTGCTTCTATTTTACTTAGTATGGATGTAAAATCTTTTTGTTTAACAAAAATAATTACAGATGCCTTATTGTCTCGCCAGGTCAAATAGCCTAGTAATTGGTCAATCGTTGAAAGATAATTTTTAGGTCCGCTCCAGAATTTACATTCTGCTATAAAAACAACAGAACTGTCGTAACGTAGCTGAATGTCTGTTTTTCCAGTTTTGTTAAACGTTTCGCCACTTGCACTTCCAAACTCAAAGTTAGGGTCAAGTGTCATTAAAATATGGTCTCTTAAATCCTCTTCTCCTTTGTCTTTATAAACACTTGGCATTCTCTCGAAATTTTTCCCAATGTCATTTATGATTTTCAGTATTTTTTTATAGTTCTCATTATCCAATGTTGGTTCAGGCTTAAAACCTTTCTCGTGAACAATAGGTTTAACAGCAATTTTCTCTCGCAATTGAGGCTTAGGTATTGAAAAAGTAGATGGTACATTCTCTTTTTTTCTTAACGGTACACCAAGAGATGCGAGTAGGTTATTTTTATTAAGTAATTTTGATTTCCTTTGTCCAAATACGGATAGAATATGTGCTTTTAGTGAATTATTAAAACCAATAATATCATTTCTCAAATGGTTAAAATTTGAATGAACACCGTTTACTTCACTTTGATAATTTCGATTAATTTCCTCTGCATTGTTTGAGAAGTTAATAAACTCGGCCACAATGGAATCTCCTTTGATTTCAAAGTGTCCACCACCGCCAAGAGATATAATATTTGCTGGGCTATATGCAAGTAGATTAATATTTCCTGAACAAGGAATAAAAAACTGAATTATTTCTTTTTTGTATTTCTTGCCTTCATAAACGTGGAAAGTTCTTGGGAAATATTCGGCTGGTATATCCGCCTCATAGCTATCAGCATTTACTTGGTCAAAATGCAATTCAGGAACGTCTAATTTATGTTTGCTTTCTAAATGTTCGGCATATTCAGCCTCATTTGCATTTAGTATATAGTTTTCTGTTTCATTTTCAATGGTCGAATTTATTGCGTCAACCGCTTTCTGAAAAATTTCAGAGATTCTCCCTTTTGAAAATATCATATTGTTATTTCGTCTGTACATACTGTCTTTTTTGGGTTGCAGCTAACAACACAATTAGCGAAACGGAATTTCGCTAAAACTCTCCTATATTTGTATCGCGTAATGTGTATCTATAAAACTAACAATATTTTTGTGAATCAGAAAGATAACTTTTTTATCTATCCTAGACAGCGAAACCAACCACTTAGTTTCTTAATTTTTAAGGTATGGATAGCGAAGCATTGATATTGGTGATGATTGAGCGTATGGCTTTTCAACGTTATTCGCCGAGCACTATTATTGCATACAAACAATATGCTCAGGTTTTCCTGCGAGCGAAGTCGGATTATACCAGTTTGAAGAAAATACCAGTGTCAGAAATTGAAAGATTTATCAATAGTGTTACAGACAATGGCCAACTAAGGTCTCAAATCTATTCATGAAACAGACTACTTCCCTATTTTATTCTAACCTTGCTTAATTTAATCTGTCCGAAAAAAGCAAGAATCTGTCCGAAATTTGCCCGAAAAACAAGAGGGCCGCTGATTATCAGTGGCTTTCGTCGGAGTGGCAGGCTTAGGACCTATTAAGACAAAGCTCACGTAGTTTTAAAAAGTAGACGATTAGGGAACATAATATGAACAACTAAACTTTCAAATGAACTAAAATACAAACACCCAAAATTACACCCAGTAATTTTGGGTGTAAATTCTGTAACTATCTGATAGTTAGTTTTAATTGTGGAGCCGGAGGGATTTTCACTTTCTGCGATTCTGGCGTTTTAAGCGCGTTTTTTGCATGTTTTTCAAAACACTGCCACTAAATTGCCACAAACAATCCCTGTATCTTTAAAAGCTTCCTGCAGGAATCATCTTGATTTAAAGAACGATGTAATCCGGTTGATTACTTAGGTAAAGATAATTCATTATCTTTACCTAAGTACTTACGACACCGCTCCTCCAAATAATTTAACACCTAATTTTAGATGTTTTATATGGAATCAATAATTTGATAATCTCGCTCTAATTTATTTTGGAACATCACCTTTGTACTAATCATTTATTTAGTTAAAGCCGTGTTGTTATTCCCCTCAAGGAAATTCATAATGCTTTGATAAGAAGTTTTTTCCTCTTCTTCAATAGTATTAGTGATCATATCTGCAATGGCGGACAGAAAGTCACCTATATCCTGATAAATTTGTTTAGCTATTCGCAATTTCTTAATCTCTTCAATTGCATTAGTAGCCTCAATTCCCTCAAGCACCCTTTCACGCTCTCTCACTTGTGTTTGCCAAAACTCCACGTATTTTATTCTGTCGGCTGTTTTGAAAATCCGCACATCTTCGTGGCGGATCGGAAGGATTTTTTGTTGGCTATTCCTCTCTTTTAAGACGTGTAGGACTTCCATCATGCAGTTTTCCGACTTCAGGTATTCGTCACTGATAATCAGCACAGCGAAGTCAGAAGCCCGAATGGACTCCATAAAAGTTGATATGCTATCCTTATACGTTAATTGATGGTCGTCCATTGAGGGAGCATACCCCTTAGCCTTTAAGAATTCGTAAAGTTTATTTGCAGAGCGCTTATGATTCCATTGGTAGGATATAAAAATGTGCTTGCCATTCAATTTGCCGGAATGGTTGTTTCGGGTTTTACTGTAGCCGCCTTTATCCATAAATAATTTTGTATCTAAGGAATAGCCAATATACCTATCACCATATGATTTCACATGCCCGTCAATTTTCAGTTTCGCCAACAATTGCTCCGCATCCGAGACCGAAATTTTATTGTTAAGTATCGTTTCTCTGATGGTATGTTTATTAACGTTAGTCAGTCCGGGATTCTCTATCAGATAATTTAAGATACGATCAAGAAATACCTCATTGGTTGTTGCAGGTTGTTCTGATGCGGTTGTGCTGTCTAGTTTATATATTTCTTTTGATTTGATTCCATAGGCAGTCTGATTGTAAGCTATGACCTGGTCAGACTTATCTACCTTAATGACAAACAATCGTTTTTCCTGAAAGGTAACAAAATCACTTTGAACCGAGGGATTAGGTGATAATTTTGACAACGCATTCGTTAGCACAACATTCACCTGGAAATCGGCACTTAAACCCTTTACTGATATTTTGTTGTTTTTGACTAATATACCCAAAATGAGTACACCACCTTCTGTATTGGAGAATGCACAAATCAGTCGCCCCAATTCAGCACTTGATGGTAATAAGGCATCATATTTTAGACGGTCGCTCTCCGGTAGGCCAATCTTGTTAATTACATATTCTTCAAGCGACATCATTAAATCTTAAACTTCTTTATGTTATTTTTCTTTAAAATATATCCCAAGCTAACTTGCCATATTTCAATTCCATCGTCCACCCACAATTCCGTATCCGTGTAATCCAAGGTGTCTTTTTCCGCACCATAATATACAATAACCTCTTGTGAGTAAGCAGGGCGAAAGACGATTTTGATTGGCCGGCCATGTTTCCGCACCCCTGCTAAAATCGTGGGAGCCGTATGAATATCCAAATCATCCAGGTTGTAGTCCTTGCTCAATGTTCTTAAGTACTCAATAACCCTTGTCCTAGCTTTGTCGATATGGGCATGAGCAAGTACATACATCTCTTTTGTAGGAACGGAACGATGATCAAACAAGGATTTCAAATCTGTATCGCGCATAGCGTCCTCCCATTCTTCCACATTTGTGATGCCCATCGCAACCAATATTTCCTCGGTAATTGGCAATAGTGATTTTTGTGTGCTGACTGCTCGCCCCTCTAGCACCTCCCTTAATTCGTCGATCGTTTGAAGATTATATTCCTTCATCAATGAAAATATATTGTTAACCTGTTCTATATTTTCAAAAAGCCTAGGGTTATCTTCCATCGCCGCGGCCACTTGTGATAAGTTAGTCGCGCTTTTCATTACCTTGTAAAGGCTTTCTTTATCCTCGATCGTATTCATAAATAATTCCGCACGCCGAGTGTAAGTTTCCGCAAACAGCTCGCGCCCTTCTTCAGAATGATTATCGAACCATTCCGACAAAATGCTGATGGCCGTTACAGTATCATGCTCCGTATTGTCAACTTTTTTTAGTTTCTCGCCGATTTTTAGGGCAATGTCTTTCTTTTCTTTGAAATGATACTTACCAAACTTTACACTGTGATGGATGAGAATATCATTCCAATCTTCTCCTAACAGTTGGAGCACTTCAATTAAATCAGGATCTTTTATTTTATTGATATAAATATCCTCTTTAAGCAGAAATTTGCCATTTTCATTGGGTATAATGGCGTGTTTATCGAAAAGGGGGAGATTCTGTTCATCACCGATCAAGAAAGCACCCAACTCGTTGTACCATTTAAAGGCTTTTGCTTCGTTTAATCCAAGATCCTCACTTAGTTTGCCTACAGTGCCGATCTTTGCGATGTCCTGCATCAATTCATTGACTGACAATCTTTTTATATCATCCCAAATAACCTCTATCCACGGATGAAGGTCATCTTTCCGGCAAACCGCACCGGGAAAAAGATCAAAATTAAATTTCCATATTTTTTCCCGCGAATCTTTTGAGTAGCCTTTAAGCGGAAACCAGGAATTCTCAAGCTTCCCGTTTGTGCCATCTTCATGCTCAACTAAAGGCTGACTCAACAGAAAAGTTCTTAAAGGCGTTTGAATATTGGTTACATACCAACTTTTTTCAAAGTATCTTTCGTCCGTTAATGGTAATTGTGAAACGGATAAATTATATAACTGTCTGAATGTAGGCTTAGCGCAATTCGTCAACAAAGTTTTATAAAGTTCAAAGGCCTGCTTTAATAAATCCTTATTTTCTAACACTTCCGCATTCGAATCACCCATCAGCCAAATACCATCTCTTTCTGTCTGCGGATTAAAATGAAAGCTGTTGACCACTATAGGAAAATAGAAATTTTCCGTCCCTATTAGTGGAAAGTCACAAAACAACTTTGGGATTTTATCCAAGCTTAATACCTCATATTTGTCGCCGACCTTTTTAACCCTTGCAGCAATAGTAACGGTTCCGTTCGTGGCATGCAGCAACCTAATAACTGTGCTGTTTCCATTTTCAGTTTTTTCGATGACTTGAAACCCGTCAGATGTTTTTGGCCTGACTTTAAATTTGGTAATGGTGCTTCGCGTGTTGTCGATGATTTCGACATTATCAATCTGCGAAATGAAGGTCAATACAAACGGTATCAGTTTAATAAACTCGTCAACGCCCGTTTTTGCAATTTCTTTCTGTTCTGCGGTAGGAAGTTCATAGGAAAACGATGTATTGAACAACTTATGGTCATAACTATCAATTTCGCTGTTTTCTGTTGAAATATGAAACTGACGCCATGCATTTTCAATCTTAAGTATAAGCACCGTTGTCGTTTTGCCATCCCTGTCAAGTGGGAAGTTGAATTTAAAGAATTGACCGGTTTTTGTTTCAACAATACCCTTTATAGTAACTACTTTGGAAAGCAGATGTGTAGTAAGAAATCCTGTTCCAAATTTTCCGGTACGAGTTGACACTTCGCCTTCTTCCACTTCTTTGGAGGAAATCTGATTAATTAAACCCCTGATATCTTTTTCAGTAAAATGGTTTCCGTTATGGCGGAATTTAATTTTAGTGTTGTCAAAGGTAATTTTTACAGAAACCTTCCTATCGGTATCGGCAACACTGTCTTTGGCATTTTGCAGCAGCTCCCAGGCCCACCGACCAAAGTTGCTCTGAACAGTCATTTCCAAATCGTGTAGCCGCTTTATTATTTTGTCCGCTATCGACCTGTTACCATCCTCTTTGCGGCCATCTTCTATTGATTGAATCATTTGATAAGGTTATAGTGTAACTTACTACAAAACAAAAATACAAAATAAGGATTGAGTGATTGCTCGATGTTATTTAAACCATCTATATCAAAAATTAGCTTTAATGTCTTATAAGAATATATTAGATCTTATTTTAATTTTAACGGTTTTATTTTTGATTAATAAAAAAATTCTCAGGCCATAAAAAATCAGGTAAATGATTTCTTATCATCTCACTCGCACGGTCGTATCCCCTTGCCTCCAATTCATGAAGAAAGTACGGCCATGGCGGAATATTACTAGTATAAATATTTACGGAAGAAGTTGACATTCCTTCTCCTTGAGATGTTGAGAGCCCACCGTATTGCGATGTTGATATGCCTCCATATTGCGACGTTGACAAGCCACCTCCCTGAGATGTGCTCAAATTACGAGGCCATTTACGTTGGTTTGGAATAACAGGTCTGCTCATATTTAATAAATTTAAGGTTTTTAATAAATTTCATTTATAGCATCGGCTCTTTAATATCTAATCTAAGTTTGTGATCTTGATCTCCATGATTCTTCAAAATTGCATTCCAAACACTGATTAGATTACCCGTTTAATTCAAAGTAACCATTGGAATTAATTACTCTGACATAAAGCCCTTTCGTTCCTTTTATAAGCAATAATAAGAAATCAGTATTTAATGGATATAACGGAGATGGGAGTAAATTTAGCATTAATCCGTTGAATTTGCTAATAGATAAAGCAGATAAATTAACGCACATCTGCAAAAGACTATTTTGGAATAAGTTGGTTTGGAATCATTAGTGTCCGGTTAATTTTTTCCCTGTCCAGATATTTTATCAGCTGACTAACCAGCGGCTGTCCACTGAAATAATTACTTTTGTTCATATTTTTTTGTGTGGTAACTCAAAAGTATAAATCCCGGAGCAGTTCGATTAATTTCTACTGCTCCTTTTTATTTTTTTCCGGACACTAATGATAAATAATCTTCTTTTCATACACACAAATCTAGATGGTTGTGCAATGTATATATTACGGGAAACTGTAAGCATCGGGTTTTTATAAGTTTGTTTACGACCAGGAAAATTCTTTAGATCCTTTTTGACTTGAAGCCACATTTTTATGCTTGAGGCTGGGCAGGATTATAGTGGAGCAAGAAAGATGCGAATGTTTACTATCTTTACAGATAAGCTATCTGTATGTCTAAAACGAATCCAACCAAAAACCATCACTATACACCTCGATGCTATTTAAAAAGCTTTGTTAATGAAGATTCCACGGTTTGCTTCGTGAACTTAGATCTCTATAAAAAATTTCAAAAGTACAGGATTGAAAGGAAGGGATTGATGGGAATCTGCTTCAAAGAAAACTTCTATAAAAAGGAAAATATCGTTAAAGGTATATTTCCTACCTTGGAAGAACAAGATGATTTATATATTGAGAATGAAGCCCTAACTATTCTTGAGAACAAGTATGAAAATTTGCTTGGCAAGTTGATTGGAGGCGGGATGTTAATTGATAAAGAGGCACTTGATTTTTCGGATTTTATTCTCTTGCTTAAAATAAGGAATACAGCATGGAGAAAAAGAGATATAAAGCTCTTGGTAAAAGATGCAATTGATGATTTAAAAATCGAGTACAAAAGTGGAAATAAATACAAGCTCTCTGATGCAAAAATTGACTCAATTGCCGACCAATTTTTTAATTATGTAATATCACATTCAAATTTAGAAAAGCATTTTCAACTATTCTCGATTATGAATAGAACAAATGGTGATACAAGCAGCCTCCATGTTACATTTCGGATCGCATGCTTAAATTGGTATATTTTACATCCACCATTGTTTTCTTGTTTTTTGACGACAGATAATCCAGGATTCTCGGTTGATTATAACCACAAAGTGCACGACTTTAAATTTGTCGATGATAGTCGTTTTTATCTTCCTTTAACGCCTAAACACTGTTTGATGATTGATAGTAGTCAAATAGACGATCTTTACTACAGGATGGGTATAAAAAAAATTAAAGAGGATTTCATCGGCAGTGAATTTCTCAATCGGATTAATACCACCTTGATAAGCAGGGCAGATGAATTCGTGGTGTCAAAAATTGGTGCGACAATTAGTCGCTATGAAGAGTTTATAAAGGAGAAGTTTAGATAGATTAAAAAAAATGTAGTGGATTTATGGGAACAAACTTATTGTTAATAGCGAGGGACTTGGTCGCTGGGTATTTCGGAATCTCCATAATCCATTTGGGAAAGGTTTTGCCGTCTCTTCTGTAAATCAATAGCTCCCTAAAGCTAAAATTGTAACCGGTTAATAAGTATGGTGCCTTTTTTAATAGCCACAAATGTATTTGCAGTTAGTTCAAAAAGTTTTTTCACTTCAATACGAAAAAAAGTCATATCTCCTTTGTGATGCAGATCCTTAGGGACGGGAACCCTTGCCTCCGCAAGCGTCAAACTCATTCTGCCAAAAACGGTCTGTAATCCTCCGAGACGATACTCGGTAATTTGGCAACTGTCCACATCAGTATTTGAACTACGTGCCTTTGCGTACACTTCATCAAATACTAAAAAGGTTAGAAATAGTATACTATAAACAATTTTCTTCGTGCACGCAGCATTCCCGTTTAACCATTAGATGCGATTTTAATTGGGATTATCATACATAGGCTTCTTCTGTAAAAACGCTGGAATATTAGTAACAGAAGAAGGGAGTGTTTTACCATCTTTTAAAAATTTTAGCATATCACTAAACTTAAAACTGTAATAAAGAAGTAAATACGGGCTTCTCTTTAACGCCCATTCTTCATAACCGTGTTTTGCGTACCAGGCAGATATTTCCTTTTTAATGGCCAGGTCAAGAGCACATATTTCCTCGGGCTTAAAAGTCTGCCATTTATTGAGAAAAAAGTAGTTTTCAACATTCACGCCAGTCGTATCGAAATACATATAAGGAGAAAAGGTACAATCTTTTTCACTCAACTCTTTAATTCTCTCTTCTGAAAATGCGTTAGCCGTTAAAATAAACAGCCTTTCTACTTCAATGCGTAAATAGTTTATGTTAGCGCGGTAGTGCCCATCCATGGGGTAGGGGATATTAAGATCAGCCAGCTTCAAACCCGCCTTACCAATCACCAAGGTGCTTTTCAGTCTATACTCTTTTATTTCGCAAGCGTCTATCGGTTCAAGCACGAATGCCTGAGCTCCATCATATAAGAGGATAGATAGTGATAAAAGTAGGCTAAAAAGTTTAGTCATTTGTAATGATCCGTTTAAATATTAGATGCAATAATAAGATCAATTCCATAGTTACGTAGATAATTTAATTCGCGGGGAGATTAATACAGTTAGAGTCCTGAAATAAAAACTCAAGTGCTTTAGGTGTCAATAGAGCATGAGGCTTGTCATAAGTACTACCGGAGCGTTGCTCTCTAAATTCAATAAGGTAATTGAAATAGGCTAAAAAATTCCCTCCACTAATGTAATTCTTGGCATTATTAAGATTCCCCCCTTGGGTGAGACCTTGTAAAAAACTCTTATATTGAGGCGTTGAAGAAGCAGTAGGTAGATTGAAATTTGTGGCAGCGTTCACTAGATCTTGAAAAAAAAATTGCTCAAACTCTATATCTGAATAACCCGTTAACTGAGGATTCGCTATGGGATCCTGATATTGGTGTATTCCGTTTAAATACTTTTTATTCTGTAACGCATGAAACAGTTCATGCAATAAATTATCGGCAGTAATATTCATAGCATTATTAAACCGTATCGTATTTTCGTTAGCCCGATAACTAGCTTGTGGAGTGCCTGCATCTATGCATATCTTAATACGTTCGGCAGGATTACTGGTCCGCATCGCATTGATTATTTTCATGGTCATGCATCTACTGTAACGGTTAAACCAGACTGAATTGGTCATTTCTGCGAAGGCGGTAGCTAAAGCGCTAGCTTGCGCACTCGCATTCTGACAAAAATTAGGGATATCAAATATTTCACTAAAGGATTGTTGAATATTACCATTGTCATTCGCTCCGCTACCACCAGGGGTGGGCGGGAATGGAGGATCATTTGGATTAGGGGAATCCGAGCAAACCTGAACACAATTCTGGCCGGTCTGCGTAACGGAGCATACTTCCTGACCAGCACCAGTACTTTCTATCGGACCCGCGCAGATAACTTGATAAACGGGGATGCAGACAGTCGTACAGTTCGCCGCAGTTGCCATTGCACCAACTGGGCTTTTCATACTGTCGCCTGCAACACCAGTATTTAGACCGAATTTTCTGTATAGTAAACCATTCTTGACACGTATTAAAAATAGCGGATTCTGATCCCAGTCCCTATATTCTACAAACCCGTTAAAATGTTCATTCAATCCACTTATTTTGCCACTGTTATCGAAACCAATAGAGTTTTCATCCGGGATATATGTTACAAAGAACTTCTCAATGCGTCCATCCGCATTTTTATAGACCATTAAATTAGTGTAACTATGCTCTGCTCTGAGTTCTTGAGGTGAATCGGGATTCGCATTACCAGCAAAATTATATAAAAAGACAGTTTTTCGTTTTTTAGCATACGGCACTTCTACTACATTCGCACTTCCATAGCTATATTCATTAGCTTTATTCCACAGTAGAGTTCCAACCTCATCAGAGCTGACGGCAGTAGATTTATCTGAAAGCGCTAAGCTCAATTTCGTATGAACCACTAGATTGTTTGTTTTTAATCCAACATTATCTCGTAAAAAAACTTTTGCATCCTCTTTGGTAAATGTGTTTAGATTATTTTGATTTAGTTTAGTTTCTTTCTGACATCCATGTAATAGAAGAAGAAGAGAGAAAATAGGAATAAGTAGGTTTTTCATTCAATTAAATTTACAAGGTTTAATAGGCCAAAAATAAATTTATTATTCGACATCTGCAATGCATAATTTAACTAATTCGGATCGAATCTCTGACCTGTAAAAGTCAGTGAATTTTGATGGGATTTTGACTGGAATCAAAAGAGTTTCTTTACCAACCTTTAGAGCAATATCAATCCGATTAGCTCGTAAATAATAATTGAATAGCTCATATCTCGTATTGAATCGATTTGGTACCATATGTACTGATTTAATGTAATATTCTCCAGCCTTGTTGGTATTCCCGGCTCTTTCATAGCATTTGGCTAAATCAAGATATAATTGATTAAAAGTATATAGCCCCTTCAACTTTTCAAGCGTCAAAATCGCTTGATCTAGCTCTCCAGCTAAGTATAACTTTTTTCCAAAAGAATACAGAAAATCAACCTCATCAGATAGATATGGATATAATAGTCTTAAGTGTTGCAGTGAATCACTTTTATATCCAGCTTCCCATAGAATATTTGCTTCTTCCAATTCGGAACGCATTTTTTGTTGTTTTATACCTATATAAACGACGGATAAATATAAAAGTAATATAGTACTTAATAGTACACGCTGATATTTTCCATTAGTTATTTGATCAACAATGAAAAGAAAGGATAATAACCAAATAAAGCATAATAAGGGTCTATCAAATACATGTGTAAATGCAGCCGCTACGGAAATGGAAATAATATTAACAACAGATAAATAGAGAACCATACTGTTATATTGATCTCTTTTGAGTGATTGTTTGATTATGATAAACATTAAGAAAAATAGTACTCCTAGCCCAAAAGCCCCACCGATGCCTAGCTCCACTATTAGTTGATAGTAATCATTGAATGCGAAATAAGTGTTATCTGCTAGCAATAGATCTTTTTCACTGAACTGTTGGTTTCTAAAATATTCTGCTTGAAATAGTAAATATTTATGTGAAAACTGATCTAACCCGATCCCTGTTATCATATTTTCTCTAAGTGCTTTACCACTTATTTTATATATTAAAGCTCTTCCTAAGCTTGAATCTCTTTTGAAGTACACGGTTAATAGGCAAAATATTAAACCTAGTAATAAGATACACCATGTTTTTTTAGTCTTAGTACTATCACTTAATATAATATATAAGAAACATAAGCTAGTTAAGAAGCCGATTAAAAAAGATCTACTATCAAAAATCACAGATAGAATACATCCAAATAAACAATATATACCTATTTTAGGATACACTTTCATTTTAGAGCCAGATTTGAACCTTATTTTCATATATAAATGGCCTGGTGTTTTCAATTTGTTCTCCTTTTTTCACAACAACATAAGCTGCATTTGTGGGGACCTGACGAAAAGTTAGACCAGTGCTTTCCTGCATTTTCGCTTCTTGAATTTTATGCCATTCTCTATCCCAGATATAAAGATCATAGATAACACCTTCTACTGGTTTTGGACAAAAATCTACTGTGTTTTGTCCATGTTGCTTTTCAAATTCGTCGTACCCATAATTGGTTAGGTATGCCATTTGTGTTTCTGGAAGAGAGTTTAAATAAGTAACTTGTACGCTAGTTCTCCTGTCAATATTTGGTTTAAGTTGTTGTTGCCCTGTTTTCGAAAGATAAATAGGATAACCAATTTCTTGAATATAATCTTTTTGAGAAGATATTATTGGAAAGTATAATAATCCCACACCCATTTTAGTAAAAATGAATTGATTCTCTTCCATAATACCGTTAGCAACCTCTATATATTTACCTTTGCTGAAAATGCCCAGCTTAAGATTATTGGAAGTTTTACTCAACGGAAGATGTATGTCATTTGTGTCGAAATATTCATCAGTTACATCAATTACTTTTTTGTTTTGCCATAAAAATTTTGAAGGGCATGTTGAGCATTCTCGATATACTTTAGGGGGAACTTTATAAGTTGCGGTTCGGGTACTATCGTCTTTTGAAATAACAAAAGGTTCATAACCCAACATATCAGATTCTGCACCCATAAACGATATTTTTTTATCCTTTGTGATCAAAACATTCCATTGATGACCATTTGAGTTTATATTTCCCCAATTGGGAACCATGTCTATGCTTATTGGAACTCCAAGTGCACGGAATGTATAAACGGCTAAGTTCGTCATACCTATACATGTTCCTTTTTTAAGTGTTACAAGATCCTCGTAAGAGGCAGCATCTTCATAAAACTCAACTCTCCCATATTTAAACCATCCTTTAAGCTCCTTGTTAATTCTTTCACAAGAATCAATAAAATCTAACAAATTCACCTGTTTATCTGATATGCTGGATTTCTTATAACGGTTCTGAACAGATTGCCGCCAGTGGTTATCATCGGAGGCATTTACGATTGGGGGTAGCACATAATTAATAAAATCCGATGTATCTAATAGTGATGACTGAAATAGTCTATGGGATGCTCTATTCACACTTTTAATATATTCTTTGCTTAGAAGATGCGCTAGTTCTTTTGGTAATGGAAATTGCTCTATTGATTTACTTTTTGAAGATTTTTGAAGTGACATTATTCCCACCAGCAAAAATACAAGAACTAGAATCCATATAGCAAATCTTTGTGTTTTTCGCATTTTATCTATAACGATTATTGGATACTCGGTGTTTTAAATAGAGAAGGCCATCTTCATTATCTGAAAACAATCCTAAATTAATGGAATTAATTTCATTAATGCAAAATTTCGAAGGGATCTTGAAGAACAGTACCCACCAAAACCTGTAAGGAGAAAGCAGTACATTTAGGCCGTGATCAAATTGGTAGCCTAATAGGCAGTGTTCACCATACAACGAGACGGTCTAAATATACCCCTTATACTTTAATTAGGATGTGACTTAAACTCTCCCATTGTATGTAATTGCTGGCTTTTTTTTGTCAAATTTAAAACAATAGACGTACTAGTGGATATTTCGGAGGGATAGGTTCTTCGTTATATCCACCTAAACAAGAACTAAACATAAGGTATTAAGTAGTCTAAAATTAAAAGACTAATTTATCACAGGAAGTATTTAGCTATTACAACTCCTAAAGCGAAGAGGCCGGAAAGCAACCACCAGTAATTTTTTACAAGCTCAAAGAATTTATTGTGTTCATCAAGGTTTCTTATGCGCTTCTCCTGATCACGTATAGTTTGTACATACAATAGATTCTCATTTTGTAATTTTAAATTAGCCTCAGTAAGGTCTCTGACTTTATTTTCTCTATTGGCATTATTAAACAACGTTATAAATCCGCCAGCTTCAATAAAAGTTTCAGCCTTATCTTCTTTGTACAGCATCTTCGGTAAATCATGATCTTCCGTTTCTCCCATTTTGCCAACTAAACCATAACTGACTAAAGTGGCAATGTAACCAGCTGCAGTCCTTTCGTTATTTTCAAATAGGGAAAGTATGTCATCCCTATCCAAATGTGTACCTGTGCCAAAACTGTCTAATAGTTTGTCAAGTAATATGCTTTGTTTTTCTGAAAGAGAAAGATTATTTATTGTTTGATTGAATTTTATAAGTTATTAAGCCTATTAACTTGATCTTTATAATTTATTGGTGTAACAGGTCTGGCAGACAAGTATTTTTTTATTTCTTCAAAACATGCTTTTGGATCTTTAAGGTCGTTATCAGTAAAGGTCAAAGTCGTAACGCCAAAAGACGAAAAATAGTCATTACGTTTTTTCATTTCTTTAGCCCATTTCTCTTCAAGTTCGGAATTAACATCCTTTTGAAGTTTACCTTTAATACCAGTAACAGCCATGTGTGTGGAATTAGGGCTTAATTCTATTCCTATTAAATCAGTTGTATGGGGATTTAATATAGTGAAGTCCAGGCGGTGTTCATGTTTTTTCTCTAATCCTGCATATCTGAATTCTGGGATTAGAAATGGTTCCTCCAACGAATTTGCCGAGTTTCGTATGTATTCAATGTACAAATCACAAAATACTTGTTCATATTGAGAATTGGATGCTCTCTTTAGAATACTTGTATAAAAGACCATTAGGTCTTCAACAGTGCTGAAAATAGTAGGTGTACTACTCTGTGGATCAACAAGGCCCGTAGATAGAACGTGACCAATGGTCCAATATTTATAATTTGCCCTTCTGATCTCGCTTACATCATTCGTCCAGGCATTCGCTCTAAAGACAGGAGCTATAACTAATCCCCAAGTTAAATTGCTACTTCCAAACCAAATTGACCATAAGTTATCATCAGGTTTAAATCTTGTCCTGGCAATAAGATTCCTATAAAAATTACGCTCTAAAAATGTGAATGTATAATTTCTAAATTCTTCGTCTTTAAGCAAGTTTCTCATTGGGGAGTATCTATAATCGCCTATATAATCGGCAAATCCCTTAATCCAAATTGCTATAAATTCCTTCGGGTCGCTAAATTGATTATTGACTACATCAGCATACTGTAAGTTTTTACCGCCAATTGTGCCGTGTAAAGAGGGGATGGTGCAATCACGTTCTTTTTCTATTGAAAATTTTCGTAACACACTTTCTTGATGAGCTATTAATTCGGCACTTAACAATGCTTCTAATTCCTCTAACCCTAGATCCTCTTGTTTGTATGGAAATATCATGTAATAAATGTTTATAGTCGGTATGCAATAAATTTACGTTTCTTCCTCATCACATCCGGCCTTGTTTTAGACAGGTTGACCATCCGCTGATTTTTTAAAATGCAATATAATATCATTACATCGGATTCTATCTTTGGCATATGAGGAGAAGCTCTTCTTTAGATTGGTTATACCATCGGTTTTAAAAAAATCTCAATAAAATTGTCCTCTGATAAATAATCAATGTTACCCCAGATGCTGGTCTTTTTTCTACTATACGTGTTCCTATTTGCCAATAACATTCAATCATAGCATAGGCTGTAGCTGTATAGGCTTTTTGTCTCGCTTGATTTAGTAATTGTTTGATTTCTTGGACAAATTTTTTCATAGTGTGTCGTTTACTTCTCCAACCACTCATCTCCAACCATCTTCTTCTCTTCAGTAATGATTAATTCCGTTAGAACGTCTTTTGATAGTTTCTTATACTCCTCCGCGTAATTTTTATGTATAAATATACTTTGCGTACCGCTTTTACCTATGGATATTATTTCTTTATTACGAGGGGTTCTTCCGAGAAGACTTGTAATTTCAGAGGTCTTTCTCTTTGCAAGCTTGCTGTCCATTTTTGCGTGGAGAAGTTTAGAGGTGGTTGGTGTATTTAAATGACCCTTCGAGATAAGTCGATCTAACTCTGTGGCAAGTAGTCGTTCTTTATCAATATCTTTTTTTCCTATTGATTTTCTTCGAGATATTACATCTTTTATATTCTTTACTAATTCGCTACGTTCAGGAACAGGATGGTTTGGGTTGGCAAAATCATAGTAAACCTGTCCAAATAAACTAGCAATGTTGATCATTTTACCAATTGTTAGGCCCACTTTGCCGGCAATTATGTCATTTACGTTGTCGGTGTTTGATTTAATAAGACGAGCAAAATCATTTATGTCTAGCTCGGATTTTTTTAGATATTTTGCTACTTGCTTACCAAATTCGATTTTGTACTCTGCCTCAGCTTCCATAAAATAGTAAATAATATTTTGTAAACTCTATGTTATTGTTTATCTTTGTTCAGCGATTAATATTCATGGCGTAAATGCCTTGATGAACGAAGTTTTCTCGGCCCGTAAAGAGCTAAAATACCACCGAGAGAACCGTGTAGATCGCTCCATGCTATCCTGAAAAAGTTTCGTACTTTTGCCATATAGCATAGGGGCGGCTCACGTTAAGCTTTAGGTGGAGTCTTTCATGAACCTCGAGAAGGTTTAGGAGTGACAAGGGTCTAGCTCACCCTCGGGTCTAAAGTTTGTGACCGTCCCTTGCTTATTTCACGGGGGCTCCCATATAATCTGAGATTTCTTCGTTCACATAAACTCTAAACATTATGAGAGCGAACAAAACCAAACCAACAAACTCTTTAACCCGTAAATTACTTGTGGCACAGGCTAAGCGATATAGCCAGCCAGAATTACACCCCAAATCCCTTCAATCAATACTAAAGAACGTAATTGCATCGCCTGAATAAGGTTTCCAAAAAAGATAAACAGGCTGGGGATGGCGTAGGAACGAGCTTATAAAAAGCCCATACCTATATTGAGGCATAAAAATGACCCACATCTCGTCTGTACCGACCCCATGACATAAGAAAAGCGAGCTTTGCTTAGGTTTGGAATAGGCCGGTTCTTTTGGTTACTGCAATTACCAATAAAGATAGCGGCTTTCTTTTAAACCAGCAAATAATTTGTGTCCTCTTAGGGACATGGGTCGGTTTTTTTAAATTTTTCAACCTTAAATCGAAATCAAATCGACCAAAATGAAAGCATTTTTACGCTTAAGGGGAGTCCTATACTCTTTTCACTACCATTTTAAAAATAGACGAAGCTTAGTTTTAAAGTTTTTCGCTTTTAGGAGATTTCTCCGTTCCACACCGTCTACATCACCTCCCTCAGTCGAAATGACGAGGGGTAAAAGTCTTGTGTCTTATGTCTTATATCTTGCTACTATAAAAGTTTTGTTCTGTGTTTGTTTGGCTCACGCCGGGCAGCGGGGCTTAGGCAACCCTGCTGCCGCAGGCGTGGCTTTAGCCACAGATTCTATTAAACCCCTGCAAATAGGAGATACCATCCCAGAGGCCTTATGGTACCTGCCATTACAAATGGTCAAAACGGGGCAGGAGGGAAGCACTACCATCACCCTCAATGATTACAAAGACAAACTGATCATACTTGACTTTTGGGCTACCTGGTGCACGCCATGTTTGGCCGCTATGCCAAAAATAAGACAGTTGCAAAGTCAATTTGAACAGGATGTAGTCATTGTACCTGTCACGTCAGATGCACCAACAATCATTCAGGAAACCTTTGCACAGAAATCTTTCTTAAACAATATGAAGATTTCTTCGGTGGTAAATGATACCACACTTAAGAAATATTTCCCCCATCACGGCTTACCGCATATTGTTTGGCTTGCCAGCAACGGGCGATTTCTGAATGCCTCTCAGGGCGAAGACTTAAGCGCGGCCAATATAAATGCTGGGCTCAAAGGAGAAAAGCCGCTATTTACAACTAAGATTGATATCGACATCAATAAACCACTTTTTACGATCGATCACCTAGCAGAACAAGCCGTAGAAAGTTTTGGTGTGCTCATTTCAGGTTACGTGCCGGGCCTACCAGTAGGCAGCAGATTTAGAACAGATAGCTCGGGGATCAGAGGAAGGGTAATAACAAACCGATCTGCCTTAACCTTATACGAGGCGGCTATAAGTAAACTTATGCCGAACTACAGCCAGAAACTAAGATTTGTGCGTGTGGCTGATTCGTCAAAACTTCATACCGGTTTTAGCGATACATGGTACGACACTCCACATTATAGTTACGAGCTGATGGTTCCGCATGAAAAGGTGGATAGCCTGTACCATTTTATGCTGACTGATCTGAACAGGTACTTGCCATATCGCGGTGAGATCAAAGATAGCTTGATCAATTGCTATGCCTTGGAACGCATAAATGAACATGCAGTAATTCCTACCTCCGAAGGTGGTAAGCGATATGTCAGTGCTCAAAAATATGCCAAAGGAGAGAAACAATTGAAAAACGCACCTCTTTACTTTTTCGTACGCTATTTGAACGAGGAAGAAGGGTTTGATTTGCCTGTGGTTGATCTTACAGCAATTGACCACCCTGTCGATATTAAGTGGAGCTCAAAACCCGATGATCTCAAGGGCATAAACAGGGACCTGAAAAATTATGGACTGATTTTGCAAGAAAAAATGGCTGTAAGCCCTGTTTTTATCATCACAGACAAAAAATAGATATCATGTACCGAAAACCTATCAAACAATACAGCAGCTTAATGTTGCTGATACAAATAATGCTGTTTATACAGAAACCGACTTCTGCGCAAGATAAATTGATTAACGTAAAAGGCAAAGTTATAAACAGGCAAGAACAGACGATTCCTACAGTTACCGTTAAAGAGGCTGAAGGTAAGCAACTGACCGTTACGGATCTTAATGGCCGATTTGTCTTACGCCAGCTTCCCGCGGGCACAAAAATATTGTTCAGTTGTATTGGCTACAAAAGCGAAGAAGTGTTAGTGAGCCGTGATACCATTATGGAAATTATGCTTACGGATGCGGATGATTATACCTTAGAGGAGGTGGAAATTACAACCGGTTACGAAATGGTACCCAAAGAACGTGCGACGGGTTCATTCGTGTCAGTAAACAAAGAATTGTTCGAACAACAGGTGAGCACCGATGTATTAAGTAGGCTGGAAGCTGTTGCTAATAGCGTTTCAGTGGATCGAAATACGGGCAGGGGCTTGACCATTCGCGGATTAAGCACATTACATGGCCCGTCTTCACCACTTATTATCTTGGATAATTTTCCTTACGACGGAGACCTTGATAACATAAACCCAAATGACGTCGAAAACATCACCATATTGAAGGACGCCGCTGCCGCTTCGATATGGGGTGCTCGTGCCGGAAATGGCGTGATTGTTATTACCACTAAGAAAGCTAATTTCGGATCACCTTTACGTATAGAGGCAAATATCAATTCAACAGTGCAAGAAAGGCCAAATCTGTATTATCGGCAGCAGATATCAGCAGCAGATTTTATTCAGGTTGAGCGTATGCTCTATGATAACAACTTTTACAATAGCTGGCTGAACGCCAGCCAACCAAGAATGATCAGCCCGGTAGTTGAATTGCTGGAACAGCAACGTATTGGCAGCATATCCTCCGATGATCTGGAAGGCCGTATTGCAGAACTACGTGTGCTAGACGTACGGGATGACGTAATGAAGTATCTCTACCGCCCCGCGCTTAACCAACAGTATGCCCTCAATTTTCAAGGAGGATCAGATAGGATGGCCTGGAACTTAAGCGCCGCATACGATAGTAATGCTGATGAGGTAAACGCAAAATACAACCGACTAAATCTGCGTTATTACGCTAATTACCAACTGTTGGAAAGCTTGCAGCTCAGTGGAGACCTTAACTTTACGCAGTCGGAAAGCCAGAGTGGTCGGGATGCCGACGCGGTGCCCTATAACTTTTTTCCATATGCGAAGTTAATCGATGAACAAGGCTCCAGCTTGCCAATTCCCAGAGGCTACCGCATGGCTGTCTTAGATACGTTGGGCGGTGGTGATCTTCAAGATTGGCACTATTATCCACTGGAAGATTACAAGCATATTGATAACCGATCGTTGCGCTATAACATCCAGGCTAATGTAGGTGCAAATTACAAATTGGCGAAAGGCATAGCGCTAGACCTTAAGTATCGCCTGGAAAGGGAAATACTCAATCAGCATAATATGCTGCGTTTAGGGGCCTTTGGTGCCCGGGATATCATTAACCGCTATGCGGAGTATGATGAGCATACAGGGGCTTACCGTTCGCCAATACCGATAGGTGGGCTTTTAGATGAAGCCAACAACCGGCTGCAATCTTATAACCTCCGTGGGCAGTTTAATATTAATAAGCTGTGGAGTAATGCACACGAGTTAACCGCAATAGCCGGTGGGGAAATAAGGGAGGTTGGACTTACTGGAGCTACCCAACGGTACCATGGCTATAATGAAGTTAACCTAACTTATGGAGAAGTTGATTATTTGCGGCAATACCGAAATTTCTTTACCGGTGCGCAACAAACATTGACAAACTTCAATGATCTTCGTAAAACAACTAATCGTTTTATCTCCCTTTATACTAACGCGGCCTACACTTATCTTTCGCGTTATACCGTTTCAATTAGCGGCCGCCGTGACGCATCCAATCTTTTCGGTATCAATGTAAACGATGGCTGGAATCCATTATGGTCTGCCGGTATTGCTTGGAACATTACAGAAGAGAGTTTTTTGAAATTACCGATGTTTTCTTTCCTTAAGCTCCGGGCGTCTTATGGCAAAAGCGGAAATGTAGATCCTAGCCAAACGGCACTTACTACCATCCAATATGCCCGAATAAGCCCCTATACACAAACAACTTTCGCACAATTTAATCGATATTTTAACCCTAACCTGCAATGGGAAACATCTGCGGTGGTAAATATTGGCATAGATATGTCCTTAAAGCGTGATAGATTGCAGGGTTCGATCGAATATTTCAGCAAAACTGGCCGTAATCTTTTTGATAATGTAGCGGTAGATTATACAGGTGGGGTAGGAGGTATGATCTATCAAAATGCGGGCAGCATGAAGGCGAGAGGAGTGGATATTGAAATTCGAAGTCAGAACATAGTTAGCGGCCGGTTTATGTGGTCTTCCCATCTCAATTGGAGTTATTATCATGACGAAATTATTCAGAGCCAGCCCAATACATCACTGGTCAGTAATTTTGTGGCAAACCCAGTGGCGGTGTCTGGCATCAAAGGTACCCCCGTACATGCCATTTATAGTTATTATTCACCCGGATTGCATCCGCAAACCGGAGATCCAGTGGGCTATTTGAACGGCGAATGGAGTGTAGATTACAGGGCACTTACCAGCGCGAATCTCCCGCTAGAAGCACTGAAAGTAAATGGCCCTGCAATGCCTAGATTTTTTGGTTCATTAGGTAATACATTTAGCTATAAGGACTTCTCTCTAACTGCTAGGGTAATGTTTAAATTGGGCCATTACTTTAATCGGAACTCGATTAACTATAACCAACTTTATAGTAATTGGCAGGGGCATGCTGATATTGCCGACAGATGGATGGCACCGGGAGACGAACAATACACGGATATACCTTCGATGGTGTATCCTGTGCCTTTAAACCGGGATGCATTTTATCTTGGCTCCGAAACCTTGGTCGAAAGGGCTGATCATATACGCCTACAATATGTAAATTTAGGATACACAATTCGATTTCCCGAGCAAAGTAGATTGAAAAAACTTCAGGTTTACTTAAATGCCAATAATCTCGGTTTGTTATGGAGAGCAAATAATAGGGGTATTGATCCAGATCACTATCAATATGCGAGCGTGCCACCGTCTCGGAACCTCGCGCTGGGGCTGCGCGCTAATTTTTAGATTATAAGTTGAATTAAAAAAGACATGAAAAGTTCAAAAAATAAGTTAATAGCATTTTTGCTGGTTTACTCTGTACTATTGATTTCCTGCAATAGTTATTTGGAAATTAAGCCTAATGCAAAATTGGCCGAACCTGCATCGTTACAGGATTTACAGGCCTTACTTGATGATTTTAACCGTATGACAACAACCTTTCCCTCTGCTGGAGAAGGGAGTTCAGATCATTATTTCTTAACAGACGATATTTTTGACGGTCTTCCAAATGCGGAGGTGCAGCGTATGTATTTATGGGAAACGACTAATATATTTCCTTTATACCCAGCTACAAATGACTGGGAGTTCACCTACCGGGCAATATATAGCTGCAATTACATATTAAGGATACTAGAGGAAAATAAAGATTGGCAGAATAAGGGTTCTGCTTTCGATGATGTAAAGGGTCAAGCCCTATTTATGCGTGCTATGCGTTATTTCGCCGCTGCTGAGATATGGACTCCCGTATATAAAGAGGAGACTGCTGATACAGACCCTGGTTTACCTTTGCGGTTAAATGATGATTTTACCGAAACATCTAACAGGGCCTCTGTGCAGGAAACGTACAACCTGATTCTTGATGACCTCTCACAGGCGATCGAATTATTACCCGTAGCACAGCCTTTCAAAGTACGCCCAAATAAAGCTGCGGCATTAGGTTTGATGGCAAGGATTTGTCTCAGTATACGTAAATATGAAAAAGCGTTAGATTTTGCGCAGCAAAGTCTAGGTATATACGACAGACTTGTAGACTATAATGCGCTGAATGTGTCATCAAATTTTCCGATGGTAATGGATAACGAAGAGGTCTTGCTCAGCACCACAATGAGTTCTTTGGCGCTGTTGACACAAAACAGGGCGCGGGTTTCTCCTGTATTGATGGATACTTACGCCGAAGGCGATTTGCGTAGACAGGCATTTTTCCTGAAGAACGAAGACAATACCTATACATTCAAGGGGAGCTATTTTGGCAGTTCTTCTCTATTCAATGGAATTGCAACTGACGAAATGTTTCTTATCAGTGCCGAGACATCTTGTAGATTAGGTGATCTGAATGAAGCCAGAAACTATCTAAACTCCTTGCTGAAAGCAAGATATGCAGAAGATTTGTATTCGCCTGTAGAAGAGCATAATCAAGAGAACTTACTGACGGTAATTCTTAAAGAGCGAGAAAAAGAATTGTTAATGAGGGGTTTAAGATGGTCAGATTTGCGTAGGTTGCAGTTAGAGGGTAGGGAAGGCAATATCCAGAGATTGATTCATGCTGAAACAAAAGTGCTTGAGTCGGGAGGTCTGATCTTGCCCATCCCGGAAGATGTATTGCAACTCAGCGGAATGGAGCAGAACGTTCGCTTTTAAAATATGGCAGTACCCATATAGCGGGTACTGTCATATCTATTGCTATGATATAGCAATGTTTAATTCTCCCGGAACGAGATAGCAGCATCATTTAAAACGCCCGATGCGCCCAAATTTTGCAGTTCATTTTGCAAATCTTGTTCATTGGTCGCTTCCGCAAGAATTTCGCACGGTAATGCTGCTTGGGGTGTTTGGCAGTTTTCACCTGGGCTAGCGGTCTGAGAATAGGCGCTGGCGTCTGTGATCTGTGCCGGTGAGTCTCCAATAAAAACCCAGGTTTCCACTCTTTTCGGAACTTCACTGGGAATGTTTTTTTTCGGAACATTGAAAGCTGATGCTAACAATGTTATACTCGCTACGGTTACGAAGGTTGCAACGGCACTTAGCCATGCTTTTTTTAATAAGGTCATTTTAGCCTCCAATTTTTAAATTAAAAAAGTTGTTAATAGCCAGTAAGGTTGGCGCCCCGAATACATAGGCAATGTTGCAAAGCCGATGCATCTCAAATAATAGATTGGACACGGCCTTGCCGGAAATAAGGCAAATTTACGTGGGTAAAACATGCTGAATAATAGCGTAGGCATAACACGAATATTTATGTATAAGCAAAATTAAGGAGGTTTAAAAAGAGATGGAGTCCCAAGCTGTGGGACTAAATTACTCTCACTCGCTGTTTTTTAAAAACGCTTTAGATAGCGCTTTTTTATGCGGTAGAAGGTGCCTTTGCTAACCTGCAGCACTTCTCGTTGCACAATGTTGTTGCTGTGCTGTACAATTTCGGGCAATTCTTCTACCAAGATGCGGTAACGCTCGTAGTTATTCTGTTCTTGAAGAAGGAGCACCTGTTTACGCAGTTGATTAATACGATGCTGCTTTAAAATATGAAATAACTCGGATACCGCCGGATAGCGTTGCTGTGCTATTACGGCATGCTCATTGCGCAATAGAAATAAAACGCTGGAATCCAGGAATTCAATGGCTACATCGGTTTGCCGTTTCGTAAATGGATGTTCGGTACCTGTAAAATAATGGTACGGCGTGGCAAGCCAACGGATATTGCGTTGCCTATCGGCTGTATAATGGATGCCTGCGGCCAGTCCTTCGAGTACAAAGCACCAATAGGGCATAGGGTCGTCGGCATAGCTAAAGACTTTTGGCTTATACTGCCTAATTCGGGCATGATTGGTGATGTAATTCCGCGCATCGGCAGAAATATCCATATAGTTAGACCAAAAGGTAAAAAATCTATCCATAATTACTATTTACTTTGATAAGGTTTTTACTGTTTGTTCTCGTAGCGAGCGGATCTGTACAGGTTTTTTCATCAAATCCGTGCATTTGATCAAATGGTTATCTAGGTTCCTGTTTGGTAAGCAATCCGCCACACCCCGGCCTGGGGTCCAAAACAGGATAGGGCGTGGTGGATGCTTGTGGCTACTCAGCGTTAGATGATGCCTGTATAGCGGATGTTAATGATGAGGGTCGAAACACGCTGAACACCTTCTTCCAGATTGAAAAGTGTTTGCAGTACCGAGTTGGTTTCAATAACCTTACCCTCTCCGTCATCATCATCCGAGCCTTCTTGCTGAAGTACAATGGAACCTTGGCTCTCGATGGTATAGCTAACCTCTTTACCTAGCAGATATAGATAGTCTGTTTCAAGCTGGTTTAAATACTGCGCCTGTTGGCTGTTAAAATCAAAGTGCGTTAGTAACCAAAGGCCAAAATCTTGCCGCATGTTTTGAATTTCCTGTTGATAATCTATTACCGACAGTTGATAAATTTCAGCTAGTAGCAGCTGAATACCTTCATTTGTAAATTTTCTTTTTTTCATTTTGATGATAATTAAGAAGTGAAAACAAGCTGGCCAGCTGTTATGGGGGTAAAATTAGTTGATGGAAAACCATTTGTCCAGTGTAAGTGGCGAGTTACATTTTTTTGGCCTTGAGAGTGAAATATTTGATGTTTAACCAAATATTTATAAGTTTATAATCCACTTTTTACTGGCTAAACTTTTGCTTTTATATGAAAAAACTTAAACATTGGGCCTCGTTTTTATACAATGGAGAAAAAATAGTGAACTATCTTCCTTGGGTATGCATACCACCCATAGCGATGGTTGTAGCATTTCTGTTTACCTATGCCCAGCAATCAAATACCTTGTGGCAAACGTCGCGCCATACACGGTTCTGGATAGCCTGTGCTTGGAGCTTTTTGCCCGCTCTTTTGATATTGGCCTATGTGCAGGCAATAACATATATATTGGATGTGCATTTCTCTTGGAGGGAAATGACGATTGAACGCATAAAAAGGCAAGTACTGTATGCCGTTATCCTACCGATGCTATTCTTGGCGAGCTTCTACTCCATTTATTTTATGGCATATGGGAAAAGTATTATTAAACGGAAGTATTTTCAGATAGAATTCCCGATGGGGGCTATTGCAATGATGGGGTTAAATCTGGGATACGCATGCCATTTCCTTTTCATGATGGGAAAGCAGGCCGCTGCTGCATATGAGGAAGACTTATTGAACGAGCAACGGGAAAAACTGATCTTATTAACCAAAAATAGGGAGATTAAAGAAGCCTTTAGCCGTTTTGGAAACGCGCGGGAAGAAGATAGGAAAGCGTATCAAAAGGAAATTACCGTCAACAGTGGCGATACTGATACCTCTATCCGGGTTGAACATATTATCTGTGTATTGAGATGGGCTGATTTAGGGGCTATCTTGATGGATGACGGAACAGTTTACACGATGCACTCTACGTTAGAATATGTAAGAAAATTATTAGACGAACGCATTTATGCAAAGTGTAACCGATGGTGTATTGTTAACTTAAGGCATGTGGCTTACACCGTTACCGATAAAAATAATAAAAATGGTAAACAGATTATCTATAAAAAAAATACGCGGGAGCTGTTGGAAAGCATGCAGGAGAAGGAAACACAATTACTTAGAAAATGTGGAGAGAATAGTTATCGCCCTTCAGATAAATATTTGCTCAATCGCTCTTTTTGGAAGAATGTAGACCAAAATATGGAAGCCTTGAAAAAAGAAAAGGTCTGATTTGCTGTACATTTTGTTCAGTTTTCCTGGATCTGCTTATATTAATTTGCTAATTGATTAATTTAAGCACGCAATTATTCATCTTCCGTTTTTTGAAGGAAGTATTCAATTGATTTTGTGATGATGTTTGTAGATTGAATACTGGGTCCAAATCTTTGAAAATCGGCCAAACATCCAAACAAATGACTCAGATCAATCGTATTGTTCAATTACTTGAATTTATTTATCAATCTATTTCACGGGGTACCGAAAATCAAACAGATCAACGGCCACCATCTATTATTCATGAGAAAAAGCTTTTTTCGCGTAAAGAAGCTGCTGCGTATTTATTAGTTGTTCCGAAAACGGTTACAAATTGGTATAAAAAGGGCCAATTGCCCATTACCTATGATGAGCAGAATAAACCCAGATACCATATTGATGATCTGAACCGATGTTATGAGCGGCATTGGGGTTATCCGAAAAAATAAGAGGAAGGATATTTTTTCCATGACACCGTTTTGATGCGGTGAAAGGGAAGCAGATAGGGAATATCCGTTCTCTTTTTTTTAGGGAAAAGGGGGAATATAGAGGGAATGGGCCACATTCTCTCTTGTTTGGTTTATACGCAGAGGATACTTTTGTTTTATCGTAAACGGACATTATGAATTTACCCTTTCTTTATGATACATAAAAAACTAGACCTATTAATTGAAATTACACGCGAACTATTGGTGGTGTGGAAGCAGGGGATTAATAAAACTTGCTTAATAAACCAAGAATCCACATTAATGACCAAACAGGAGGTGTTGCGTTATCTCAACATCAGCGAAAGCACCTATAAACGTAGGGTAAGGGAAGGAAGGCTGAAACCTATGCGCCTGGGTGGTGGTGATATGTTCTATAAAGAGGATCTGGAAGAGGTACTTTGGGAAAGTAAAAGGCGGGGTAAGATTTAATTTTACTTTAGGCTTGCGCTAGGCTTTCCTTAGTTTATGCTTACCCTGTCTATACCGTTTCTATAGTGTTTTCTGTACCTATCCTTTACCCCTTGTTTACTCTAGGGGCAAAGAAAGTCTTTAAAAGGAGTATGGAATGGCGATAGTTGTGTTATGTGGGTAGCAGCATCGTTCTAAACAAGGATCAAAAAAGACCATTATAAACCAATCGGGTTCAAGATAGTTCAAAAATCGTCTAATCCCTCGCCGCTTCCCTATGTTTGAACCGTGGATGAAAAAATACCGGTATTGAAACGCATCCTTTAACAGATTGTTTCATTTTTAATTTTTTTCAATCATGGGAAGATATAACAAAGGCGTGCATGGCGCCTTTTCCGGAAAAGTAGGAAGTGTGGTAGGTAGCAGCTGGCGTAGCATCAATTATCTGCGTAGTTTGCCGAAGATTAGCAAAAAGGGCGCCTCGGAAGCGCAGATTGCACACCGTACTAAATTTGCCATTAGCTCGCAATATCTACGGCCAATTAAGGATATCCTGAACATCGGTTTTAGCGATCAGCAACAGGCGAAAAGTTCGGGATACAATATGGCGGTAAGGGCTTTCTTTAACAATGCCATCGTGGGCGACTATCCTGATTTTGATGTCGATTTCACCAAATTGGAGCTGAGCCGGGGCTCGCTAACTCCGCTGCCCGGCCTCGGCTATGCGGAAACAAATCCCGGCGAGCTCACCTTTACCTGGCAAACGGATACAAATAGGTATAATGCCTTTGCCGATGATGCGGCAATGCTGGTGATCTATAATCAGTCGAAACGGATGTATATGATCTACGATGAAGCCGCACGTGCGGATGGTGCTTTTGTGGCGGAAATATCGATCAATTATTCGGGCGATGTGCTCCATGCCTGGGGTTTTGCCTTGCATCGCGATGGCAAGCTGGCCTCTAGTAGTCAATACTTAGGTACGCTTACGGTTTCTTAAGTAAAGGAAGCAGGCGGCTACGGCCGCCCTGCTTTCATTAAGCAACGAAAAATCAATAACGAATACGACTATGGAAAATTTCATTATCATTTACAGAAAATATCTGTTAATCACTTTATTATTGGCCAGCATCCTGGCTTACCTCGCTTATCAACCGCTCATCCGTATGGTGGATATCACAGCGGCGCCGATTGATTATGGCATCTTGAGTGCGGTTTTAGTAGCGGCGGTGGCGGTACTCAGCTTTGTGCAGCTTTGCCTCTGGGTATTGCACCAGCATTGGCCCTTTTTAGGGGAGTACGCAGCGGAACATTTTGAACGGAACTTTAAATCTTTATTGTCCTGGCAGAAAGTAGGGTTTTACTTGGGGTTCTTTTTGGCTTTGCTGTATGCTTTTTTGATTGCTTTGGGGGCTTTATTATAAGTTTTGTGCGTTGCGAGTTGCCGGTTGCGCGTGTTTAATTATGAACGATGAACGATGAGTGATGAATGAGCTTGATTGTCGGGATGATAATTTCAATCAAAAGAGAAAATCATATGCTATTAAATAGTTCATCTACACTATTGAATTTTTTTCCTTTGCCTGCTTTTAATTCGTTCATGGCAGCAATGGTCTCAGCATTGGGTCGCTTACTGTCCTTTTTAACTTTGACAGATACCCCAAGCTCTTTTAAATAAGCTTTTACTAAAGCTATTTTACTTTCAGGGACTTTTATTTCAAGAGTTTCCATACATACAAAAATACGAGAATAGCTTTTGTTTTGCAAATGTTTGATCTAAAGAGTCATATAAGCTAAAAGCGTTAAGAAATCAGGTCATTCAAATTTAATTTAAAATTAAAAAAATACAGATGAAAACTAACTTTTTATTCATAATCATATTAAGCGTTTTAATAGTAAAAACGCTGACATCACTGATCATTTCGGCGGGTGGTGAAAGCCAAAATAATCTTAAAACAGGTAATTCGTCGAAGCAAAACGACAAATTTCTGGCGAAAACCGTCATTTATCGAAAAAATTTGGTGGTTTCGAAAAATAGTGCTAAAGAAGCTATCCGCCGAAGGGTGAAAGCAATCTACGACAGCCAGCTAGGTGTGCGGGAGGCCACAGGCCGTAATGATGGGCCGCAGGTAGAAGCCTACCTGCGCTATACGGGCTTGGGTAAGGGCCATGCCTGGTGTGCAGCTTTTGTTTGCTGGGTATACGGGCAGGCGGAGGTGGATAATCCCAAAACCGCCTGGGCCGCCAGCCTCTTCCCTCATGATAAATTGGTGTGGCCACGTGCCAAGGTACTCGCAACGGGCAATCCGCCAGTGGTCGGACAGGCTCCACAACTCATAACTAAAACAACCTGTGTATTCGGCCTCTACTTCCCCTCCCTCAAGCGCATTGGCCATTGTGGTTTTATTGATGAGTGGGGCGATAAGGAGGTAATCACAGTTGAAGGGAATACCAATGACAACGGCAGCAGGGAAGGGGATGGGGTATACCGAAAGCGTAGACCTATTAAAAGCCTTTATGCAGTGGCAGATTGGATTGGGGGGGGATGGGCAATGAAAGCTTATCTTATTTATGTAATGATCGGTGCAGGGTTTTTATTGTCCTGCACCACCTCTAAGCTCAAAACGAAGTACGCCTCCCGGGAAGTGACATCAGTGAGAAGCGATTCTGCTATTAGCGAAACCAGCTGGCGTAGCATGATGCGTGTAGATGCTACGGAGTACAATGTGTTCTGGTGGTTAAAGGGAAATGCGCGTTGGCATCCGGATAGTGGCATGGCCGCGGATGAACTCTTAATCCGTTACCGGGGCAAAGATTGGCATAACGAAATGCTGTTGGATAGTAAGCAACGATTGTACGAGAGAAGGGATATACTTCAGCGAGTGGCTAACACGAAGCTTGAAGAAAAACAGAAGGAGCAAAAAGGATTATTACATCTGCGCTGGTGGGCATATGTAGTGTTTTTATTGGTAGGGTGCCTTATTTTATTCGTCCTAAAGAAACGCTAATCATGTAAAATTTAACATCCTTTCAATTAAACCAAATCATTAAAAGCTTGTAGAATCACTGGAAACTGAACGTATATATGCACGTCGCCTTAAGCATTTGGTTGATGCATAAAACGATAGTACTCCCCAAAAACTAGACAACTGCATACATATTTAAATAGTGAAATAACAGTTGTCCAACGAATGGGAAGTACCATAAAAACACCTTTACAAACTGTCAATTGCCTCTTTGATTGGCACATCACCATCGTGCATGCTGATTACTTTTCCATAGGTTTTAGGGTTTTCCAATATTTCTACTAATGTATTGGCTACATTTTCAATAGAATTACTCAAATGGTGCTTAATATTAACGGTTATCTTTCCTGTACCGGGTGTTTCGGTTAACCAGCAAGGTTGCAAAAGGGTATAGTTCAGTTTTGTATTCTTGATCAGCCACAGGTCGGCATAATGTTTAGCTATACCATAATTGATCAATCCGCCAAGTCCCTCTTCTTGCCATTTCTCTGGTTCAAGAGAAAATCCAAAACTCACTAATATGAATCGTTTTATCCCTTTATTTTCTACCGCTTGCATCACTTTTACGGCGCCATGGAGATCAATTTTCAGAAAGTCACTGGATGGCGAACCTGCCAAACAATATACGGCGTCAAAATCTCCGGTAATTTTAGCTTCAATTTGCGCCAATTCCTGTGTGATGTCGAGATGGAGGTGTTTGTAATTTGGAGCGTTAACAGGAGAGGCACTTTTTCTTGAGGTTCCGGTAATTTGATGGCCCATTTTTAGCAGTTGCTGTGTCAAAATAGTTCCAACTCTGCCGCTAGCTCCAACGATTAAAATTTTCATAAGATTTTCTTTTTGTGTTTTATATGATTAAAATGGATTTAAGCTATTCTGTAAGGCGTCATACTTTTTTTTATGTTGCCTCTCGTCTAATGGTTCTTCCCAATTTTGTTACAATGTTGATATATAGTTTCTGTGGTGAACCCGCGGTATCTTAATTTAAAAGAAAAGCTTTTGTTGGTTGCCCGTGATAATTATGGGAAGTTGTTGTCTAGCCAGCCCACAACTTGATCCCAGCTTTCCCGGGGAATTCCCGCATGCGTGGTATTTTTCATCACTAAAAAACTTTTGTTATTTCCCGGAATCAAATCATAAAATTCCCTGGCTTTTTCCAATGAAAAGAGCTCATCCTGATCGCCCATACCTACTAATATCGGAGCATTCATATGTGCTGGTATTCTTAATTGGTTGACATCAAGCATGGTCATAAATCTTAGCGTATATCTAAAGTTGAATAAAGTATCTTTTGTGACGTTCATTCCCTCTCTGTAATATTCTATCGCTTGGTGATTTGGCCTAAAGATGGAACTCGAAAGGATTGTGATCTTTTTCATAAAAGGTACTGGCTTAGACAGCCCCTTACGGCCTTCATACGCTCCTGAAAGTAAGATCAAACCAAATAATTCTTGCGGTATAGCATCTGCGGTGACCATGGCGGCAGCCACTCCTAAACTGTGCCCTAGCAAAATGATTTTAGAAAAGCCAAGGCCCTTTATATGTTGAACCGCCTCTGTCATATCGGCAACCCAGCGATCTTTACCTGGGCTATCACCACGGTTGCCATCAGAAAGCCCATGCCCCCGGTAATCCAGTCCAAACACTGTGTACCCGCCTTCAGAAATGGGCTTTCCGGCCATATCATAGGCACCACTATGTGCCGTAACTCCATGTAGAATCAATACGGCAATATCTTTTTTTTCAGGTGAAAGTGTATCCGGATTCCATCTTCTTAAGAAAAGTACCTCCCCGTCTGTAGTAGTAAACTGATGATGGGGCTCTTTGTAAGTTGTTCTTAACGCTGCTGCTTGTATAGGGGTAATTCCCTTATTACTGACACGTGAAGGCACCGGTAGGTAGGCCAAAATTAAACCACTGATGGTTGCTACGGCTAGTAGCACTAGAATAACTAATCCAACTTTTTTTAATACTTTTTTCATCTGTTTATGTTTTGTTTACCCTGTGTGTTTTCCGCCAGCTGGCGGATTAATCATGTCGGGTTCATATATATTTATTTCGCTTAAAATGAATGCTGCCAATGGTTTATACCTGATTCACGAAATTCAACAAAGCCTCATCAAACAGTTCTTTGAAGTATTCCAGATTATCAATAGGCACGCGGTTGTTACGTTTTATGGAGATATATCCATGTAATAAGCAGTGCAAGCCATTATAAACTTTATATGTTTCCTGATCAGAGATTAAATGAGGGTTTACCTGTCTTACAATTCCCTGTATGAGATTTACGTTGAGGAAAATCATCTCTTTGTTAAGTTTTTTCTGCCTTACATGGAACATTAAATCGTATAGCTCTCCATGTTCTACCGAAAAATCCCAATAGGCAACACCGATTTGTCTTAGTTTTTCACGCGGATTCCAAATAGGATTATTCTCAACTGCTGTGAATTTCGAATGCAGTATAGAAGATCCCCTGCACCCGAGTTGGTATAGGATATCATCCTTACTCTCAAAATAATGGTAGATGTTTGGTGGAGTATACCGCATCAGGGAGGCAATCTGATTAACTGAAACCATTCCCCAGTCGTTTTTTTCACGCATTAAATCGATAGCAGTGTCCAAAACAGATTTCTTGAAGTTTTCGGCATCTTCCTTTCTGCGTGTTGCTGAAATATTCATGTTTTATACCTGTAAATAATTTAATACTATTAAATATATGGTAAATGTACTAGTTTATTTCAATATTCCGTTATTCTAGTAGACTGCTTTCTCTGCTATGGGCAATAAAGTGTATAAGGAGCAAAGTTGTTAGCTAATTGGCTTTTGTTTGATTAAAAGCATCGGCATCTTTATAATAAAGGCCGCTATAAGTGGTTACATAATATTTTCCGCCACTTTTGCTTAGGGAGGTAATCCCCTTGGTTTCGAGTCCGCGGTTATCGAGTTCAACGATCTCCAGGGTATTGCCCGATAGCGTAAGTTTGAATATTTGGGACATAAAGGTAGCATAGAGCTCTTCTCCAACTTGATGATATTTGAGAAGCAGTAGGTTGCGTTCAAACTGATCTGTATAGAGACCCCAATTTTCTCCCTGATCTTGAGAGATAAGGATAGCGTCATTGCTGAGTGCAAAAAGAGAGGAGCCTAGCTGGAAGAGACTGTAAACGGGCTGTCTGTTCTTGTCTGGCGAATGGCCAAATGATTTTACATTTCCTAGGGTGTCTATACGGTAAAACTGATTGCCATAGTGCATAAAATATTTTCCAAAGAAGGTGTAAGAAAAAAACAAAGCGCCTGAAAATCCCAGTGCTGTGCTATCAGGATGTAATTCTAATTGTTTTTCTACTTTGCCGTCTAGATGAACACCGAATGATGGACTGATGCGCATGAGGTTAACAAAGGCCTTGTTTTCTACGTAATCTATTTCAATAGGTATTAAAGCTTGGCTACCAATAATGGAATAGGGATTGGGGTGTATAGCACCTGGTTTGGGAAACTCTTTCGCGGAGCTCGTTGAATTTGAATATTGTGGCTGGTATCTAAAGCCATTGCTCTGCACAACCGTTGCCGGTTCGGTCACATCAAAAAAACGGATAAGCTTTTCGTTGGTATAATGAATTCCATAACGACTGGTTAATGACGGTGCAATCTGGTAGGTGTAGTTTAAAGTGAGGTAGGCACCGGTTAGCCGCGTATTGGTTACGGTATTGAGGTAATAGGCCTGTTCATTATTGGCAACCATCAAAATGGAATCGTTGATTGGGTAAGAGGTTAACAGTATTTTATCTCTTCCGAAAAAGGTTGAATCCTCTTTCCATACCGATTGATTTTCATCTATTATGGGTTCTAATGGATCCTCTGATTTCTGGCAACTGCTCAGCGCCATAAAGATGTATAAGAGAATAAAAGAGGGTAAAAAGTTCTTCATAACTAAGTTCAAATGTTTTCGCTAGGTAAATTAACTTTTTTTTGTGAGAAATAAAAGTTGATTATAGTATTTTACATAATCCCACGCATTCCATCAGTTAAAAAATGCATGGCCGTGCGTTTTTTAACTGATGGAATGGCTTGTTTATGAAGAACAGGTGTTCTTATTTTTGCCCTTTAGTATTGTTATAGGTAGCCCATGAAATCTGTTGACAGATGAGCCATATGATTGCGTCGTTGTTTGTTGAATTTTCCATTTTTTTTGCGTTTGCAAAGATGACAATCCACGCGTTCAAATTGGACATATAAGTGTCAATTTATTTCTTCTGAATAACATTTTCCTTTTCTGTAAAATGTATAAGAAATGCCTTTAAATATTCAAATTTAATGGCGCGAAAGGAGGAACCTTTGTATCCGGCCAAGCCGCTTCTTGACATCGCTTCCCACTATTGTTGTTGATTATTTTAAAATGTGGTAAAGCAGCAGGGTTTTCTATTTTTTAACGTAAAGTTATGGAAACAATCTGTATGAATCACACAATTAATGTCCATCTTAAATTCTCTAGTATTCCTTTTCCTGTCACTTGTTTATTAAATACCCGGCTATTATTAACAAATGCTGTTGTCATCATTAGATATATAATACAACAGGATCCTGCAATTAAAAGTCCAAAGGCTAAATTGGTAGCCCGATCAATATTTTTTTCAGGTTCGTTAGTGTTTTATTAGTCTAACTAGAGTTGCAATCGTTTCATTTTCATTTATGTCAATCGGATCGATTCGGCCAAAAAAAATTGCTGCAACTGTAATGTCACAAATCCATTTCTCGATAATAGATTTTCGTGTAAGCAGATGATGGTTATGTGTAAAAAATTTGCTATCTGAAAAATTTCAAGTTAGATTGGTTCGCATAGTAAATTTCCAACCACCTTTATTATGAGAAGAATTTTTAGGTTTGGTATAATCGGCTCAAGTGGCTTTTTGATAGATGTTTTTTTTACCTTTTTGCTGAAAGAGATCGTTGGATTTAATGCTTATGTTGCTAATGCTATCGGATTTATTCTTGCCACATCCTCCAATTATTACTTTAATAAACGATGGACATTTGAAGAGAAAGTTCCGATCAATTTCACTCAGTTCTTTTTGTTTTTTGTTATATCATCTGTTGGGCTAATATTGAACACAGCCATAATTTATTTCCTTTCAGAAACTTTTCATGTTACGGATCCGGTAATTGCCTCAACTTATCTCGTTAGCAGCTATAATGCTGCGCTCGCAGAGCTAGCGGTATTGATTGAATCTGGAGATATGCCGCTTACCCAAGTGCATATTCAGAATGCTTTTAAAACTCTTATACAATCAACTCTCGGTATCGTTAAACCTGGAAGTATGTTTTCAACTGGTACGCCATGTTTGAATATTCCAACATCTACCGCAATATATTGTTAGAAAAAATATGAAGACACCTACGATTCACGTGGTAAAAAATGGTTCCCCAACAATCTTGATTGACTTGATAAAAGCAATTCATCAATATTACCCTGTTGGTTTTGAATTACCAAAAGAGGAGTATCCTGGATATCAAGAGCTCATAGCGATAGTTGAACAAAAAATATCACAAATGATGGAAGGTAGATTACCCGAAAATGTTAATTTGCTGGAAATAAAATTAAAAGAAGCTTTTCCTGATTCAATTTTGCATAACCAAATCTATAAGCAGTTTCCCAACTATACATTTTCTATAGAGATTGCAAATGAGCTGGATGGGGGCTTGGATCGCTTACTATGGATGACTGTAAACATTTCTTTGCTTACTAAACATTACACTGTTTTTTTTCAAGAAACAATGAAATTCGGAGATAAGGAGGGGTCTAGTTTTTCCTACGATACATTTGGTTACTTATTGATATCTTTCTCTCGAAATCGGTTTCCTTACAAGGAAGAGTACTTTTTGAAGATAGAAAAAATCATGATGGAACTATTCCCTGGTTACGAGTTTGTTTCTCATAGTTTTCTGTTCGCAAACAAAGTAAAGTATGGTGTGCCTTTTGGCGAAACCGATGATGATATAAATAAAACACGGCATTCAATTTTTTCTTTTCTTTTTGATAATCTTCAGAACCCTTTAAATAATGCGCTTATTCAAAGATAGATTTCAACGGTTTCTGTCCTAGGGGTTTGTAAGCGGTATTAACTTCCGCTTTTATATATCATGATGTTGTAGATTTACCAAATTTAGGTCATCGTAAAATTCAGAAAATAATAATTAGAATAAATCTCAAATAAATACGGGTTAATTGTCTGCGAATAAGAAAGCCTTATTACGTTTCATATATTGCACCAGTAACTCAAAGATGTAAACTTCATGGTCCTCATAGCGTTCATTTAGTTTAATCCACCCCTCGGTAATAGTGGAATCAAGGTCTGTCATATAGCTACGTCTGACATCTAAATCTTTTGGGATGGGGGGTGGACAGGAAACAAGCGGATAGCCTTCTCAAAAATCTCTGCTGCTTTGTATGCCTCAATTGCTAGGCAAGCTTGTAAAACTTCTTGAGCAAAGGACCCCGCCTTGCTGTAGAAAAATAAATCAAAGCCTTCCAAGCACATCTCTTTCTCAAATGCAAAAATAACACATAAGGTTCTCTCACACTTCGTTAAATCTTCAAAATGTTTATCGCCATTTCGGACGTCATCCCAGACTAACTCTCCGAGTCTTAATGCAATCAATATGTCTGTAGGCTGATCTACGTTAGGTATTGACCGTGTTCCGGGAGATATCCAGAATTGAGCCCATCCTGCGGTTGCTGGTCCCATCGAGATGTAAGGTGATTATCTGTTTTAAGTCCATCGGATCAAGTTTGCTGGCCTTTATGTGAAGTGACAAGGTAGTTCCCTGATCTCCTAAAGTGGCACAAAACGAACCGTAATCGCTTTGCTCCGTAAACAATGTCTGTAGATGCTTTGATAAATAGTGGCATGTATTACAAAATTATTTTATAATGAATACAACAGGTCAAAATCAAAAAATTGCCGTAGTAACCGGTGGTAGCAATGTCTTTGAGCTCTTATTGTGTTTTATACTCTTTAGTTTGTTTCCATAAAGGAAAGGTTCAGAAAATTCATCAAAATCTTTACAAAACGCGTCAACAATCGAATAAATATCCGTAATTTCATCAAAACAAATCACAAGATAATTTTTGGTTAGATCATTAAATGTCATAAACTTAAAGGTGTTAATTTTGTCCTTTAATACAAGCTTTTTATGCTGAATTTACAATCGAACTCAGGTTCTTCGTATTCACGACAATTAAAGTCGGGATTAAAACTGTGGGAAAGCGCTAAATTTAACATACAAAAACAGTTGATACAATAAATGTTAGCGTATATTGACCTTTGAAATGTAAGAGAATGTTTACTCACACGAGTGAGATGAAGTGTTTTTAATACCATTGCATTAAAAATACTATTGACTATCGGGTATCATACCTAAAACGTCATGTCGAGTGGAGCAGAGCGTAATCGAGACATCTAGATTCCTCCACTTCGGTCGGAATGACATTCTCCGCCACCTTTCATCTCGATCGAAATAGTGCGTTTATGCTATTTGGGCAATTTTACCGATAATCGTTGAATACTATACTATTTTTATATATGAGAATTTCTAAAAAAACGAATGCTGTCAGAAGATCCGTAATGAAAAATCTTACTAAAGATATTGGAAAATCCCATTCTGCGGTAGATAAAAAAAAGGATGTTGTCATAAAAAAAATATTAATTACGAGACCTAATCACAGGTTAGGAAATCTTTTGATAATTACACCTTTAGTTCAGGAAGTTATCAATGTTTTTCCGGATAGTAAAGTAGACCTTTTTGTGAAAGGTGGAGTGTCACCTTCAATTTTTAAGAACTATAAAAATATCGATAGAATCATTCAGCTTCCTAAAAAACCTTTCAGTAATATATTTAAATACCTGAAAGGCTGGGCTCTTTTGAGAGCCAGGAAATATGATCTTGTAATCAATTCAACTACCGGTTCTTCATCAGGTAGATTATCAACACTGTTTGCTCGTTCGGGCTATAAGTTTTTTGGTGATTTTGATGAAGAAGTACAAGTGAGATACGCAGATTATAGACACTTGGCTAAAAATTCAATTTATAACCTAAGAAACTATTTATCAAAGTTAGGCTATAACGAAAATTCGACAGCCATTCCTAACCTTGATCTCAAATTAGACCCAACCGAAGTTGCAGTGGGAAAGGAGAAATTAGATAATTTAACGCATAACCACAGGGATACTATTTGTCTTTTTACCAATGCAACGGGAGAAAAATGTTATTCTGAAGAGTGGTGGGCCAAATTTTATGAGATATTACAACGAAATTTTCCGAATTATAATATTATTGAGTTGTTACCCGTTGAGAATATATCGAAGCTAAATTTTAAGATTCCTCATTTTTACAGCACGGATATTCGTGAGATGGGAGGGTTGATTGCAAATGTTGGACTCTTCATTGCAGCTGATAGTGGGGTAATGCATTTAGCAAGTGCTTCAGGCATACCTACAATTGGGTTATTTTCTGTAAGTGATGAAAATGTATATGCGCCATATAATGACAAGAGTTTTGCGGTTAATACCAATCATACTGATAATGAAAAAATTATGCAGTTAATCTACAGAACTTTGGAACGAAGATAAACGGTTAAATAAGTTGAAATGAATGTGTTTTTTGCAAAAGATTTTTCTCAGTATTACGAGGAAATCATCCTTACTTTAAAAAAATTTAAAACAAGTGGAACAATCATTGGTGACGGAAGAAGAAATGTTATTAAATTTTTTGAAATTAATGGGTTACTATTCAACTTTAAATCCTTCAAGCAGCATAATATTATCAACCGACACGTTTATAAATTTTACCGGAGGTCTAAAGCAAGAAGGTCTTTTGAATATGCACAGTTACTTTTAGATAAAAATTTTTACACTCCTAAACCTATAGCCTATATCGAAAATCATGATTTCATCGGTTTGACTTCAAGTTATTATATAAGTGAACAGCTCGAAAATTCTTTTACTATGGCGGAAATTCTTTTTAACAGAGATTTTCCTGGACGAACAGAGATTATTAAAGGATATACTGCATTAATCTATAATCTACATGAAAACGGTATTCAGTTTATTGATAATACGGCTGGAAATTTTCTGATCAGACAAGAAAATGATGTCTATCGTTTTTATATTGTTGATTTGAATAGAATGAACTTTTATGATTATATCGAGATACATAAAAGACTTAAAAATTTCGCAAGACTCACCCTTGATAAAGAAACTATGAATATTATCAGCGAGGAATATGCATCTTTATCGGGACTGTCTTCAGCATACTGTCTTCAGAAAATAAGTGAAGCATCCAGTAAAATGTTGATTAAACGCAAAGTAAAGAAAGTCTTGAAATTGTATAAATATCTCATCAGGGTTTAATGTTTAACGGCTATTCCTGAATACTTTATTGAAATGAAAAATCCATTTCAGATATTAACCTAAAAACGTCATTAAATGAAATCAACGCTTGACTATTTAAAACAGTTTGACACAGAATTATTCCTGGCGATCAACGGAAAACACAATGCTTTCTTTGATACGATAATGTATTGGGCAAGTGATAAATTGTTCTGGTTTCCGTTTTACGCTGTGTTATTGTTTTTTTTAGTTAGAATGTATAAGAAATTCAGTATTTATGTTCTACTCGCAATTGCTGTAACGATTACTTTGTGTGATCAGACTGCTTCTGGACTTTTGAAAAATCTGGTGAAGCGTTTTCGACCTTCTCACGAACCAACTTTAGTTCACCTGGTTCATTTAAGCAAAGCCGGTCCGGGTGGTAATTATGGTTTTGTATCATCTCACAGTGCCAATGCATTTGGGCTTGTGACATTTCTCTTCTTCTTACTACCTGCAAAATATAATTGGTTGAAGATTATTTTATTGTTCTGGGCTTTGCTGGTTTCCTACAGCAGAATTTACAATGGCGTTCATTATCCGTTTGATATTCTTGGTGGTGCATTAGTGGGTATACTTTCAGGTAGTCTTATCTGGATTATATTTAGAACTATTTTTAAAAATAGCGCTTTTAATAAGGATTAGGTGTATAGCGTACGCTTTTTCTGGTTGCCAACAACTGGAGTTCTGAGTATATTTGGAGGGCCCATAGTTCGATGTGGGGTTATAACGCAAAATCAGGTGGATAAAAAAATAAATATGCAGCTAAAACGAATCATTTTCCTCTCCTTTTTTATAGGTTATCAGCTTCAGATGCAGGCACAGGTTTCGGAGAAATTTGAGGCACTCATGTATGGAGAAAGAACAACAAACAGTAGCCGGAGCAGAGGGCACAGCCATAATGACTATAAACAGGATATACCATTTTTGAAGGCATATCATGCGGGTATGCAGTCGATAGAGGCGGATGTGTTTCTGTATCATGATACGCTTTTTGTTGCGCACGAACGGCATGAAATCAAGCAGGGCGAAACACTTGAATCACGGTATGTGCAACCCTTAAGGAAATTCTTTGAGTTGCATGGTAATCAAGCCTTTGCAGATAGCAGCAAAGGCTTGCAATTGGTGATCGATATCAAAGAAGATTATCGGCAAACGATTCCCGCCATTCTTAACGTACTTCAACCGTATCAGCAAATGTTTGATGTTTCCCGCAATCCCCATGCGGTACGGGTGGTGTTGAGTGGAGACATGCCGCCCGTTGAAGAATTTGATCAGTATCCACCTTTTTTGTTTTTTGATGGCCGGCCGGGTGTTGATTATGGAAAACATATTGACCGGATTGCCATGATCAGCCAGGATATAAAACGCTATTCTTCCTGGAACGGTAAGGGAACCCCGGTTGCAGATGACAAACAAAAGCTGAAGGCTGTTATTGATGCGGCACATGCTTTAGGTAAGCCTTTCCGTTTTTGGGCAACACATGATAGTCCAAATACCTGGTTGGAATTGGAAAAATTAGGTGTTGATTGGATCAATACCGATGATCCGGTGGGTTTGCACGACTATTATCGGAATTTCGAGCGTACTACCTACACCCAACCGCAGCCTATTCCTGTATACCAACCTGCTTTTGAGGTTGACGGCAGTAATAATGAGGTGAAAAATGTCATTCTGCTGATTGGTGATGGGATGGGACTGGCGCAGATCAAAGCGGGGATCAGTGCGAACCGGGGAGCGCTTAGCATTAGCCAAATACGCAACATAGGCATATCCTTCACAGAAGCGGCTGATGTAGACAATACGGATTCGGCAGCTGGGGGGACAGCTCTGGCAACAGGTGAAAAAGCAAATAACCGTTACGTTGGTGCCGATACATTGGGGCAGGCATTACCCACGATACCACTCTTACTAAAACCTTATGGCATTGAAAGTGCCCTGCTCAGTACCGGTGATGCGACGGATGCGACACCGGCCTCCTTTTATGCAGCCCAGCCGGAGAGGGAATGGTCTGAGAAAATTGCCTACGATTACCTAAAGCGGCCATCGGCAATTTTATTGGGCGGAATGCCCGGATGGTACAGAAATACGAATAAGCAAGTGGCTTTTGAGGCAGCGCTCAAGGATGCGGGCTTTTCGGTAAGCCATTCATTGGCAGCATTTCAGCAATCGCAAAACTTGAAGCAAGTGGTGTTACTGCCTGATAGTGCTGTTGGGCCGGTAAGGGAAGGCAGAGGGCCGCTGTTGAGAGCATCTCTCGAAAAAAGTATAGCGCTTTTCCAATCGGTGGGAAAGCCTTTTTTTATTATGGCGGAAGGGGCCCAGATTGATTATGGCGGGCATGGGAACGACCTAGCTTATGTAGTGACGGAGATGCTCGATTTTGATGAAGCGATTGCTTCGGCGCTCCGTTTTGCTGATGAAGAAAAACATACCTTGGTGGTGATTACGGCCGATCATGAGACGGGTGGCTTATCGCTTTTAGATGCGGATCGTAAAAAGGGATACGTAAGAGGGCACTTTAGTACAAATGATCATACCAATATAGCAGTACCCGTATTTGCTTATGGGCCGGGGTCGCAGGATTTCAGCGGTTCTTATGAAAATACCGAGATTTTCCATAAAATAATGAAACTCCTGCTCCAGGGAAAGGAAGCTCCGCAGACAAAATAGATAGTGAGTCTTTAAATTGGCATAAAAACGAAACCTAAACAAATGAAAACACACAGCAACCGATACACCGCTTTGGATGTCTTCCGTGGGATGACCATCTGTTTTATGATTATTGTTAACAGCCCGGGCGCGGGTGCGGTGCCCTATGGCCCGCTCAATCATGCGGTTTGGCATGGTTTTACACCCACCGATCTGGTGTTCCCTTCCTTTTTGTTCGCGGTTGGTAATGCACTGAGTTTTTCGGAAAGAAAATTTAGTGCCATGCCCTCTGCTAAGGTGCTGTCTACTGTTTTCAAACGGGCGTTTATCATTTTTTTGCTTGGCTTTCTGATGTATTGGTTCCCTTTTTTCAAAGTGGGCGAACAGGGCAGTATTGTTTTCTTTCCCTTCAGCGAAACCCGGGTGTTCGGGGTGTTGCAACGTATTGCCCTTTGCTATTTATGCACTGCTTTGTTGGTGCGTTTTGTGCGTACGCGCTATCTCCTTGGGATAGGCGCCTTGCTTTTAGTTGTCTATTGGGCGCTGCTGGTGCTCTTTGGTACCGGAGATCCATTCTCCTTAGAGGGCAATGCGATTTTCAAGCTGGATCTGTGGTTGTTTGGCGAAGCGCATCTGTACCACAGCCATGGGGTTCTCTTTGAGCCTGAGGGCTTACTGAGTACCTTACCGGCTATCGTGAATACGCTGGCAGGTTATCTCGCCGGGCGCTACCTACAGCAGAAAGCATCTTCTGGTGAGTCATTGAAGCATCTGGCATTGTTTGGCCTATTGGCCATTGTGCTGGCGCTCTGTTGGAATCCCTGGTTTCCGATTAATAAGAAAATATGGTCGAGTACCTTTACGCTGCTAACAGTAGGGCTGGATTTGCTCATCCTACCGGTGTTGGTATTGATCAGCGAGAACGCAGAGAAGAAACCGCGTGAATGGACCAGCTTTTTTACGATTTTGGGTAAAAACCCCTTATTCATTTATTTACTCTCTGAAATCGGATTGATATCCCTCGGAATATTTCCGATTGGTGGTTCATCTTATTATGAACGGATCAATCTCGAATGGATCCAGCCCCTGCTGCCGGGGCCTGCCGGATCTTTCCTTTTTGCCCTGCTGTTTATGTTAAGTTGTTGGCTTGTGGGTTGGTACCTCGATAAAAAGCGTATCTATATCCGTGTGTAGGAATCAAACCGGTTTGCCATTGCTTTATCCCAGCTAGCCGTCTTTTCGCAGTTTGGTTGGCGGATAGCCAAAGGTTCTTTTAAAGGCCGTGCTGAAGTTGGATAGGTTGTTGTAACCCGATAGCAGGCTTATTTCCTGGATGGGCAAGTCGCTGTCTAAAAGGTATTTTTTTGCTTGATTCATTCTGATTTCCTGCAGGTAAGCAAAAATGGTAGTGCCAAAAATAGATTTGAATCCCTGTTTTAGTTTGGTTTGATTGATACCCACCATATTGCCCAGATCAAAGATGGTATAAGGGTGGTTGATATTTTCGCGGATAATCTGTTCGGCAAGATAAACCCTTTCCCTATCATAGGATGAAAGGGATTTAACATCTTGGTGGTTGGCCAAACTGTCGTAACTTAAAGCAATGAGTTCGTATACCTTGGCCTCTAAGTAGATCTTCCGGGTGATACCGGCGTATTCACAGTGTTTTATATCGTGAATAACACTTAAAATTTTAGGATTTATGTGGATGGGATGATCGCTGAAACGCATACTCTTTTCGTGGTGGATTGCATGCAGAAAATGATCCATGGTTTTGCTTTCACCCTGATATTGCATAAGAAAAGAAAGAGGGAGGTGAATATCGAAGGTATGATAAGTAATGTCTTTATTAAACCCAATCTTGGCTTCGTCATTTTCGACATCAAAAACGATATTGCCCGACATCGGCCGAACCAACTCGGATTTGCTGAGATCGTTTTTATAGAAAATACTTTCCGCGGAGAGATTAAATTGCATTTCGAGTAAGGGTGTATCTCCCCTGCCGGTAAACAGTAGGCTGTCTTTGAGGTGATAACTTCCTTCCACAATGATCAAATCATTTCTTACGGATTCTTCCCTAAAGGAAACATTTCCTTTGGAAAAATGAAAGGACATGTCTGATCTGTCTTCAGAAACCGTTATTTGGCTTTTACCGATAGCAAATAGCTCTGCTAGATCGTCTACATCAATTTTAAAATCCATTACAAAATTCTAAATTCATAAAAAGTACTTCCTTTCGCATAAATCCTTTTTGGCCTTTCGGCATACATTTGCACAAATTTAATTTATTTTCAGTCTAAATAAAGCATTTTGTGTTGAGATTCCTACCCACCTTAACCTTTTTCCTGCTGGGATCTATCGTGTTCGGTACGCCTGTTTGTGTTTGCGCCAGAACTGCGAACCCAGTGAAACAGGCAATAACAGATAGTACCAGAGCAGAAAAGAACAAAGCAGATACTGTTAAACTAACTGCACGTGAATTGGAGGAGGTGGAGGTGCGCGCCGCATCTATCAAAAAACAGTTAACGGAAAGTCCTTTTTCAGTGCAGGTACTGGATATAAAAAAGGAGTACAATAAAAGTGGCGACGTAAGCCGTGTGCTCGACCAGGCAGTAGGGGTGAAGCTGCGAACAGACGGTAACTTAGGCTCGGCGGTGCAGGTAAACTTAGGTGGCCTGCAGGGTAAGGCGGTTAAGCTGTTTAAAGATGGTATTCCGCTGGAATTATTCGGTCATGGTTTCAGTTTGGGTACCATCCCCACGAATATGCTGGAAAGGGTAGAGATCTATAAAGGCGCCATGCCGGTGTATCTGGCAGCCGATGCGCTGGGTGGGGGCATCAACCTGGTGACCCGCAATCCAAGGAGAAATATGGCAGAGCTGTCTTATGAGCTTAGCTCCTTCAATACCCATCGGGCAACGGCCAACCTCTTCTTCACCGATCCGGATCGCCCTTCGCTTTATAGTGGCTTCAATGGTTCTTTCAATTATTCGGATAATAACTACACGGTTAACGCACCTTTCTACGATGCAGCCACGGCACAGCAACTGTACCGTGATACAAAGCGCTTTCATGATGCAGCACGTTCCTACTATGGCGAAGTATATGCCGGTTTGCGGGATAAAAGCTGGGCAGATGATATACGCCTGACCATGATCTACGCCGATTTCTATAAGGAAATACAAAACGATGCGCAGATGAACCGTGTGTATGGAGAGGCTTTCTCGAAAGAAAAAAACTATACGGGAATGCTAACCTATCGGAAGGCTTTTCTGGAAAACAGGTTACAGGTAAATGGTACGTTTACTTATAGCCGTTTTAATACTAGGTTCATCGATACGGCAAGGGTACGTTACAATTGGGATGGGCAGATCGTGTTGGAAAATATGCCGGTAGGAGAGGTGAATACAGGTAATGACCAACAGATTAATTACGATTTTTTCTCGGGCAGGCTGAATGCAGAGTATCGGCTAAATGCCGATCATTTTCTGGAATTCAGTGAGTTGTATTATGAACAACGGCGTAAAGGGTCAGACCCCTTGGGGGCCACTTCTATTTTGGAGGGGGTAGATGTGTTATCCATCCCGGCGAGCTATCGTAAAAATAACGTAGCGGTGGCTCTCCGTTCTACCTGGTGGAATAAATCGTTCGAAAGCATCTTTGCACTGAAGCAATATCAGTACCGCACGGAAGGATATACAACCGATAAGTTCAATGCTGCCTGGACAGCTTCAAAAAGTGGGGGAAGATTAGGCTACCTAGCTGGTGCCAAGTGGAATAAAGGGCGTTATCTGGCCAAGCTATCCTATGAATATGCCACCCGGCTACCAGATGAGTATGAGGTGTTCGGTGATGGTAGATTGGTAAAAGAGAATTTAGACCTGGAACCGGAAAAAAGCCATAACCTTAATTTGAATACGCAATATGCGCTTTTGAAGGGAAATCAGGACTTGATGGTGGCTGTTAATCTTTTTTATCGCCGGGTAAAAGATATTATTTTTCTGCAGCTGGATATTCCTTTTAACCGCTATATCAATTATGAGGAAGCGGAGATTAAGGGTGTTGAATTGGAGGTGAACTACTCGCCTCTCCGCTGGATTCACGGAGGCTTTAATGCTACTTATCAAGATATTAGAAGGGTTAATATCGAGGAAGCTATGTACCGTAATCTGGAAGGCTCGCGGATACCGAATATTCCATACCTCTTCGGCAATGCTTTTTTGAGTTTTGATATGGATCATGTGCTGCAGAAAGAAGATCAGCTGCAGCTGCAATGGGATGCCCGTTATACGCATCGCTTTTTCCTAAGGGCCATTCCGCGTAATCAGGAGCCACCTCTGTTTGGGCCGGTAGAGGATTTTCAAACGTCGCTGATCATCCCGAGGGATGGCAGAACGGGTCAGTTTTCGAATGATCTGGGGATATATTATCATTTTCCGTACCGTAAAATCTCCCTATCGGCAGAATGCCGCAACATTGGCAATGTGAAGTTATACGACAATTTCAATGTGCAGCGACCGGGGAGATCATTCCACCTAAAACTAGTGTATCACATCTTATAAATTAAAATTAAATAGACATGAAAAAGAAAATGTTTCGATCGATGTTTTTGGCAGCAGCAGCCTGCTTGGTGTTGTTGGCCTGTAGTAAGGATGACGACGGGAACGGAGGGGATAATACCGGTGAAGACGGGCTGCCGCAAAATGAAACCTGGGTGATTTTTAACGGTAATGCCGATTGGAGTGGTGGCATCTATGCGCTAAGAGATAATAAATCAAGGAATATCAACCTTTCGGGCGTGCCTTTTTACCAGCTGGGCTATGCGGGAGGTGCTACATTAGTGGGCAATAAAATCTACAAAAGAGACGGTGCCACTACCTCCGACGTGGGTGTTGCAAAATATGGCATCGCAGCCGATGGGCGTGTCAATGTGGAAGGTTTTGTTGCTACACCCAACAATACCTATGAAACAAACAAATTGATTGTGAGCGATACGGAAGGCTATTATTGGGATCTGGGTGCAGGTGGACTGAAAGTGCAGACTTTTAATCCATCAACGATGCAACGTACGGGTGAGATTGATTTTTCTTCGCTAAGTAAAGGCCGCCCTTATGAGTCGGCAGGTCAGTACCTGATTGTCAAGAGAGATAACAAATTGTATATCGACCTACAATATGGTAGGCGTACAACCGACTGGCAGATTAACTATGATGAGAATAAAGTGCAGGTGGCGGTTTATAACTTAGACACCAAGGCTATTGAAGGGGTTACGGAATACGAAGGTGCTTCTCACATTGGCTTATTTACCGACTACCAGGTGTGGAGCATTGACGAGGTAAGCAAGGATCTGTATATCTTAGCGGTTGGATTTATGCGGAGTCAAACACCCGAATCGAAAGTATTGCGCATCAGAAGCGGAGAGGATGAATTTGATCAGGATTTTGAGCTTAAAATCAGTGATTACCAATGGCCGTCAGACTTTAATCGTTTGTTCGCCTACAATGGTAAAATCTATACAACGATCTCGAGCAGGCCTACTTCTTATTATGGGGGAGGTCAACATGGTGTTACCTATCGGCAGGATATCTGGTACTGGAACGAGATCGATACCGAAACAAAAAGAGCAACACGCCTGAACATTCCGGTAGATGCGTTCCGTTCTGCGCAGAATCCTTTTTATCACAATGGGGAGATTTATTTTGTGTCGAACAATGGTGGCGACGGATTCTCTGGGGTTACGCAATATAATCCTGCTACGGGTGAAACGAAGGAAACATTTCGCTTGAGCGAGAGCGGAAGGCTAATGTGGTTTGCGATTATACCGGATTAAGCAACCGGCAGAATATTTTTTTAGCATCATATTTCTATTGGGGCTGTTTAAAAAGTAGTCATTTCGACTGGAATGAAATGGAGTATAGAACGTCATCTCGACCGTAGCGGAGAGATCTAGATGCCTCCACTTCGGTCGACATGATGGCATAGAAGACAGCCCCAATCCATTAGCATAAAGCCAACGCTGGTGATTTATCCTGCTCTGTATCTCTCGTCTTTCTGTACCTGGTAAAAGCCGTCCGACCAATGATGATTATCGCATGAATGTCCCACCCCTGGACCTTTGTAGATAAAAAAAATCTACTAAAATTGTAGATTATGTATATTTCTATTACCTTTGCCGTCCATAGACTTTATATTAACTGTAGGTATGAACACATTTTTTCCTTTACGCACGGAATTGTCTAAATTTTTGTCATCTAAACGGATCCCGCAATCTTATATGTGTGGTTCATCCTTTTCTTGTATGTGAGCATACAGGCACGAGTTTTAATTCAATAATTACATTTTAATTTTTTATTCATGTCAAGAAAAATCATATTGACCATATGGTTATGGTCATTGCTATGCCTTTATGCGAACGCGCAAAATACAGGTCTTAGCGGGATAGTGCGCGCGGCAAACACAGGAGAAGGTTTGCCCGGGGTGAGCGTTCAGGTAGTTGGTAGTGCGGTGGCCGTGCAAACAGACGCCGCGGGTAAGTTCAACTTAAACGCGCCCGCCAATAGCCAGTTACGCTTTACTTATATCGGTTATACAGAACAGCTGATTACCTTGAAGGAAGATCAGACTTACGTGGAGGTAAGACTTAATGAACAGGAAAATGCGCTTGATGAGGTAGTGGTAACGGCCCTGAACATTTCGAAAGAGAAGAAATCATTGGGTTATTCTATCCAGGAGGTGAAGGGTAATGATCTGTCAGAGGCAAAAGAAAGTAACCTGGTGAATTCGCTCGCGGGGAAGGTAGCTGGTGTGCAGGTGACGAACAGTCAGGGTAACATGGGGTCTTCGCGTATCATTATCCGTGGTGAAACTTCTATCGCTGGAAATAACCAACCCTTGTTTGTGATTGATGGAACGCCTGTAGATAACTCGCAGTTAGGCACGAGTGGAAACCGCGACTATGCGAATGCCATTTCGGATATTAATAGTGAAGACATCGAATCGGTAAGTGTGCTGAAAGGCCCTAATGCAGCAGCGCTTTATGGTTCAAGAGCGGCTGCCGGTGTGATCTTGATCACGACAAAATCGGGCACCAAAAGAAAAGGCCTTGGCATTAATATCAACTCGAATAATACGTTTGAACGGATTGCGGTACTGCCGGATTACCAAGATGTTTTTGGACAAGGGGCCGATGGGAAATTTAGCTACGTAGATGGCAGGGGTGGCGGTATAAACGACGGGGTGGACGAAAGCTGGGGGCCAAAAATGGATGGCAGATTGATTCCTCAGTTTTATTCCAACGGCGAGCCGGTACCTTTTTTACCACATCCGGATAATGTGCGGAGCTTCTTCGGAACAGGTAGAACCCTGAACAATGGTATTGCCATTGCGGATGCCACTGATAAAATCGATTACCGCTTTTCTTATAATAATAGCAACCAAACGGGTGTGGTACCAAACTCTTCTATCGAAAAGAATAACTTTAACCTGAATACTGCTTATAAAATTACGCCCGATCTGACCCTTACGGCCAACGCTAATTATGTGCGTACCAACTCAGACAATTTGCCGGGGGTTGGGGGATTTCGCTCGAATGGTTATATGTTGCAGTTTACCTGGTTCGGCAGGCAGGTAGATATGGCACGTCTTAAGAACTATAGGGATGAAAATGGCAATCTGATTAACTGGAACAATAGCTACTATAGCAATCCTTATTTCATCGCGGAAGAAAATACGGTGCAGCAGCAAAGAGACCGCATTTTTGGAAATGTGGGTCTGAATTATAAGATCAACGATTTCCTAACGGCTAATTTCCGTTCGGGTAACGATTATTATACCGATAGGCGTAAAATACGGGTTGCCTATGGCACCAACGGTACACCTTTTGGTTCTTATGAGGAAGATGCCTATACTGTAAATGAAAACAACACGGAATTTACCCTGAATTACAATCAGCCGCTTTCTACGGATTTTAAATTGGATGTGTTGGCTGGTGGGAATATCCGGAGCCAATCGCGGCAGCGCAACAATCAGCGAGCGCCCCGTCTGGCAGTGCCTGATGTGTACACGTTGGCCAACTCAAGGGATGCCTTGATTTCTTTGGGAGAATACAGCTCCTTGAAAACATACAGCATTTTCTCTTCGGCGCAGATAGGATTCAGAGACTATGCCTTTTTGAATTTAACGGCCCGTAATGATTGGTCTTCTACTTTGCCGGTTGATAATCTTTCTTATTTCTATCCTTCTGCAAATGCCAGTGTGATTCTTTCGGAAGCTTTCCATTTGCAAAGCAATACCTTGTCTTATTGGAAATTGCGCGGTGGTTGGTCAAAGGTGGGAAAAGATACGGATCCGTATAATTTAATTGATTCGTATATTTTCAGTGCACCTTATGCGGATAGTCCACAGTTGTCTGTGAATGATATCAAGAAAAATCCGGATCTCAAACCAGAAACAACTACCTCTACTGAAGTAGGTACGGAACTGGGCTTTTTCCAGAACCGTCTGCGCCTGGATGTGAGTTTATATAATATCAACAGTACGAACCAGATTCTAAGTGTGGATGTCAGTCCTTCTACCGGTTATAGAAAGCAATTGGTAAATGCAGGGAAAATCAACAATAAAGGGATTGAGGTACAATTGGGCGGAACCCCTTTGAAGATAAATGATTTTCAGTGGGATGTGAACGTGAATTTTTCCAGTAATAAAAGCAGGGTTGTGGAGCTGGATGAGGCCGGTGAGCTGCAAAGTTATACCATTGGGTCGAGCGGTACGGTACAGGTATTGGCAAGTGTAGGGCAGCCTTATGGAACGCTTTATGGTACAGGCTTTCTTCGGGATGATGCCGGAAGGATCGTGGTGGATGCGAACGGAACGCCGGCAGCCGATCCTGTGAATCACTATTTTGGCAAGTTCACCCCGGATTGGCTGGGTGGAGTAACAAACTCTTTCCGTTATAAAGATTTTGATCTGAGCTTCTTGATCGATATTAAACACGGCGGTAAAATCTATTCGGGTACCAATGCCACGGGCACAGGTACCGGGGTGTTGGCTTCTACGCTTCCGGGCAGGGATGCCGAACATGGTGGGCTGACCTATACGGTGGGCGATGTAACATATGATGACGGAATCATCGTGGATGGGGTGAACGCTGATGGCAGCGAGAACACGCGGATTGTTTCTGCACAGCAGTATTACAAAGCGCTTAACCGCATCAATGAATCGAATGTGTTTGATGCTTCTTATGTCAAGTTGCGTGAGGTAAAGCTGGGATACCATCTGCCAAATCGCTGGGTATCAAAAATAGGTTTGCAGAGTGCTTCTTTTGCCTTGGTGGCTAGGAATTTATGGATTATCCATAAAAATGCACCGAATATTGATCCGGAGACAGCTTTTAATACGGGCAATGCACAGGGACTGGAAAGTTTGCAGTTGCCTACAACCAGGAGTATCGGTTTTAATTTGAACCTTAAATTTTAATGGAGATGAAAGAGAAAATAAAATATATTGTATCGGTTGTTTTTTTGATCGTTGTATTGGCGGGCTGTAAAGACGACCTCGCCGAGATTAATAAAAATCCAAATGAGGCGGAAGTGCCCCAGCCGGCTTACTTGCTGACGAGTACGATTAAAACGACGGCGGATAGCTACTGGGGGGTAAGTAATAACCTGGCTTCGAGTTTATTGTTTGTACAGCATTGGGCTAGGATTCAGTATACCGACCCGGATCGGTATATCTTTACGAATACTGGTTTTACGGATGGCTGGTCTATCTGGTATTCGAAAAGTATCAGCCAGCTAAAGATTATCCAAACACTTGCCGACAATTCCGGAAATGATAACTATAAAGGGGTAGCACTGGTATTGCAGTCTTGGGTTTTTTCTTTGCTGACAGATGCCTATGGTGAAATCCCTTATACACAAGCGGGCAATATTGATGAATTTCTGACCCCTGCCTACGATACGCAGGAAACGGTTTATAAAGGTCTATTGGAAGATCTCAAAACGGCTCAGGCTTTGTTAAGTGCTGATGGAGAAGGTATCGAGGGAGATATTATTTATAGGGGCGATATCACCTCATGGAAACATTTTGCCAATGCGCTTCGCTTGCGTTTTGCTTTGCGTATTGCCGATCGCCTGCCGGAGCTGGCGAAGAGTACTTTAGAAGAGGTAGCCTCAGAGGGTGCGGGTTATTTGGTGTCCAACACTGAAAATGCGCAATTGATCTATGAGGATGCACCCTACCGGAATCCGGTAAGTGCTTCTTTTGAGGCACGGGAAGATTATCGGGTGAGCAAAACCATTATCGATAAACTGCGCGCATTGAACGATCCGCGTTTGGCCATTTATGCAGATACAACACAAACGTCTACACCGGAGAAATATATTGGTGTGCCCAATGGCTTAACCTCCAGCGATGCCAGTAATTTAGGCTTTGCACGGACTTCACGCCCGGGAGCGTATTTCCGCGAAACACATGCACCAGCGGTGATTTTAAGTTATGCAGAGGTGCTATTCGGCTTGTCTGAAGCGGTTAGCAGAGGGTTTATTTCGGGTGATGCTGCGGATTTTTACCAACGGGCTATCCGGGCTTCTCTTGAACAGTATCAGGTTAGTAACGACTTGATCGTTCCTTACCTGCAGCAGGCCGCTGTACAATTTGATGCACAGGAATACAAAAAGGCAATAGGTGAGCAAAAGTGGATAGCGCTATATGGGCAGGGACTGGAAGCTTTTGCGGAATGGCGCCGCTTGGATTATCCTAAATTAACGCCTGCTGTAGCAGGGGTGTTGGGCGGACAAATACCACTCCGTTTCCTGTATCCCGGCACCGAGCAATCACTCAATGGAAAAAGTTATCAGGAGGCAATTGCACGGCAGGGCAGCAATGCGCTGCTTACCAGACTTTGGTTTGATGTGGAATAGGTAATAAAAGGGGGTGGCTAAAAGGTCGTCATGTCGACCGGAATGAAATGGAGTAAACGTCATCTCGACCGTAGCGGAGAACGTCATCTCGACCGTAGCGGAGAGATCTAGATGCCTCCACTTCGGTCGACATGACGGAGAAGGTGCCACACAGTTAACGACGGCAGCAATCTTTTTAGGCAGCCCCTTTTACCTTCTTACCCCCCTTAGATGGGGATAAGCTTCTGTGAAAATAAAGAAATGGTATCTGAATGGTGATATTTTAAACAACAGATTGTATATTAGCACAATGGTTTGTTTTAAATGATAATTCATGAGCCTTTTTACATCCCGTTTATTTGCCTTCATGGCAGCAGTGTTTTTTACTAACTTCCTGACGTCTCCAGCTCTGGGGCAAGATCAAATTGTCACCTATCTAAATAAACACAAAAATATTGTGGCAGAGAAAGATAGTGCTGCATATATACGCATCTTAACTCCCAGCGAACAACCGGGAGCGCCGTATAAACTAATAGAACAGTATAAAAGCGGTGCGGTACACCGTACAGGAACTGCGCTCTTTCAATACGATAGGATGACATTAGTGGGTTTAGTAATTACCTATCAGGAAGATGGTAAGCAAATATGTGAAGAAAACTACAAGAATGGTGTATTGGAAGGTTCTTGTCGCTACTACTATAAAAATGGGAATTTAAAATCAGAAATATGGGCGCCTGGTCGGGTTAGGGATGGTACGGAAAACCTACAGATGGATGCGCCTCCACCGAAGCTAATAGCATTTTATGACTCACTTGGAACGCAGTTGGTCACGAATGGAAATGGGCATTTGCGGGAGGTAAACGATATGCAGGATCTCGAAGAGGGAGACTATAAGGATGGCTATAAAGAGGGCCTTTGGAAGGGAACCTTCCTGAAAAGGGAATATAGCTATACAGAACACTATGAGCAGGGCAAATTGCTTGATGGAATAAGTATCGACTCTACCGGAAACGAAGTAGCGTACAGCAAAGTGGAAGAAAGGCCGGAGTACCCGGGCGGCATGGAAGCCTTATACCGCCATATAGGATCTAGTTACAGATATCCCCGCGAGGCTGTTCAGCAGGCTGTTTCGGGTGCTGTTATATTAAATTTTGTAATCGATACGCTGGGCAATCCGGTGGAGATAAAGGTTATGCAAGATGTGGGCTTAGGGACAGGCGAAGAGGGTGTTCGGGTGTTGCGGAGTAGTGCAAAATGGGTGCCCGGAAAATTGCGCGGTATCCCGGTTAGGGTATCGTATTCTGTTCCCATTCACTTGAATCTGAGTGTGGGCAAGCCGAAAAGTTAGGGATGCTGATAGGTGGTTATGGTTTTGCCTGTTTGTAGGGATTCCTTTATTTTCTTTAAACCGCTTCTGTAGATTGAGGCATCCTGATTCTGTTTTTCTGATAGCATAATAGCCCGCTCTTCTTGTACGATAGCTTCTTGGAATAAATGAAGTGAAGCAAGAATCTCCGCGAAGGTATGGTAATATCCGGGTACGTCCGCCTGCCACTTGATGGCAGCCTGTATCCATTGCAAGCTGGTATACAGCCGGGGGCCTTTTGCACCCAGTTGAATAAAACTCGCTGCCGCATGGTGCAGGTTTTTGGCAAAGAGGGTGTCGTAATGTCTTTTTTTCGCTTCCGGAACCTGATTCCACCGCTTTTGGATTGTACTATCTAAGGGTAAACGATAAGATTTGTTCTCGTGGGCAGCAAGATTCATTTTGAACATGGAATCTGGGGTGAGCGCCATATAGAAACTATTGTAATAGCTGCTGGCACGGGTGAAATATTGAGCGGTATCTGCTGTTTTTTCCAGATAATCCACTAATATGCGGTCTCTCTCTATTTCAGCAAGAAAGCGATTGGTTTCTTGCCATGAGTTATAAATAAAATGGGAAACACTGTAAGCTAAATCGATATTCTTTTCCCGAATGGCTTTTTGGAAGGTGTTGTGGATGATCTTTCCGTTCATCTTTTTTCGTACGCTTAAAGGAAGTTTATGGTAAATGCTATCTACGATGGTTTGGTTCATATAGATGAGCCTGTATGTTTTGCTTTGGAGGATAGGTCCTTGTTGTAGCAGAAAGCTTACTGTTTCGAAATTGTCTAAATCGCGTACCTGTAAGCTACCTACATATTCATCCAGTAATTGCGGGTCTGCCGGTAGGTCCAGTGAATCTAGTTTGCGCAGATATTGTTTTAAAAAGGAAGAGGATCGATTTCCGAGCGCGTATTTTTCGTGGTAGGTGCGCAGATCATTTTCGGCAGTATTGGTTTGTGCCGTTGTGTATTGTGCAATAAGCAACAGTAAAAATGACAATAAAGCTTTGGCCATAGGATAACAACCTTTTGTGATGACCTAAAGGTAGGAAATTAGATGCGCAATTTAGTAGATGTACACTTCTTCTTTCACGTGACTGTTTATAGTGTTAGTGTGCGAAAAGATATCCCCAGTGCTATGTTCTATCTATTGCGCTTGCAGCGCAGTTTCCAATTGTACTATTCGTTGTTCCTGTTGTTTAATGGCAACGATTAATAAAGGTACTAATTTATGCACATTGACTTTTTCTACCGAACGGTATTTGTATTGGTTTTTACCGGCACTGTATCGTTGTTGTGTTGTATCAATTGCTTCTGGAAACAATTCTTTAAGCGCACGAAGGTCAAGCTCCTCATAGGGCCTTTCGGAAGTTCTGACGCCAGCGTCGGCCAACTGCAATAGGCGTTTTAGTGCTGATGCTTCATCAACGGATGTTTGATGGCTTTTATTTTCTACATCGTTTTTTTGTTGTGCATGTATCGTGTGGACTTGCACTAACAATAAGATTGCGCCTATAAGGCATAGTTTTTTTAAACAGATAGTTTTTGTACCACCAAGCCAGATATATTTAAGTTTTACCATCTTCATATACTAATTTAACTTCTATAAGCCCTTTAAACCATAAGAAAACAAGAAATAGTACTTGCTTTTCGCGACAAAAATAAATGACCAATAAATACAAACATATCCCCAAATGTAGTGGGGATGATCACCGAAAAAGGGTACTCTTATTTGGTGATCGATGCATGTAACCGATGCGTAAGGCTCTTGCTAAATCGGCCCTAATCTTGTAAAGGATAGACTGGCAGGATAATATGGTTAAAGCTAAGCCGAGTAGGAATAGAAAGAAGAATATAATCTCCTTATATTTTGTTTTCATGGCACGAAAATCAGTTTAATTCAAAGAATGAAAAATCCCCTAATCTGATAAATGTATCCCCCGGATTGGTTCTTACCTCCGATGAAGCCTTGAAGCAATGGGATAAAATTGTATTTTTACGCTGAAAAAAATATGATCAACAATTTTACATTAAAGAAAGCAACCAACGAGGATAAAGGGAGGATTTGGGAAATTCTCCAGCAGGCTATCGAGTTAAGAAAGCAGGATGGAAGCTCACAATGGCAAGATGGATATCCCAACGTGGAGACGGTTCAGAACGATATTAATAAAGGATACGGCTATGTTTTACGCTCAGAAAGTCAGATTCTGGCATATATGGCTGTTATTTTTGATGGCGAGCCTGCTTATAATGCGCTTAAGGGACAGTGGCTGAGTGATCAGGATTATGTGGTAGTTCATCGAGTAGCGGTTGCTCAGGATATCAAGACAAAAGGGACAGCAACTTTTTTGATGAAGGAGCTGGAAACTGTGGCTGTTGCCAACGGAGTTTATAGCATTAAGGTGGATACCAATTTTGACAATAAGGCCATGCTGCGCATCCTTGAGAAACTGGGCTATCAGTATTGTGGAGAAGTCTATTTTCGTGGAAGCGCGCGCATGGCATTTGAAAAATTGCTGCCAAAAGAATAGCTCGTTTCCCAATTAGCCTATTTTGCTAAATAAAGTTTGTTCACATAGTGCAGTAAAATTTAAGCTGCAGGAAATTGAACAAGAAAGGTGGTGCCTCCTAAAATGTTTGCTGTATAACTGATACTGCCTCCTTGTGCTTCGGCATATTGCTTACACATCGTAAGGCCAAGTCCTATTTCTTTTGCCCGGATAGCGTTGCTACTGGCCGATTCCCGGGCTGTCCCACTGTCTGCTACGGAAACAATGGCATTATTGCCTTCTTTTCGTGTTTCTACATGAATTTCTCCCCCCTCTTTAGTGAATTTAATGGCATTGTCTATTAAGTTTCTCATAATCAATAACATCATCGCTTCGTTGCCTGCCGCACATACATGGTCATGATGGGTATGCATGGTTAAATTGATCTTCTTGTGCTGCGCAAGGTGTGTATACAACTTGGTGCTCTGCCCTAGGCAGTCGGTCAGGTCGATAATGGACAGTTGAACCTGCTCGACATGATAGTATTCTTTTGACCAATTCAGTACACTGTTCAGCAGGTGCTGGGTTTCATTGGCCAGATCTAATAGATGCTGTTCTATTAGTTTTTTCTCTTCAATAGAAAGACTTTCATTAAACAAACTGCCTAAATAAGCTTGAATACCAGCCATGGGAGCACGAAGATCATGGGATAGGATAGAAATTAACCTGATTTTTTCATCATTGAGCAATCCGAGTAATTTGGATTGTTGCTCAACGGTTTTTCGTTCAAGATTATAGTGGTATACAAAAGAGATCACGCCGGCGGCAATGAGTAGGGATACAACGATATAGGTAATGAGGTTATCAAGAAAATACACAGACCTATCCGTATACGTGCTTTTGATACTGTTTGGAAAGTTAAACTGTATACCCAGTAGCGCTGCGATCAATAAAATATTGAATACCGTCCAAAGAATATATTGTTTCTTTGGAGAGAGCATCATGGTGGCTAAATATACTCCCAATAATAGTAGTAAGGTGGGGCCGGCTACCCCGGCATTATAGAAATAGTTAATACCGAGAAGCAAATTCAAACAGATAATCATCACTATAAATGCCTGTTTGTAGCGTTTTTTTACAACTGATTGGTAATAAGAGAATGCGAAGAGAAGACTGATGGTCAAAGAAACCAGAGCCGAATAGATGAGTCCAGAGATACTATTAAATAGTAGGGTAATGAGTACGAGTATAAAACCAATAAAAGTAAAAGCGTTAAATAAACGGTTCTGCAATGAAAATTGCGCGGGGTCGCCCACAATTTTTAAGATCATAGGCCGAATGTTAGAGTGAATAGGAGACATGCATGAGCTGAGATTTATATGGTCAGTCTAATATAAGCAAACTTAGATAAATTGCTTTTTATATGCAATATAATCGCGTTGCATATTAAAGCAGTTTATCGTTCTCTCCTCTGCCATTGAGAGTTTATTTTATAGAGGAAATATAGCGTTCATTTTATAAAAAAACGGATTCGGCCGTATTGCCTGTATACATTCGATGCTCAGCCTAACTATAGTCTAGTTCGATAGGAGTCCGATAGGTATTGCCTATATATACGCTTTAAGGCCTTTTTTACGTAGTATTATGGGATATCACTACTATATGACGGGGTTAGAACACGGATAGAACACGGCTAAGGCATGGAGAATGGACGGTAAAGACGGCATTGAACGACTGCATATCATGGTGGAAGCAATGGATGGTAACATTAAGATAATATTGCATTGTTACTTTTGCAGCTGTCATTTGAAAGGAGTGCTACTATGAGTCGATCGGTAATGTCTCAACAACAAGAGAATGATCTGCTATTTGAGATAAATCAAAGTAACGTATATGCATTTGAGAGCCTGATGATGCGGTATGAAGAGCGGATGTTTCAATTTATCTTAAAGTTGGTAAGATCGGAAGCATTAGCGGAAGAAATTACACAGGATGTGTTTTTAAAAATTTGGGAAAACCGTGAAAATCTAATCCACATCGATTCTATAGGGGCCTGGATGTATACTATAAGCCGAAATAAAGCCATTAATATGTTAAATGAAATGGCTGCCCGCTCCGCACGGGAAAAAAACTATGCACTGGAGAGCGAGTGGTTTGCAGAAGGAGATGAATTGTTTAAAGAGAACGATTTATATCTTTTGGTAGATCGGGCGGTGGAGCAGCTGCCACAGAAATGCCGACAGATCTTTATACTGAAGCGCGACGAAGGGCTGAGCAATCAGGAAATTGCAGATCGTTACAACCTTTCTATTCATACGGTTAAAAACCAACTCAAAAAGTCGTACGCCATGCTGCGTAAGTCTATCGCTGAGCAAGCGTACCTTTTTATCCTCTATTTATTTTTTTCCAAATAGTCTCGAAGAGCGTTACTTTTTCTTAATAAATAATTAACGGAATAGTAACATCCTCACATAGCTCGTTTCCTGACCCTGTTTTGTCATGTTATTGATGAATGAGAAACAATTGAAGGAACTGTTCCGGAAATACAAAAATCAAACGCTAACCCATGAGGAAGAAGAGGCTCTTTTCAACCTCCTGCGAGATCCACAGCATGTCAAAAGGTTGGAAACGTTGTTAGGGAAGTTATGGAGGGATACAGCACACTATGAAAACGAAGCATTAACGCTAGCGGGCAAAAGACGCATCGCGGCAGTGATGGCGAAAATAGAGACACCTCATAAACAAAGAAAAGGGAAACCATCTTTTTCTTGGGCCGTGGCAGCCAGTATTCTGCTCTTAATAGGTCTTGGTACATTTTATAAGTTACATGATAAACCGATGGTAAAAGAGGAGTTGGTGCATCGTGTAGAAGAAGTGAGAACAGGATACGGAGAGAAAAAGAGGATTAAAATGCCCGATGGCACACTGGTTTATCTGAACGTAGGAAGTGTTTTACGTTACGACGAAACCTACAATAAGAGTCTGCGAACAGTAGAGCTGATAGGAGAAGCTTTTTTTGAAGTAGCAAAGGATGAGACCAAGCCTTTTATGGTACGTAGTCAGCAATTAAATACGCATGTTTTAGGAACCTCTTTTAACGTAAAAGCTTTTGAAGAAGATGAAAATCTTTTCGTTGCACTAGTATCGGGTTCGATTAAGGTAAATCAGGGATCGTCTTCTTCTATATTAAAACCGGGCGAAAAAATCATTTATAATAAGGTTACCGCAGAAAATAAAGTGCTTGCCATTAGTGAAAAAGACTATTGGGGTGTTTGGCGGAATGAAATATTGGCTTTTAACGGAAGCAGTTTTATGGAGGTGGCAGCGATGATGGAGAAATGGTATAATGTAAAAATATACTTCGAAAACAAAGCTTTGAAGAACAGACGCTTCACAGGCGAGTTCAATAATTTACCCGTCAATAAGGTGCTAAACCTCTTGAGTAAAGGCAGTCCGTTCTCCTATCGGATAGAAAAGGATGAGATCTATATTAAATAATTAAATGTTTGTAACTAATGAATCAGGAATGAAAAAGAGTAAACCCATTTTTTTTAATCTTATGGTGGAAGCTATGAAGACAGGTTTCTTAGCCCTGTTGGGTATTGCGCTGAGCTGTAGCTTGGTGTGTGCTCATGCAGCGGAAGCACAAGAGTTGTCTAAAACGAATGTAAAGTTGCATATACGCAATAAATCGCTCAAAGAGGTTTTGCAACAGCTGGAGCGGGGAAGTGATTTTCGCTTCGTGTACAGTGATGGGGAAATTCCCAAAAACCAGACACTTTCTCTCAATCTGGAGGGCACCATGGCAGAGGCCCTGCATGTCATCTCAGCACGTACTCATACGCGATATGAGCAGAATGGGAATAATCTGGTGGTAACATACGACCCTCCCCGTCAGATGATGCCGCTATCGGGTAAAATAGTTGATGAACAAGGCATGGCCCTAGCAGGAGCGAATGTACGGGTGCTTGAACTGAACAGAACGGCAGTGGCAGATCAGGATGGGAATTACTTGATATCGATCCCTGCGGGTACGTATACCTTAGAGGTGTCTTATATCTCTTATGAAACACAGACACGCAAGGATGTGAAAATACTGGAAGGCAGACCCACTACGGCAGATTTTCAGCTGAAGACAGCAGAAGGCGAATTAAATGAAGTAGTGGTAGTAGGATACGGGACACAAAAGAAAGTGAACCTGACGGGAGCAGTAGACCAGGTGGGAAGTGAAGTGTTTGAAGGCCGGGTGGCAGCCAATGCGACGCAGATGCTGGCTGGTGTAGTACCTAACTTGAATATTAATTTGCAGGATGGTAAACCTACCCGTTCTCCTAGTTATAATGTACGGGGAACAACTTCTATCGGTCAAGGGGGTAGTGCGCTGATCCTGATCGATGGGGTGGAAGGTGATCCCGCAGCTTTGAACCCGAATGATATTGAGTCGGTTTCGGTGCTGAAAGACGCTTCTTCGGCAGCAGTTTATGGCTCGCGAGGCACTTTCGGCGTCGTATTGATTACCACTAAACGAGCAGCAGTGGGTAAAACATCCTTTACTTACAGTGGTAATACTTCGTTGCAGGAGTTGACAACAAAACCTGATTTTGTGACGGATGGCTATACCTATGCTTCTCATTTTTTTGAGGCTTATAACGCTTGGAACAACTATTCATCAGTACCCAGTAAACTGAACAAAACACAGATTTTTACATTAGATTGGTTGGAGGAGTTTAAACGGCGTAAGGAAGCGGGCATTACGGATGAAATTACGGTTAATGAAAATGGTGAATACGTCTACTATGGAAATGAGGACTATTACAAGGCCTTAATTAAAGATAAAACTTGGGCACAGGATCATAATCTATCTGTCAGCGGTACCACAGATAAGGCTGATTTTTATCTTTCTGGCAGAATGTATGATTATAATGGTATTTATCGCTATAACACGGATAATTACAACAGTTATAATATGCGTGCAAAGGGTGGGCTTCAGGTAACAGATTGGTTGCGTATCAACAACAACATGGATTATAGTCTGTCGAAATACCGGGATCCGCAAACGGGAGGTGAGGGCGGAAATATCTGGCGGAATATCGCAGATGAAGGACACCCTACGTCGCCGATTTTAAACCCAGATGGTTCCTTCTCTTACTCGGCAGCCTACACGGTGGGCGACTTTATGTACGGTAAGAACGGGGTAAATTCTAAAAATGAAAATTTACGGAATACAACTTCTTTTGAAACGAAATTTTTTGATAATGCCTTTCACGTCCGGGGTGATTTTACCTTCCGTAATCGGGATGTTAGTTCTACCCGGGTGCTTGTGCCAGTACCTTATAGCATCAACCAAGGAGAGGTATTGCCTTTGGAGACTGCCATGAATGATAATATCTATCAGGTGTCGCAAAAGTACCGCTATTTGTTTACAAACTTATATGCAGACTATGAGAAAACGTGGGGTGATCATTACTTCAAAGGCTTGGTTGGTTATAACTATGAACAAAGAACGTATGAATCAACTTATATCACAAAGAATGGCCTGCTAACAGAGAATACAGAGAATATTAACCTCGCACTGGGCGAATCGGTAACAGCCACTGGGGGCTATAATAAGTATAGGATTGCAGGGGTGTTTTTTAGGGCCAATTACGTGTACAGAGATAAATACCTCTTCGAATTTAATGGGCGCTATGATGGTTCATCGAAATTCCCTACGGATGAACAATGGGCTTTTTTCCCTTCAGCTTCTATCGGATGGCGTTTATCGCAAGAGTCGTTCTGGCCCATAAATCCTAAGGCTATTTCGGATGTGAAACTGAGGGCTTCTTATGGCTCTTTGGGAAATGGTAATATCGACCCCTATACTTTCCTGAACACATTTGACCTGGGCACACAAGGGATCATTTTAAATGGTAAACGAAACCCTGTGACAAGAGTGCCAAGCGTGTTGCCGGATAACTTAACATGGGAAACGGCGAGAACTGCCAACTTTGGTTTGGACCTTGCTGCACTGAACAATAAACTAACGTTTACGGGCGATATTTATTCGCGCAAGACGCTGAATATGTACACAGTAGGCCCAACGCTTCCGGATATATTTGGTGCTGCTTCTCCAAAAGGGAACTACGCCGACCTTACCACGAATGGTTATGAAATTTCAATTGGCTATAATGACCAGTTTAACATTGCCGGTAAACCATTCCGCTTTGGAGTGAAAGCCGGTCTGGCAGATTACCGTTCTACGATCGATCGCTACAATAATAGTACGGGGGTAATTACCGACTATTATGCGGGGCAACGTGTGGGTGATATTTGGGGTTATGTAACACAGGGACTCTTCCAGTCACAGGAAGAGATCGATGCAGCACCAAAACAAACGTTGATCAAGTCTTCTAATTCGGGTATTGTTTATCCGGGTGATGTACGTTTTGCCGACTTGGATGGCAATGGCGTGATCGATTATGGGTCGAATACGATTTACGATCATGGCGACAAAACCATTATAGGTAACACAGAACCCCGTTATATATATAACTTCAATCTGAATTTAAACTATAGTAATTTCTTCGTGACGGCATTTTTCCAAGGAGTAGGCAAGCAAGATTGGTATCCAAGTAATGAGGCAATCTTTTGGGGGCAGTACAATAGACCATACAACAATCTACCTACATGGCACCTGAATAACTACTGGACGGAGGATAACCGGGATGCCTACTTCCCCCGTTATGCTGGTTATAATACTTCAATAAAAGAAACACCTCAAACGCGTTATCTGCAGAGTGCTGCTTATCTACGGCTTAGAAACTTACAGGTGGGGTATAACCTGCCAAAGGATTTTATTGCAAAAGCAGGTTTGCAAGCGGTAAGGGTAAGCCTTTCTGGTGAAAATCTGTTTACCTGGTCTCCTCTATATAAGCGTACCAAAGATATAGACGTAGCCAATATCGGTAAATCTGATGATGACGTGAGCTCCTCAAACTCGGGCGATGGTTTTAACTATCCGAGTATGCGTAGCGTGAGTTTTAATCTGTTAATCAATTTTTAATGCATAAATGACAATGTTTAAAGGAAATTATAGCAACAAACTGAACGGTTGGGCCCCTCTTGATCTAAAAGAAATGAGCCGACGGTTAAGCTTTAGAAACAAGATGAAATGGACTTTATTGCTTTTGCTGGCAACACTATTTTCATCCTGCGAACTGAATGAAGTGCCTAAGGCGACTGCTACCGAGGAGGATATATTCGGCACTGAAAACGGACTGGCTACTTATAGTTATTCATTTTACGAAATGCTGCCAAGTGCTACAAATGCCTATAATAGGGATGCAATGGCTGATTATGGTGCTGTAAACAACCTGAATAGCTACATTCGGGAAGGAGGATACTCGGCAGAAACAAGTGGTGGATGGAGCTGGGGGAACTTACGTAATATCAATTATTTCATTGAGCATTGCAACGATCCGAATGTAAGTGAAACAGTGCGGAATAATTATATAGGCATCGCACGCTTTTTTAGGGCTTACTTTTACCTGGACAAGGTTGTTACTTTTGGTGATGTGCCCTGGGTAGACCATGCCTTAGATATTGATGAAGATGATATTTTATATGGCCAAAGAGATGCACGAACACTGGTGATGGATCATATTATGGAGGACCTCGACTTTGCGTTCCAAAACATCACTGCTACCAGTTCTGACGGTACCTTGATTACCAAATGGACAGCCTTGGGTTTAAAAACGAGGGCAGCACTTTTTGAAGCTTCTTTTCGGAAATACCATCCTGACTTGGGCTTACAGGCTACCGCAAATACCTTTTACGAATATGTGGTGGATGCGGCTACCGAATTGATGGAGAACGGACCTCATTCTTTGTATACGGGGCAGGGAGTGGAAAATTCACAACGAGCCTTATTTATCAGTGATGCACCGGTAACCTCGGAGGTGATGCTGGCGGTAGCGATGAGTAAAGATCTGGCAGTGCTGGGAAGTGCAAACTGGTGGTGGACATCGGCCACTTACGGCCCCCGCTATAGCTTGGTAAGGCCATTTATCAATACCATTTTGAACCTGGATGGTACGCCTTATACGGAAAGGTCCAACTTCCAGCAGGAAGCGTTTTATGAGGAGTGTCTGAACCGCGATTACCGCCTGGCACAGTTGATCCGTACTCCTGGGTATCGAAGAAATGGTAATGCCGCTCCTCCGAATTTTAGTAGTTTTACGTACACGGGCTATCAGCCGATTAAGTATACGTTGGATGATTCTTATTATGATAATGGGGCCTATAATACCAATGCTATCCCACTGATGCGTTATGCAGAGATTTTGTTGAATTTTGCGGAAGCAAAAGCAGAGTTAGGGACACTGACAGACGGCGATTGGGCAAAGTCTATCGGTGCTTTAAGGGGCAGAGCTGGAGTTACGGGCGGATTGAATACCTTGCCAACAAAGGTAGATACGTATTTGCAGCAAACATTTTTTCCGGAGGTTAGCAACCCTGTCATTTTAGAAGTACGCCGTGAACGGCAGGTGGAATTGGCCCTGGAGGGTTTTCGTTTCGATGACTTAAGACGTTGGAAACGGGGAGAACTAATGGCTGATCTAGCATGGTCTGGTATGTATGTGCCTGCACTGAATGTGCTGATGGATCTAGATAAAAATGGTACGTATGATGTGGTATTTTATGATGGCAGCACGAGCGGCCCAACTATTGAAGTGCCTACGGGCTGTGCAAGGGTGCCTATAGGTGGTTCAAGCAATAATTACCAAACGTTAACGGCCACAAATCATCTGGAGTGGTTTAAAGCGCAGCCACGTAAATGGTATGATGATGATCGTCAATACCTATATCCGATACCGGCTACGGCTATTGTAAAGAACAATAACCTGTCGCAAAATCCAGGGTGGTAGCATATTTATCTACAGTGAAAGGAATTAAATGATATAAAATGAAAAAATTAAATAAGAGAAAAATAGGACTCATATGCCTGTTGCTGATGTTGGTAGCATACACGCATGCGCAACATATGAGGGTGGCAACATTTAATTTACGCTATGCTAATCCGGGAGATACAGGAAATTTATGGGAGAACCGCGCACCTGCAATTGCGGCATTGGTTGCTTTTCATGATTTTGATATCCTTGGGACACAAGAGGCACTGAAAAACCAGTTAGACGATTTAAGTGATGCTCTGCCGGGCTATCAACGTTATGGTCTTGGCAGAGATGATGGCAAAGATGCCGGTGAGCATTCGGCCATTTTTTATAAAGAGAGCCGCTTTGAACCGTTGAAAAAGGGAGATTTCTGGCTGTCTCAAACGCCCGATGAACCGAGTTTTGGCTGGGATGCACAGAGCCATAAAAGGATCTGCTCTTGGGTACAGTTTAGGGATAAGGAAAGTGGCCATCCGTTCTTTGTCTTTAATGCGCATTATGATCACCGTGGAGTGGAGGCTCGTAAAGAAAGTAGTAAGCTGATTTTAATGAAGATAAAAGAAATTGCGAAAGATGCTCCGGCGATTTTAATGGGCGATTTGAATGGTTCAGAAAAAACGGAGTGGTACCAATTGTTGGAAAAATCTGAACTATTGGCCGATACAGAGAAATTAGTGGATAAACCATATAAATTGAATGCCTCTTTTAATGGTTTCGGTGATGAAAAATCCTTACAGTCTACAGAGATTATTGACCATGTGTTTATAACCAAAGATTTTAAACCGATCAAGTGGGGCGTGTTAACAGATACCTACCATGGCAAATTCCCTTCAGACCACTTCCCGGTAATGGTGGATCTGGAGCTTCGATAAATCGTTCTGTATTAGGGACTGTTTAAAAAGACTGTTGCCGTCATCTCGATTGTAGCACCTTGTCCGTCATGTCGACCGAAGTGAAATGGAGGGGAGAACGTCATCTCGACCGTAGCGGAGAGATCTAGATCTCTCCGCTACGGTCGAGATGACGGAATCTAATACTTTTTAGCCCTTTCGGAGTGTAGCTAGTGGTATATCGGTATTACTATTTGAAAATCGGTTTTTTATTGCCATTTTGTCCGCCGACAACAAGTTGTAAATATTTTATAAGATACAGGAATGCAACATTTGAAAGCAGTATTGTTTGATCTGGACGGTACATTGATTGATTCGGAATGGTTTTATTTCAAGGCATGGAAAAAGGTATTGGCCGAGTATGGCTTTGAACTGGATAGCGATGTATGGCTTAGCTCGCTTGCGGGTAAAACGGATGTGCAGGCCATTGAGGTATTGCATACACAATTTGGCTTTCAAACAGATGTGGAACCATTTTTTGCCCGTGTAAAGGCCCGTATTGCACAGCAGTACGACGAGGAGCAGGTGCCTTTGATGCCGGGTGCAAGTGAACTGGTTTCTTTTTTGAGCAAGCAGAATATTACTATGGCGGTGGTAACCTCGAGTAAGCGGGAAGCGGCAACCTATCATCTGGAAAGGAATGGCCTAATGCCCTATTTTAAATTATTGGTAACGCGTACGGAGGTAAAACACACAAAGCCAGATCCTGAGCCCTACAACCTTTGTGTACAGCAGCTGGGAGTGGAAAAACAGGATTGTCTGGTGCTGGAAGATTCAGTAACGGGCACAAGCGCTGCTAAAGCGGCTGGATTAACTTGCTATGGCGTGCAAAGCCATGAGATCATACGGCAATCCTTACTGGCCGATCGTCTATTTGATAACCTACATCAAGTATTGGAATTTTTAGAAGGCTAAATTCTCTTAGTGCTTTCTCGTCAAAGGGATATCATAACCAATTTTGTGGATATAGTTGATATTTTAACCCGAATGATACATTAGGATTCGTAATAGAAAGTTTAATGTATCATTTGGGTTTTGGCACGTGACTTATACCTACGATCGAAAAAATAATAAACATGTGGTTTTACAGTAGGTTAAAAAATGATTTAAATAAGGTAATAAATGGTTAATATCTGATGGTTCATTACTTTCCCATAAATTTATATTTGCTAGGCTAACTTTAACAAGAAATAGACCTTCGTTTTACTCAGGGCATTTAATTTATAAATAGTAAAAGGGAATGATGAAATTAAGTCTAACAGCTGTTCGGCAGCTAGCAAAAGTGGTATTTGCTTTTTTTTTGGTATCTGCATTACCATATGCAAAAGCACAACAAACCAATTTTTACGATCAAACCAGCAACGTTGCACCGACTATTATCCGTTATAATCAAGATGTAGCCACATTACTTGATTTCTATTCACCCAGAGCTGAACGCGGCTATTCATACCAACGCGTATTGAACTCGCCACTGCAACGGAAACGGTTGAATGAATTAAATGCTGCATACTTAGCGGAAATAGAAAAAAGCCCATTCGAAAAATTGGAGGTAAATGGTAGGGTGGATTACATCTTACTGAAAAATCAAATAGAGCTTTTGGAAGAAGAATTGAAGGAGGAGGCATTAAACTACGAGTCTGTTGCAACGCTCGTTCCTTTTGCTTCATCGGTTTATGAGCTGGAGAGAAAACGCCTACGTGGAACAGCGGTTGATGGAGAAGAGGTGGCCAAAGAATTGGACCGGCTTGCGAAGACATTGGAAGAAAATATAGGAAAATTGCCGGAACAGGCAAAAATGGATATGAAGCAAGCTGTTTTTGCAAAGGAAGTGGTGGTTTCTTTACAGGCGCGGTTAAAGAATGTTTATGCATTTTATAATGAGTACGACCCGGTGTTCACTTGGTGGGTGCCGAAAACATACGCTACGGCCGATTCTTTATTGGGACAATTAGCGGAGGTATTGCTGGCTCAGGGAGAGGTGAGGACCACCCAAAAACCTGATAAGAGCGGTATAAAAGGTAATCCTGTGGGAGAGGCAACCTTAAATAAGTTGTTAAAAAGAGAGTTTATACCCTACACACCGCAAGAGTTGATTGAGTTGGCCAATCAGGAATTTGCTTGGTGCGACCGGGAGCTATTGAAGGCCTCGGAGGAAATGGGCTTTGGAACTGATTGGAAAAAGGCGCAAGAACAGGTGAAGAATAGTTATGTGCCAGTGGGTGAGCAACCCGCATTAATCGTAAAGTTATATAACGATGCCAAATCGTTCATCACGGAACGCGACTGGATTACCTGGCCAGCCCTGGCAGACGAAACTTGGGGAATGATTATGATGACTCCAGAAAGGCAACTGGTAAACCCCTTTTTTACGGGCGGCAGAGAAATCAGTATCTCGTACCCAACACCTGAAATGTCTTACGATGATAAAATGATGAGCATGCGTGGAAACAACCCTTATTTCTCCAGGGGAACGGTACAGCATGAACTTATCCCCGGTCATCACTTGCAATATTTTATGAATAGTCGTTATAAGCCTTACAGGCGGGAGTTTAGAACGCCTTTTTATACTGAAGGTTGGGCATTATACTGGGAGTTGCTACTTTATGAAAATGGATTTGCTAAAACGCCAGAAGAACGGATTGGCATGCTATTCTGGCGTATGCACCGCTGCGCACGGATTATTTTTTCGCTTAATTATCATTTGGGAAAATGGTCTCCGCAGGAATGTATCGACTTTTTGGTTGATCGGGTAGGGTTTGAACGGGCGAATGCAGAAGGAGAGGTGAGAAGATCTTTCCAGGGAAATTATCCACCGCTTTACCAAGCGGCTTATTTATTGGGTGGTATACAGATCATGGGGCTAAAACATGAATTGGTAGACAGCGGCAAAATGACCATGAAAGATTTCCATGATGCGTTTATGAAAGAAAACCAACTGCCTATTGAGCTCATGCGTGCGATCCTGACGAAACAAGAACTGACAAAGAATTTTAAAACGAGCTGGAAATTCTATGATTTCAAATAATAACACAGCAAAACCTTCGTTCAAACCTTCTTTGCGTCTGATGGATGCTACTATGCTGGTTGCCGGAAGCATGATAGGATCTGGAATTTTCATCGTAAGTGCCGATATTACCCGGCAAACGGGAAGCGCCGGATGGTTGATGTTTGTATGGTTTATTACAGGTTTTATGACCTTAACGGCGGCCCTGAGTTATGGTGAACTCAGTTCGATGTTTCCGAAAGCAGGTGGGCAGTACATTTATTTGAAAGAGGCGTATAATCCATTGATCAGTTTTTTGTACGGCTGGAGCTTTTTTACTGTTATTCAAACAGCTACTATTGCTGCCGTTGGGGTGGCCTTTGCTAAATTTACGGCGTATCTGATCCCACAGTTCAGCGAAGACTTAGTGATGCTCGATATCGGTTTCTTACACATCTCACCTGCACAACTGCTTAGCATTGTAGTGATTCTTCTCCTTACAGCGATCAATACGCGGGGGGTAACCAATGCAAAGTGGGTACAAACGATTCTTACGATGATCAAAATCCTGTCGCTCGCCCTGCTGATAGTGTTTGGTTTATGGGCCGTTCAATCGGATGTGTGGCAGGCTAACTGGCTCAGTGGTGATGTGTGGAAATTGCAGCGGTTAAATATCGATGGTAGCATCGAAACCTATACAACCTTGGCTGCTTTCGGCGCCATTGCAGCGGCCATGGTTGGTTCTATTTTTAGCAGCGATTCTTGGCACAACGTGGCCTTTATTGCGGGAGAAGTGAAAAACCCGCAAAGGAATGTTGGTTTAAGCCTTGCATTGGGCACCATCATCGTAACGTTACTTTATATGCTAACGAACGTGATGTATACAGGTGTGCTCACACTGCCGGAAATGGCTGCCTCGGAAAAGGATCGGGTAGCGGTAACCGCATCACATGTCATTTTTGGCAGTTCGGGAACGATGATTATCGCACTGATGATTATGGTATCTACTTTTGGATGCAATAATGGTTTAATCATGGCGGGAGCAAGGGTATATTATTCCATGGCAAAAGAAGGGGTGTTTTTTAAAAGGGTGGGAACACTGAATAAAAATGCTGTACCCGGCTTTGCTCTGTGGCTGCAAGCGCTTATTGCTTCTCTGTGGTGTTTAAGTGGAAAGTACGGCGATTTATTGGATATGATCTCTTTTGTGGTGGTGATATTTTACATGTTGACGATTGGCGGGATCTTTATTTTACGGAAAAAAAAGCCCGATCATCCAAGGCCTTATAAAGCACTTGGCTATCCGGTGCTGCCTATCATTTATATTTTAATGGGTACGGTGTTTTGTGTGCTGCTTATTATATATAAGCCACAATACACATGGCCCGGTTTGTTGATCACACTAGTGGGGATTCCCGTATATTACTTAATCGGTAAGCCAAAAAATCGTCATGAGCATAATGAACAGTAATAATTTTTTGCTAAGGATTAAAAGAATGTATTTTATGCATAACGTTTTTCGTAAAAAGAGGCTAGACCTATTGGGGCTGACAATGTTTTTTTTCCTGCCTTACCAATGGGTTTTGGCTCAAGGTACCAAAGCGGATTATGATCGGGCAAATAGCTTACGTGAGATGGTGAAAGGAAAAACACTCCATATAACGGGTAATGTTTTATGGATGAACAATACGGATGAAGTGTTTTATAGTGCGACTACTGCTGATGGAAAGAAATACGTGCTGGCCAATTGGAAAAAGCAAGAAAAAAAAGATGCTTTTGACCATGAGCGGGTAGCCAAAAATTTAACAGATGCTACGGGGCAGGCAGTGAATGCGCTTGACCTACCGATCACGCAGCTAAGTTTTCCAGATTCTTCGGGAAAGCTTCAGTTTGCGGCTTATGAAAAAGGTTGGTGGTTAACGCTAGCTTCTGGAAAGGTGGAAGAAAACAGGGCTTTTACGGAAGAGTTGCAGAAGGAACGTGCTTATTGGGGTGCACGTAATAGAGGGGATGGTCAGGACCGCAAAACACTCTCTCCGGATAGCCAATGGGTAGCGTATATTAAAAATCATAATGTTTATGTGCAAAGGGTAGATAAACAGGAGAAAGAGCAACAGCTTAGTTTTGACGGTTCGGCAGGCGATTACTATGATAGTTATATGGCTTGGTCTCCGGATAGTAGGAAGTTGGTAGCGGCCAAAGTGAGAAAAAATGAAGATCATACACTTTATTTGATTGAATCATCTCCAGCGGATCAGCTGCAACCCAAGTTACAAACGCGTGATTACCTGAAGCCGGGAGATGCTCTTCCCCAGCGTAGGCCTACACTGTTTTTGTTAAATGAAAAAAAAGTATTGGATATGCCGGCAGGCTTAATCTCTAATCAGTATAGTCTCTCGTTCCCGGAATGGCATCAAGACAGCCGTTCTTTTACGGTAGAATACAACCAACGGGGGCATCAGCAATACCAAGTGCTGGAAATGGATGCATCAACTGGTATCACCAAGATATTGATCAATGAAGAAAGCAATACATTTATCGATTATAGCGGGAAGAAATACCGACAGGATGTGGCAGATGGAAAGGAAATCATTTGGGCTTCTGAGCGTGATGGCTGGAATCACTTATACTTATATGATGGTGTGACCGGGCAGGTAAAAAATCAGATTACCAAAGGCGAATGGGTGGTGCGCAAGGTGGTGCAGGTGGACGAAGAAAAAAGACAGATCATTTTTGCAGCAAGTGGAATGGAAAAAGAGCAAGACCCTTATCTCTTGCAGTATTATCGCGTTCATTTCGATGGTAGTGGATTAAAGCTACTAACGGGTGAAAACGCACATCACGAAGCAACTTTCTCGGCAGATTTTTCACTCTTTGTGGATCAATATTCACGGGTAGATCAAGCGCCTGTAACGGTTATACGAAGCGCTGACAACGGAAAGGTGTTAATGGATCTGGAGCAGGCCGATATCGCTCCGCTGCTGGCAAGTGGATGGAAAATGCCTGAAGTCTTTTCTGCAAAGGGCAGGGATGGTACTACTGATATTTGGGGAGTTATTGTGCGGCCAACGAATTTCGACGCACAGAAACAGTATCCTGTAATAGAATATATTTATGCTGGTCCGCACAGCTCGTTCGTTCCAAAAAGCTTTCAGCCCCTCATTCCGTATGGAGCGCAAGAACTGGCAGAACTGGGTTTTATTGTGGTGCAAATGGATGGCATGGGCACTTCTAACCGATCGAAAGCATTTCATGATGTCTGTTGGAAGAATTTAAAAGATGCGGGATTTCCCGACCGTATTGCCTGGATGAAGGCAGCGGCAGAGAAGTATCCCTATATGGATTTAACACGTGTTGGTATTTATGGTACTTCCGCAGGTGGCCAAAGTTCAGCAGGTGCATTGCTCTTCCATCCAGCATTTTATAAGGTAGCTGTTTCTTCCTGTGGCTGCCATGATAATCGTATGGATAAAATGTGGTGGAATGAGCAATGGATGGGTTATCCCATTGGGCCACACTATGCCGCATCCTCCAATGTGGAAAATGCTTACCGCTTGCAGGGTAAGCTGATGCTTATTGTTGGAGAGCTGGATGATAATGTCGACCCATCTTCTACCTTTCAAGTGGTAAATGCTTTGATAAAGGCCAATAAGAACTTCGATTTTCTGATGGTTCCGGGTATGGGACATTCTTCGGGAGGGGATTTTGGTGAACATAAACGGAGAGACTATTTTGTGAAGCACTTATTACAGGTGGAGCCGCCCGCGTGGTAAGACGGGGATGTCTAAAAAGTCGTCATTTCGACCGGAATGAAATGGAGTGGACGTCATCTCGACCGTAGCGGAGAACGTCATCTCGACCGTAGCGGAGAGATCTAGATGTCTCTACTACGGTGGACATGACGGAGAAGGTGCTACACTCAACCACGGCAACAATCTTTTTAAACACCCCCAGAAAAAAATTACAATGCCAGTTTTTCCAATACAGGTTGCTTCGTGGTTGCTACTGCTGTTTGGAGATGGTCATGCTGTTGTTCAAAGATGACAATATTGTTCTGCCCTTTCTTTAAATATACACCGGGAATATAGAGTGTTTGCTGAGGCCCAACATGCCAGTAGCGACCTATATTTATTCCGTTAATGAATATTATGCCTTTACCCCATTTTTCCATATCAATAAAGGTATCGCCCGTTTCAGTGAGATCGAATGTTCCCTGATAGAGAACAGGGAGGCCTTCAAGAGCCGTGAGCTTGTTTTGATTGGCCACTGTATTTTCAATGATCTGGAGCCCTTTCGCAGGAACAGTTAAGTCGGGAGCCTTGTCCATAGGTAAGGGCGTAGTTACCCAGTTACCACTTATTTCGGTATCATTGATTTTTATCGGACTGATGATACCCTTGTTGTTGTGGACAATTTCTGCTCCGTAATTAATGCGCCCCATGTTTTCTACGATAATCTGCAGGGTGGCATTAAAAGGGATATCGATGGCTATTTCATAGTTTTTAGTGTAGCGGTTCAGCTCGCCTACTTTTTCGCCGTCTACATATACCACGGCGTAATCACGGAGTCCTTGTATCTGCAGGGTGCCTTGGATGGGTTGGTTAAACTGCCTGCTGTATATCATATAGCCATAGGGCTGATTCATCTGTTCAAAAGTCAAAGGTTGATTGCCTTCGGTACCTTTTATCTGTGCTGCCAGGTCAAGAACATTTGCAACCTTATTTAATTGGATAGAAGGGATGGTGATGACAGGCATAGGGGATGGCACTGTAGGCACTTTGTAGGGTACATGTTCCAGCATCAGCTTCCGTAGCGCGTTGTATTTTGGTGTTGCCCATCCTGCTTCACTAATCGGCGCGTCATAATCATAGCTGGTCAGATCTGGTTGTATATCGTGTTGCTTGTTGTAGTTTGCACCACTGGTAAAACCAAAATTGGTTCCTCCATGTACCATATAGAAATTAAAGGATATGTTGTTTTTTAGGAAGGCTTCCGTCTGTTTTACAATCTTGGTTGCTTCTACCTTTGGAAAAGGTTCGGCCCAATGGCTCAGCCAGCCCGGATAAAATTCGGCCACCATATAAGGTCCTTTTCCACCGTGATATTGATTGACTGCTTTTTTTAGATTTTCAATGTTATCTTCGCCATTTGCTGTTGGTAATGCCCCTTCTGTTGCTCCCCCCTCAAACAGCCAGGTACCGTCAGAAGTAAATAGAGGTACATCGAAGCCCGCTTCCTCTAACTGTTTCTTGATTTTTGCATTGTAGATCTTATGCTCTTCCAGTGAGATATCTTTTCGCTGGCTTACATACGAGCCAAATTCATTTTCTGCCTGTACCATGATAACTGGGCCACCGTTGCTTATCTGTAGCTTGCCAACCTCCTGCCCCAAGCGGCTTAGGTACTTTTTCGTATAGGCTAAAAAGGGCTCGTTATCTCTTCGTATTTCAAGCCCTTTTACTTGCTGTAGCCACCAGGGGTATCCACCAAATTCCCATTCGGCACAGGCGTAGGGGCCGGGCCGAAGAATAACCATGAGGCCCTCTTCCTGAGCTGTTCTAATGAAGGTTGCTAGATCATGATCACCTTCAAAATTCCATTGACCTTCCGCGGGCTCGTGGAAATTCCAGAATACATAGGTGGCAACGGTATTGAGGCCCATTGCTTTTACCATCTGTAACCTGTGGCGCCAGTATTGATGCGGAATCCGTGCATAGTGTAGCTCCCCGGAGTGGATTTGGATCGGTTTGCCATCATAGATGAAGTTTCCGTCTTTTATGGCGAAACTGTGTTTTGTTTTTTGGGCGTGTGCAATCGAGAGCAAGGTGATACTTAGCAGAGCTCCGAGGAAGAAGCGTAATTTGTAGGATGTAAATTTCATGTCACTTGTATAACAAAGGAAGAACTACTGTTATTGTAAATTTATGAAAATAGGATGCCAGCTATCGGCACCCTATTTTTATAAATTTACCAACCCGGATTTTGGGTGATACTGTTATTTAAAGAGGTCTCATTGGCAGGTATGGGCCATAAATAATCTCTGGATGGATTGAAATTTCTGGTTTCAACTAATACAAAGCTATTGTAGTCACCACGACTGCTATCAAAATTGTTAAAGATACCTAAAGCTTGCCCCGGCATTACCTGTTCGGCAATATGCCATCTACGAATATCAAATAAACGATTGTCTTCAACGGGGAACTCTACATGGCGTTCTCGTCTAACAAGCTCCCTTAGTGAGTTCTGGTCAGGGTGGTTGGCTGCGGTAGCTGCAGGCATGTTTACCCCGTTTCGTTGCCGTACCTGGTTGATTGCATCGTAAACAGATTGATCGATTTGGCCGCTTTCTATTTTGGCCTCTGCATAGTTCAACAATACTTCTGCATAACGCAAGATCATGACGTCGGCAGCAGAACTGCTTTCCCAATCGCCGCTGATGGTGGTAGGAACATATTTCTTATAATAGTAACCGGAAAAGGAAGCATTTGACTGCCCAAGGGCATCTGGCGATCCTGCTCTGGTGATATCAATCACACTGCCGTTTACCTGGGTGCCTGGCACAACAACGGTTAGTTTTAAGCGAGGGTCGCGATTTTCGAAGGGGTTATTTGCATCGTATAAAGAAGATTCATTGATTGGTAAGCCGTCTACACATTCATAGGCGTCTACCAATGATTTTAAAGGCACAATCTGTCCCCATCCTGCAAGACTGGGCGACCCTATCCAGGTCGCATTGGAATTTGGATATACATTGGGAAGGTATTGTGCTGATACTATAATCTCTTTGCTGGCTTTATTATCGCCATTAAATAGACTAAGATAGTTGTTGTCAATTTGATATACGCCCAAATCCATCACCTGCTTTGCCGTAATGGCGGCTTCTGCCCAGCGCTCGTTATAAAGTTCTACCCGCGCCTTTAGGGCCAGAGCGGCGCCTTTGGTAATACGGCCACGCTCGCTGTCTGCATAAGTCTCTGGCAAATCATTACTGATGGCACTTAGTTCCTCCAGAATATATTGTACAATTTCTGCTTTTGATGTTTTGGCAATATTAAATTCCTCAGGAGCTTGAATATGCGTAATTAAAGGAACATCACCAAATAATCCGGTGAGTTGCTGATAAGCATAAGCTCTCAGAAAACGTGCTTCTCCTATTAAACGCGCTTTGAGCGTTGGATCTAGGTCGGGAACACGATCGATGTTGTCGGTGACGTCATTGGCCTTTGCAATCTGTTGATATAGGTTCTTCCAGAAATTATCGAAGGTTCCGGCACCGGGAGTAGCACTTCCATTGGCAACAAACTGAATGTCTACTGGCCAGTTACTCCAAGAGTAACTATCATCGGTTGCGCAGGAGATGAAAAAACGCTCATTAGAACCTAAGAAACGATAAATATCGGTTATCGCCCGTTCAGCATCCTGTTGGGATGACCAATAGGTGATATTTCCCAGATTGTCCAGTGGTTGTCGATTTAAATCTTTTGTACAACCTCCAATAAATAATAGGGCGGCTGCGGTCAGTATTTTATATTTGCTGTGTATCATTATTTACGTGCTGAATGTTAAAAATTTGCATTTAAACCAAAAGTAATTGTACGTACCTGTGGGTAATAGCGATTATCATTGGGCGCTTCTGGATCAATATCTTTAGGCAAGGAAGAAAAAGTCAATAAGTTCTGGCCGGTAGCAAAAATCCTTAATCTATTGATAAATGTTTTTTCTAACAGTGTTTTTGGTAAATTATAACCGATGGAAACATTTTTAAGGCGTAAGTACGCACCACTTTTAATCCAGAATGAAGAGGGCTGATAATTGATGGCAGAAGTAATCAGTCGCGGATAGGCAGCGTTGGGGTTTTCGGGTGTCCAGCTATCTAACCAATTACTCCGGATATTTCCGTCGCGGCTGTCTCTAGCTCTTTCCAGGTTTAGGGTATTTACATCTACTTGACCTACTCCCTGTAAGAAAGCGTTGAAGTCGAAATTTTTATAAGAAGCCCCTAGATTGATGCCGTAGTTATAGCGTGGAAGATTGCTTCCAAGATAGGCAAAGTCATTCACGATATCAAATACCCCATCATTATTCAAATCTTCATAAATCAAATCACCAGGCGCCACAGATGATGATATAACTGCGTGTTGTGCCACTTGATCGGCTGTTTGGTAGATACCGGCAACCTGGTAACCATAGAACGCGTTGATGGGACGGCCTACAAAATTTCCGATGGCGACGCCATTTGTATTGATGGTTGCTTGGTCGGCACCTTTCAAATCGGTAATTTTATTACGCACATCGGATAAATTTAAACCAATGGTATATTTAAATTCATCACCAATCTGATCTTGATAATTAAGCGCTAGTTCCCATCCACTATTTTTAACAGATACGGCATTTTGCACGGTTGGCTCTAAACCAACGGATGGCGGGATGGGAAGATTAAATAGAATATCTTTGGTGCGCTTATCGAAATAATCGAAGGTAACGTTCAGTTTTTTGATGAGGGTAAAATCTAAACCGAAGTTTGCGATATTGGTTGTTTCCCAGGTTAAGCCACTATTTGGGTAGTTGCGTAAACCTGCTGTCTGATATAAAACGCCACCGATGGGATAACTATTTAAGAAATAGTTGGACTGGTAAGGATAATTGCCGTCGATATTATCGCCTAAGGCGCCTTCTCCAAGGGCATCATTTCCGAGCACCCCATAGGAAGCCCGCAGTTTAAGGTCCTGCACAAAGGAAACATCCTTCATGAAATCCTCCTGCGATATTCTCCAGCCTGCAGAGGCCGAAGGGAACCAACCCCATCGCTCACCATCTGAAAAACGGGAAGAGCCGTCACGACGGATATTGGCCTCAAATAGATATTTATCATTAAACGCATAGTTGATCCGGCCAAAATAAGAGATCAAGGTATACTGTTCTGCGCTTCCATTTGCTACCTGTCCTTCTGCTGCACCAGCGTCAATTTGACTTAAATCACTATTCGGTAGATTCAAGCGTAAGCCACTTAGATTGTCTGTATATTGATCTAAATAGGAAGCCCCACCCAATATTTTGAAGTAGTGTTTGTTGAAAGTCTTTTCATAGTTGGCCAATGCCTGGTAGTTTTCATTGCTGTATCCGGTATATATTTTCCGGATGTCATTTCTGCCGATGGGCGCGTCCAGGTTTACATATGTAAATTGCTTCGTATGCTGACTGTTATACAGGGTTTGCATATTATTCGAAGCGATAGCACTTAGCGTAAGCCCCTCAATAGGGCGATAGTTGAGGCGCAGATTGCTGGTATACAATTGATCTTTCAGGCTATATAAACCACCTTCTTCCTGAAGACGTAACATGTTGTTTTCTCCGCGTAAAGCTCTCCAGTTGCCATTAGCATCTTTACTGGATTCGATGGGGGCCACTAAGAAGGCCTGTCCGAATTGAAACCAGGAAGCATCACCACTGGGCGCCTGTGGCTCATTCCTGTTGGCAATCCGGGCAGAAAGGTCTGCATTAAAATCGAGTTTTTTGGAAATCTGAAAATCGGTATTCAATCTTAAGGTTAGGCGGTTAAAGTCCATACTCTTTACCAAGCCCTCCTGATCAAAGTAGTTTCCTGAAAAACGATATTTTGTTTTTTCGGTACCTCCGCCTAAAGAAATACTATGTTGTTGTTGAAAACCCGATCCAGATAATACATCCTTATACCAATTATTGTCTGGATATTGTATAGGATCTCTATTGGGGTCATTATAGGCGTCAATGCGATCTTGCGTAAATTGTGATGAACCGCCGAAATTAGTGTACATTAAATTTACAAGTTTCATATAGTCTTGAGCCCCTACAAAATCGGGTGTACGGATGGCATCTTGCCAACCAAAATAGTTGCTATAATTTATCTGTGGGGTATTGGCAGCCCCTCTTTTGGTGGTGACTAAGATAACACCGTTCGCTGCGCGGACACCATAAATAGATGCGGCGGCGGCATCTTTAAGAACGGATACGGACTCGATGTCGTTTGCATCGATATCATTTAAGCTGATGGTGTTGTCGTAACGTACCCCGTCTACTAATACCAGCGGACTGTTATTGTTCAAGGTGCCGAGTCCACGGATACGTAACGTTCCCTGATCCCTTCCCGGTTGTCCGCTACTGGTCGTAACCGTTAATCCGGCGGATAATCCCTGTAAGGCCTGAGAGGCTTGGCCAACAGGTTGTCTGTTGATGTCTTCTTGCTTAATGGTTGCTACAGAACCGGTGAGATTTACCTTCTTTTGTGTACCATAACCAACTACTACAACTTCATCTAAACCTTCGGCAGCTAATTGAAGTATGGTTTTAAGATCTTTCTGCCCAGTATAGGCAAGCTCTACCGTTTCATATCCGATATACGAAAATACAAGTACTTCGCCATTCGCTATATCTACTTGGTAATGGCCATTGGCATCTGTAACCGCTCCGCGATTAACGCCTTTTACCCGTATGCTTACGCCGGGTAAGGGGTTTCCGGTTTGATCACTTACCGTTCCTGTGATGGCTTGCTGTTTGGATGGATCGTTGATGACAATCAACTTGTTTTCCAGTACGGTATACGAAATTCCTCGTTTGGCTAAAACCTTATCCAGAATTTTGAGTACAGATTCATCTTCGGCAGTAACATCCACTTTACTATCGCTGAGAATAGTGTTTTGATTAAATACAAAACGGAAGTCCGTCTGGTTTTCCAGCTGGGTTAGCAAATCAACTATGCTGGCCGATTTGAGTTTCAATGACACCTTACTCTGTGCATTTACCTTCGAGTATGCCTGAAGGTGAAATAAAAGGAGAAGGATGAAGGTTAGTTTCATGGTTATCAGTAATTGAAAAAGCGCACGCTTTTTAATGACACCTCCTTGGTGTGAAAAAAAAATCATAATTTTACTAAGAGTTAAGTTAAAGCTAGCTTTCGCCAAAAAGCTAGCCGGATTTTGATTCAATTGTACATGATGTGAGGGCTGCGAAGGCAGCTTTCACTTTTTAGGTTGGGTGTGTGTTTATGTCCATGTTTAGGCGTTGTTTAGTTAAAATTTAATCGTATATCACTATTTTATCTGCGGTGACCTGGTATCCAAAGGGAGCAGCTAGCTTTAACGCGTTTAATACTTGGTGAATATTTTCCTTCTCGAAAACGGCGTTAAATCTCAACTCACGCGCTTTAGTGCCCTGAAAAGATATGTCCACGCCATACTTGCGTTCTAAAGCCAATGCTAACTCATCAAAGCGAGTATCTTTAAAAGCTAGTTTGTTCGTTAGCCAAAGTGTCTCCATGGAGATACTGTCTTTTGGATGGTAAAAGCTAATATTGGAAAGTTGAATATCCGCGCTTTCGATTTTAGATTGTTGCGGGTTATTACGTACAATTAGCTTTTCTTTTGGTTTTAACAATATGGTCTTTTGACTCTTGTCTTTAAATGAAACTTCTAAGGCTCCTTCAATCAGACTTGTTTCTGTTTTTGTTTCATTGGGATAGGCCCTAAGATTGAAGGATGTTCCCAATACTTTAACCTGTGTATGGGCTGTATGGATAATAAAAGGGCGGAGTTCGTCTTTTTTAATCTTAAAGAACGCTTCACCTACCAAGCTGACCGCTCGGTTATCTGCATCGAATTTTTTTGGATAAATCAATTTACTTGAGGCATTGAGTACCACCTCTGAGCCATCCGGTAGTAACACGCGTTGGGTTTTGATGCCGGTATAGGTCTCTTGTCTATTGCTATTTCTCAGATAGAAGAAAAGGGAAGTAGTTAGCAACAGAAAAATGAAGGATGCAGCCACATAAAATAACGGATGCCTCCGAATACGTGGCCTAATACGCAAGGGAGGAACCGTCTCTTGTTCTTCTATTTTTTGCAATACCTGTTGAAATAATTTTTCATCTCGAAGGCTATGCGTTTCCTTACGGTTCCAATATTGTTTGAGTAACTGATACTCCGCACGGAGATGACTGTTGTTTTTTAACAGGTGCATCAATTCTGCGAACTCCAACTCATTTAGTTCGTCGCTAAGCTCTTTTACAATTAAAGATTCAAATCGCTCTCTTTGCATATCTGTGATTAAAGAATATAAACACGCTGGCTATCTGTACTGCTCTTTTCGTCCATTTACCAATAGAGACAATTTTTTTTTATAAAATGCGTACAAGTGAAAAAAATAAATTCATTTTTTCTTTCGAACACCATTTTTGAAAGGATATCCTAGTGAATAATCATTTTCTAAATAGGATAGATCTGTTTCTGTTGATAAAAAGTGATCCTATAGAGATAAAAGAGAAAAAATAAGAAGGGAAATAAAGGAAAATAGTTTGTTCTTCGAAAAATGATCGTCTCTCCTGCTATATGCCTGAAGTAATGAACTTATTTTTTGTATAGCTCTTTGCATGTGTGTTTGCACGGTTCTGGGAGATATCTCTAAAAGATCGGCCACCTCTTGGTATTTCATACCGTCTTCCTTAATTAAGCGGAAAACTTGTAGCGTTTGCCGTGGTAATCGTTCGATAATTTTGTCCATTTTGAGGAAAAACTCCTTTTTCTCAAGCTCCAGATTAGGGTTGGTTGAGTCTATAATTGCAATCTCATCCATGGAATCAATCGGCACAATTTGCAAATGAGAGTATTTTTTGATGTAATTGAGCGATCGGTTTTTGACCGACATATACAGATAACTCTTTGGATTTTCTATTTTGGAAAGTTCTGCACGGTTTGTCCAGCAAGAAATAAACACATCTGATACAATTTCCTCTGCGGCATGCTCATGGTGGATATAATTGTTGCAGAAATTTATCAAATTCCTGTTTAATTGATGAAAAAGTAGCTCGAATGATTTTTTATCATTGAAGAGGCACACTTGATCCCACAAAAGTTTTAAATGACTATTAGGGTGCTTCATAAAAAGCGTATTCGGTTTCCAAACATAGTTTTTTTTTGACGGAATACCTAATATCTGAAAAAATAGTGTTTTACAGACATTTAATCTACTTGGCTACAAGTATTATATTTATCATATTTTAGCTATTGGTTGGCCGTGCAAAAAAAACATTTTGCTAAAAAACGACAACTATCAATTAAAATCCGATTGCTAATAAATAAAGGTCTTACATAAATTTGTATATTCTTATTGTACCGGAATATATAAAACGCCATAACGCATGCAGAAACTTGTTAAAGAGATAGGTGGATTATCGATAAAGGCAGTTGTTTTATTGGGCTGCAGTCTTTTCATATACCATCCTGTTCAAGCTCAGAATGCATGGGAAGCACTTTTGCAAAGGGAAGGTACACTTGGTCTCGATAGTGGAACGGAGAAGAGCCAAACAAATTCTTTTTCACTGGAATTAGTAAAGGCCTCACAAACTGTTTCTGCACTGCGCCCAATGAGCGACCTGTCTTTTGATTTTACGCCGGGTGATCGACTGGACCTTCGGAAGGGCGACGGCTTATATCAGTTGGGCGACGTGAATATACGGTTAAGGGGTGTGAAGCAACAAACATGGCGGGAATTTTCAACGGCAAAACGGCGTAAGCCTATCGAACCTCTTGCCACTCTACGGGAAGGGGTTTTGGCTGCGGCAAATTTAGCAAATACCTTACCTGCAGATCTCCCTTTGTCTATTACACGCTATTGGGAACAGATAAATGATAAACTAGTACTCCGTTTTGAGTTACATAACATTTCCAAAGAGGCGGTTGAAATTGGCGCGTTGGGTATTCCCATGATTTTTAATAACATATTACATGAACGGACCTTGGATGAAGCACATGCAAAAAATGTTTTTTTTGATCCCTATATAGGTCAGGATGCAGGTTATTTGCAAGTAGGGCGCTTGAGTGGAAAAGGGCAGGCATTGGTGGTGCTACCTTACGGAAAAACGCCATTTGAAAGCTATAGGCCCTTGTTGGACGACCCAACACCGCGCGGCATTACCTTTGAAGGATTTCATGAGTGGTTAGTATGCAGCAAAGCATATGCTGAAGAGGAATGGAAAGGTGTTGAACAATGGAACAAACCCACGTCGATATGGCTAAAACCGGGCGAAAGGCTGAGTGTTGGTGTACAATTTTTGTTGGCCGACAATATTGCGCAGGTAGAGAAGGTGCTGAAAACTGCTGATAGACCGGTTGCGGTGGGTATTCCGGGATATGTACTGGCGCAAGATGTAGAGGGAAAACTTTTTATAGACTATCATGCGAAAGTAAAGTCGATTGAGGTATATCCAAAGGGTGCATTGGTACTGAATAAAGCTAAAAACAGGAAGGATGGACTTCAAGATTATGCTGTAAAAGGAGTGAAATGGGGCAAGGCGAGAGTAGAGGTGGTATATGCCGATGGGATAAAGCAAACGATACATTATAAGGTGATTAAACCTGAAAAAGAGATACTGGATTCTATTGGTCATTTCTTGACAACCAAACAGTGGTTTGATGAACAGAACGACTTGTTCAAACGAAATCCTTCGGTGATTTCTTACGACTATGAAGAACAAAAGCAAGTTACACAGGATGGCAGGGCCTGGGTGGCTGGTTTGAGTGATGAAGGGGGAGCAGGTAGCTGGTTGGAGGCTATCATGAAGCAGTTCGTGCAACCAAATAGAGAAGAACTAGAAAAGCTACAGGATTTTGTTCACAAAACTTTATGGGGAAATATTCAGTATAGTGATGGCCCGCAAAAATACGGCGTGAAGAAAAGTGTGTTTTATTATGAGCCTGACAGTATGCCGGTAGGAACCTATGATCCGGAGGTGAATTATAAGGTATGGTCTGCCTGGAACAAAAAAGGAGCAGATGATGTAGGGCGTTCCTATAATTACCCACACGTAGCAGCAGCGCATTGGACCCTGTACCGCCTAGCGCGCCATCACCAGGGTCTGGTAACGCGGGAAAACTGGCAATGGTATTTAGATAAGGCTTTTCAAACCAGTATGGCGATGGTAAAACAGGCGCCTCATTACGCGCAGTTCGGGCAGATGGAGGGTACGATCTTTCTGTTGATATTAAAAGATCTGCAGGCAGAAGGCATGCAAAATAGGGCTCAACAGTTGGAAGCTGCTATGAAGGCGCGTGCGGAGCACTGGCGTACGTTAAATTACCCTTTTGGCAGTGAGATGCCGTGGGACTCGACTGGGCAGGAGGAAGTATATATGTGGTCTGATTATTTTGGTTACGATGATAAGGCAGCGGTTACATTGGGTGCGATTTTGGCATACATGCCTACCATGCCACATTGGGCCTATAATGGAAATGCACGCCGTTATTGGGATTTTTTATATGGAGGGAAAATTGCCCGTGTGGAACGCCAGATCCATCATTATGGCTCTGCGTTAAATGCTATTCCCGTTTTAAAAGCTTACCGTGATCAACCTGAAGACCTCTATTTGTTAAGGGTGGGGTATGGTGGTCTGCTTGGAGGAATAGCGAACGTTACCAAAGATGGTTTTGGACCTTCGGCTTTTCACTCCTATCCCTCTACACTGGCAAATGATGCGCTCTCGGGCGATTATGGTAGCGGTTTTTTTGGCTATGCGGTTAACTCATCAAGTTATCTAATCAATGATAGCTTGTATGGCTGGTTAGGTTTTGGAGGAAATGTGGAGGAAGGAAATGAATGGATAACACTAAAGCTAACAACAGCGGCTAAGAATAAGGTATACCTTGCTCCGGCTAAAGTGTGGCTCACTTTGGAGGCGGGCCAATTCTGGGAAGTAGCTTATAATCGTGAAACGAAAGCCATTCGGCTAAAATTGGCCCCAAAAGATATTTTTACACCGCAAGCATTTTTACGCTTGGAGAAAGGCGACGCTGCAAGCAGCTATGCCTTCGACCAAAATTTGCAAATGGAACGAGGAGCGTATATCATTGAGCTTCTAAATAAGGAAATTTTTCTTACCTTGCGTTAGAGGAATGAGACCCACATTACAACAAATTCAAAATTTCGAAGGGAAATATCCAAAGCAATTATGGTACCTGTTTACCGTAGAAATGTGGGAGCGGTTTTGCTTCTATGGTATGCGAGGGATATTGGTCCTGTTCATGGTAGATCAGTTGGCTTTGAACGACCGCGAAGCTAATCTAAAGTACGGAGCCATTCAGGCTTTTGTTTATGCTTTTACTTTTATGGGCGGAATTGTAGCTGATAAAGTGCTTGGATTTAATAAGTCATTGATCTTTGGTGCCTTGGTTATGATTGTTGGTAACACCCTGATAGCGATTTCACCAGATCACTTTTTCTATGTAGGAATTTCGCTATCGATTATTGGTACGGGTTTCTTCAAACCGAATATCTCTTCGATGGTTGGTCAGCTCTATAAACCGGAAGATCTGCGAAGAGATGCCGGGTTTAGTATGTTCTATGCAGGCATTAATATCGGCTCTTTCTTAGGAGGGATACTTTGTGTATACCTAGGGAAGTATGTTAGTTGGAGTTCCGCATTTGCGGCGGCGGGAGGTGTGATGTTGATTGGGTTGATCACTTTTCATTTTTCAAAAAAACACTTAGGCCCCATTGGATTGTCGCCGCAGGCAGATCAACCAAAAAGTAAACGTAGGCGTAACGAGCTATTGGTTTACTCGCTCGCTCTACTGGCCATTCCTTTTATTTTGGTGATGATCCAAAATACGCAGTATACCGACTTCTTTATGTATACGATCGGTCCACTTGCTATCGTGTATTTTTTTTATGAATGGTTCAAGCTATCCGATAAGCGATACCGCTATCCGCTATTAGCTGCCCTAATTTTTATTATCGCTTATATTTTCTATATCGCCTTCTTTGAGCAAATGGGGGGCTCCCTAAGTCTCTTCGCAGCCAATAATCTTAAGCATGATTTGCTGTTTTTTCAGATTGATCCCAATATGATCAATAATTCTTCGGGTGCATTATTTATCATATTGTGTAGTTCTCCTTTGGGAATACTATGGATTTGGATGGCGAAGAGAAAGATCGAACCGAACACCCTGATTAAGTTTGGTATTGGTTTTCTTTTACTTGCTATTGGTTTTTACCTCTTTTTCTTGACACGTTTTTATGTGGATGAGCAGGGAAAAACCTCTCTGAACATATTTACCTTAGCTTGGTTCTTTATCACCTTGAGTGAATTATGTATCGGACCGATAGGAATGTCGGTTATTACCCGCTTATCGCCGCAAAAATTAACGGGTATGATGATGGGACTTTGGTTTTTAGGCAGTGCCTACGGGCAATATGTAGCTGGATTATTGGGAGCAGACATGGCTTTAACAGATCAAAATGCCTCGCTGATTGATAAGTTGATGGCTTATACGAAAGGATATAAACAGTTAGCTATATACGCGGTAGGAATAGGTGTCGTGTTAATGTTGATTTATCCATTGATGAAGAAAATGATGAGACCACGATCGCTCCCTTCATAAAATGAGTACAAACACCCCTGTTCATTCTAAAAATAGTTTAATCTATGATGTGGATCAGCATGATTGTATCATCTAATGACCTTTAATTTTCTTGCAAGTTCTTGTTTGAAACTAAAATAAGTAAAAAATCCTTTAAATATTGGTGCTTGTCAAGATTATTGGTTGGGTAGATGTTTTGTGATGTGTTTTATGAGCTTAATATTTGTGTTATTCTACAAATCATTGTTGTTTTGATATAAAAATAGGTGCTATTTATTCCTAATCTGCTTATATGGTATGAAATAAATAATAAAAAATAGATTTCTTTGATTAGTTGTTAATATGTGGTTTGTTTTTGTTAATTTTTGACAATAGTTGATGGTGATTATGTAATAGTTTTGTTAAAGTCGGAGCAATGAGCGACGAAAACGAACAAAACCAATACAAAATAATCATGAGAATCAACTATTTAATGGCTTTTATTATCAGCTTATTGAGTTTCCAGGGTGTGCTGGCACAGACGATAACCTTAAAGGGGCTGGTGATAGATCAAGCCAATGCCTCTATCCCTGGAGTATCTATTAAACTACTGGGGACATCACAGGGCACCTCTACGGATGCTAATGGCACTTTTACTATTGGCTATACAAGCGGCGCTACACTTCAAATTAGTGCTTTGGGTTATCAGACCCAGGAAATTAAATTAACAACGCAAACACAGTTGAGCATCGTTTTGGTGGAAGATAACCAAGCCTTGACGGAGGTGGTGGTGACGGCACTGGGTATTCGACGTGAAAAGAGACAGCTAACCTATAGTACCCAGGAGGTAACCGGTGAAGATATAGCTAAAACAAAGGAACCGAATGTGCTTAACTCACTGACGGGAAAAGTTTCGGGAGTTCAGATCACCTCTTCCTCTGGACAACCGGGAAGCTCATCGCGTATCGTTATTCGGGGTACAAGCTCGTTGACCGGGAATAATGAAGCCTTGATTGTGGTGGATGGTGTTCCGATAAACAATGACCAAACAGGAAACAACGGAAACGGAAATGGTATCAGTCGCTTTTCGGATATTGATCCTGCCATCATTGAAAGTGTTAATGTACTGAAAGGTTCGGCGGCCTCAGCGTTATACGGTTCTAGTGCCGCACGGGGTGTGGTGATCGTGACGACAAAAAACGGTTCAAATAATGCAAAACCTACCATCAACTATACGTCTCAATTTTCACTGGATCAGGCTATATACCCAAAGGTGCAGGAAACCTATGCGCAGGGGGATCGGGGTGTTTATTTGGACGGTGAGGCAGACGATCAAAAAACAAGCTTGTTATGGGGGCCTCGCTTGGATACCTTGATGGTAGGTGGCCAGCCTGTGCGAAATGTGAATCCGATGGATGTGTTCTTTCAAACGGGTAAAACGTATACGAATACGTTGAGTGTGCAAGGAGGTACGGATAAGTCTAATTATTTTATGTCCTACTCGTATCTAGATCAGGAAGGAACGGTTCCTACTACGAATTATAAGCGACATGCCGCTTTTGCTAAATTCAGCAATCAGATTTTTGATAAATTGACAGCGAATTTCCAGTTCAATTATGTGTCAACCACCGCGCATCGTACCTCGGAGGGTTATGGTTTGGAAAGCCCGTTATGGACCATCTACACTGCTCCATTTTCCTGGAATCCTTTGCCGGCGACGAACGAAGATGGAACACAACGTGTTTTCCGCTATTCGCGAAATAATCCTTTTTGGGCACTTGAAAATATCTATACGGACGTGAGAGGGAATCGTTTTATACCGATTGCTACCTTTACTTATAATCCGGCCGACTGGCTAACGATTACGGAGCGCTTGGGAGCGGATATTTACAGTGAACAGTCTAAATTTTATGAAGCGCCGAGCAATGTGCTGGGAACGGTTGGGATGATCCGTGATCGTAATAATAATTACCGACAGTTTAATCACGATTTAATCGCGGAAGCACGTAAACAAGTGGGCGATGATCTTGAATTAAGCCTGCTAGTGGGTAATAACGTATTCTCTACCTACGATCAGCAGTATCAGATTACCGGGACGGGTGGCTTCACGGTGGAGAACTTTGACAATATCAGTAATACCGAAAATCAGGTGAGCACGGAAGGCTACCGCCGTTTCAGAAGGGTGTCTTTTTATGCGCAACCAACGGTCGACTATAAAAAGATGCTGACACTTTCGTTTACCGGACGTATGGAGCAAAGTTCGGTTTTTGATAAAGCAAACCGAACCTACTACTATGGTTCTGCTTCGGGTGGTTTTGTGTTTTCGGAACTTATAAAAGAACATACTCCTTGGTTAAGCTTCGGTAAATTCAGAGCTTCTTATTCTAAAGTAGGTAATGACAACGTAGGAGCTTATGCAACCTCAACGGTGTATTCTGTGGCGAACGACTTTCCTTTTAATGGTCTGCCCGGGTTCTTGATCAGTGGTGATCTGGGAAATGCCAATTTAAAAAATGAAACAACTACCGAACTCGAACTTGGTTTGGAAACACAGTTTCTGAATAACCGATTGGGGCTCGAGTTCAATTACTTTGATCGAGACCATACCGATCTGCTGTCCTATATCACACTAGCACACTCTACAGGATACCGCAATTCTTATATTAATGCCGGCAGCATGTATAATCGTGGTATTGAGATGCTTTTCAATGCTTCACCTGTCAAGAAAGAGAATTTTTCCTGGGATTTAACATTTAATTTTACGAAAATCAAAAATCGGGTAACCTCGCTTTACGGAGATAACGAGCAAATACAGATTGGACAAACCTTCGCTTTTAGAAACCAGCCTTACGGCGTTTTTTATGCGCCCAGTTATAGTTACAATGAACAGGGCCAACTACTGGTTGATGATAGGGGCTTGCCCGTTATTGGTGCGACTAAACCAATAGGAAACATTCAGCCAGATTGGCTGGCAGGTCTTAACAACAGTTTTCGTTATAAGAATGTAAATCTGAGCTTTTTCTTCGATATGCGTAAAGGCGGTGATTTGATGAATTCCGACGATCGGTACGGATTCTTCTACGGCACAAGTAAGGCAACAGAAAGTCGCGAAGATCGCGTGGTGGAAGGTGTTAATATAAACACGGGAGAAGCAAATACCATCTCCGTGGCAGCGCAGGATTACTATCAACGTATCAGTGATATCTATGAGTCTGCTATACAGGATGGCACCTATGTTAAATTGCGGAATGTGAGCTTAAGTTATGATTTCCCACAGAAGATGATCACTAAAACTCCTTTCAAACGGGCTACGCTGACAGCTACAGGACGTAATTTGTGGATTTATGCGCCGCATTTTAACGGATCGGATCCAGAAGTGAGTAGTTATGGAACGGGTAATGACGCGCTGGGCCTATATGGAAACTCCGTTCCGAGTTCCCGGTCATACAATTTCACTTTATCCTTAACCTTTTAATTGTAGAAAAAATGAAATCATATATTGCTTATTTAGCTACGTTTGCAGCTTTTACTTTTTCTAGTTGTGAGAAGTTTTTGGATGTAAACGAAAATCCAAACCAACCGGCTACTGTACAAGAATCATTGACATTGCCGGCCATTGAATATAACCTGGTACACCATGTGGTAGCAGGGTGGGCTTCCGTCAATGCCGCTCATTTTATGCAACAAATAGCACTCAATCAGGCTGCCCCCAATGTGGGGACCTACCTATTGAATCCAACAAATATGAATGATCCATGGATGTATAGTTATAGCTATTGTTTGCAAAATCTCAAGCTGATGAAGGAGCAGGCGGATGAGAAGGGAAATACGATATATAGCGGGATCGCCAGTGTGCTCACCGCTTATACACTGGCCTACGCAACGGATATGTGGGGAGATATTCCCTATACGCAAGGCCTCAATGCTACCGAAACCTTTACACCTTCTTACGATAGCCAGGAGTCTATTTATCAAACTATACAGGCGTTACTTGACGAGGGAATAGCCAACTTTGCTATTGGAGGAGGGGAGGCGCCAAGGGAGCGCGATTATTTTTACAATGGCGATGTGTCCAGTTGGACAAAGGCTGCTTACACGTTAAAGGCTCGTTACTATATGCATCTGTCGAAAGCTCCGGGACATACCGCCGCTGAACAGGCGCAGCTGGCCTTGAGTGCTTTGGAAAATGGAATGCAAAGTAATAATGACGATTTGCGTTTGGTTTATGATGGGGCCGCTGCGCGCGAAAATAGATGGTACCGCAACTTTTTGCCTATAGAAACGATTGTGCTTTCCTCGAAAATAGTAGATTCATTGGTGAGTCGTATTGATCCGAGAATCGACCGGTTAATTAGCCGGTCAAAATTAAATAATGATTACAAAGGTAGGCTGATTGGAACGCCCTCGATAGGTGCATTAGAAGAATATTCCCTCGGCGGAACTTTTTATGCCAGCGCAAATTCTCCGCTATATCTTATCAATTATAGGGAAGTGCTTTTGCTCAAAGCGGAAGCGACACTGATTTTGTCTGGCGCGGAAGCAGCCGAAACTTTTTACAGACAGGCTATCGAAGCGGATATGGCCAACATAGGTATTTCCTCTGACGAGGCAGTCGCGGCTTATCTGTCTGCCCGGGGAAATATCAACAACGATAATGCACTCTCTTATATCATGGAAGAGAAAGCAATTGTTAACTTTCTATCGCCAGAAATATTTAATGATTGGCGTAGAACAGGGTACCCTTCGTTAACGCGGGTGCAGAATGCCCTGTCTGATATTCCCAGAAAAATGCTGTATCCTCAAAACGAAATAACCAATAATCCGCAACCGCAACATAGTGGTGACGCGCTCACCAAACATGTTTGGTGGGATGTTCAATAACGATTATTTGAGTGCCAAATTCCTGATTTGGCACTCTCTATTTATATTAAAATGCAAAAAAAAAGATTTTTATCACTGCTTGTTCTATTCTTGTTTGCCTGTTGGTTTGGAGTGAAGGCGCAGGTATCAACAGAACCATATATTCCTTGTCAGGAGATTCCGTATTTGATGAAACAGTTTGAAGCCGATGAGGCGGCTATTTACCGTTTTTATTCTCCATCGGAGAATGCGCCTCGCTATCGCTCCGTCAAGGGTATGGGGTCTCCTGATCGGCAAAAGCGTTTAAAGGCCCTGGATGAAGCATATCTGAAACGGCTAAAAGAGGTTGATTTCGATGTATTACCGCAAGAATGTAAAGTGGATTACCTGTTATTTGTACGCGACCTGCAAGAAAATCTTCATCAGTTAGAGAAAATCACAGAGCAGATGGAAACGTTGAAAGATTGGTTTCCTTTTGCGGATAGTATCTTTGCCTTAGAGCGTTTGCGTAGGCGTGGAAATCCGGTAGATGCACCTAAAGTGGCGGCGACTTTTGCAACCATCGGCAAAGAAATACCAGCGCTCATAACGAAGCTACGCAATATAGCTCTCGAGCCCGAGCAAATTAGGGCAGCTCAAGATGAAGTGACTTTGTTGCGTAAAACAGCAGCGAGTGTCTTTCGTTTCTATGATGGCTACGACCCTGCTTTTTCATGGTGGGTGCCTCACGAATACCATCGTGTGGACAGCCTGCTTGGACATTTTGGAGAGGTCTTCCTACAGAAACAACAGCCCAATAGGTTGGGCATATTTACCCGTACCCCAATTGGTAGAGAAGAGTTGGTACGACTGCTGCAACTGGAGTTTGTTAACTATAGCCCTGAAGAGCTGTTGGCCATCGCTTATAAGGAGATGGATTGGTGTCAACAGGAAATGCTAAAGGCTTCTCAGGAATTAGGCTTCGGTAAGGATTGGAAGGCCGCTTTGGAAAAGGTAAAAACGAGTGCTGTACCACCTGGCCAGCAACCGCAGGTAATCCGTAAATTGTATGAAGAGTCGGTAGACTTTCTTAAAAAAAATGATTTGATTACCATTCCTGAACTGGCGGAAGAAACTTGGGGCATGATTATGATGTCGCCCGAGCGGCAGCGCTCAAATGCCTTTTTTACTGGGGGCTGGGAGATCAGTATCACCTATCCAACCAACACGATGGATTTCGATTTGGCAAAAATGCGTATGCTGGGGAATAATCCCTATTTTTCTCGGGCAACGGTACATCATGAGTTGATTGCCGGGCATAACTTAGAGTTCTTTATGAATGCTCGACATCGTACCTACAGGAACTTTGATACACCATTCTGGATGGAGGGGTGGGCTTTATATTGGGAGATGTTACTTTGGGATAAGGGATTTGCACGTACACCTGAAGAAAAAATAGGCATGTTATTCTGGCGGAAATACCGATGCGCACGCATTATATTTCAGCTTAATTATCATCTCGGAAAATGGACTGCCGAACAATGTGCAGATTTTCTGGTGGACGAAGTTGGCCATGAGAGAGCCAATGTGGAGAGTGAATTAAACTGGCCACTATCGAGGGATAGCGACGCCTTCCCCCTCTATCAGGTATCTTATTATATTGGCGGCTTACAATTTTATGCATTGCGGAGGGAAGTGTTGGAAGCGAGTAAGATGACCGAGAAAAAATTTCATGATACCGTGCTGCAATTAAATGCAATGCCGGTAGAGATGATCCGGTCTATTATAATGGAAAAGGCGCTTACATCGACCTACCAGACAGCTTGGAAATTTTATTAGGCAAAGGTCGATTGATATTTATGGCTTATAACGTTTAAAATCAATATCTCATGTGTTATTTCCGATTCTTATTAGGACTGTTTTCAATCCTTCCCGAAGCCCTTCTGGCACAAGAAAAAATGGATGTAATCAAGATTAAGCTTGATTTCGATCATCCCAAACAGCGGATAGATAATTTTGGCGCCGCAGGTTGCTGGAATGCCGAAGAAATCGGTAAATACTGGCCGGAAGAGAAAAAAGCGCGGATGGCCGAACTCCTTTTTAGTACAGCAGTAGATAGTGAGGGAAAGCCTAGAGGGATAGGTTTAAATACCTGGCGTTTTAATGTGGGGGCCGGAACAGCGGAACAAGGTGATGCCAGCGGTATGCCTTCCCTGTCACGACGAGTAGAATGTTTCCAGTTACAGGACGGTAGTTATGATTGGAGCAAACAAGCGGGTTCTATCTGGTTTGCAAAACAGGCAAAAGCATATGGGGTTAAAAATTTGGTCGCCTTTGTAAATAGTCCACCTGTTCATATGACCCAAAATGGTTTAGGTTATAAAACAAACGAGGATGGTAAGAGCAATTTAAGACCGGATAGGTATGGTGCTTTTGCTTCTTATTTGGCTGATGTGGTGCAACATTTTTCGAAGGAGGGAGTAGTGTTTAATTATATCAGCCCGGTGAATGAGCCACAGTGGAAATGGTATTGTGCCTATGGAGATGCCGACCAAGAAGGTAGCCCATATACTAATGAAGAGATTTATCAAGTGATAGGGAAATTAGATTCTACACTAACCGTGCGTAATATGGATAATGCAATACTGGTTCCGGAAACAGGATCATTATCTTATTTCTATGGCGGTGGCCGCAAAAACAACACACTGACTACTCAACAGGTGCCCGTTTTTTGGAATCAGGAAAGTTCTCTGTATTTGGGCCGTTTTAAACATGTTCCCCGAGTGATGGCAGGGCATAGTTATTTTACAGATTTTGGAGATGACAGTATTATTAATACGCGTATAAAGGTAGCAGAGGCGATGAAAAACCATCAAGTAGCGTATTGGCAAAGCGAATACAGTATGCTCGGTGATGGTTTTCGGGAGGGTACCGGAAAACCGAGATCAGCAATGGATTGTTCGTTGTTTCTGGCTAAGATGATTCATCATGATCTTGTGATTGGCCAGGCGGCCGCTTGGCATTTTTGGAATGCCTTTGAACCAGGTAAACCCGATGTAGATACGCGCTATTATTTACTAGCCTTTAAATCAAATGCGAATCATACGGACGGCGAATATTGGGTAACCAAAAATTTATGGGCGCTCGGCCATTACAGCCGATTTATCGAAGACGGTATGCGGCGTATAGATGTCTTGTGGGATAATCATGAAGAAAGCAACTCTTTACTGAAGCAAGCTCAAGACGTTATGTTTTCTGCTTATACAAATTTTCAGGGGAAAGTAGTTGTAGTAGCTATTAATTATGCTGAATTGGATAAAAAATTGATTATTGATGGCATGATGGGTGAAAATAAATCGATAAAAATGTTTATAACGGATGAAAATCATGATTTTGATGTATATCATTCTAATGAATCTGTTATTCTTCCTAAAAGATCTATAATTACCTGTGTTTTTAATGAATAAAATAGCTATTTATTTGACACGAAAGTATATCATGGCTTATTTTTTTGTTTGTTGTTAAAATGTGGTTTTAACAAGGTAATATGTGGTTAGTTTTTGGTTGGTTTTGTTTGTATTATTGGTGTTACATGGTTTTTCATCAAAAAAAACAACTTAACTAAGCTAAAATGATTAAAAAATTACTAATTTTTACTTGTTTCTGTTTTCTGTATATGCCGATATGGGCGCAAAATAAGGAAATACGAGGTAAAGTGACCGACTTTGTCACTAAAGAACCAATGTCAAGCGTGTCTGTAAAATTGAAGGGAACGAACAAGTCTGTTTCTACTGATGCGGAGGGTTATTACACGATAAGCGTTCCCGTTGGATCGACACTGCAATTCAGTTTTATTGGCTATACTACGATCGAGAAAGCGGTTGAGAACGATTTAATACTTTCCGTAGAGCTACAGGAAGACGCCGAAATGTTAGATGAAGCGATTGTGACCGCATTAGGGTATCGCCGAGAGAAAGAGACGCTGCCATATTCTGTTGGGGTGGTGACCAGTGAAAACCTAACTTTTGCCAAATCAAACGATATATCAACATCATTGGCAGGTAAGGTTTCGGGTATACAGTTGCAAGGTTCTCCAAGTTCTACCTTCGATAATGCTAATGTAGTGATTCGGGGAGCTAATACATTAGGAACATCCACACAGACAAATAATCCGTTGTATATATTGGATGGCACGCCTACCGAACAGCAAAACATCATCATGGATAATGTAGAAAGTGTTTCGGTACTGAAAGGTGCGGCTGCTACCGCACTGTACGGACAAAGAGCTGCAAATGGAGTTATTTTGATGACTAGTAAGAAAGGAAAACGTGGTGTGCCGACGATTGATGTTAATCTTTCTGCAGCCATTGAGAATGCCGCGATACTTTATCCCACACAAAATGAATATGGAGGAGGATATAAGTCGACAGTAAATAGTCCTGGTTCAAGTTATGATGCTGAAGGTTTCGTTTTATTCTCCTATAAAGAGGGTGTGCATCCTACTAGTTGGGCACCCTTTGATGGGCAGCGTATGATAGAATATGGAGCCGATGAGAGTTGGGGGCCAAAATTAAATGGACAGGCGTATCGGCCTTACTATTCTTGGTATGCAGGGCCTGATTTTGGCAATTTAGGTTCCTTTTCTTTGCCTTCCTCTAGTTCAAAAGACTTTTATAAAACGGGTACCAATTTCAATAATAGTATTGCCTTTAGTGGTGGCGGTGATAATTATTTGTACCGCTTTACCTATGCTAACCAAAACAGATCCTTGATTATTCCCGAAGCAAAGAGAAATCAACATCAGTTTGGAATGAATAGTTCTTTGGATGTTTCGAAAAAATTAACAGTTTCTGCAGATATTAGCTATACCTACTATAATACGAAAGGGCAACCTGGTGAAGGTTATGATCTGACGGGTGTTAACGTTAGCCAAAATATAAACCAATGGTGGCAGAGACAATTGGATGTCGATCGGTTAAAAGATTATCGAAATGCCGATGGAACGTATCAATCGTGGAATATCGGTGATCCTAATAGTTATGATCCAACCAATCCAACCGGATTTTTGACTCCTCAATACTGGGATTCTCCTTATTTTGTTGTCGATAAAAACTATAAAACCGATAATAGCAACCGCTTTGTGGGAAATGTTGGTGTGAATTATAAATTCAACGATTACTTAAGTTGGCAATCAAATGCCCGTTTAAGTTACCGCAATACAGAAGGTGATTCCAGGCTTGCCTATGGTGGTTTTAATACGAACTACTACCAAATTTATCAGAACATTAACAGAGAAACGAATTTCGAAACGAATTTGAACTACAAACGTGTTTTCGGCGATTTCTCTGTAGATGCTTTACTGGGAGGTAATATTAGAAAGAACTATCTGAATGAACTGAAGGAAGCTTCTAATGGCGGTTTAACTTTTCCAGACTACTTTGATATTGGTAATGGATCTATTTCCAGACCAACTATTACACGCGATTATGGGAGAAAAGAAATCAGAAGTGTTTACGGAAGAGCTTCGATAGGGTATAAAACATTGCTTTTTGTGGATGCTTCTTTGAGAACAGACTGGTCATCAGCTATTCCTTCGCAAAATAATCCTTTTTCTTATCCATCTGTTGGTGGTAGTTTTCTGTTTACCGAGTTAATTAAAAATAATGGTCTACGACACGTGATCAATACGGGTAAATTGAGAGCATCTTGGGCACAAGTGGGAGCTGACTTAGATCCTTTTGGTGTATATACAACCACGATATCCAGGCCCATTTACAATGCTACTCCATCAGCGGAGGTAGGTAATGAATTTCGTACAGGAAACATCAAGCCGGCACTCACCACCTCTTGGGAAATAGGCACAGACTTACGAATGTTTAACTTTCTGAATATTGAATTTACGTATTATCAGGATGACAATAAAGATCAGATTTTAAGTTTAGATGTTGATCCAACTACCGGCTTTAATAAATACCAGATCAACGCAGGAATGATCCAACGGAAAGGTTTTGAAATAGGATTGTCAGCTGTCCCGTTACAAGGTGATTTAACGTGGTCTGTAGCGCTTAATTTTGGGCGTAATCGTTCTAAAATTGTGGAGCTGGCAGATGGACTGGATACTTATTTAGTAGGAACTGAACGTGCTAATACACGTTTGGAACATCGTGTAGGTGAAGAATGGGGTATGTTGTATGGACAGATGTGGAGAAGGGATGAACAGGGTAGGGTGCTGATAGATGCTACAGGAACCCCGTTGATTGATCAAAACCAGAAAGGGGGAACGGTTGCTCCGGATTTTACCGGCGGTTTTATTAATAATTTTAAATACCAGAACTTTACATTGTCTTTTTCTTTGGACTTTCAGAAAGGTGGGCTTTTTCATTCTAGAACGGCACTACACGGCGTAGGAGCAGGGCAGCATGAAATGACTGTGGGTGTCAATGATAAAGGAGTAGATTGGCGTGAATTTCCTTCAGCGGGTGGGGGTATCCGTATTGATGGTGTGTATGGTCCGGGCGTAGTGATTGGAGGCGTAGATATGAGCGGGCAGCCTAACGAAACCTATATTGCCGCCTCGCGTTATTTCAATAGTGCTCGTCAAGGAGACAACCTGAATACGAATATCTTATCAGCAACGTACGTAAAGCTACGGGAAGTTAGGTTAGGGTATAATCTGCCAGCAAATATTTTCGGAAAGCAATTCAAAAATGCCAATATAGGATTTACGGTAAATAATGCTTGGTTAATTTATTCTCCCGCTGCTCGTGATTTCGGTATCGATCCCTCCGAACTGGAGCAATATTGGTATGAGGGTGGGCAACTACCGCAAACACGTTCCTTTGGGTTAAATTTAAGAGCAAGCTTCTAATGGGTTTAGGTGTTTTATAATGAACGTTAATAAGAAAAAAATGAAAACGTATTTCTTCGCTATATTCGTGCTGGCAACAGTTGTCTTTTCAGGCTGTCAGCCCAATGATTTTGATGATACCAATGTAGACCCTCGTCAGGTGAATGATGCGCCTGCTTCTACACTGCTTACTTTTGCTTTGCAGCAATCGTCTTTTACCCTATTTAATTCGCCCGATAGAACGATATCTGGACTGCCAACCGATATACAGCTGTCTGGCTATAACAATAATGATCTCAATTTCTATAGTCAGTACCTTTCGGAAGGTCCATATCCTGGCGGGTCTTTGTATTCTACCAGAAATGCAGATTGGGGTGCTTTTTACTCCGGACCGCTATATAACCTGCAAACCATTATTAACTATAATAATGATGATAACCCTCTAGCGGATATTTCCAATGGATCAAAAAACAATCAACTAGCTGTTGCAAGGATTATGAAAGCGTACTACTTCTGGTTTTTGACCGATAAATATGGCGATATACCCTATTTCGAGGCATTAAAAGGTAATGAGGTGTTGCAGCCGGTTTATGATAGCCAGCAAACTATTTATACCGATTTATTTAAAGAGTTGAAAGAAGCGGCCTCTTTGATTAATGAAGGTGAGGCGCCGGTAACTGGTGATATCTTGTTAAACGGTGATATGGCTGCCTGGAAGAGAATGGCTAATACAATGCGCCTCTTTCTTGCCTTAAGGCTAATTAAAAATGACCCATCTACCGCCCAAACTGAATTTAATGAAGCATTGGCTGCCGGTGTTATTTCTTCTAATGCAGAGAATGTGATGTACCAATTTATTGGTGGTGATCCAGGGAATTGGAATCCGTGGTACAAGAATTATGTGGTTGACAAAAGGAATGACTTTGCTATTAGTAGCACTATCGGAGGGTATATGCTGGAGCACGAAGACCCACGAGTGCTTCTTTATGGTGAGTTGCTAAACGGTGAAGTGAGGCCCCTGGCATATGGCAATCAAGGTGCTGTGAATATTCCGGGAACATACAGTCGCTTAGGGGAAGCTGTGCAGGGAGGTGGTGCTTTGGTGCCATTGCTTACGTATGGGCAGGTGTTATTTGCACGGGCGGAAGCTGTAGCACGAGGGGTTACTACTGGTGATGCTGAAACACTATATCGCGAGGGAATCGAGGCCTCCTGGAGGCAATGGGGTGTTTACGACGAGGCTGCTTTTAATACGTACCTAGCGCTGGAGGATATTAGGTTTGTTGGTGGTGAAAAAGCCGTGGAGCAGATCATCACACAAAAATGGCTACATCAGTTTTTAAATGGTTTTGAAGCCTGGAGCGATTGGAGAAGAACGGGTTATCCTGTGTTGACACCGGCTCCAGGAGCCGCACAGGGCGGTGGTATACCCCGTAGGATGGGATACCCCACGAATGCTGTATCCTTAAATAGAACGAATTACGAAGCCGCTGTTGCAAGACAGGGGGAGGACACTAACTTTACCCGCATTTGGTGGGATAAATAAATTCTTTGTTTCATGTGTTTGTTTTGCCCCCATTCTTAATTTGGATGGGGGCTTTATTGATCGATCGAGTGTGTTTTCTTTTTATACTGGTCTATTCAATGAGTACACCTATGTAGTAATTATAGGTGTCTACCTCTATATTATCTTTGTTGGCTCCTGGTAGATCCAGCTCTTTCCAAGTCCGGTCGGCTTCTATAAATTGATAATCATCTCCCTTTGTCCGCACTTTTACGGGCATATGGAAATCAGCTACGTCGGCAATCCAGCGCGCATACGTTTTGCCATCCTTAAAGCGAAACTCCAGGGTGGGAATATTCGTATGTTTTATATACTGTGCAAAAACAGGATTTAAGTTGCAACCAGCTTGTTTACTAATATAGTCTACCACATCTTCGTAATTCACGGTTTGATGGTAAAAGGTTTTATTCAGCCCCCTTAATATTTGTCTCCACTGTTCATCATCATTAATAATCGTACGAATCATATTTAATAGAACACCCCCTTTTGGATACATGTCTTTGGAGCCTTCCTGATTGACGTGGTAAGGCCCTTGAACGGGTTTGTCATTCTGTATACCGCTTCGAATACCATGTACATAAGCTTGTCCGGCGTCTTTTCCATAGTTATAGTCGACAAATAAAGCTTCCGAATAATTCGTAAAGCTCTCATGTATCCACATGTCTGCAAGATCTTTGGAAGTGATATTATTGCCAAACCATTCATGCCCGCTTTCATGTACAATGATGAAATCCCACTTCATGCCCCATCCCGTGGCAGAACCGTCTTTACCTCGGTATCCGTTGGCATAACCATTTCCGTAAGTAACAGCACTTTGATGTTCCATTCCGGTATAGGGTGCATCAACGAGCTTATAACTGTCTTCGTAGAAGGGGTAGGGACCAAACCAATGTTCAAATGCCTTTAGCATAGGGATGACGTTAATGGGGAAAAACTGTTTGGCTTTTGCTTCGTTTTCTCTTAATACCCAATAACTTAAATCTAGCACTCCCTTTTCTCCTTGGTAAGTGTCTTTAAAATTGATATAATCGCCAATATTAACCGATACACTGTAATTGTTAATGGGATTTCGTACGAACCAATCAAATTGGGTATAGCCATCTTTACGGTCTGTCTTCTTTATCAAGCGGCCGTTGGATACATTGGATAAACCCTTTGGCACGGAGATGCTAATAAGCATACTATCTACTTCATCTGCCTGATGGTCTTTATTTGGCCACCAAACGCTTGCACCCAAACCCTGGCAGGCGGTTGCTACCCAAGGTTTTCCATTGCTGTCTTTAGAGAAAACAAAGCCTCCGTCCCAAGGAGCACGTTTGGCAACTTGTGGGTTGCCGTTGTAGAAAACCTCCATTGAATCTAATGTGCCCTGTTTGATTTCGGTAGGAAAGTTAACAAATACCGCATTGAATTCGCGCGTAAAGGGTACTTCCTGCCCGTGATACAGTACTTTTTCAATGTTTAAATTGGCAAATAGATCGAATTGTAGCTTTTTGAAATCCGTTACCGCCTCAAACCTAAAAAGGTTGCTGCCGCTAATGAATTTATGGTCTATATCGACCTGTACATCCAAGTGATAATATTTAATATCATAGCAGGTACGTAGAGAGGTTAGGGTACCTCTTAGCGAATCGGTCTTCGTGAAAACCGGTTGATCTGTGACAAGCAACTGGGCCGAACCTGCCAATGGTAATAGAGCCACTGATAAGGCGTAAAGTGTTTTTCTATAGTTTAATCTGGACATGTTGATGAAGGTTTCAAAGTTTTCTGATATCTTTCAAGAGGGCTTGCAATTCCTTGACGTACTAGCTGTTTCTGATGGTTTCGACCTCATCAATGGTTTTAGCCAGGTACTTACCTAATCGGCGGTTTCCCGATGCCGTTACCAGGTAATTATCTTCAATACGTACGCCGCCGAAATGTAGATATTTCTCCACCTCCTGATAGTTGATAAAGTCGGCCAGCTTATTTTGTGCTTTCCAAAGTGCAACTAGTTCCGGAATAAAATAAATGCCCGGTTCGATAGTCAGTACATATCCGGCTTCGAGCTCTTTGCCTAGACGCAGCGATTTCAAGCCGAAGGTGGAAGTGTCTTTTTTTAAGGTTTCTGTGTAGCCAACATATTGTTCGCCCAAGTCTTCCATATCGTGCACATCCAGCCCCATCATATGACCCGTACCACACTGAAAGAAAAGTGTATGTGCCCCCTGAGCGACCGCTTCTTGTGTGTTGCCACGCGCTAAGCCAATTTCTTTTAAGCCCTCAAATAGTTCTGCACAAGCTTTGAGATGTACGTCGAGATAACGCACTTGAGGAGCAACCATGGCAGAGGCCCGCTCAAAGGCATTCAATACAATGTGATAGATCTCTTTCTGTTGATTGTTGAAATGCTTATCTACTGGAAAAGTACGCGTTAAATCGCCTGCATAACCCATGGCGGTTTCAGCACCTGAATCATTTAATACCAACTGACCCTTTTTTAGCGTGTTGAATTGCTTGTGATTGTGAAGAATTTCGCCATGTACGGATAGGATTGTAGGGTAAGCTAGTTTGCCGCCGCCATTTTGGGCGATCTCTTGTATTGCATTGGCAATCTGCAATTCTGTTAATCCTTCCTTCGTTATCTTCATGGCATGGAGATGCATGTCGACGGAAGTATCTACCGCAATTTCCAGCTGCACAATTTCTTCTTTGCCCTTGATAGATCGTTGTGCCACCACTGCCTGAATAAAAGGTACTGAAGCTCTTTTTTCCTGTTCTTGCGGCTGAATATGGAGTAGATTGAAAAGTTTAATTTTGTTTGTAGGCTGATAGGGTGGAAGGTAATGTATAACCCTTTTCTTTGCTATAGCATTTTGCAGATGATCGTACAGCTGTTTACTGGGAAGAACGATCGCGATGCCGCTTTTTTCACTTTTTTCCTTCAAGGTTTCTTGCTGTCCCATCCACACGATTTCATCAATGGTAAGCTCATCTCCAAATAGTATTTCTTTGTTTTCGTCTAAGTCGATAATGGCGGCAAGTTTAGGTTCCTGGATGCCAAAATAATATAAAAAGGAGCTGTCTTGCCGAAATGGGTAGGTATTATCCGCATAATTCATCGGCTGTTCATCATTTCCGAGAAAAAGTAACAGACCTGTTGAGAAAAGACTTTTTAGTTTCTCTCGTCGCGCAATATAAACTGATTTTTCGAACATATTTGTACGTATTGCTGATTCGTTAGCAAAATTGAGGTCTTTTTTGAGAATAAAAAATAGTACCGTAAAAATCATCAATTATTCTGATCTAAGCTTTCCCTTTTTTCCCCGATGCTTTTCATATTTTAACCTAAAATTAACGGATATTGGCACTCAATTAACGAATTCCAACCGTATTTTAACCTATTTTCGCTAAAGTCTTGCACATATGGGTTAAAATTAGCAAATTCACTCTACCTAATACACCAGACCAGCGATGAAGACACTACAATTCACCATTCCCGTAGCGCATGATCGGACTGTTATAGTTCAGGAAGATTGTATGCCTCATTTTTACCCTTATTTACACCGCCATCATGAAGCCCAACTCATGTGGATTTTGGAAGGGAAAGGCACGCTGATTGCCGACAATAGTATGCATCCTTTTCAAGAAAATGACATTTTTTTGCTGGGGGCTAACCAGTCTCACGTTTTTAAGAGTAATGCAGAATACTTTGACGAGACTAATCCGAAGCAGGTGCGGTCAGTTTCCGTTTTTTTTGATCCAAACGGGAAGCTTGCATCGCTATTTAACTTGCCGGAGCTTCATGTTCTGCAGAATTTTGTGAAAGATCATGAAAAGGGATTTAAAGTGCCTGTTGACTATTATAAGGAGGTTTCGAGGCGTATTGCACGACTCAAAGACGCTGGTCAAATGGATCAACTTATGCACTTTTTTTATCTGTTACGTACGTTATGCCAGGTGTCGAAACAGGCAATTTCGCTATCTGGGGGTAAAAATTCGGCTATTTCTGAAAACGAGGGGATCAGAATCGGCTCTATTTACAATTATATTGCTCAGAATTTCACCAATCCCATTACTTTGGAAGAGGTGGCCGATCAGGCGAATCTAACGCCGCAAGCATTTTGCCGTTACTTCAAAAAACATACCGGTAATACTTTTGTAGCTTTTCTAAATGAGATGCGGGTACATGAAGCCTGTAAAAAATTGACGCATCATAAATGTGAGAGTATATCTGGCGTTGCATACAATTGTGGGTTTAATAGTATCACGAATTTTAATAGAGTTTTCAAGAGTGTTATTGGCAATTCTCCAAAAGAATATATGGTGAACTTTCAGCGAAATATACGGTGATTTTTTCTTAGATGTTAAAATATGCCCATGATTGATTAATACACGGAAGGATACCTTTAAATGTTCGTTATACTTTTGGAGAAAAAAGAATTATAATGAGTAAAGAACTTTGGAAAGGAATTTATCCTGCATTATTAACTCCATTTAGGGAAAATGGAGCGATCGATTTTGACATGTTCGGTAAAAATCTAACCGCGCAAATTGAAGGGGGCGTACACGGTTTGATCTTGGCAGGTTCATTGGGTGAAGCAAGCACTTTGACAACTCAAGAGAAATATGACTTATTAACGTACGCCATAAACTTTGTGTCTGGTAAAGATATCCCGGTAATCTTGGGTATTGCTGAGCAGGCAACTTCTGACGCAGTAAAAATTGCGCAGAAAGCAGAGGAACTAGGTGCAGACGGATTAATGGTATTACCTCCTATGCGTTATAAGGCAGATGATAGAGAAACGGTTGTTTTCTTTACTACAATAGCCAATAGCACCGGTCTCCCCATTATGGTATATAACAATCCTGTTGATTATGGTAACTTGGTTACCTTAGATATGTTTGAGCAATTAGCAACCGTTCCTAATATTCAGGCGGTGAAAGAATCTACGCGCGACTTAACCAATATCACACGGATGATCAACCGCTTTGGTGACAGATTTAAAATTTTTGGTGGAGTTGATACGATTACTACAGAGTCTTTGTTGATGGGTGCTGATGGTATTGTTGCCGGGTTGGTAGATGCTTACCCTAGAGAAACCGTAGCTATATACGACTTTGTTAAGGCCGGTGAATTAGAGAAAGCGTTAACTGTGTTCCGTTGGTTTTTGCCGTTGTTAGAGTTGGATATCCATGCTAAATTGGTGCAGTACATTAAGTTGGCCGCTACCAGCGAGGGGATTAGTAATGAAACAGTACGTGCGCCACGTTTACCTTTAGTAGGCGAAGAGCGGGAGCGTGTTCTAAAAGTGATTGCTGATAGGAAGGCAAACAGACCGGATTTGAAAGCAAATGCATAGTTTTTAATTATTAAGGTTTAGGAACCTTTTTTTTGGTTTTGCAGCCTATTTTATATCAACAGGAATTTATAATGTATACAGAGACATCGCAAGAACAAGTGGAGGAATTGTTGCGTAAAGCAGACGAAGCATTTCAATATCTTAAAAAAAGAAGTGTAGCGGATAGGGCGGCTTTAATGTACGCCATTGCTGCCAAGATTGAAGACTTAGGTCCCGAATTGATAGCAACAGCCATGGAAGAAAGCCATCTTCCGGAAGCCCGCTTGGTTGGTGAGAAAGCTCGGACGATCTTTCAGTGGCGAAGTTATGCAGATCATTTGAAGGGCGGCGCCTGCTTTGAAGCCAGAATTGATACGGCGATTTCGGACAGGACACCTCCTAAACCAGATTTGAGGAAAATCAAAATGGGGGTTGGTCCCGTGGTTGTTTTTGGTGCAAGTAATTTTCCTTTTGCTTTTTCTACCGCTGGAGGTGATACGGCGAGTGCCATCGCCGCGGGTTGTCCAGTAGTCCTTAAAGCACATCCAGGGCACCCGAAAACATCAACGCTCATGGCCGGTGCGATAACGGATGTGGTCAAAGAGGAAGGTTGGCCGGCAGGTGTTTTTTCTCACGTATATGGCCATTCAAACGAGTCTGGAGCCTATTTGGTGCAGCATCCGCTTGTGAAATCAGTGGCCTTTACTGGTTCGTTCAATGGTGGAAAAGCGCTCTTTGATCTGGCGAATAAACGGAAGGAACCTATACCTGTATTTGCCGAAATGGGAAGTGTGAATCCTGTTTTTGCCCTGCCAGAAAAGCTTGCTGCTGAAGCAGAGGCTTTTGCGAGCGAATATTTAGCTTCGCTCACACTAGGAGCGGGTCAATTCTGTACGAACCCGGGGGTGTTGGTTGCGTTGAAAGGTAAAGATCTAGATAGGTTTAAGGCTGTCTTGAGCCAAGCTGTTTTAACTTGTCAGCCAGCCAATATGCTACATGAAGGTATCGCGCAGGCTTATCAGGCCAACAGCGCAAAAATGCTGGACCAACCGTTCGTTGCTTTATTAGCAAAGGCAACGCAAGGCGTTGAACCGGGGCAGGGCTCAGCACTGCTCGCCGAGGCGGATGCAGAGGTATTGTTAAACAATGATCAATTATTAGAAGAGGTATTTGGGCCGTTTGGCTTAATTATCGCGTGTGAGAATGAGGAGGAAATGTTGACGGTAGCGAAACAATTGAAAGGGCAATTAACCATCACCGTTGTTGCTACGGAAAAGGATATTGCTAGACATATCGACCTCATTGATGTATTACAAGACAAGTGTGGGCGCTTGTTATATAATGGTATGCCAACTGGTGTAGAGGTATGTTCGGGTATGCAACATGGGGGGCCGTTCCCTGCGACTACAGATGCTAGATTTACGTCTGTTGGTCCTGATGCGGTGCAACGATTTTTACGCCCACTGTCCTTTCAGAACTGGCCGGACACCCTGCTTCCGGACGAGTTAAAGAATAATAATCCCCTAGGAATATATCGAACGGTCAATAGTGTGCTGACGAAAGACGGGATTTAGTACTGAAAAAGACACAAGACATTAGTAACAAAACACTAAATCGGAGTGATCAGTAAACAGTGACGAGTAAGGAGGAGCAACAACATGGACTGGTTACTGATTACATAATATAAATCTTGATGCTTAACAAATAATGAAAAAGACATTTTTCTGTATAGACGCACACACGTGCGGTTGCCCGGTTCGGTTAGTGGCGGGCGGTGGACCGCTACTGAATGGGAATTCCATGATGGAACGGCGTTTGCATTTTATGGAAGAATATGATTGGATCCGGAAGGGGCTTATGTTTGAGCCGCGTGGGCATGATATGATGAGCGGTAGCATTCTGTACCCTCCCTGTGATCCGGCAAATGATATAGGTGTGCTATATATCGAAACGAGTGGTTGCCTGCCCATGTGCGGGCATGGTACCATCGGTACGGTTACTATTGCCATTGAAGAAGGACTGGTTGAACCGAAGACACCAGGAAAATTGCGCCTGGAGACACCTGCAGGATTGGTGCTGATTGACTATAGACAAGAAGGCAAACGTGTGAGGTCTGTGAAATTGACAAACGTCAAATCTTTCTTGTATGCAGAGGGCTTAGCAGTAGATTGCCCCGATCTGGGACTTATTCGGGTGGATGTTTCTTTTGGAGGTAATTTCTATGGCATTATCGACCCGCAGGAAAATTTTGAAGATATTAACCGCTTTTCTGCTAGTCAATTGATTCACTACGGTAAAATAATTCGGAAATTGCTAAATGATAAGTATGAATTTATTCATCCAGAAAATAGCCATATTTTCGGTCTAAGCCATATACAATGGACAGGAAGTGTTTTGGATGCTGCCTCAAGTGGCAGGAACGCTGTACTGGTTGGAGAAAATGCATTGGATAGATCTCCCTGTGGTACGGGTACTTCTGCCCGGATGGCACAGTGGTATGCAAAAGGTAAATTAAAAAAGGGAGATCAGTTTATACATGAAAGTTACATCGGTTCTAAATTTTTAGGGACTATTGAAGAAGAAACAACAGTTAATGGAAAACCGGCTATTGTGCCCGGTATAGAAGGCTGGGCGCTCATTACAGGGTACAACCAAATCATCATTGATGATGAAGATCCTTACGCTTTTGGTTTTCAAGTCATTTAACCAAAAAATATATATACAACCAATCAAATGGATCAACAGAATAAAGGTAGCGTGCTCATTATAGGCGGAGGCATTGCTGGATTATGTTCGGCCTATTACTTATTGCAGGATGGTTGGAAAGTGACACTGCTGGATAGTGGTGATTTGAAGGATAATTGTTCTTACGGGAATGCCGGTATGCTGGTGCCAAGCCATTTTACTCCTCTTGCAGCACCAGGTATAGTGTCTCAGGGTATAAAATGGATGTTCAATAGCAAAAGTCCATTTTACGTGAAGCCTAGTCTGAGTACGCATCTTCTTTCTTGGGGACTAAAATTTATAAAGCATGCAAATGAGGCACACGTGAGCCGATCGGCACCGAGTATTCGTGATCTGAATCTATTGGGTAGCCATTTGTATGATGAGATGGCTCAAGTGGATGAATTTGATTTCGAGTTGCAGCATAAGGGAATTCTGATGCTGTACAAAACCGAAAAAATGGCGGAAGAAGAAATCCATTTGGCGGAGACGGCGAAGTCATTGGGTTTGGACGTGGAAATACTCTCTAAAGAACAGGTGCAGCTCTTGGAGCCACATGCACAATTGGATGTTCTTGGGGCGGTACATTACCGTTGTGATGGCCATCTATATCCGCAGGCGCTGATGACACAACTGATTGGATATGTGAAGAAAAATGGAGCGATTATTCACGAGCATACAGCAGTAACGGATTTCGAATCGAAGCATGGAAAGCTGGAAGCCGTGATAGCGGAGAACAACCGGTTTACCGCCGATAAATTTGTGATGACAGGCGGTGCCTGGCTGCCTGGTATTTCCAGGAAGGCCGGGCTGCGTATCCCTTTGATGCCAGGGAAAGGGTATTCGTTTATGTACCAACCGTCAAGCCATCCTTTGGAACACCCTTCTCTTTTATTGGAAGCGCGAGTGGCGGCTACTCCGATGAATGGACAGATCCGCTTTGGCGGAACAATGGAACTGGCGGCTCTCAACAAGAACATCAATATGAACCGGGTGCAAGGAATCGTGGAGGCCATTCCGCAATATTATCCCGACCTAAAGGTAGCGATGCCCGAGAAGAAGGATGTGTGGTTTGGTTTCCGCCCCTGTTCGCCTGATGGATTGCCATATTTGGGAAAAAGTAAAACATTGAAGAATTTAATTGTCGCAGGCGGTTGCGGAATGATGGGCTTAAGTTTAGGCCCGGCGGTGGGAAAGATTGTGAGCGAGCTGGCTGGAGAAAAAAGTCATTCGACGGATATTTCACTTTTCAAACCCGAGCGTTTTAGCTGAGTTTTACGGTTTTTTTATAGCCAACAAAAAAGAGGACTGTTTCTTTGCAGCAGTCCTCTTTTTTGTAATATCCTTAGTTGAAAGCATATTTGAACCCTATAGAGAAGCGACTTGCCTCAAAGTTCGAATGATCTGTCAGGTTCCACCACGGTTTCCAATCAAAATGAAAGGCTATAGGGGCAGTAGGGACTTTGAATTCTAAACCTAAAGCCGGACGAATAGCCACAAAAGTTTTGTTACCCGGTCCGTAGTCTACAAAATTCAACTGTGGCCCAACGCCTATGTACCAATTAAGCCCACGAGCACCTTGAATAGGGGCATTGTAGGAATAGTCGGCACCTAATACTACATTATTGTCTGCAAATAATACTTGTACGTTACCCGCATCATTTCTGGTGAAAAAATGCTTCAGCTGAGGCCCCACCACGGTCCGGCCATCCCCTAAGTCAATACCTAATCCTAATGCGGTACGGTACTGCGCCTGGGCTTGTTGACTGGCCAATGAAAATAAAAAAAATGCTAAAAAGTAGAAAAATAATTTCTTCATACGAATAAAATTAAGTTGTGACTAAAATGATGATTATATTTTAGCACACAGAAACAAATATCCTGCCAATTGATAAAGACTCTGTTTCGGTTATACAAATATCCTTGTTCAGAACTACCTTCATACGGAGCTTTTATTCATATTAATGAAAACGTTGGCATTATAAAGAAAAAGATATATTTTTGAATGTAACCATAAACGTAATCCTCTATGAATAATGCAAGAAGAAACTTTATCAGAAAATCAACCGCACTGGCGGCAGCAACAGGCTTAGCATCGACTTTTCCGGGCATCTTTGCTTTTGGTGGCACGCAAAAGAAAATCAGAGTGGGTGCGATTGGTATCAATGGTATGGGCTGGGCCGATTTAACAGCCATTATCAAGCACCCAGATGTACTATGTGTGGCACTTTGTGATGTGGATAAAAGTGTGCTGGATAAACGTACGAAAGAGTTGGCAGATAAAGGAATAAAAATAAAAGGATATACCGATTACCGGGATTTACTGGCCAGTAAAGATATAGATGTGGTGGTAATAGGTACACCTGATCATTGGCATTGCCTACAAACTATAGAAGCCTGTCAGGCTGGTAAAGATGTATATGTGGAAAAGCCTTTGGGGAATTCTATCGCTGAATGCAAGGCCATGGTCGCTGCAGCGCAAAAATACAATCGGATAGTTCAGGTTGGGCAATGGCAACGTAGTCAGAAACATTTCAGAGATGCAGTGGCTTTTGTGCACTCGGGAGCGCTGGGCAAAATACGATTGGTAAAAGCTTGGGCTTATCAGGGATGGATGAAAAGTATTCCGGTAAAACCAGATGGACCGGTACCTGCCGGGGTAGATTATGACTTATGGCTCGGCCCGGCTGAGAAAAGACCTTTTAATCCCAATCGCTTTCATTTTGAATTTAGATGGTTTTGGGATTATGCTGGTGGATTGATGACCGACTGGGGCGTGCATATGTTGGATTATGCATTGATGGGAATGAAGGCTACTACGCCTAAGTCGATTATGGCCGCAGGGGGTAAGTTCGCCTATCCGGACGATGCAGCAGAAACACCGGATACACTTACAACTGTTTTTGAGTTTGATGATTTTAATATCCAATGGGAGCATGCCAATGGCATTGATGGAGGCCCTTATGAAAGAAATCATGGAGTGGCTTTTATCGGCAACAAAGGAACACTGGTGGTAAACCGTGAAGGATGGGAAGTGATTCCGGAAGGCGATCGTATGGAAGCCGTTACGTTACAAAAAAGAGTGGACAACGGATTGGATTTACATGCTGTCAACTTTATTGATGCCGTAAAAAGCAGAGATAAATCGGCCCTAAACGCACCTATAGAAGCGGGAGCCCATATCGCTATCTTCTCACAGATGGGCAATATTGCTTATAGAACGGGCAAAAAAATATATTGGAATGAAGCACAGGGGCAGTTTGGTGATGCAGAGGCAAATAAGCTAATAGCAGCGGTTTATCATAACGGTTATGAGATGCCAGGTATATAAGTTTTCTTTTAATACGCGCTAATTCCTATTGTTAACTAAAAATTCATGCTCTTGATGCTCGTTGGACTTTTTTCTCCCGTAATAGGAAAAGCCACATCTATAAAAACATGGATGTGGTGTTTGCTCCTTGTAGGAAAGGTTGCTCTCGCCCAACAAACAGGTGATCCTTACATGTTCTCTTACTTTAAGAACAATGGGGAGGATGGTTTGCATTTGGCGTACAGTTATGATGGATTCACATGGACAGCCCTCCGAAATGATGAGTCATTTTTAAAACCTCAGCTGAGTAAAGATAAATTGATGCGCGATCCCTGCATTATCCGTGGTGGGGATAACCTGTTCCATATGGTGTGGACGGTGAGCTGGACGGATAAAGGCATCGGTTATGCTTCATCCAAAGATCTGATCAATTGGTCTGATCAGTTGTATATTCCGGTGATGGCTTCGGAAGAGGGAGCCAGAAATTGTTGGGCGCCGGAAATAACCTATAATCCGGAGGATAAGTCTTACATGATTTATTGGGCTACGACCATCGAAGGGAAATTTCCTGAAACACAAACAGAGGCTGACAATGGCTACAACCATCGCATGTACTATATTACCACGAAAGATTTTAAGACTTTTACGGAAACGAAACTCTTGTATGATCCTGGCTTTAATGTAATTGATGCGAGTATTATCAGAAAAGGCAACCGATGGTTGATGTTTTTGAAAGACGAAACACGCGAGCCTGTAGAGAAGAATTTAAAGATGGCTTATGCAAATCAACTGGAGGGGCCTTATACAGCGGCCAGTAAGCCAATTACGGGCGATTATTGGGCGGAGGGGCCCACTGTTGGGAAAATCGGAAAGAAATATGTAGTGTATTTTGATAAATATACAGAACATCAATATGGGGCAATTGCTTCTACAGATTTGGTGTCGTGGAAAGATGTCTCGGAAAAACTAAAGCTACCTGGAGGTCTCCGGCATGGTTCGGTATTCCGTATCACAAAAAAAGAGCTGGAAGTGCTGTTAAAAAATAATAGATAGATCTGTTGTAATGTTCTTTCATCATCTAAAGTTACTTCCGCCAGTTGCATTCGATACCGTTAACGGGTAATTTACATTCATTTATTTTATTTCTGGAGCAATTTTATAAGTAATTCACACGCCTAGCATCTGTCTTATTTATACAGATGCCAGTTGATTATTGGATGATTCGTTGCTCATTCTATTGGATGCACTTAAACGCAATCCATTAATGAATACATTGGTAATTTCTTTCTGTTTTTCTAATATGTCTTCTGGTAGATAACCGGAGCAAAAAAACCTCTTGCTTAATCTTTGGCTTGCTCCCAGCACAACCCCATACAACATTTCTGCATAAACTTCTGCTACACGCTTTATAGGAAAAGCCATCAGTTCTCCTCGCTTAATTCCCCTTTTTAGAATTGTTTGTACCTGTTTAATCTCGAAGGTTTTAAGGAGTTTCACGACTGACTCAGGCAAACCGCTATACATGCTTTTATAATGATATGCCAATTGGGTGCGGTTATACTTTTTCCTGGTGTTGTCTTTTATATCCAGTAGCTTGTGAAGTGCTTGTAAGGTAGAAGTGTTTTTGTTAATGTGTTGGGCCAATTGCACGTTCTCCTGTAAAATAAGCTCCTTGCCGATCTCACTGATTAACTGGTGCTTGTTAGCGAAATGTGTGGCTAAACAATTTGAACTGATGCCAACCGCATTGCCTATTTCATACATGGTGGTTTTCTCAATCCCGAAAAACGAGAAGCGCTCTATGGCCACTTTTTTTATCTGCTCGCGTAGATCGTCTTGATCATTGGGGCGAATGTTTATATAGTTGTTCATCTGGTGTGCGTTCGTTTGAAATTCTTGACTCGATACAAATTTATATTTTTGACTAACATTATCAAATAGTCAGCTATTTTTTATTTGCTATTCTCATAATTATGGCGTAACTTTAATATTACAATAAGCTAACAGAATTGTAAACAATTAAACCGAACGCTATGCTCTCGCATCATGTATCGCATAAGGGTGGCAGGAATCACCCGCTGTGGTTAGAAATCACTAGGATTATACTATCCATTGTTATCCTTTGGAAAGGATTGGAATTTGTAGCCAATATACATGCATTTACGGACCTAATGATGAATAGCAGTATACCTGTAGCCATCTTACTCAGCGTATTGGTGCATTTGATCATTGTGGCACATATTTTAGGTGCAATTGCGCTGTTTACTGGTACCTATGTGCGCATAGCTTGTATTTTACAGATGCCAGTAGTAATCATGGCCTTGCTGTTTAGAGATCTTGCGGAAAACGTTTTAAACCCTTACGCGGCGGTATGGGTGAGTGTGACCATCCTGTTTGCCTTGGCGCTGGTGCTTTTAAGAGATAAGCATGATGCCATGGACAGGTCAAAATCAAAATATTAAACGTAGATTATCTTTTCTCTAGTAAAAAGTACAACCTTGGGTATTATCTTTGAGGGATAGCTATACACATGGTTAAAAAGTGTTTATTCATATATCTGTTTCTGTTATTAAATAACTTTTTGCAAGCGCAGCAGAGAGCAGATTTTAATACCTTTATTCACAGTGCCCATCCTTGGGTCGATTCGGTATTTAACCGTCTGAGCCAGCATGAAAAAATAGGTCAGTTATTGATGGTGCGTGCCCATACGAACTTAGGGCAGCGCTATATAGATTCGGTAGGAAGGGTTATTGCACAGGAAAACCTAGGAGGAGTGGTATTTTTCCAGGGTGGGCCTGTTAGGCACGCTGCGATCCTTCAACAGTATCAATCATTGGCTAAAGTGCCGTTACTAGCTGCTCTGGATGGCGAATGGGGGCTAGGTATGCGTTTGGCAGATTCTACCATATCATATCCCTATCAAATGACGCTGGGGGCGATTCGCGATGAAAAATTGATTTATGAGATGGGGCGCGAAGTGGCCCGGGATTTTAAACGTTTAGGATTGAACCTAAACTTTGCTCCGGTGGTGGATGTGAATAATAATCCCCGAAATCCGGTGATTAATTTTCGTTCCTTCGGCGAAAATAAAGAGAATGTTGCCCGGAAAGGCAGTGCCTATATGCGCGGAATGATGGACGAGAATATCCTGATTACGTTGAAACATTTCCCTGGACATGGGGATACGGATGTGGACTCGCACAGAGATTTACCGCAACTTAACTTTACCAAAGGGCGACTGGATTCGCTCGAACTTTATCCCTTTAAGAAATTGATCGCTGAAGGGGCTTCGGGCGTGATGGTGGCACATATGAACATTCCGTCATTGGACAAAACACCTAATCTGCCTTCCTCCCTATCTCCTCAGGTAGTTGCGCAATTGTTAAAACAACAAATGGGTTTTAAAGGCCTGGTGTTTACGGATGCGATGGACATGAATGGAGTGGTGAAGTATTTTAAGAATGGTGAAGCTGATGTGAGGGCAGTGATAGCAGGAAATGATATCTTGGAATTATCGCAAAATAGCAAACGGGCTATCTCAATGATTGCAAAAGCGGTCAGCGATAAGAGAATTACACAGTCATCTATCGATAATAGGGTGAAAAAGATTCTGGCGGCTAAGTTATGGTTGGGTCTGGATAAACCTAAACCTATTATGTTTCAAAATCTGTATGAAGAAGTGAACAGAAAAGAGGCCATACAGCTAAATCAACGATTGGCAGACGCTGCAGTAACCCTACTGAAAAGTGATAGCCTGATCCAAGCATTTAACTATACGCGTAGAACGGCGATCATTAGTATTGGTACGGGAGAGATTACGGAGTTTCAGAAATCTTTAGCGACTAAGTTTGATAATGCACTTAATTTTGTGATTTCACCTGATGCCAAACCGAATGATATTGCAAAAGTGTCAGTAGAATTGCTCCGCTATAATCAGATAATTGTCGCGCTACATGATACACGTCGATCTCCACAAAGTAAGATTCATTTTAGCGGTACCGTGCGTTTGTTTATCAATGAGCTGGCTAACATGAATAGTGTTTTCTGTGTGTTTACCAACCCGTATGCACTGGCAGGTATGCCAGGTATAGAGTCTTGTAAAAGTATCGTGTTGGGTTATCAAAATAGCGACGAGATCCAACGGGCGGGAGCAAAAGTGGTGTTAAGGGAGTTGAAGCCGTCGGGCAGATTACCGGTTACGATAAATACTTTTTTTAAATACGGAGACGGGTTATAGATCAAAAAAAGCATCTTTATGCGTTTTTTAAACTATAAAGTTGCATAAAGATGCAAATTTAACTATGTTTGGTTTTTACCGATTATTATGCGAAGAATATTCTTTTGTATGACCATACTCATGGTCTTCACCATCCAAATGGTATGCGCACAGACGCAGGTACCTTTTGTTGATTTTATCAATCAGGAACATCCATGGGTGGATTCTGTTTTCAGAAAATTGAATAAAAACCAACGGATAGCACAGCTTTTTATGGTTCGCGCGCATACCAATTTAGGACAAGAATACATTGATTCGGTTGCCAAGGTGGTAAAGAAACAAAAACTTGGCGGAATAGTGCTTTTTCAGGGTGGCCCGGTCAGGCATGCATACCTGATTAATAAATATCAAAAATTGGCCAAGGTGCCTTTGTTTATGGCACTCGACGGAGAGTGGGGATTGGGCATGCGCCTAATGGATTCAACCATCTCCTTTCCTTATCAAATGGCACTGGGAGCAGTGCAGAACGAGCAGCTTATTTATCAGATGGGACAGGAAGTGGCGAAACACTTCAAAAGAATTGGCTTAAACATTAACTTCGCACCGGTAGTGGATGTGAATAACAACCCGAATAATCCAGTGATCAATTACCGCTCTTTTGGTGAGAATAAGGAAAATGTAGCACGTAAAGGTGGAGCCTATATAAAAGGCATGATGGATGCGGGACTCATGACTTCACTAAAACACTTTCCCGGACACGGGGACACGGATGTGGATTCACATTATGACCTGCCAAAGTTAAATTTTACGGCTGGCAGACTCGATTCACTCGAAATGTTCCCGTTTAAAGAACTGATCAATCAAGGAGCACCGGGCGTCATGGTGGCACACATGAATATCCCTTCTCTGGATACGACAACAAACTTACCTTCTTCTTTGTCGAGGGATATTATTACAGGGATATTAAAAGAGCGTTTAGACTTCAAAGGACTGTCCTTTACGGATGCCATGGATATGAAAGGAGTGGTAAAGTATTATCAGGACGGTGAGGCAGACGTGCGGGCCATTATTGCGGGTAATGATGTGTTGGAGCTATCGGAAGATAGTAAACGGGCCATTAAAAGGGTAAGAAAAGCGATCCGTAAAAAGAGACTCTCTTGGGATGAACTGAATGCAAGAGTGAAAAAAGTATTAGCGGCTAAGTACTGGTTACAGCTGGATAAGCTGGAGCCTGTTCAAATAACTAATTTATACCAAGATCTTAACGATACGGCGGCTTTGACACTTAATCAGCAGCTGGCTGATGCAGCGATTACTGTCTTACAGGGGGATAGCCTGATTCAGCGTTTGGATCCACAGCAAAAAACGGCGATTATCAGTATAGGTACAACAGAAATAACACCTTTCCAGCAAGAATTGGGAAATTATTTTAGTGATAAGCTGAATTTTGTATTGTCGGCAAATGCAAGTGCCGCAGAGGTAACGAAAGTGGCTGATGAGTTGAAGAACTATAAACAGGTCATAGTGGCCTTGCACGACCAACGGCTACGCCCGCAAAGCAAGCTGAATTACAGTCAGGAAGTGAATATGTTTGTAAATGAATTGGCTTATCGCAAAGCTGTTATTAATGTGTTTGCAAACCCTTATACAATAGCCGGATTCCCTGGATTAGAAAATGCAGGAGCGTTGGTTGCGGCTTATCAAAATGATACTACTTTTCAGAAGGCGGTAGCAAAGGTGTTAACGAAGCAGCTGAACGCTACCGGAAAATTGCCGGTAACGGTCAATGCATTCTTTAAATTTGGGGATGGTTTGTAGTTATTGAAATATAACAAGCGCTTGCCAATGATCGGCAAGCGCTTGTTATTGCGTTTTATCAGGAATTTCGTATCTTGCTATTCTCACAATAGCATGATTTACATGAACCAACAAGAACCCATCATCAAAATTAATAACCTTCATAAACATTATGGCGATAAGCAGGTGTTGAAAGGGATTGATCTGGATATTTATCCGGGTGAAGTAATCGGTTACATTGGTCCGAATGGTGCCGGAAAATCAACAACAGTAAAAATCTTAACGGGACTGATTGCTGATTTTGAAGGAGACATTACCGTTGGCGGTAAGGACCTCCGGAAGGAGGTGCTGGATATTAAAGCCATGATGGGCTATGTGCCAGAAAATGCTGAATTATACGATGTGTTGTCGCCATTGGAATACCTCGATTTTGTTGGTAAACTCTACGGGATGGAGGAGGAGGTGATAACGGAGCGTGCTACCCGTTTACTGGCTGCCTTTGGTTTGACAGAACAGCTACATAAAAGAATGGATACCTTTTCGAAGGGTATGAAACAGAAAGTGCTCCTGGTCTCAGGCATTATCCATAACCCAAAAATCATCATACTAGACGAACCGCTCTCCGGATTGGATGCCAATGCGGTTATAACGGTTAAGGAACTGATCTCCCTGTTAGCAAAGGATGGTAAAACAATCTTTTATTGCTCACATATGATGGATGTGGTGGAGAAAGTATCCGACCGGATTTTGCTTATAAACGAAGGGACCATCGTGGCAAATGGAACTTTTGAAGAGTTAAAATCTGCACATGGTGCTACATTGGAATATATATTTGCGAAACTTACCGGAAACGCTGATTCGGAAAGTAATGCAGCGAAAATTATTTCTGCTTTTGAATAATTGATTTGTTGACCGGATAAACCTAATGCTGCTGATGAATAAGCTGATCATTCGATTTATACTGCTTTTTAAACCGCTACTGGCTCGGCTGGAGGTAAATACCAAACAACTGGAAGTACTGTTAAAAACCAAGTTGCTGATGGACGATCGCCGGCCCATAACTTCCTTTGCGAATAAACCTAAAAAGGAAAGTAATTACAGCTCGTGGATCAATATTGCCTTACTGGCCCTCATGGGCTGTGTGCTGTTGCTCTTTCTTTTTCTGGTCAATAAACCGTATCTCTCTTACACGATTTATTTTGGTGCTTTTATGGCTATGTTGTGCCTGACCTTGATAGCAGATTTTTCGGTTATATTGTTGGATGGAAGGGATAATTTTATTGTATTGCCCCGCCCTGTAAATGATATCACCTTTAGTGTGGCGCGGATTTTACATATTGGCATCAGCATAGGTAAACAAGTGTTGGGGCTGGCCTTGCCAGGTTTGATCTATACAGCCATCACGAGGGGTGTGCTGGGCGCTTTGCTTTTTGTGGTGCAGGCCTTTATGGCTATGGTGCTCTGTGTGTTGCTGGTAAACATGTTTTATCTCATCGCGATGCGCTTTCTCTCCGTGCAGCGATTTAAAGATATAGTAGCCTACCTGCAGATTGTGTTCTCTGTATTGATTTTTGCCATGTATTATACCATGCCGAGCTTACTGGAAAGCGCCATGGTGCAACAATTGGATTTTCATAATACTTACTGGCTATGGTTTACGCCGGGGGCGTGGATTGCCGCCTTGCAGGAACTGGGAACGGGCGATTTTTCTACGCTGGCGCTACTGTTATCTGCATTGGCAATTATTGTCCCACTGCTGTCTATATGGTTGATTGCTAGTCGATTTTCGGTGGGGTTTAACGCTATGTTGTCTGCTCTGGACGTAGGAGAAGATAGCAAAATGGAGAAATCATCCATGAAAGAACAAGTTTCGTTTAGTGATAAACTCGCAAGGGTGATGACGTTTAGTCCGCTGGAAAGTGCAGGGTTTAAGTTCGTTTGGTTATTAACAGGTCGAACCCGTGAATTTAAAACAAAAGTATATCCGTCTATGGCGTATGTACCGGTTTATTTTTTCTTTCTGTTTTTTGTACGAAGCAGAGGAATGGAAGGGGCCAGCCTATCAGATCGATGGCACAATGTGATGGAACAGCATACCTATTTGTTTATCTTCTATTTCTCTTTACTGACATTGCTTACCGTTTTTCAGTTTATAACGCAGAGCGAAAAATATAAAGCGGCCTGGGTTTATTTTGTAACACCCATTCGCCAGCCGGGGCAGTTAATGTCAGGCGTACTAAAGGCTGCTTTTGTGAAGTTTTATATGCCTTTTATGTTGGTATTTACCGTGCTCGGATTAGCCTTTATCGGTTTGCCGGTACTGAACGATCTTATTCTTTCGACGGCTGTTGGAGGGATTGCAGCAGTGCTGATCTGTTTGTTTACCGTAAATGGCTATCCTTTTAGCCAACCTTTGAAAAAGACCGAAGGACGATTCATTGCCAACCTATTATTGATAGGCCTGATCGGAACAATCGGTTTTGGCCATTACTTAGCTGTAAAATACGAATGGCTGGTTTGGATACTAGCAATGGTATTCTCAGGGGTATTGCTGATCCTTTTACATTATTTCAAAAAGGAATCTTGGGAAAAAGTGGAATTTAGGGATTCGTAAGCAATAGCGTGTGCCCCGCGATTAGTTGCCAATACACTTGTCGTCACTATTTTTGTGCTATGTATTTCAAGTTGTCAAAAAAGCGCTCCAGTAACCGCCGGTTTTTGGTGATGATTTCTGCGGTGCCTTTGATTTCATACCTAAACCCAAGTTCGGTACCATAATTTGTTCGAAGCGATTTAGGAAAACTGATCACCACGAGGTAATGTTGTAGCGAGCCATTCTCCGTGTGTGTCGATTTAGTAGTAAGCGATACGTTTTTTACTTTTCCGGCGATAGAACCATATTCCATGTAAGGGTAATCTTCCAGTTTAACGATCACTTCCTGGCCTATCGAAACTTTACCCGCTCCAGATGCAGGTAGCGTAACCTGTCCAAGTACGTCCTGTTGCTCGGGTAACAAGGTGAAAACCTCTTCTCCGGTAGCGACAAATTGGTTGTCATTCCAGAATTTAAGAAACTGTATCTTTCCGGAAATCGGTGCAATGAATAAATATTGTTGTTCCCAAGCACGTAATTGGTCAAGAAGGGCATTATGCTGGGTGGATATGTCAAGTTTCAGTTGTTGTTCTTTCTCTGTCTTTTGAATAACGACTTCCTGCAACTGGCTATTTGTTCTAGCAATCTGTTCTTTTCCGGTGGCGATCTCCCTTAAGGCATTTTGATAGACGTCCAAAGCCCCTATATGATTGATTTTGGTTCGATCAAAATCTCCCGCGCTCAGTACTTTTTTTGAAAAAAGCACAGAATCCCGGTAATAAAAATTGTTGTACAATTGCTGATTTTTCTCCGCAATTGATAACTTTTCGCTAGAAGCACGCAAAACTTCCTCCTCCTGCTGGAGCAATTCTTTCAAAGCCATTTCTTGCTTCGCATACAATTGGTTTTTTTGATAATCAGCCAGCTGTTTCACCGCATTAAGGAAAGCGAAATAGGTAGAAGAAAGTTCACCTAAGCGTGTTTCCTTTGGGAGCGCATGATAAATGGAAGAAGCATCGGTAAGCGGCAGGTGCAATTTGCCTACTAGTTGTTTGATGCTTTGCGCACTTTGAAAATCGCTAGCGCTTTCTATGTAGGCTATTATTTGATTCTCTTGAACTATCTGGTTGGTGTCTGTATTTAATAGCTTAATTTTACCGGCTCTAAGCGATACCATTTTTACTGGAGCGTGTATAGCATTGATAGTAACCTCACCTGCAACTACGTCAGGATATCGAATGAGCCACCCGAAGATTACCAGCAAGACCAATACAATAGACACAATAGCCGTGATTATTTTGGCAAAGTTGGTGGGTAAGCGCTCAATAATATCTTGTACCTCTTCCGTTTTTGCATCTAAGACGGCTGACCCGTCTGAATTATGTTTTTTTGTTAACATATTAAGGATACCTCTATTATAATTAACTTAAGTCGGCTTGAATCTGGACAAGTTGATAGTAGTGATTTTTTCGTTCCATTAGCTGATCATGCGTACCAATTTCAACAGCGGCCCCCTGTTTCATGACGATAATCTGATCAGCCTTACGGATGGTGCTGAGCCGGTGGGCAACCACAACTACTGTTTTTCCTTTAAAAATTTCATCCAGTGCCTGCACAATTTTTTGTTCATTCACCGCGTCCAGAGCATTTGTCGCCTCATCAAAAAATAGATAATCAGGATCTTTATAGAGCGCCCGGGCAATGAGTATACGTTGCTTTTGACCACCACTCAGTCCGCGCCCCTGTTCTCCCATGACTGTTTGATATCCTAAAGGTAACCGTTCGATTTCTTTTGAGATATTTGCCACTTCTACCGCTTTTTTCAATTTCTCTGTATCGAATTGCTCGTCCTCCAAAGCGATATTATTTAATATGGTATCATTAAAAATTTTTCCATCCTGCATAACCGCACCGCATTTGTCGCGCCATTGTTTTAAATTGATGTTATTAATATTCATGTTGCCAATCGTGATCTCTCCATAACTAGGTATTATAAATACGTAATAGGAGCTTCAATAAAGTCGATTTTCCACTACCGCTATCCCCTACAATGGCCGTTATTTTACCTTCTGGAATGACCAGGCTCAGCCCGCGGAGTGTTGGTGAGGATACCGGCGTATACTGGAATACTACATTATGCAGTAATAAACTTTTATTCTTCGGAAAATCGATGCTGTTCTCACCAACGCCTTCATCTTCGTTTGCCAATTGATGGATTTCATTAAGGCGGAGAAAGCTGATCTGCGCAATTTGAAAACCAATAATAAATTGAATGAATTGCGTAACCGGGGTGTTAAGCATGCCAATGATAAACTGCGTGGAAATCATCACGCCAAAAGTTATTTCGCCTGCAATCACTGCTTTCGCACAAAAAAATGTAATCAATACATTTTTTAAACTATCAATAAATTGAGCACCCATATTTTGCATATTATTGATGTTAAGCATCTTCAGGTTTACCTTATATAATTTGGCTTGAATGCGTTCCCACTTCCACCGTTTTGAGCGTTCATAATTGTTGATCTTAATATCTTGGATGCTATTGATGGTTTCTACCCAATAACTTTGGTTTTTCGCAGTAAGTTCAAAATAATTCCAGTCTAATTTCTTTCTAATATTAAAAAAGGCCAACACCCATAATATATAAAATAGACTTCCAGCTAAAAATATATAAAAGACCGTATTATTATAAATAAGCAGGATGATGCCGAATACAATAAAAGTTAAAGAAGAGAAAATAAGATTGAGGGAGTTATTCATAATAAAACTCCTGATGCGTTCATGATCATTGGCTCGTTGCAATATATCCCCCGTCATTTTGGTTTCAAAAAAAGCAACCGGTAGTTTCATGAGTTTGATAAGGTAGTCTGAAATAAGTGCAATATTGATACGGGCAGTAAGGTGCTGCAGGATCCAATCGCGGGCAGCATTGCTTAAAGTGATACTTACTATAAGGGCAATATTAGCAATCAGTACGATATTGATGAAGTCTATGTCTTGCGTTTGTATACCCACATCAATCACCGCTTTGGATATGAAGGGCAAGGATGCCTGCATAATGGTAATGAGCAGCATCAATACAAACAGGTTGACGAATTTCCGATGATAGGGTTTGAGATAGGCAAGGAAATTTTCCAATGTTTTCTTTTGTTTATTTTCTTGCTGCTTTTCCCTGTCTTTTAGACCTCCTGTAGGTTCTAATAATAGGCAGTAACCTTTTTCTTCCTTTATATTAATAAGCCATTTCTCCTTAAAAATGTCCTTTGTGTAGCTTACCAAGCCTTTCGCTGGGTCAGATACATGGATCTTTTTACCTTTCGAAATGCGGTAAACCACTACAAAGTGGCTGTTATTCCAATGGATAATAGCGGGTAGCGGTATTTTATACAAGATATCATTAACCGTACATTTCGAGGCCATGCTGCGGAAGCCGATTTTTTCTGCGGCATAACCGATGCCTGCCATGGATACGCCTTCCTTTGTTAGGCCACATAAATCCCGGAGGTATTGCAGCGAATAGTATTGCCCGTAGTGCTTGGCGACAATTTTCAGACAGCTCGGGCCGCAATCCATTAGATCTAATTGCCTTTCGGACGGGAAATTTCTTAATTTCATGCCATATGATTTAGGAATATTGTGGTAATAATAGTTAATTATTGTTTTTTTTCAAAAAAATATATGATTTTTAAGTATGTTTTTATATATTTGAGTTATCCAACCGAATAATTAGCTTGTTTTATGGTTTTTTGATCTATTTAATGAATAAATTATCAAAACGTATCTTCCTTTTTTGATAAATGTGTGAGATGTGTGTGGATTTGTCTAAATGTTGCTGAAATAATTGTATCAATATAAAATTTTTTAAATTATGAGAAACAACAAACGACTATCCTTTAACGATTCCATAGCAGTAGTGGAATTATTGGAAAAGCAGGAAGTCTGTAAGGTTCTTGGAGGTTTTAATGCAGCACCGATGAATGACGAGCCTATTGATGGCGGTTGGTTGGGCGAAGTAGAAATTCCGGTACCGGGTGATGATGGGGGCGGAGAAGGTCCTGGCCCGGGAAATCCCGGAGGTGATCCGGGAGGTCCATGGAGCCCTCCAGGTCCTGGCGATAGCGGTGGAGGTTCAGGAGGTGGCGGAGGTGGTGCAGGTGATCCGGGCGTATCTGATCCACCTTATGGAGAAAATCAGGAGCCAGCTATAGATTTATCCGGTCTTCAGGATATTGCTTATCATATCAATTTACCAGAGGTAGTGGTAACTGCCACTGTTTCCGTTTCACATGCTCAGGGGAATACGCTCACGCAGGCATTAACTTGGTTGAGTAATTCCACAGGAGTTGCAATATCTCAAGCAGATGTTTCAGCTTACTATATGAAGGTGAAATTGCCGAAAGGAATCACAAATACTGGTGGCGTTTTGAGTGCGCTGTCTACAATTGGACATGCAATAGACTTCGCCGAAACATATAATTTCTCTTCAGGAGGAAAAACGGCACTTGGGCTCACTGCTACAATTGCTAGCTTTACCCCTGGCGGGCAGCCTATCGCATTCGTTGCCGGCGTAGGACTATTCATATGGGAATTGGTAGATGAGATGGATTAATTAGATATGGTGTTTATGAAGAACTTTTTTGAACTTTTTAGCTATACGGCTTTTAACTTTTACTATTTCCCTAAGAAGGACGGCGGTAGCTACGAAAGAGCTATCAAAGGTACAATATTTATGTTTGCTTTCTTTGTTGTGCTATTGATGATTCCTTTTTATGTGTTTTCTCCATTGCGGGACGTAATTAATGTTAAGAAATATGATTTGCCACCTCTGGGAAAAGTCACTTTGCGTTATTTTTTAAATGGCATATGGCTTTTGTTAGTTTTTTTGCCAGTATACTACAAGTGTTATAAGAGAGGCTGGAGAGTGTTGCGCATCTATGCTAAATACAGGCATAAAGATCTGGGGATGTATTCTTGGAAATG
>Ga0160438_1000019_pt1 | contig 180463 bp, 135 predicted proteins | sample HID1975K_E0MG_FD_108203 | JGI IMG/M metagenome (GOLD analysis project Ga0160438, IMG submission 108203) | Enriched soil microbial communities from UW Madison campus, WI, USA - HID1975K_E0 MG | ecosystem: Environmental > Terrestrial > Soil > Unclassified | place: USA: Madison, Wisconsin...
AGAGCTCTTATTTCTACGATTCCCTCTTCTAAAAAAAGCGTATGATCTGGGCATAGCACTTGGAGATATCTTCAATAAATGCAGGGACAAGAAAGTCGCTTTTACCAAGCTTGGTCTATGGCATAATCAGGTAGAAGCTTCAGGGATAGCATCTTTTGAAAGCGTGGCCAGATCTATCGCTGCCCATCATCCCTATATCCTACATTACTTTGATAACAAAAGTACCAATGCTTCAGCAGAGTCATTCAATGCTAAATTGAAAGCATTCAGAAGTATCTTCCGCGGTGTTAGAGATACTCAATTCTTTCTTTATCGCGTAATGAAATTATATGCCTAAGAATGATCTCCCCCCAAGAATTCGGTATGATCCTTCTTACAGTGGTTCAAAGATATTTTAAAAATAGTAAAGCCTTAACAATCAGTATGTTAAGGCTTTTTATTTTACTCCCTGTACCCAGGGCCGGGATCGAACCGGCACGGTTTCCCACTAGTGTTTGAGACTAGCGCGTCTACCAATTCCGCCACCTGGGCTTGTTGTGCTAACGGGACGCAAATATATTGCTAAATAGCACAACTGCCAAATAAATTTTAAAATTTATTTGGCTTTATAACGCTATGGTAATTTATCCGTGAAAGCTTTCATGATATCGTTACCGAGTGCAAAAATCATTAAAGCTACAATGATCACAAAACCAACAATCTGGGCCCTTTCCATAAACTTGTCACTCAACGGTTTACCTTTTATCATTTCTACAATAAGAAATAATGCATGCCCCCCATCCAACGCCGGGATGGGCAGAATATTCATGAGCGCTAAAGCCATCGATAGCAGACCAACCAAGCTCCAGAATTTAACCCAATCCACCTCTCCGCCGAACATTCTGGCTATTCCTACAGGGCCTGATAACGCTTTATTCGCTTTAACTTGCCCAGTAACGACCTTACCCAATGCTTTTGCATTGTCTGTTAAGGAACCCCAAGCTTTAGAAGCGCCAATTGGAAGTGCCTCCAAAAAGCCATATTTTATCTGTTCCTGTGGAATTCGGGTGATATCTCTTCCAATGCCTATTCCCAACTTCCCTTCCGCGCTGATCGTTGCCTGTAGGGTGTCTATTTTCCCAGCTCTGGCATAAACAATCTGTGCATCTTTATTTTTACTGGCCAAAAGCGCATCGGCCATTTGATCCCAAAAAACAATAGGCTGGCTGTTTATGGAAACCAAACTATCACCTATTTTCAGGCCTGCTTTTTCTGCGACTCCACTTTCTTCCAATTGCTCTATTCGGGTCACCCTAAAACGAGGGATTACAAATTCATCGATACCCAAGTCAGATACCTCATTCAAAATATCTCCAGGAACGGTTAAATCAACCGTTTGCTGATTTCTTAGCACAGATAATTGGGTATTTCCCAACAGTACCTTAGGACTTCGAACGTCTTCAAAACGCACAACTTTCTCACCATCAATGGCCATAATCAAATCCCCCGGTTGCAAACCTATTTGCTTACCAATAATACCTGGAGCCAGTCCGTCTGCTAATTTATCATTCGGTATAAACGTCTCTCCATACCGGAGTGTTAACATCCAGAAAATAAATATCCCCAAAATGATATTGACAATAATACCTGCCAGCATGACAATAAGTCGCTGCCAAGCAGGCTTCGATCGGAATTCCCATGGTTGAGGCTCTCCCTTCAGTTGCTCGGTATCCATAGACTCGTCAATCATTCCGGCAATCTTCACATAACCGCCAAGAGGTAACCAACCAATCCCATACTCACATCCTTTATACGTAAATTTGAAGAGTTTAATACCCCAGGCATCAAAAAACAGATAAAACTTCTCCACTTTTATCCCAAACGCCCGAGCGGCCAGAAAGTGGCCTAACTCATGCAAAACAATCAAAATAGACAGGCCCATCAATAATTGGCCAGCCATAACTAATCCACTCATTCTTTATTTTTCTATTTGATATAATTTTTTCCTTTTTGTTACTAATTTCCTTGCAATTTCTCTGGCCTCTCTATCGATAGCCACATATTCATCTAGTGTTGGAGATTGCATATAGGATGTAAGTCCCATTGTTTCTTCTATAATCACACTCATTTCCACAAATCCTATTTCATCATTCAAAAATGCTGCCACAGCAATTTCATTCGCTGCATTTAAGACGCATGGCATGCTCCCACCTTTAGTGATCGCGGTATAGGATAATGCTAAATTAGCAAAAGTTTCCGTATCAGGCTTTTCAAAACTTAATTGTGGGTAAGCCATAAAATCAAATCTTTCAAAAGAATTCTGAATTCTATTCGGGTAGGACAGCGCATATTGAATTGGCAATTTCATATCAGGAAGCCCCAATTGCGCTTTGATGGAACCATCCTTAAATTGCACCAAAGAATGTATAATAGATTGAGGATGAATAATAACATCAATCTGTTCTACGGTTAAATCAAATAACCATTTTGCTTCTATGACCTCCAAACCTTTATTCATTAGGGAAGCAGAATCAATCGTAATTTTTTGCCCCATCACCCAGTTCGGATGTTTCAGGGCTTCTTTTTTACTAATGGAAGATAAATATATTTTGTCCTTTCCTCTAAATGGCCCGCCCGAAGCTGTCAAGTATATTTTTTCGATTGGATTGTTGCTTTCTCCCGCGAGACATTGAAAGATAGCCGAGTGTTCGGAATCAACGGGCAAGATATCAACATGGTATTGTCGCGCTAAGTCCATAATCCACTCTCCTGCCACTACTAAGGTTTCCTTATTAGCCAAAGCAATGGTCTTCCCTGCCTTGATAGCCGCTACAGTAGGCTTTAGACCGGCAAATCCCACCAAGGCCGTTAACACCATATCCACCGAAGATCGTTGCACGATATCAACTAAAGCTTGGTTTCCCGCTAATACCTCGATACTTGCTCCCGACAGTGCTTTTTTTACATAGGCATATTGTTTTTCATCTGCGATAACCACAGATGCCGGTTTAAACTCAAGAGCTTGTTGGATAAGCAGATCCGCATTACTACCCGCTGTTAACACATCCACTTCAAAAGAATTTCGATGCTCTTTGATCACGGCCAAGGTTTGTGTACCAACACTACCTGTTGCGCCTAGTATGGCTATTCTTTTTTTACTCACTAATAAAACGTTCTAATTGATCAGCTATGGACCGATCGTTTGCTAAACGAGGCAACTTATTTTGCCCGCCTAGTTTACCCAATGATTTCATATAATGTACAAAGGTATGCTTTTGCATCGGTCTGATGACTAATGGTTGCAATATCTTTCCGCTAATCAAATCGTAATAATAGCTATTTTTCCGTTGCAGGGCCTCATCCACTTTCATCCGAAAGCGATCTAAATCCACCGGTGCTTTCCCAAATTCAACAAACCATTCGTGGTAAGGCAGTTCCCCCGTATCTGGATTTACTTGCGGAGCTACTGTAAACTCAGCAATCTCTACCCCTTCCGCATTGGCAACACTCATCAATGCATATTCTACTTCTTCACCGATAACATGCTCACCAAATGCCGAGATAAAATGTTTTATCCTACCTGAAACAACAATACGATACGGATTCAATGAAACAAATTTAACCGTATCACCAATATTATATCCCCATAACCCGGCATTCGTATTTAATATCAGTGCGTAGTTTACGTCGAGTTTTACTTGTCCGATGCTCAATCGCGTTGGGTGCGTATCAAAAATTTCATTGGCGGGAACAAATTCATAAAAAATCCCTGCGTCGCACAATAACAACATCCCCTTTTCCTTCTGGGAATCCTGATAGGCTATAAACCCTTCGGACGCTGGGTATGTTTCAATGGCATCTACCTTTTTACCTACCATTTCTTCCAATCGCGCCCGATAAGGTTCAAAATTCACACCTCCGTATACAAATAGGCTGAAATTTTTGAAAATATCTTTTATCTTTTTTCCTCCTGCCTTCACTGAAAGACGCTCAAAATACATCTGTACCCATGGAGGAATCCCCGAAATTAAACGCATATCTTCGTTGATCGTCTCCTCTACAATAGCATCTACTTTGGTTTCCCAATCGTCTATACAGTTTGTTTGATAGCTTGGTAATCGGTTGTTTTGTAGGTACGAGGGTACATAATGCGCTACAATTCCCGAAAGGCGTCCTATTTTTATGCCATTCTGCTCTTTCATCTCCGGGCTGCCCTGTAGAAAAATCATCTTGCCATCTACAAAAGAAGTATTACCTGTTTCATGGATATAGCTAAGTAAGGCATTTCTCGCTGCACGTATATGCTCGGGCATAGACTCCTGGGTAAGTGGTATATATTTCACTCCCGACGTAGTGCCTGAGGTTTTAGCAAAATACAGAGGCTTTCCCGGCCATAAAACATCTTCCTCCCCCGCTACAACTCTTTCGACATAAGACCGTAAACCTTCATAATCTCTTATAGGTACCTGTTTTTTAAAATCTTCATAACTGCGTATCTCCGGAAAATGATGATCCTGTCCGAAGCTTGTTCTTTTGGCTTCGGAGACTAGCCTATTACGAACCTTCTCCTGTGTAGCTACAGCATCATATTTCCATTTATTGATCTTCTTTGCCACTAATGCGGCAAAAGGTTTGCTTACGGCAGCTTTTAATCCCATATTCTATAACAATTGGTGGTTGATTCCAATCAAATAATATTTTTAATAAACGTCGGGTCCTCTTCTCCTTTATACTCTTTCATCATTTGTCTGTATGCCAAAGCAATGGCTACACTCGAGAGAGGAACAACCAAAAATGAATTCACCAAACTGAGCGCGGCAGACAGCATTGGAAATGCCCGATAGTTAAAGTATATGGACAATAGATGCAAAATGGTTAAAAAAGTTAGCAAAAGCAATAATTTTAAAAAATTACCTCGCGTAATAGCAAAACTTAACCGTATTGCTTTGAATGGCTTCTCATGACGGTCAATAATAAAAAATGGATAAAATGCAACCCGCATCATGAAACTGATAAGAAAAACAATGGATAGAAATGCAAAAAGATCAACGGCATGCTCAGTGCTTTTGTATATATAAATAATAGGTAAAATGATTACCGCCAATATGGCAAAGGCAATCAATATGATAGCCACCAAGCTCAACATGGCAATAAAAAAATAACTGATCTCTTTGGTACTTGGTATTGTTTGCTGAAGCGATACCTGCTCTGTCTCATCATCTACCACATGAAAGATATATTTGAATAGCGTTAATTGAATGCCAAAATAGAGAACGACAAAGATAATAACCATCAATGAGCTTAACACCCAACTTACATCCCGAAAATAAAGAGCTAATATCCCCGAAGCATTGGAGGTCAGAAAAAGCAGCAAACAAAGTCCAGCTATGGAAAAGTAATGCTTTTTCAACACCTCCCAAGAGCGATTAATTACGTCATTTACGGCAAAAGTACTATCTTTTAAAAATTGAATCATGCTATTCTTTATATTAGTACAAACCTAATACAAAAAAAATTTATTAACGTAATTTCCCTTGTACTATTTACCCACTTTAAGAATAGATTTAAATTAAACAGCGCACAGGTAATTTCATCTTCATTGCGCAAACATTCTTCCTATGTATTCTGTTAGGGTATCGTTCAATACAAGGTACCATCATCAAAAATTAACGAATTTAACATATTATATGATCGTAGAAACCAACATCAGAGCAGCCCACATGTTCAGGCTCATTGCAAAATGGATTATTATCTATTTACTCTTATCCACCGTGATTTGTATAGGTTATATAGAATTTGGATGGCACATCGCGATTCCAGAAACAGAGATAGCCATCATGGGTACTGCCCTCTCTATCTTAATGGGTTTTAGAGTAGACGCTGCCTATAAAAGATGGTGGGAAGCGCGGACTATTTGGGGAGCGGTTGTCAATAATTCGAGGTCTTTTGCCAGGGAAGTAATGGGGTTTATAGGCGTACAAAATCATCCCGTCGCCAAACAGCTCATTTATAGACAAATCGGTTTTGTGGAAGCCTTGGGAAAACATTTAAGAAGGCAAGGTGGAGTTCAACACCTAAGCCGTCTATTATCAGCTGATGATTATGAAATCATCAAAAACAAAAAACATGTACCGAATACCTTGTTAATGATGAATTTAAAACAGCTAACAGCGCTTCACGAACAGGGAAAACTATCCACTTATCTTTTGGTGCAGATGGAAACCATCATGCATAATTTGACGGACGAATTGGGAAAAGCGGAGCGTATAAAAAACACTCCTTTCCCCGTTCCTTATGGATATTTCTCTTGGCTTCTCGTACATACCTTTGCTTGTCTTATTCCATTTTCCATGGTGAAAGAACTAGGCTATTTAACCATTGTTCTTGCGCTGATCATTTCCTTCATCTTTTTAATTATCGAACAGATAGCCATTCAGATACAAGATCCATTTGAAAGTAAACCAAATGACACACCCGTTACCACGATTGCCAAAAATGTTGAGATAGATTTAAAAGAGATACTGGGCGAAAATCCCTTACCAGCACCACTTACTCCGAAAGCTGGGGTGAGTATGTAAGGTACTTCAAAAGTAAAAATTCCAATTGAGTAAATAAAGAAAACATCTGTTCTTGATTTAAACAGACGTTTTCTTTGTGTTATATACACTTATATAAATTCGGATTTCTCAGGTTGCGTTGATTTTTCAATCAACCGTTTCACTTCGCAGTTGCCTGTAGCGCCACGATACAACAGTGCGCTTCCAATGGCCACTTGACCGATGGCCAATAAAGGTTTCTTAAACAGCTCCCGAACTCCTTTATAAATCATGTATGTCCCAGTTCCAATAGATATAACCCTTTCGGAAAAATCCACATTTGTTGTACACTCATCTTCTACTAAAAGATATTCTTTATTTGCCATGATAAAATAGTTAATGTTTTACCATATAACAACAGACTAGCCATTAGGTTTTAACTTAGTTAATGGTTAAGTAGTGATAGTAGTTGAGTAGGCTAGCGTGTTGACTTATACGTTTTCCTATTCAACAACTCAACCATTTAACTATTCAATACCCCAACTACACAGGTATAGACAAGTCAGGAGCAAAATCTTCATCGTGCAGATGACTAATTTGTGTGGATTTTTCGTAGTTTGTGGATTTTTTCGAGAAAAAGTCGTGCTGTGTCGTTTCCAAATTCAACCCGTTCAGCACAATTGGATTCACCTCTTTTACTTCAAAAATTTCGTCAAATCCCAAATTCATAAGTGCTTTGTTCGCATTATAACGAACATATTCCTTCACCTCTGCTGTCAGACCGACATCGGTATAAATCTCTTCCGTATATTTCAGCTCATTTTCATACAACTGCATCAATAAATCGGTCACTTTTTTCTTCACCTCCTCTTTGTTGGATAGTTTTCTAAAAATATCCTGCGCAAGCAGACCTACAAAAACTCCGTGAATGGATTCGTCCGCGACGATTTTTTTGATGATGTCCGCACTGGCAACCATTTGTCCCTGGCCAGCTAACCAAAGCGGAATAAAGAATCCACTATAGAAAAGAAATGACTCGAGCAATACAGAGGCTGCCAGAGACATAAAAAGCTCTTCATTACTGACTTTCTTCTTGTCTAGCGAACGGTAATATTGATCGATCGTAGCCGCTTTAAACTGTAAATACTTATTTTCCTGTACCCATTCAAATAGTTCGTTGATTTCGGGTGTGCTCGCTACGGTTGTAAATATCGTAGAATAAGATTTCGCATGGATCGCCTCCATCATACACATATAGGAAAGTACGGCCTTGCTTTGTAAACCATCAATATGATCGATGATTTTAGGCATACCGGTATGGCTTTGCAGCGTATCAAGCAGGGTTAAGCCCCCAAGTGCCTTTTTGTATGTTTCCTGCATTTCGGGCGCCAGTTTTTTCCAGACATCAATGTCTTTTGACGGAATGTACTCCGTATCTATCCAGAACTGTTTAATATTCTGCTCCCAAAACATTCCCACATAATCGTTCTCGGGTGTATTCCAGTTTACTGCTTTATATTGATTCATTATTTTTTATTTAGACATAAGATACAAGTAGCAAGACATAAGACTTATGAACGTAAAGTTCAAAGCTGAAAGCGAAAAACTTCTAGAAATATCTTGCTACTTAATCCTTGCCACTTGCTACTTAATACTTGCTACTTAATACTAAAAAACTAAACCGAACAAGAAATACATTCGTCAATCGAAGCTTTTCTTGTACGCGTATAGTACAATGATTTTAAGCCCATCTTATGCGCATATATATAATACTTAGCCAAATCACGCGTAGTATCTTTGGAATTGGTGTGAAGTATCGTAGAAATTCCCTGGTCTACATGCCTTTGGATAACAGATATTAACCGTAACACATTGTTCTGATCCATATCGTAAGCCGACTTATAATAAAAATAATTATCATTATTTAAGTAGGGCATTGGATAATAAGTAGTACTATCACCATATTCACGCACTTCGATGGTATCTACTACCGGCATGATAGAAGCCGTGGCGTTCATAATATATGAAGTAGATTGATTAGGGGCTATAGCCATCCGATAAGCATGATACAAACCATTCTCCATTACCTGTTGTTTCAAATGTTCCCATGCTGCTTTATCAGGTATCTCTATCCCGTCGAAAAGTTCTTTTACTCTTTCTGTAGCAGGCACATAATCATTGCTGATATATTTATCAAAATACACCCCACTGGCATAGTCAGAATCTTCAAAGCCTTTAAATGTTACCCCTCTCTCCTTTGCGATATCCATCGAGCATTCAATCGAGTAGAAATTCACCATCATGAAGAAGACATTGCAGAAGTCTAAGGCCTCTTTACTTTCGTATGTAATGAAGTTTTTAGCCAGATAACCATGCAAGTTCATCGCGCCCAAACCCACACTATGCAGCTCTTTATTCGCTTTTTGTATCGTAGGCACCATTTTGATATCTGTCATATCGGATACAACAGTAAGCGATCGCATAGCCGTTTTCACCACCTCTTTAATCCTTCGGTTATCCATCGTTGTTGCAATATTCAATGATCCTAAATTGCAGGAAATACCATATCGAATCGTATCCTCCTCATGGTAGGGATTGATTTCAGATACTTCTGATAACTGCATAATTTCCGTACATAGATTCGAAAATTTGACAGAACCGATACCATTCAAAGCATGTCCTCTGTTAGCGTTATCTTTAAAAAACAAATAAGGATAACCGCTCTCTTTTTGTGTTTGTGCAACTTTAATTAATAAATGACGTGCATTAATTTTGCGTTTTTTCACTTTGGCATTGCTCACCAATTCATCGTACATGGCTGTCATGTCCATTTCATCTAAGTACTGACCATACTCTTGAAATACCGTATGCGGGTAGAATAGATAACAAACTTCATCATTCTCCGCGATCTGCATGAACTTATCCGGTATAATAACGCCAATCGATAGTGATTTTATACGGAGTTTTTCGTCGACATTAATTTTTTTACAATCCAAAAACTCTTCGACATCGCTATGGAATATGTTCAGGTACACGGCACCGGCACCAGGTCTCTGTCCTAATTGGTTTGCATATGAAAATGTATCTTCCATGATTTTCATCACCGGAAGCACACCACTTGAACGCCCTTCCACCCCTTTTATAGCCTCACCTCTTGCCCGTACTTTAGAAATATTAAAAGAAACGCCTCCCCCTATGGAAGAAAGTTTCATCGCCTCATCTATCGCGTAACTGATACCACTTAAATTATCACCAATTTCATCTAGGAAACAAGAAACCAATTCCCCCGAGCGTAATTTTCCCGCATTTAAAAAAGTGGGTGTGGCCGGTTGATATTCTTGATTGATCAGGATTTCGGCAAATTCCAGCGCCCTATTTAAATCACCAGAGGCAAGATAGAGCGACACGCAAACCACCCTGTCTTCATAACGCTCTAAAAATTTCTCTCCACTATCATCTCTTAACGCATAACTCTGAAAGAACTTAAAAGCGCTCATGAAAGACGAAAACCTGAATTTGCGCGCATATACGAAGTCGTAAACTTCCTTCATTTGCTCGAAAGAATAGTGCTCATAGAAATTGACGTAGTACTTATTCTCAATTAAGTAATCAATCTTTTCTTTCAAGGTATAAAAGAATACCGTGTTTTTATTTACATAATCCAAAAAATACGATCTTACTGCGTCCTTATCTTTATAAAGACGAAAATCTTCATCGTCTTTTGTCATGATTTCATTATTGAGCAGTATCCATTTTTTCGCAAAAGTGGGATTCTTCGTTACGGTAGTATTCATGGTATTCGTTTATCTTGTTAATAAATTGTTGAACATCTTGCATACTGCCAGATAATTCAAACTTAAATAGTATGGGCAGCTGATAAAGAGTGGCGATTCGATCTGCCGCTCTTCCATAATTCTGCCCCCAATTTTTATTTCCACTAGTAGATACAGATTGAATAAACTCGTGGTTATGCTGCATAAATTCGTGCGTACTAACAGGAATTTCCCCCTGCCCAGTGGTAAAGGTAACGAGATGCCCAGGATGCGAAACTGATAAATCTGCACTGATACGCTGAATGAACCATCCTGTTTGGGCTTCCAACTTATGCACAAATCGATCTACATTACCTGTTTTACTGTCATAATAAATCCGCTGCATAGCCACAAGATTTTATTTATGCCTACATAGAACTGATGGCTAACAACTCATCTGGTTTAAAGCCTATAATCCGTGTTACTTCCTCATTTCCTTTGGTAACAATAACTGTTGGCACAGAACGCACTCTAAATTGTACAGCTACGTCCGGATTCTCAAAAGGATTCACTTTTTCATAGCTTACACCCTTATTATCGAGAAATTCAGAAACCATATTGCATGGCGCGCAATTATCTTTTTCAAATTTTATAACTCTTATCATAGCCTTATTTATTTTGTTATTAATCGAGGTGTAAATGCAAAGGTGCACCTTAAGGTTTAGAATCTATATAAATAATTTTCAACACAGGTGGAGTAATCCACATTTTTATTTTAAGAAAAAGTTAGTATGGTTTTTATAAGAGTGTAAGTAGTTGAATTGCAGAGTAGTTGAGTTGTTAATCAGTCAATGGGATAATGAGCCAATGTGATGATGAGCTAATTGACTCACAACCGGCAACTCACAACTAAACGATCGTTACCTTTACGCCAAGGCTTTCTAAGGCTTTCAGCATATGCGAGGGGATTCCTACATCGGTAATAATTTCATCTATTTCATCGAAACCACAAATTCTTCCAAACCCACGTTTACCAAATTTGGTTGAATCGGCCAGAACGATTGTTTTTTGGGATACTTCAATCATTTTCCTATTAAGATGGGCTTCCAAGCCATTTGTTGTAGTAAGTCCGAAATCAGGATCAATACCATCTACTCCAAGAAATAATTTGCTGCAAAAAAAATCTTCCAGAATTTTTTCGGCATATTGGCCGGCAACCGAAGCGGATGTTGAACGCATCATACCTCCCAATTGTAATATCTCTACATTTTGGTGCCTATTAAGCTCTATGGCAACATTTAAAGCTGAAGTAACCACCGTTAGATTGCCGGAAGGATGGATATGCCTTGCCATTGCCAGCACAGTTGTGCCGGAAGCAATAATGATGGAATCGTTTGGTTCTACCATTTTTGCCGCAGTTTCTGCAATATTCGCCTTCTCTTCCGACTGCATGGTTTCCTTTTCAACAACGGAGCGGTCGATCGTATAAGGATTATTTAATGTAGCACCACCATGTGTGCGAAAAAGCATCTGTCTTTCTTCCAATAACTTCAAATCTTTTCTGATGGTAACGGTGGATACATCCAGCTCCTTTCCTAAATCGATTACATTGATAGCACCTTTTTCTTGAAGTCTTTTAAGAATAAATTGATGACGCTCTACACTGTTCATAGTATCTAAGTTTGGGCTAAATTAAGCTTTTTTAGTAAAAAATATTCATAAAAAGCAAAATTAAGCCGACCGAAAACAGCGGTAAAGAGACAAAGCCAAGTCAAAAACCGGTTGCCTCTTTTCCCAAACATAAAACGAGACAATTATCTATATTTCAATTAATGAAATTGCATTTCATTTAAATAATTCTCTAAAGAAAAATGGAATAATGTAGCGGTTAAGGTGATGATCAATATTATTTTTCAAACCTTTCATTGATACGTCCCCTGTCTGCCAACAATTATTGCTCTTTTCATTGTGAAATGTAACAAAAAAACACTTGTATTTTGCAAGTGATTATAAAATAAAAACATATGCTGGTTGCATGCTGACTAGCTATGAGAAAACCGTTTTCAACAATTTTACAAAACGCACCATTAGTTTCATTTTATTTCGAAATAATTTCGATAAATTATTTTTGTTTTCTAAAAACTATCATTTATTTTTGTTACAACTAATTCAGTCATAACAAAAAACTTATCGGTAATTTTATTAACATGCCATACACAGATCAAAGCAGCCATGCGTTTAACCGGGAACGCGGAATTGAACAGCTCGCGCAAACGTCTCTCTGGGACATTGTTATTATTGGCGGCGGCGCCACTGGATTAGGAATAGCTGTGGATGCAGCAACCAGAGGATATAAAACACTGCTACTGGAGCAAGCAGATTTTGCAAAGGGAACTTCCAGCAGAAGCACAAAGCTAGTGCACGGAGGTGTACGTTACTTGGCACAGGGCGACATAAAGTTGGTATATGGCGCACTTCGCGAAAGAGGATTAATATTCAGAAATGCTCCGCATCTAGCGCATGCCCAAAGCTTCATCATCCCTTGCTACACCTGGTTTGCAAAGCTAAAGTTTCTGTTAGGTTTAAAAATATACGATTGGATGGCCGGAAAGTATCGTATAGGAAAATCTTCATTACTAAAAAAAGAAGAAGTTCTACAGTTAATTCCCGGTTTAAAATCAGATCGTCTAAAAGGCGGTATAGAGTATTATGACGGACAGTTCGATGATGCTCGCTTTGCTATCAATTTGGCTCAAACGGCCACAGCATATGGAGCTACGATCTTAAATTATATGAAAGTATCAAAATTCACTAAAGACGATACCGAAAAAATAAATGGTGTTACCTTTATTGATCAGGAGGGTTTTTCGGAACATACGGCCTACGGAAAAGCAATTATCAATGCAACCGGGGTATTCGTAGACGACATCTTAACTTTAGCACAACCAAACCACAAACCAATGGTACGGCCCAGTCAAGGTGTACATGTAGTGGTAGATCGTTCTTTTCTGAAGGGCAAGAGTGCACTGATGATTCCTGAGACGAGCGACGGAAGGGTACTTTTTGGTGTACCTTGGCACAGGCACCTAGTTTTAGGCACTACAGACACTCCACTAAACGAACACAGCTTGGAACCACGTGCATTGGAACAGGAAATTGACTTTATTTTGAATACGGCGAGCGAATACCTCATCAGAAAACCAACGAGAAAAGATGCGTTGAGTATTTTTGCGGGATTAAGGCCATTGGCAGCTCCTAAAGATGGAAAGGAAAGCACCAAAGAGATCTCCAGAGACCACAAGTTAATGGTCAGCAAATCAGGCTTGATCACCATCACCGGAGGCAAATGGACAACCTACCGAAAAATGGCGGAAGATACTATAAATCGTGCCTTAGAAGTTGCCAATCTGCCACGCGTTTCCTGCAAAACGGTGAATATATCGTTGCACGGAGCCATGCCACAAACAATGGACGATCATTGGGCGGTTTATGGCACAGATGCCGAAAAAATAAAAAAACTGGCGGCCGAGGACAATACTTTATACACTAAACTGCATCCCAAACACGAACATATTGCCGCCGAAGTGGTATGGGCTACCCGCCACGAAATGGCTAGAACGGTTGAAGATGTATTGGCAAGAAGGATACGCATGCTCTTCCTAGATGCCCGCGCTGCTTTGGATATGGCACCTGCTGTTGCTTTACTAATGAGCAAAGAGTTAGGTAAGCAACAAGATTGGATAGATCAGCAATTAGCACAATTTAGTCGACTGACGCAAGGCTACCTGGACAATCCCAACACAGCATTAACTTCTCAAGAGCAACTGTAGATCACTCCGAAAAAATGGAAAATAAATTATGAGCAATAAAAAATATATACTGTCACTCGATCAGGGCACAACAAGCTCCAGAGCCATCATTTTCAATCAGCAAGGTGAAATCGTATCCATTGGCCAGAAAGAATTTACACAGATCTATCCTCAATCCGGCTGGGTGGAGCACGATCCACGGGAAATCTGGTCGTCTCAGGTAGGAGTAGTTACAGAGGCGCTTGTGAGAGCTGACATTAAGTCTGCAGACATTGCTGCCATAGGCATTACGAATCAACGCGAAACCACTGTGGTATGGGATCGGGAAACGGGGAAACCGGTGTACAATGCCATTGTTTGGCAGGACAGGAGAACAGCATCTTATTGCGATGAATTAAAACAACAGGGACACGAGGAATTGATCAGAAAAAAAACGGGCTTATTGATCGACTCGTATTTCTCTGCCACAAAGATCCGTTGGATTTTACATCACGTCGATGGGGCTATGCAAAAAGCAAAGGAAGGCAAACTCCTTTTTGGCACGATAGATACCTGGTTGATTTACAACCTTACGGACAAAGCAAAACATGTTACCGATGTAACCAATGCTTCGCGTACCATGCTATACAACATCGTGGACATGCAATGGGATGAAGAGCTGCTGAATTTATTTGGCATTCCAAAATCGATGTTACCTGAAGTGAAATCATCCAGTGAGGTTTATGGTGAAACTGCCGGTAAAATCCTGACCGATCGCATCCCTATTGCAGGTATAGCCGGCGATCAGCAAGCAGCTCTCTTTGGGCAACTGTGCACAAGGGAAGGAATGGTAAAGAACACCTACGGAACCGGTTGTTTTATGCTGATGAATATAGGCAGCAAGCCCATTGTATCGAAAAACAATTTGGTAACAACGGTTGCCTGGCAAATCGGCAATGAGGTTACCTACGCACTGGAGGGGAGCATTTTTATTGCAGGTGCGATTGTACAATGGCTAAGAGATGGTTTGGGCATTATCAAATCATCGGAAGAAGTAGAAGCCCTAGCCAGTAAAGTGAAAGACACAGATGGCGTTTATGTGGTACCCGCCTTTGCCGGTCTGGGAGCGCCTCATTGGGATTCTTACGCACGCGGAACGATTGTCGGCCTAACGCGCGGAAGCAATGCCTCACATATTGCACGGGCCGCCTTAGAAGGCATCGCTTTTCAAACGGTGGATATACTAAAAGCAATGGAAGCAGATGCTGGAAAGGAAATACATGAACTACGTGTGGATGGCGGAGCCACCGGAAATAATCTATTGATGCAATTTCAAGCCGATATTCTGCAGGCAGAAGTGGTAAGACCTAATATAACTGAAATTACCGCTATTGGAGCGGCCTATCTAGCGGGGCTTGCTGTTGGTTATTGGAAAGACATCGACAGTTTGAAAGATCAGTGGCAAATTGATAAGACATTTGAACCAGATCCCAAACTAGACGTGGGCCAGCGGATGAAAGGTTGGCACCGCGCAGTTGAAGCCACAAAAGCCTGGGCTAGATTGGAAGAAAAATAGGCGAAAAGTAAATTTAACGCACAACTGGCAACTAACAACTGGCAATTTAAAAGAGACATAAGACACAAGTAACAAGATACAAGACACCGGATATGTCGGAAGCTTATAGGAAAATCTTGATACTTGATACTGATGTCTTAATACTATTTTTAACAAATAACCAATAACCAAATTATGACACCTTTTATAGCAGAACTCTTAGGCACACTCATCTTAATCCTTCTAGGAGGAGGCGTAGTTGCCAACGTTTTACTAAAGAAAACAAACGGTAATAATGGTGGATGGATCGTCATCACAACAGGCTGGGCACTGGCTGTCTTTACAGGTGTAGTCATCGCTGGTCCTTATAGCGGCGCGCACTTAAATCCGGCGGTTACGCTAGCGATGGTCATTACCGGGATCATCGGTTATCAAGAGGCGTTGCAATATGTAATAGCACAATTTATTGGTGCCATGAGCGGTTCCTTTCTTGTTTGGCTGGTATACAAAGACCATTTCAATGCCACAGAAGAACCCGGTCTAAAACAAGCTGTATTCTGTACCACCCCCGCGATAAGAAACCTGCCTATTAATCTAGTCAGCGAGATTATCGGAACCTTCGTCCTTATTTTAGCAGTGTTTTTCTTTACGGATGGTGAAATATCCATTCAACAAACCAAAACACCCATCGGCCTGGGCTCTATCGGTGCCATTCCTGTGGCCTTTGTGGTATGGGTCATTGGCTTGTCTTTAGGAGGAACTACCGGCTATGCCATCAATCCGGCGCGTGATCTCGGTCCGCGTATTGTACATGCATTGTTACCTATCAGTAATAAAGCCAGTTTTAATGCAACATATGCCTGGATCCCTGTCCTTGGTCCCTTGATTGGTGCAAGCTTAGCTTGTTTCGTTTACTTAACATTATCTTAAATTAAAGGAAAGAATATGTAACCATCATTGTTACACAATTCAAACAGTTAAAAACCAATTATTTACCATAATTTCTCACCAAACACCCACTATTAACAATTTAGTAACATTTGGTTAACCATTTCAAAACCTAGCTGTCTTAACATTGCAGCTTTCATTTCGATGCTAAATTTTTCAATAGCATTTACTAAAACTTTAAATGAAATATTATGAAAAAAACCGAAATCAATCTACGCAAATTCTTGCCACTGCCGCAGGAATCGAATCCATTTGAAACCATTTTTGTGCTTGTTTTACTATGAAAATTTCTTTTTAAAGAGAAAGATTTGCTTTTCACCCCAACAGGTTAGCCATAAACAAGTGGATTTTCGGAAAGAAGCCGCAGCCATATACCTTGGGTAAAAAGCAGCCTCTAATCGCATCATGCAGATGCTGTTTCGAATAGTAAAAATATCAACGTAAAATGTAATCAATTATGTATACACTTCTACATCAAGGAGGTAACAGGAAAGCTGGATTCTTCAAGCTCGTTATGTATTTCTTCCTTCTGACCTTTACCAATTTAAGTTTTGGTCAACAAAAACAAATTAATGGAACCATCAAAAGCAGCGTGGATGGTTTACCCATTATCGGGGGCTCAGTAAAAGTGAAAGGCACCAGCAGAGGAACCTCTACCAATGCGGCCGGTCAATTCTCGATCGCAGCAGAACCCAACGAGACACTGGTTTTTTCGGGCGTGGGTTATAAATCAAAAGAACAGCCAGTTGGTAATGAAACGACCATTGACATCTCACTGGATGAAGATGCGGTTCAACTGGAAGAAACAGTTGTAACCGCCTTAGGTATTAAACGAGAAGAGCGATCTTTGGGATATGCGGTAACTACCGTAAAAGGAGAACAATTGACAGAGGCGCTGTCAAACAACTGGACAGATGCCCTTTCTGGTAAAGTGGCCGGTTTAAACCTTGTCCGCTCCAACTCCGGTCCGGCAGGATCGAACAAAATTATTCTCCGCGGCGAGAATAACCTCACCGGCGATAACGAAGCACTGATCGTGGTTGATGGAGTCGTTATCAATAACGGTAGTGGTAGACGTACCGGTATTTCGGGAGAATCGGCTTATGGTACCAGTAGCGACAACATGCCCGCAGACTATGGTAGTGGACTGAACGACATTAATCCGGAAGATATCGAAAGTGTTTCTGTATTAAAGGGCCCCGGTGCCGCCGCATTATATGGCCAACGCGGAGCCAATGGTGCGATCATTATTACTACCAAATCTGGAAGTCCCAAGGCAAAAGGTATCGGCATCACCTTTAACTCCAACACCTCTTTCGAATCAGTAAACCGCTGGCCAGATCTGCAATATGAATATGGACAAGGCCTCGATGGTGCTGACTATTATTCATTCGGCGCTTCACCAGATGGCGGTAGCACCAGTGGCACGAGCTCTGCTTATGGCCCCCGATTTGATGGTCAGTATTTCTACCAATGGGATCCGGTTACGCAAGCAAGAGGAACAGAGCGGACACTTTGGCAACCTTACCCCAATAAAATCAACGAGTTTTTTGACACTGGAATCACTTTTACCAATGCGATCAGTATCGATGGAGGAACCGATAAAACGACCGCTAGACTCTCAGCAACCAATGTGAATAATAAGTGGATTACACCGAACACGGGTTATGAGCGGAACAGTGTAGCCTTGTCTGTTAATTCTAAGGTAAGTGAAAAGCTGACGATCAGCTCCAAAATAAACTATAACAACAGAAATAGCGATAATTTACCAGGCGCAGGTTATGGCAACCAATCGTTGATGTACTGGTATATCTTCTGGCAACCCAGTGCCGATCCGGATTGGTTAAAAAATTACTGGGTGAATGGTCAGGATGGGAGAAAAATATCCTACCCATTCAGTACTTTCCCGGAGAATCCCTATGCCATCAGTTATGAATTCATCAACCGCCAAAATCGTAATAACTTCACCGGAACGGCGCAAGCTGCCTTTAGTTTTACAAAAGAAATAAGTTTGCAGTTAAGAACGGCGATGGATTTCACTTATGATCAGCGTGCACAGGAACGTCCTTACGATGCAGGTACCAAACTACCTAAAGGTTCCTTCCGTACCCAAAATATTTTCTCACAAGAAATCACCAATGACTTCCTATTAAAATATGACAAGAAAATAAATAGTGATTTTGATCTCACAACAACATTGGGAGGAAGTATGCTGCGGAATAAATATAATAAAGATGAAGTAAGAGCCGATTCACTCACATACCCAGGGGTATACACCTTTGCCAATAGTGCCGGACCTTTGGTTACGATGCCTGTTAAAAGTGAATACGCCATTAATAGCTTATATGCATTGATATCCGCTACTTATAAAGATTATTTATATCTGGATATAACCGGTAGGCAAGATTGGACCAGTATTTTAGCTACCCCCACCAGGACCGCCAACTCGGGATTCTTCTATCCTTCAGCCAGTTTAAGTTTTATTGCATCAGACTTCTTTACTTTACCTAAAGATATCACTTATGCAAAACTACGTGCTTCTATGGCCGGTGTAGGAAGTGGTGGCACCACGCCTTATCAAACGGCTTTTGCTTACGCAACGGCCGGAAGTTTGTATAGTGGCGGCTTACAGAACCCTTCTATACTCGCCAATCCCGACTTAAAACCGCTCAAGACAACTTCTTACGAAGTTGGTGCGGATGTCAAACTCTTTAATAATCGTTTAGGATTTGACCTGGCACTCTATTCCGGACGTACGAATAATCAGATTCTAAACCGTATTATTGATCGCGCAGCCGGATATCCCCAAATGGTTGTCAACCTCGGTCAAGTAAACAACAAAGGTTTAGAAGTTGCTGTGAATGCGACACCCATAGAATCTAAAAGTGGTTTTAACTGGACAACGACACTAACTTTTGCCTCCAACCGTAACAAAATCACGGAACTGGGAGATAGTTCGGTTGTACTCCGTACCGGTCCTGTTGGTGGTGGCCAAATCGTGGCAACACCGGGAGGTAGTATGGGTGATTTGTATGGACGGGGTTATGTACGCTCTCCAGAAGGAGAAATTGTTTATGACGCACGTACCGGGAATGCCTTAATTACCCAAGATGTCGTATATCTGGGTAACACGATACCAAAAGGAAAAATAAGCATTGGTAACACTTTCAGATACAGGCAATTCAGGTTAAATGTTCTATTTGATGCCCAATACGGTGCGGTAGGACATTCGCTTTCAAACTATAAATTAGCTGAACAGGGAAAAACCAAAAACACCCTTCCCGGCAGATACAATGGTATTATCGGAAATGGAGTCGTGCAGAATCCTGATGGAAGTTATAGTCCAAATACGACAATCGCAACGGATATTGATGAATATTATCGTTCCCACTATGGAATCGACAATGCTGAAGGGAGCACCTTCTCCACTGATTTCATCAAATTCAGGGAAGCGCGTTTGGATTACACCTTCAAGCCAAATTTAGTGAGGAAACTCGGTCTGCAACGTGCTACGATAGGTGTATATGGCCGTAACCTCTTTATCTGGTCGCCATGGCCCATATTCGACCCAGAATTCGGAACGCTTAGTGGAAGCGATATTGTGCAAGGTTTTGAAACGGCTCAATTCCCGTCGACTAGAACCTTTGGATTTAATTTATTGGTTGGCTTTTAATTTCTTTGAAGATGAAAACGATAAAAAAAATAGTTTATATACTAACAGGATTAGCCCTCCTTTTCAGTTCGTGTACAAAAGATTTCGAAAAAATCAATACCGATCCGAATACTTCACCTTATGCTTTACCAGAGCAGCTATTGGCCCCGGCTTTGGTGAATACCATGAACGCAAACATGTTACGTAACCGTAATTTCAATAATGAATTGATGCAGGTAACAGTAGACATCAGCGATGGAGAGGGCAGAATATTCAGGTATGATATCCGCAGCAACGTGGCGGATAATTTGTGGAACGCCTGGTATACGCAGTTAACCAATTTTAAGGATATCTATAAATTTGCTAGCGAAGAAGCGGCCTTCAATGAATCCTACATGGGCATATCACTCATTTGTCAATCATGGCTTTATTCCATGCTGACGGATACCTATGGCGAGGTGCCTTATTTTGAGTCTAATAAAGCAAGGGATGAGAAAATTTACGAGCCTGCTTTTGACACACAGCAGGATATCTATACGGATATGTTCGCCAAACTGGAAGAGGCCAACACCTTACTCAGCAAAGGTACCAGAATTCTTGGCTCCAGTGATCCTGTTTTCAATGGAGATGTAGCCAAGTGGCGTAAATTTGGTAACTCATTGTACTTAAGACTGCTGCTACGTGTATCCGGTAAAGCTGAGTTGGCTGAAAATAGTATCGCCAAAATAAAGGAAATGGTAGAAACAAGCGCTTCCAGTTATCCTAAAATGACCAGTAATGCCGATGCCGCTATTTTAAGATGGACGGGCGTTGCACCTTATACCTCACCATTGATGAGTGTGCGTGAACAAGATTTCAGAGCTGTGTCTATGGGAAAATTCTTTATCGATAATTTGGTTAACTGGAACGATCCACGTATAGACATACCCACATACGGCTCAGAGGGGATTAACCGTTGGGCAATCGCACCCTATCAAGGCGCCTTCCTCGGCGTGCCTAGTGGTTATGCACAAGGAGAAGGATTAGCCAGACTTTCTTATTTTTATTCTACCAGTTCTGCCAGAACGCTTATGAATGACCCCCTAACGGGCCAGATCATGAATTTTGCCGAATTACAGTTTATTCTTGCTGAAGCAGCCGCTAAAGGATGGATCAGTGGCTCGGCCGAAAATTATTATAATGCGGGTGTACAGAATAGCATTACACTATGGGTACCTACATGGGACGTACCGGTAACCGATTATTTAAATGCTGCAGATATTCCATGGGATGATCAATTAAGCTTGGATGAAAAAATGGAGAAAATTCATTTACAAAAATACTATTCTCTGTTTCTCACCGATCTGCAACAGTGGTTCGAATATCGCCGCACGGGCCACCCCGTATTGCCTAAAGGTCCCGGCCTAAAAAATAACGGAATCATGCCTGCACGTTTGAATTATCCAATTTATGTCCAATCTACCAATCCTACTAACTATAAAACGGCGGTAGCGAGACAAGGTACGGATGCAATTTCTACAGAAGTATGGTGGCAAAAGCAATAGTTTAATATAAATCAATACAAGTTGTCTTAAGAAAGTATTACGTGTCTTGTAAAGGCTAGAAGAAGAAGGGAATCACCAATGCTTTCTTATCATTGAAATAAAAATTTAAGCTGATGAAAATTATTCAAATAAAACAGGTATTATGCTATACCTTCTTATTGCTATCATCCGTCTTGTTATGGTCGGGCTGTGAAAAAGATGGCAATTACCCTGGAGGAACAATCAGCCCGTATATATCGCTCTTCGATATTCGAGCATTATACAGGGGAACAGATGTTACGCTTAATACCGACAATATGTTCGGTTCAAACAGTATAACAGGCATCGTTGTTTCCGACCACTCGGGAGGCAATCTTCCTCCCGGTCTATTGGTAGTGCAAGACAGGCGTCGCCTAAATCAACTGCGAGGTATATCCATTCCGATCGGTAACGAAGCGAATAATTATGTTCCAGGAGATTCGGTCGTTATCGATGTGAACGGCAGTACCTTGACAAGAATAGATGGTACTTTGCAAATTACGAATATAGCACCTACCGCAATTACTAAAGTTTCCTCTGGGAATACAATACCACTCAACAGAGTTACAAATGGCGAAATACTAGCCAATCCAGACAAATATGAAAGTACGTTGGTGGCCATTGTGAAAGGTGGCTTCGACCCCCTACCATCCCCCACCGACGTGTTAGCGGGCGATTTAGTGCTTAACGATGGCTTTGGAAATCTTACCTTGCACACCGAGTCTACAGCAAGCTTCGCCGATAATACATTACCTATACTAGCCAACTTTTTTGGAATCATTTTCGGAACGGAAGACGCAAACAGACAAATCATACCGCAACACCGGCTCCGTACGGCAGAAGACCTCATGGTGCTCAGCTCCGAGATAGAAATAGCCCCGATTGTTATTACCGGTTTTATGAGTGATGTTGCTGGTGGAGATGCCAACAATGAGTATATTCAATTAATGGCAACCAGGGATATTGATTTCGCTGTTACGCCATTTTCTGTTGTTACCACCAACAATGCTGGTGCCTCCACTCCTACCGGATATCCGGCAAATGGATGGGCTACCGGTGGATTACGTACCTATAAAATGAATCTGACGACTGGTACAGCCGCAAAAGGCACCTATTTCTATGTGGGTGGGTCAAGCAAATTGATTAATGGAGCCAACTCTACAAATATCAGTTCGGCCAACTGGATAAGGGCTTATAATTATAATACAAATATGGGTGACGATTTCGGTGCCACTACAGGCAATTTGTTAGCAAACAGCGGTAATGCCTTTGGCATGGCCGTTTTTGAAGGCACAACGGTGACAGTTGAATCAAGACCGATCGATGTCATCTTCATTTCAGGAGGAGGTAGTTTATACACCGCAGGCCCACCAGAAAGAGGTTACCGGATTACCAATACAGATTTTTACGATGTAAAAAATCCTATTACACTAGCCGATCAGCCTTATTTTAGAAGTGGTGTAAATAATCTCTTTTTTGCTTACAATACTGCTGATTTAGGATACTTCAACATGTTGGGAGGTGTTTACAATCCCGAATTAGGCAGGTGGTCAACCGCTAGGGCACAAGTAAACGTTTTGTTAACCAAGCAATCCACTTTGGAAGAGATTGAAGGCATAGGAGCAACGGTTCTTAAAGGGATGGAACCTCAAGAGCCAGAAACACCCGAAGATTAAGAAATCAGCCGCATACAATGGGGCTTTTTAATAAGGCCCCATTGTAATAAATTGGCTATATAATGATTTCCGAAAATATTCAAATGAATACGTTTATTTTTGGCGTATCTTTTATCAAAATGGAAGGCCTAAAAAAGAATCAGAAAACGTCGTCTATTTTTGATGCCAACAAATTATATTTAAAACAGACAACAATGAAGCCATCATGATTTACGAAAATAACCAAAGGATACGAAGAATCATTCATGTAAGCTTCATTACCACTTAAAAACAGTTATTCTAATGAAAAAAATTTCTTTTTTACTGACCGTAATTTGTTTATTTACTATCATGCAAACTTATGCCCAATTCAATAAAAATGTGGTTATTGCGCACCGGGGTGCCTGGAAACAGGAAGGTTTACCCGAAAACTCCATTGCTTCTTTCAATCATGCGGTTACCTTAGGGTGTTATGGATCTGAGTTTGATGTATATTTAACCAAAGATGATATCCTGGTAGTGAACCATGATAAAGATTTTTATGGTATTGACATAGAAACGGCTACCTATCAGGAATTGTTGACGAAGAAACATCCTAATGGCGAGTCCATTCCCACTGCTGAAGCCTACCTGAAAGAAGGTATGAAGCAAAAGAAAACGAAGCTCATTTTTGAGTTAAAACCATCAAAGCTAGGTAAGGAACGTGTGCTGAAAGCGGCAGAAATGTCTGTTGCACTAGTAAAGAAACTTGGAGCCGAAAAATGGGTTGATTATATTACATTCGACAGGGATGCCGGTAAACACCTTGCCAAACTTGCGCCAAAAGCGGAAGTCGCTTATCTCAATGGCGACTTAAGTCCGGCTGAAGCGAAAGCCGACGGATTTAAAGGATTGGATTATCATTTCAGCGTTTTCAAGAAAAATCCGGATTGGATAAAAGAATGCCAAAAGCTAGGATTAACGGTGAATGTCTGGACAGTGAACGATGCTGATGAAATGAAAAATCTGCTGGATCAAAAAGTAAACTACATTACCACCAATGAGCCGGAGTTGCTTTTTGAGATTTTAAATAAAAAATAAGGCGATTGAGCATTTAAAAACACAAGCCCTGCAAATTGGAGAATCGCAGGGCTTGACAAACCCAATATAAACAAAAACCAACTATAAGACTCTTCAAAAATTAAAAAGTTACTTCGTTCGCATTGTTTTTAACAAATTTTAACATTTAGCGATTCACCGCTTAGGTCAAGGCATTTTTGCTCTGCCGGCTGGATTGTGCATCTTCCAGATTTTGCATCGTCGTAGCGGCAATTTCATATAGGGCTTCGGCAGTGAAAAACCCCTGATGGGCAGTAATCAGTACGTTTGGAAAGCTCATCAAACGCAAAATATCATCATCTTGTATAATGTTTTCGGAAAGGTCTTTAAAAAAAAGCTTCTCCTCCTGCTCGTACACATCTATACCTAGATAACCAATTTTTCCTACTTTGAGTGCATGAATAACTTCCCCCGTGTGAATGAGCCCGCCCCGGCTGGTATTGATCAGCATAACCCCATCTTTCATCTGCGCCAACGTATTTTCATTGATAATGTGTAAGGTGTCTGGCGATAAGGGACAATGCAGGGAGATAATATCGCTGTCAGAAAAAAGTTGCTCAATAGCTGTATGATTAATATAATCAGGCACCTCTGAAACCACAGGATCATAGCCCAGCACCCTGCAACCAAAGCCATTCAGAATACGACAAAATGCCAAACCGATTTTACCTAATCCGATGACACCAACTGTTTTACCGACAAGGTTAAATCCGGTTAAACGGTCTAGTGAAAAATTACCTTCCCTTATTCTATTGTAGGCTTTATGTGTTTTCCTGTTTAACGTCAGTATCATCGCTACCGCGTGTTCGGCTACAGCCTCAGGCGAATATGCCGGAACGCGCAATACACGAATACCCAGTTGCTTCGCCTCTTCTACATCTATCTGGTTAAACCCGGCACAGCGTAAAACCACTATTTTTATGTTGATGGCGACCAAAGCCCTCAAAACCTCCCTATCGGCATGATCATTCACGAATATACATACCGCATCACATCCCTCCGCTAATTTTACAGTCTGAATATTCAGATCGATATCAAAATATAAAAACGTATGCTCTTTAGCCGTATTGATCAGATCGAACGATTGTATATCATAGGATTGGGTACTATAGAATGCTACTTTCATTTGTTTATTTTTGTTTGCTAAATAGTATCACGTATCAAGATTTATATATAAAGTAATCAGTAACACGTAATCAGTAATCAGTTTCCTTTAATACTACTGATCACTCATCACTGTTTACTGATCACTCCGATCTTATGTTTTGTGTCCCTTTTAAATTGCCAGTTGCTTTAGATTAGCTATTTATCACATGATCGCATCGGCTCATTATCATATTGACTAATCAGCTAATTGTCACATCGGCTAGTTATTTTATTGCTTTTATCTTCGCAACAAGCATACTGATAACCAGTCCGAAAACGCCAATTACAGCGTAAGAATAGCGCAAGCTGGCTAATTCAGCAATATAGCCAATAAGAGGTGGCCCCATTAAAAAGCCTAAATAACTTACGCTCGATACCATCGCTAGAGCAATACCCGGTGCTACTTTGGCATTCCTCCCCGCAACACTATATACCGTAGGAACTACGGTAGCAACACCTAGCCCCACCAACATGAACGCGATGACCGCCGGAACAATGTATGGGAACAGCACCGCGATAAACATACCTCCGGAAATCAATACACCACTTATCTGTAAAACTGTTTTTCTTCCTATTCTTGCAATCAATTTATCTCCCACAAACCTACCTGAAGCCATCATGATCATAAAAGAAGCATAACCCAATGTTACCAGTGCATGTGGCGCTTTCACGATATCTTTGAAATATACCCCACTCCAGTCGAACATGGCGCCCTCTGTTGCCATACTGCAGAAACCAATTACCCCCAATTGCAATAAGGCGCCTTCTGGTTTGGGAAATAGTTTTCTTTTACCTGTATTACTGGGCGCTGCGCTTACTATAAGAAATTTATTATTCACCACAATACTCAACCAAACGAGTGCGGCAATCATCCAGAAATGCATATAGGGCGGAACATGAAAATTAATCATAGCTAAACCAATAAGTGCACCGGTAAAACCGGCGATACTCCAGGCTCCATGAAAAGACGACATAATAGGTTTATCAAAAAGATTCTCGGCGGCAACTCCTTGGGTATTCACGGCTATGTTACACATATTTCCGATCACACCGAATAATAAAAGACCAAGCCCCAGGTGCCATCCCTTTGTTGCCAATCCCAGATTGGTAAGGGCAATCACATAAAGTATCGCCGCCACGATGAGCACCTTTTTACTTCCATATTTTGTCACCAAACTGCCCGACAAGGCCATGGTAAGCAGTTGGCCAAGAGGTAACGCAAATAAGAGGGTTCCGAGTTGCCCATCAGACAACTCTAAGGCTGTTTTGATATCGGGTATACGGCTGGCCCAAGAAGCAAAAGCCAAACCCTGACAAAAATAAAAAAGTGATACCGCCAGACGTACGCGATTACGATGATGCGGAGAGGCAGGGAGTGTATTGGTTTCCACGTTAACTTTGTAAAGATATAAGATTAATAGCTAGGGCTGGGTTAAAAGTACTGGGATAAAGAACCTGGCCCTACCATTAAGATCTTTACAAACTTAGATAAATTCACTTTTATATGCAATATAATTACGTGGCATATAAAAGCAATTTATTCATACGTGTCTGCTTTATATGGTATTCATGAGGGCTAAAGCCGTTATCGGCCTCTCCTCTGCCATTGACAACTATTTTTTATAGAGGAAATTTCAGAAAAATAAAAAGGATTACATACTGATTTTTATGATCGAAATAAGGAAAAATTCCATCTACTCCACTCACAACCAATAACTAACAACCAGCAACTACAAATCGGTTATCGGCAAATAACGCGGAACCAGCGATTTCATAACCAGCCACCCTATAATATAACAAATGGCACACATCGAAAAAATAATGAAATACCCCGCTTCAATGCCTTGAAATCCCATGAATGACATATTGGTCTCTTTACTATAATCAAAGAGCATACCAGAGCTTTTATTAATAAAGAAAGATCCCACACCCCCCGCCATTCCGCCAATTCCGGTAATTGTAGCAATTGCCTTTTTAGGAAACATATCTCCCACGGTAGTAAAGATGTTAGCAGACCAAGCTTGATGTGCTGCACCGGCGATTCCGATAATAATAACAGGCAACCAGTAACTGATATACCCCAGTGGTTGGGCAAAGAGCGCCAGCAATGGAAAGAATGCAAAAATCAGCATCGCACGCATCCGTCCTTCATAAGGGTTCATTCCCTTCTTATCAACAAAATAAGTAGGTAGCCAACCACCGATAATAGAAAGCAAGGTAATGAGATACAGCACGAAAAGTGGTAATGCGCTCTGCGTAGAGTCCATACCATACACAGAACTTAAATATGCAGGTGTCCAGAAGAGGAAAAACCACCATACGCCATCTGTCATAAATTTACCGAAAGCAAAGGCCCAAGTTTGGTTATATTTTAAGCATTTCACAAAAGACACTTTATCCGTAGTTTCTTCGACATAGTCGACAAGCTTGCGATCATAGATTAAATCTTGTTGGATGTAATTAAGTTCCGCATTATTCACACGTGGATGCACTTCAGGTTTGTGATACATAAATACCCAGAAACCCATCCATACAAAGCCCAAAGCCCCTATGATAATAAAAGCCATTTCCCATCCATAGGCCTCCGCAATAAAAGGAATGGTAACCGGAGCGGCTAATGCTCCAACGGTGGCCCCTGCATTGAAAATACTGGTGGCGAAAGCTCTATCTTTTTTCGGAAAATACTCGGCCGTAGTCTTAATGGCAGCGGGAAAATTTCCTGCCTCCCCTAAAGCGAGCACAAAACGGGCAAAAATGAACAGCGTTACACTAACTGTTGCAATTTTTGCTCCATTATCAACCAAAGCCAAAGACTCCTTAGCGCCTTCAAAACCTACGAACCAGTTCCCCGTTAATATTCCGGAAGTTGCTATTCCACAAAATGCATGAATACACGCCCCGAAAGACCATATGCCAATTGCCCAAAGAAAACCTTTTTTCGTATCTAACCAATCAACAAATCTTCCAGCAAATAAGAGCGACACTGCATAGAAAATGGAAAACAAAGCAGTAATATTACCATAATCATTATTAGTCCACTTAAACTCAGGAGCAATAAAATCGCTCCAAGTTAAAGAAAGAACCTGCCTATCCAGGTAATTGATTGTAGTAGCAAAAAAAAGCAATCCACAAATAGTCCATCTGTACTTACCAATCGTTTGTTTTGAATTCATTATTTATGGCAATAAATTTTAATTAGGTTAAAACAGAAAACGTTTGCACACATACAAACATTCCATAGTTAGTTATTACTTTTACAATGATATTAAATTTTGACAAATATTTCCGAAATTTTGTGAATTAAAATAGTTACGCCTTCCACCCATACCTCACAACGGGCAACCCACAACAGGCAACTCATACCTCCCTAGGGCCAATCAAAATAACGGGCGGCATTATGATAACAAATGTCCTGTACAATTTCCCCGACCCAGGGTAAATTATTCGGCAATTCGCCTTTTTCCATTTCCTCACCAAACAAGTTACAGAGGATTCGTCTAAAATACTCATGCCGGGGATAGGACAAAAAGCTTCTCGAGTCGGTAAGCATCCCTACAAACTTGCTAATCAGCCCCATATTGGAGAGTGCGTTCATCTGTTTGATCATCCCATCTTTCTGGTCGAGAAACCACCAACCGGAGCCAAACTGTATTTTTCCGGCCGATGAACCATCGTTAAAATTCCCGATCATGGTAGCCATCAGTTCATTATCCGCTGGATTCAGGTTATATAGAATCGTTTTGGCCAATTTATCCTGGCTATCCAATTTATCCAGGAATCCGGCTAATGCCCTCCCCTGAGAGAAATCACCAATGGAATCCCAGCCTGTATCGGGGCCTAACTGCTGCATCATTCTCGAATTGTTGTTGCGCAAGGCGCCAAGATGATACTGCTGTACCCAGCCCTTTTCATGATCCCACTCGGCAAAATAAGTGAGCATGGCAGATCTGAACTGGTTGTGTTGCTCTTTGGAAAGAACGGCTCCCAGTAATGCCTTGGAGAAAATTGCTCTGATATCTTCTAATCTATAAGGCTCATTATAGATCTCTTCCAAGCCATGATCAGAAACGCAACATCCGTTTGCTGCAAAATAATCATGCCTAACTTTTAATGCATGCAGAAAATCATCAAAATGCTGAATTTCCAAACCCGAAACTTCACTTAGCTTTTTTACATATTCTTGGAATTTGGATGGTACCGATAGATTCATCGCATTATCCGGGCGGAATGCAGGAAGTACCCGAATTTCAAATTTTTCTTTTTTAAGCTGCTGATGGTACTCCAAACTATCGGTAGGATCGTCTGTTGTACACACCGTTTTGACGTTCATTTTTCGCAAAAGATTTCTAACACTATATGCCGGCTTTTTGAGAAGGGCACTCGTTTCGTCGTATATCTCTTCGGCAGTACTGGCATCCAAGATTTTGTCGATTCCAAAATAGCGTTGCAGCTCAAGATGCGTCCAATGATAGAGCGGGTTTCTTAAGGTATAAGGCACCGTTTCAGCCCATTTTATGAACTTTTCCCGATCGCTGGCATCTCCGGTACAGTAGCGCTCGTCCACCCCATTGGTGCGCATAGCCCGCCACTTATAATGATCACCATATAACCATACTTGTGTAATATTTTCAAACTGGGCGTCTTCAGCTATTTGTTGGGGTGACAAGTGACAGTGATAGTCGATGATAGGCATTTTTGCCGCATACTCGTGATACAATGTTTGCGCGGTGCTACTTTCTAACAAGAAATCTTTATCTAAAAACTTTTTCATACCTATCTGCTAGTGGCAATCAACTATCAACTCCATAAAATTGCCTTTTTATTTTATTTATTCGTTTTAACCTATTCCGCTGTATTGCTTTTATTTAACAAAGGCAACTCACAACTGGCAACGCACAACGCACAACTACAAAGACACTCCCCGCTTCCAGGGAATGAAGTCGTCCTGATTTAATTGTACCGCTTTGGGAATCACTTCACCGCTCGCCGCCCGGATGCAATATTCCAGAATATCTTCTCCCATTTCTTCAATGGTTTTTTCGCCAGAAATAATAGGGCCGCAATCAATATCAATGATATCTGCCATGCGGGCAGCCAGGGAAGAATTTGTTGCCACTTTAATTACCGGGCATACCGGATTGCCCGTAGGCGTCCCCAAGCCTGTTGTAAACAATATCAAGCTAGCTCCGCTCGCTGCTTTCCCCGTAGTCGCTTCGACATCATTTCCTGGTGTACAAACTAGATTTAAACCGGCCTTTACAGCCGGTTCCGTATAATCGAGCACGTCTTCTACCGGTGCTGTTCCACCTTTCTTCGCAGCACCGTTACTTTTGATGGCATCTGTAATTAAGCCGTCTTTAATATTACCCGGAGAGGGATTCATATGAAAGCCAGAGCCCGCATTTTCCGCAGCCTGACTATAAGCTCCCATGAGGGAAATAAATTTTTTTGCCGCCTTTTCATCCTTGGTTCGGTCAATGAGGTTCTGCTCAGCACCACATAATTCCGGAAATTCTGCCAGCAATATTTTACCGCCCAAAGCAACGACCAAATCGGCACAATAGCCTACTGCCGGATTAGCGGAGATCCCGCTAAACCCATCGCTGCCACCACATTTCACGCCAATGGATAACTTACTCAAAGGAGCTGGTTTTCTTTCCAGCTTATTGGCTTCTGTCAAACCAATAAACGTTTGCCGGATAGCTTCCGTGATCATCTGTTCCTCGCTTTTTGATTGTTGCTGTTCATAAACATAAAGGGGTTTATCAAAGTGGGGATTTCTTGCTTTGAGGTCGTTTAAAAAATCCTGCACTTGCAGGTTCTGACAACCCAGGCTTAATACCGTTACGCCGGCCACATTGGGATGATCGGCATAAGCCGCCAAAAGTTTACTCAATACGGCCGCATCTTGTCGAATACCACCACATCCACCCTGGTGATTCAAAAATTTGATGCCATCCACATTTTTAAAAACACGGTCTGTGGGCACCCAAGCTTCTTTCAGATCCAGATCCATCGCGGCAATATCCTTACCCTGCTGATACCATTCTTTTAGCAAACGTGCTTTTCTTTTGTATTTGTCAGTCACCGCATAACCAAGCTCGTTGTGAAGCGCTTCACGTATGACATCCAAATTTCTATTTTCACAAAACACGGTGGGGACAAATAACCAATAATTTGCCGTTCCAACATCGCCATTGGAACGGTAATATCCATTGAAGGTCCGATCTGCAAATTTCGTCACATCAGGCGCTTCCCAATGGTAATGATATGGACGGTAAGTATAAGGAGCAGCTGCATGCTTTACATTGTCAGTGCTCATTCGTTCGCCTACTTCTACAGAGTACTGCGTTTTGCCAACCAGTGTCCCATACATGATAACCTCCGCCCCTCTTTCTAAATTTAACGTATAAAATTTGTGTTTTGCCGGAATATCCTCTTTCAAGGTATATGTTTCGGTCTGATACACGATACGTTCTCCTTGCTGCAAATCTTGCAGCGCCACCAATACATTATCCTTTGGATGTATTTTTAAAACCCTTGCTCCCATAATTCCTAATTAAGCTGATTGCGTTTTCCTATTGTGAACAGCTTCGTCTATTATTTTCTTTGTGTCATTATTCATTAATAAACCCAGATAAAGCTGCACTTTCTCCGGAAAGCCCGGAAAGCTTAGTTTTTCTTTCCACATACGTTGATCGTTTAAAACATTTTCTACCAGTTGAGTCGGTTCTTTATGCCAAAGCCCTTCAAATACCTCCGCATAATCGTCGTTGATCGTATAATATCCTTTGCCGGCGACGTATCCTTTATAGGTATCATCAACACTTCTTTTGGCCTTCATAAAAAGTAGATAGGCTGCAAAGCCAAGCGCCATCAGTTCGGGCGCTGTACCAAAGGCCTCATAGAAACTTTTTATGAGTGCTACATTGCGCATTTCCATTTTAGACGTATAATTCAAGGTAATGTTTATCCATTTATGATTGAGGGACTGATTTCGAAAACGATCTAATACTTTCTCAGCAAAAGAAGTTGCCTCCTTCGTTTCTATCCCTCCTCTTGACACCACCGTTGGAACGATCTCTTCCATCAACAGCTTTTTGATAAAACCTGCTAAAACAGGATCCGTCATCGCTTCCTTAACCGTTTCACAACCTGTCAAAACAGCTAGCCCGCAAGAAAAGGTATGTGCACCATTTAACAGTCGTAATTTCAGCTCCTTGAATTTACGGATATCTGAACGGATTACTACCCCCTCATCAACCGTACTAAAGGACAAAATTTCGTTAACCTGAGGATCGTTGGCCTCGATTGCCCAGAGCCTAAAGGGCTCTGCCATAATCATCAGCTCATCTTGATATCCCAAATGTTCCTGCATCTTCGTATGCTCGTCGTAAGGTAGTTTGCCGGGAACGATACGATCTACTAAGGTATTACAAAAATAATTGGCTTCTTTGAGCCAGGTGATGAACGTTTCATCTAATTGATGTTGCTCAGCCAATTGAAGTATAATACGCTTTAATTTCGTGCCATTGTCTGAAATAAGCTCCGTTGGTAACACCACCATGCCTGCTTCTTTATCATGACCGAAGTGCTGAAATCTTTTGTACAGAAACGCTAATAATTTAGCCGGGTAAGAGTGTGGTGGCGAAAGGAGGAGGTCGTCATGTTTGTCATAACTGATTCCCACTTCGGTTGTATTCGATATGACGATACGCAATTGCGGCTCTTCTGCATAACGCATAATCTCGCTCCAGTGATCTGCAGCAGACAACACTTCTTTAATAGCTGAATTAATATGGAATTCCTCTACCTCCTGTCCATGCTCTATTCCCTTTATACAAAGTGTGTATAAAGCATCCTGTTCCTGAAAAACATCTGTTTTACCACTAGTGGTAGACTTTACTACTACTATTCTCCCATTGAATACATGCTGTCGATTTGCCTTATCGACAAAATAATCGGGCAAACCTCTTAACAATACACCAGTACCAAATTGAATAACCTTTACCGGCAACTGATCCCAATTCGTTACTGGCTGCTGAACTTCCGTGGACAATACTCCCTTTTTCAGAAAATTTTTATTTAAACGTTCCATTTTTATTCATTTATGAAGGTCAATTAGCTATTTGGCTAATGGTTGGTCTGTGCGCTGATGCCACTGCCTGTGTTACTTACTTCCGTCTTGATACTTCGTTATTTACCCCTCATTATCACATGATCAAATCATCACATTAGCCAACTACTTCAACAACCATTTTACCCAGTCGTGAGTTGCCGAAAAATTCTGATAATCCGCTGGCAATTTCCGGCCATCTAAATATTCATTATAGATCCAAGGGTCTCCCAGCGCAAACACCTTTCCTTTTCCATATCTGTTAGTCGCCATTATAGTCAAGTTATTTATCCCAACAATGGGTGTGGCCGGTGCATAAACGTCAAGTGAGCTGATTTCCTTCATGTACAGCTTATATGGATTACTGAACAGTGGATTATTAGTTTCGGTTCTCACTGCACCCTGTTCAAACTGATCGTTTTTAACCATTAGGTGATTGTCTTCCTTAAACTGAATACCGAAATGGCGAGCTAATTCGTTGAAATGATTAAATTCAGCGTTACCTGCATCATTTCCCAACAATACAAGCGTACCGCCCCTTTTTACCCATTTAACAATCACGTCAATTTCCGGGGAGGCTAGGTAATGTGGGTCGGCCGTCTCTTTCTCGGTATCGGGATCAACGATAATGTATACATCTGCATTCCGGAGATTCTCTTCTGTTGGTTTTACAGCCAATGAGTCTGTGCTCGCTCCATATGTTCTGAAAATATAGCCCAGCAATGAATAGCCACCATTATCCTGTTCTTCCCAGGTATAATGATAACGTTCCTGTTGGCCCAGTAAATTTTTTCGTCTTTCGTTATTATAATAATAATCAAGTAGTACTTTTTTACCTTTTGCAAGCTTTAAACTCGGAAGCATTTCCATTTCAACCGCACATTGTATGAAGGCGCCAACACCTTTGGGATCATTTTGAATGACCGGTTCACTCATGTAATATTCAAAAGAACCGTCACGATACGGTTTGCCTCCCAAGCCTGATACCTTTACGGTACCATTTAGATTGACATGACCCTGCTCGTCTTTTTCAATAAATGCTTTCAAAATGCCATCGTAACCTTTTTCAGCATTCTTGAGCACCTTGGATGGCAAATAACCCAGGCGTACCCCTTTTGCCAGGGTATAGGTTATCATGCAGGAGGCCGAAGCTTCTGGATAATTTCCTTTTTTATCTGGCAAATCGGTCACCTGATACCATAGGCCGTTGGGCTGTTGAAATTTGATCACCCCATCTGCATAACGATTCAAAATAGCAATAATGGTGTCTCTACCGGGATGACTTTCGGGAAAATAATCCAGCACGTCTACCAAGGCCATACCGTACCAACCCAATGCACGACTCCAAAAATGGGGTGACCGCCCCGTTTCGTTGTCCGCCCATTGTTGTTCTTTCGACTCATCCCATCCATGATATAGTAAACCCGTCTTTTCATCCCGTGTATTTTTTTCTATTAAGGCAAACTGCCTAGTGATATCATCAAAGGCCTCTGGTTCATTGAACAACCGGGCATACTCTGCATAAAAAGGTTGTCCCATGTACAAACCATCTAGCCATACTTGATGCGTATAAATCTTCTTATGCCAAAAGCTTCCCTGTTTGGTACGAGGATGGGTATCAAGTTGTCTCCTTAATTGCTGAGCAGCTTTTAGGTACTTTTCTTTCCCGGTTACTTGGTATAGAAACAGCAATATTTTTCCATTATTGATGAAATCAATGTTATAGTCTTCCATTTTGTAAGCGTGTATGGAACCGTCCTCCTCTACATAGTGATCCATCTTACGCTGTATATAATCAAAATAATTTTTATTGGCTGTTGACTTCCAAACACCTTCCGCTCCTTTCAAGATCACCCCCAAATCATAGCTCCATTTTGCTCCCTGATTTTCCTCTAAAACAAAGGCATCAGGCCATAAACGCATAGCTGTTTGCGTCATCAGCTCACTATATTTGGTTTCCTGCGCCCACGCACCCACGCTGATGATCAACATCACAGTTAATAAAATATTTTTAACCTTATTCATTCTTTATCCGATTAATTTTTATCTATAGATGAGATGAAGCGCTCAACGGCCGCACCTTATCTAAAGTTAATTATATTTTTGCTGGCCCCAAAATCTGCTTTAACAGTAGGTTTAATTCCTTTTAGTCGCCGCATTAGCACCACCCTCCCGCATGTGTAACTGTTAACAGTAAAAGAATCGTCATTATCTTATTCATATAGCATCGTCAAGGTATCAATCGGTTATGCTCCTACAATTCTAAGGGTATCGTCTTATCTTTTCAAACATTTGGTATTCTTTATTTGCGCAATCGTTACCGATAACGATTGCGCATTCCTAAAGAAAAGCAATCACGGTTGATATCCTGGATTTTGGGCAACTTCAGCTTCATTTAAATCAATAGCGCTCTGTGGTATTGGCCGATATATTTTGTCTTGACCATCCAAACCTCTGAAGGCGGCATCCACACCAATGCGTTTAATATCATAATTATATAAGCCACAAAACTCCTTTAATTTGCCTGTACGCCTTAACTCAGGCCAGCGCAAATACTCTCCAGCAAATTCCTTAGCGCTTTCAATAAGATAGGCATTAAGCGCAGCATCTTGGCTACCAGCTGATGCGATATCTGCATTTGGATAAAGGCGCACACCATCTTTGGCATTACCCGGCCGATCCAATACCTGTTGCACGTAATTCGCCGCGGTAGCAAAGTCGTTCAGGGCGATACAGGCCTCCGCATAAATAAAATAAGTTTCCGCCAATCGGGCCAGCACGATATCCCGTATGCTTGCTGTTTGGCTCCATATCTGACGGGTTTGTGGGCTATCAAATTTTTTAATTACAGGCGTACTCATATCGGCATCGTAAAATGCACGGTAGGCTTCTTCGTTATATTTGAATGGATAGTACCGAAAATTACTCGCAATTTGACCCGGATGCTGTGCTGCCCAAGCCAATGAATCCGCCGATGTGAATTCCCTGCCCCATACTCGAGGATAATAAGCGCGAATCAGCAGGGAGCTCGTATCTCCTTCATAGTAGTCAAAATAACGATCGTAAACGGTCAGCATAAAAGTCGCATCGTAACGCGCATCATTTTCACTATAGAAATTGTGCAAATTCCAAGAAGGGTATAACTGTGCGGCCATCTGCTTATGGTTCAGTTCAGCTCCACCGAGATAGGCACCAAAAATACTTTGTTGATTATTTCCATCGGTTACAGAGGCAATAGATTCCAGATCATACTGCACAGCAAAAATAACTTCGTCATTATTGTCATTGTAGGGGCTCCATAATGCTTCAAAGGGAATACTTATATTTTTACCCGCAATGGCAGCATCGGCATAGGTTTTCGCTCTTTCAAAATCAGCAGACTGATTTAAATCCCATCCTCGGGTTAAATAAACTTTGGCCAGGTAATGATTAACCACTGTTTGGTTCACCCTTGCGCTACCCTGCCCAACATCAAGTAAAGCGTCCTCCATTTCTGTTATAATGAAGTTGTAGCATTCTTCTAAGGTATTTCTAGGCGTATTCATACGAGGAGCCAGCGTTGCTTCTGTATTGATAAAAATCCCTCCAAATTGTTCCACCAATAAAAAATGATAAAACGCTCTAAAAAAACGAAGTTCAGCAAGGTATCTGGCACGCTGTTCTTCAGATAAATCCGGAAAATCGATGTAGTGGATTCCCATGTTCGTAACCTGTATAGCACTATAACAATTTTGGTAATAGGTCCGTACAAATTCATCGGTTGAAAACAGCTGTTCATATTCCTGAATAGAACGATTGTCTGATCCTCTAGGCCTTTGGTACATGTCTGTCCCTGCTACCAATAACCATGGGGTTTCTCGAAATGTCGTTCGTAGAGAATTATAAGTGGCTGTAATAAGTGTCTCATAACCGGTAACCGTCTGATAGAATTCTTCATTTGATATACCCCCCTTATTGTCCTCATCCAGGATTTTTTTACATCCCGAAAAGGATATGGTACATAATAAGAAACATCTTAATAAAATATGTAGGTTTAAATAGCTTTTCATCACAAAAACAAGTTAAATTAGAATTTAAGGTTTACCCCTAATTGATAAATAATATTGCTTGGTCCATTCCCTTCGTGAAGTTCGGTAGTAGCATACTCCGGATCCCAACCCACATATTTGGTAAAGGTGAAAGGATTTAAAATATTGAGATAGATACGCAATTGGCTTATTCTCGCTTTTGACAGTTTTTCTTGGGGTAAAGAATAGCCGAGAACTATATTTCTTACTTTTATAAAAGAAGCATTGGTGTAAGCGCCATTATTTCCATAATACGGGCCATGATTAAATATAGCCGGATACTGCGCGTCTTCATTTCCGCTTGCTGGAGACCATTGTGGGATCGGATTGCCACTGCCATCAAAAGACCAGTTATTCCAGTCGTAGCGATCCACACCCGCGGGTACAAAATAATTGAAATTTACTTTAGGTCGACCACGCTGATTGTTTGGACCAAACTCCTCCAAAAAGCTATCCTCAACAAAGATTCCCTGACGGGTAAATAGATCAATGGAAAAGTCCCAATTTTTAAAGACGAAACTGGATCGGAAATTGGCTGTCCACTTTGGATTAGCGCTTCCCAAAATCACCCGATCATCATTGGCGGTGATCGCACCATCACCGTTTACATCTTCTACGCGCGCCTGACCTGGCTGTTGCCCCCAACGCGCAGCTTCTTCCACTTCCGAGGATTTCCAGACGCCCACCACACGGTAGTCGTAAACTACCTCTATAGGCTGTCCGATGAATCGTGCCTCTCCACGGACATCTTCCTTTTTGCCATAAAGCGACTCTATCGCGTTTCGGTTATGAGCAAAATTTAAAGACGTTGTCCATTGGAAATTATTGGTGCGAACATTGGTAGAATTAATCGCCAGCTCAATTCCCCTATTACTTACCGAGCCAATATTATCGATCATACTGGGAACACCAGATTCCATAGCCAACGTTCGGCTCATTAACAAACCATCTGAAAGCTTATCGTATACATCTAAGGATCCATAAACGCGCTGGTTAAAAAAACCGAAATCCAGTCCTAAATTCAGTTCCCGTGTTTTCTCCCAGGTAATATTTGGATTAATGGGATTACCGGGAGCAAATCCCGAGACAGGAGTACCATTGAAATCGTACCATACCAGCTGATTGGTCGCTGGCGTTTGCAGCGATCCGTAGGGATCTATCCCATTATTATTACCAGAATATCCAAAACTAAAACGGGCCTTCAGATCAGAAATAAAATCTTTTTGAAGAAATTCCTCTTCAGATATCCTCCACCCTAAAGCAAAAGAAGGAAATGAGGCCCATTTATCTGCCAACTTCGAGCTACCATCATATCGGATGGTACCTGTAAGCAAATATTTACCCTTATAATCGTAATTTACGCGCGCGGCATAAGACAATAAAGAAGACTCATTATAAGAGCTGTTGGAGTTTGCATTTTGAATAGATCCAGTAAACAGATTATACCATAAGGAATTATAAGGTAAATTCTGCGCAGCTGCCTGAATGCCTTCAAAGCGCGTTTTGTATAAACTTTGGATAACCGTCGCATTGAGATTATGCACCTCCTTAAATGTTTTTGAATAAGTCACCTGGTTATCCCAGGTATATTCGAATGCTTCGATGTTTGACTGTTGCGCTTCATTTTGATTCCGGTTGCCGGGAACAGCATCGTAAAAGCTTCCCGCCCGCTCCCTTGTAAATCGGGGCATGATGGTACTTTTAAAATTTAAACCAGCCAAAGGAGTAAGCTGTACATAAAAACTGCCCAACACATCATAACGTCTGATTTCCTGATTTCCACTATTGATCTCATTCAAGGGGTTGGGTGAACTGGTAAAATTACCGGTACCTAAAATCGCATCCGCAACACCTGGTTGCGGAATTAGCTCACCATTTTCGTCATAGGCTTTTAAGATATTGGGCATACGCATAATATCGCGATATCCGTATTGACTTCCTTGATTAGTGATGGTTTGCGACAGATTGACATTACCTCCGGTACTAAAATATTTATTGCCTTTATGGTCAATACTTAGCTTCATGTTGTACCGGTTCAGATCTTCATTGATAAAGTTTCCCTCCTCATTTTGATAGCCCAAACCTAAATTATACGCTATATCATTCGTCATGCCCGCAATATTCACATAATGGTTTTGCTGCTGTCCATTTTGGGTTGCTAGTCCCAACCAGTCGGTATAATCTTCATCAAATAAACGCTGCGCCAATAACGGGCTTCTCTGTAACACCGCGTTTCTATTAGCCTCTGTTAATTCATAGCTTTGGAGACTCGAGTTATAGCCGTAGTAAGCCGATGTTCTAAAATCTATCCATTCCCTACCCGTCATAAAATCTGGAATACGTGCGGTAGTTCGGATGCCATAAAAGCCATCGTAACTTATTGCCATACGCGACATCGTATTCGACCCGGCATTTTTAGTGCGAACGATTACCACACCATTAGAACCCCTAGATCCATATATTGCCGTTGATGAAGCATCTTTCAAGATATCTATGGCCTCGATATCTGCAGGGTTCAGAAAATTGATATCTCCTACTACAATACCATCCACTACATATAAGGGGTTTCCTGCAGCTAGCGAATTCTGTCCTCTGATCTGTACGGAGAAATTACCTCCGGGTTTACCAGAATTGGAACTGATATCCACTCCCGGTACTGCGCCCTGTAGGGCAGCCATGGCAGAAGTTGTTCCCCGTGATTGAATTATTTCATTACTTACCGACCCTACCGCGCCCGTGAGGTCTCCCTTTTTCACGGTACCATAACCCACCACCACCACTTCATCCAGTCCGGTTGCATCTTCCTCAAGCGTGATCTGAATTTGTGGTTGATCACCTACCTCTATCTCTTGCATTTTATAGCCTAAAGAGGTGATTACCAATAGTTGGTTTTCCGCATGTGCTACGGGAATGGTAAAGTTACCCGACTCATTGGTACTGGTAGTAACAGCAGTTCCTTTTAACTGCACCGTAACCCCTGCCAGTGGTTTTTGAGCTGCATTTAAAATAGTTCCTGAAACTTGGCGTGTTTGTGCCTTTAGTGACAATACACTAAAAAGGAGCAAACTGTAAAGCGTCCATAGTTTTTTACTCATAATGGTTACAATTAGTTAAATGATTTGGTTTATTTTAGGTTACACGTAGCTATAATCCGTTTTCAGCACTATAACATTTTTGGTCTATTTTTATATTTAATTGGCTTTTCTTGGAGCAATTATAGAACTATCCCCTTATTTATCCAACGTTGGCAGCGTTTTAAATTACGCAATCGTTGCCGGTATCGATTGCGTAGAAAGTAAAGTACCATCACCATCAAATCCACCTATCCTTCTATTGCCATCCTACTACTACCGGTGTATTTCCCTACTCTTTTATAGCGTATCTAACATGGTGCCATGGAAATATAGATTGGATGGAGATGGATTATCAATTGTTCATTTCGATAATTGTTTTAATATTCCCGGCGGGAGATTGTAAAAGCGAGGGGAATTGATTTTTAACATCCTCAAAATGAAGCCTTTTTGTTATGTATTTACTGGGGTCAATCAGCTGCTGCTTCAGGCAATTCATTACATAATCAAAATCTTCCCGCAGTGCATTTCTGCTGCTCATGAGCGTTCCTTCCCGTTTATGAAATTCTGGGTGACTGAAGGATATGTTATTCTTTTGAAGGCCAACAAGTACATATCTCGCACCGTGAGCCATATATCTAAAGGCATTGTTAATCGCATTTGTATTACCTGTTGCATCCACTACAAGTGTTGGCATATCCCCATTGGTAATAGCAGACAGCTGCTTTTCAACATCCGTAGCGGTTGCATTCACCAAATAGGATGCCCCCAGTTGTCTCGCGACATCCAGGCGCTGCTGGTCAACATCCATCGCAATAACCCGTGCCCCTGCAATACGTGCAAATTCGATTATACCTAAGCCTATTGGACCGGCACCGATGACCAGTGCAAATTCATTTGGAATCACCTGAGCCCTTTTTACTCCATGAGCGCCGATTGCCAGTGGTTCTATTAACGCCAATGCATCATGTATTAATCCTTCGCCTTTTACCAAAGCATAAGACGGTACTATCAAATACTCCGCCATACCCCCGTCTATATGCACCCCACACACCTGCATATCCACACTGCAATTCGGTTTGCCCATACGTGAAGCAATGTCGGTTCCTGTAGTAAAATAGGGAATAACGGTCACGCTTTCCCCCTCGGCAAATCCTACTGCATCGCCATTTACAAAATCTGCCGCAAGTTCATGCCCCAACACCCGGGGATATGAAAAATAAGGCTGTGTACCTTCAAATGCGTGCAGATCTGTTCCACATATCCCTACTTTTCTAATCTTTATCAAAGATTCTCCATTTTTCGGTGAAGGTATATCACTTTCCATGTATTCGAATCTGCCAGGTGCTGCACAAATTAGTTTCTTCATTTTATATTCACTTTTGATCATATTATTGAGCACTAAGGTTACAGATTAGCATCCATCTCGGCGTATGGTGGGCTATGATGGGAACAAGTTTACAAATTTAAAAAGCAAGGTGTTGAAATAAAGTAGCTAAAATAAACGCAATCGTTACCGGCATCGATTGCATAGGCGCAGCCAGCTAATTCACTTAAGATGAGTGCTATATTCAACAAGATAATAACCGGCAGCAAATGCAATTGCATTTCAGGTCAATTTTATCTAAGTTTGATGAAAAAACCAACTAAATGTGTTCAAACCAATAACCATAAAAGATATTGCCCAAGCGCTTAATTTATCTGCATCCACTGTCTCCAGAGCTTTAAGTGACAGCTATGAAATAAACCCAGGAACCAAAAAAAGAGTGTTGGAATATGCTGAACAAAACAACTATAAGCGAAACCCAATTGCACTGAGTTTAAAGCAGCGTAAAAGTTATTCAATCGGTGTAGTGGTTTGTGAGGTTGCCAATAGCTTTTTTTCCCAGGCAATTGATGGAATTGAATCTATTGCTTATACCAATGGCTACAATATCATTATCACCCAAACCCATGATTCGTACGAGCGGGAAGTAATGAATATTAAACACCTTGCCAATCGTTCTGTTGACGGTATCCTTATTTCTTTATCTGCAGAGACAACCAATTTTGACCATATAAAGAAGCTGCATGAAGCGGGATTACCCATTGTTTTCTTTGATAGGATTTATGACGGCTTGGCCACACATAAAGTATCTTCTGACAATAAAAAGGGGGCAAAAATGGCTACACAACATCTGATCAACAAAGGGTATAGAAAGATTGCACATTTAGCGAATGCTCCCCATTTATCCATTACCAAAGAACGATTGGCCGGCTATAAGGAAGCATTAAGAGATAATCAGTTTGAAATTGATGAGGCAAATATCAGGTACTGCCATCATGGAGGTAGCGATCAAAAGGAGGTAGACACCGCCGTGCAATATTTTTTAGCAATGAAAGAAAAACCCGACGCCATCTTTGTGGCGAGTGACCGCCTTAGCATTGGCTGCATCAACGCTGTAAAAAAATATGCTGACGGGGGCTATATGCCGGTCATAGCTGGCTTTTCGAACAGCGACGTACTGGATTTATTTCGAACCGATTTCTCCAGTATCCGGCAGCCTGCATTTGAAATGGGCAGATTAGCAACCGAACGTTTAATCCAGCTGATTGAGAGTAAATATCCCGTATATGAATACGAATCGATTGTATTGGAAACCGCTTTAATTGAAAGAATTAAATCAAAATAGGGTTTCTAAAAGATTGTTACCGTCATATAGAGTGTAGCACCTTCTCCGTCATCTCGACCGAGGTGGAGACATCTAGATCTCTCCGCTACGGTCGAGATGACGACTTTTTAGAAGGCAGCTCCCTAAAGGAGATTTTGTTTTACATAATTAAAGCTGCTCCGGATACTTTCAAAATGGTTATCCATGTAAATACCATCTTGTTCCACGAAAAAGTGTTGCAAACCGGCCTGGTCTTCCTTTTTAAAAATTTCTTTGTAATTTATCGTGCCTGTTCCTACTTCTGCAAATTTGATATGTTGTAAAATATCCATAGAGGGTATGGAATCTTTCCCCTCCCCAACGATGACTTCCGGTTTCGATTTGTCAATATCCTTTACATGCCACATTTCAAATCGTTTTGGATATTTTTCGAATAATTCGGTTGGATGTGCACCAGATTTCACAGCCCAGAACATATCCAGTTCAAAAGCCACTAATGCTGGATCGGTTTGCGTTAACAATATATCATAACCTGTTTTTTTATCCTCTCCATATGGTCTAAACTCCCAAAAGTGATTGTGATAACCGATCTTTAAACCGATACTTTTACAGTACTCGCCGCCCCTATTTAGTTGTTCGGCCATGAACTGAAAATCCGGTAAGCTAAGCTTATCGATTAAGTTCATTGGCGGAACCGGTACGATGAAATACTTTTGGCCAAGATTGGCCGCTATATCGGCCTGCTGTTTCAGCTCATCATCCTGTCCTAAACCCATTGTCAAAAAACTGTTCAGCTGGTAATGACCGCTATAGGTTTGTAAATTATTGTCTACTAAAATACTTTTTAAGTCGGCTGTAGACAGTCCCCAAAACGTACCCGAGCCCTTTCCTGTTCCATAGTCATAAAACGTCTCTACATGGCCGTATCCGATGTTGGCAATTTTCATTATGGTTTGCTTTGGATTGGCCGCCAGCTCATCACGCATGGTATATAATTGTAAACCAATACTTTCCTCTTGCGGACGTTTTGAACAAGCTGCTAAGAAGTGACTACCAGCTGCCAGGGAAGCGAGGGCAAGGCCCGATTGCTTTATGAATTTTCTTCTGGGTAACATATAGAGATTTTAATGTGGAATAATTTAGCTCGTCTAATTTACATTTATTTATGATAAAATCAAGCAGCAAGTAGCACACTTAGTATTAGATTTTGACAAATAAAAACTATATCCTACATTTATCAGCTTACTAAATAAATTAAATAATATGAGTTTTATAGATGCTGATAAAAATTTCGAGTCTTTAGGTCTGACTTTACCGCCTGCTCCGGCTCCGCTTGGTGTGTACAAGCCTTATTTGATAGATGGAAAATACTTATATCTTTCTGGTCATGGCCCCGTGCAGGATGATAAAAGTTTAATTATCGGAAGGATTGGCGAATCCATCAACATGGACCAAGGTAAACTGGCAGCACAACAGGTTGGCTTAACGATGCTTTCTACCATTAAAACAAATTTAGGTAGCCTTAATAAAGTAAAGCGTGTCATCAAGGTTTTGGGTATGGTTAATTGCACCAGCAATTTTGAAAAACACCCTTATATTATTAATGGCTGTAGTGAGCTCTTTGCTAAAGTTTGGGGCGAAGAACATGGTATCGGCGTTCGGAGTGCCGTGGGTATGGGAAGCTTACCAGACAACATACCTGTAGAAGTGGAAGCACTCTTTGAATTAGCTTAACGGAGATATAACATGCAACAAAAAACAGAAGAAAGCTGGTACATTATTGACGATGTCGCGCAAATTCCCAGCCCCGCACTTGTTGTTTATCCCCATCGTGTAGAACAGAATATTCAGAAATTGATTTCCATGGCAGGATCTGTCGATCGACTAAGACCGCATATCAAAACTTCCAAATCGAGCGAAGCAATCACACGCATGATCAAATCTGGAATATCCAGGTTTAAGTGCGCTACCATAGCGGAGGCCGAATTACTGGCTCATTGCAAAGCCCATGACGTACTCCTTGCTTACCAGCCGGTAGGCCCGCATATACACCGCTTCATTACCTTAACACAGCAATTTCCATCAACTATTTTCTCTTGCTTAATAGACAATCTGCAAATTGCCCAACAACTGAACGAAGAGGCCATTCAAAGCAATTTGAATATTCCTATTTATATAGATGTGAATGTAGGTATGAACAGAACGGGTATTGCACCCGCTGGTGTTCTTTCGCTGGCAGCGCATTGCCAATCCTTATCGAACATCCAACTGATGGGATTACATTGCTATGACGGGCATATACATGATGCCTCTTTGGACGAAAGAGCAAAGAAGTGTAATAGCTATTTCGGCGAAATTGAGGAGTTAATTACCCAACTAAATCTTCTTCATACAGCTAATTTCTCCATTATTGCCGGTGGTTCGCCTACATTTCCCATACATATCAACAGGCCAGATGTAATGTGCAGTCCTGGAACTTTTATCTTTTGGGACAAAGGGTATGGAGACCTACTAACTGAGCAACAATTTTTACCTGCCGCATTAGTCATTAGCCGCGTTGTATCGATTATAGATGACCGCAGGTTGTGTCTGGATTTAGGCCACAAAGCAGTGTCTGCCGAAAATGAATTGGCGAAACGTGTATTTTTCATCAACGCCCCACAGGCCAAGGCAATTTCCCAAAGTGAAGAACACCTCGTAATAGAAGTACCTCAAGATCATCCATATACCATTGGCGATGTGTTCTACGGAATACCTTACCATATATGCCCTACGGTTGCACTCTATGACAAGGCCTATGCCATAGTAGATCATCAAGTGGACGGCAGTTGGCCCATAGAAGCAAGAAAACGAAAACTTACTATCTAAACAGAAAAACGATGTTTATAATAGATGCGCATCTTGATTTAAGTATGAACGCGCTGGAATGGAACCGCGATTTAACCCTACCGGTAAACGAAATCAATCTCCGTGAAAAAGGCCTGACAGATAAGCCCGACCGTGGAAATGCGGTGGTTTCCCTACCCGAATTGCGTAAGGGTAATATCGGACTGGTGGTAGCCACTCAAATTGCACGTTACGTTGCTCCTGATAACCCATTACCAGGTTGGCATTCTCCCGAACAGGCCTGGGCGCAAACACAAGGTCAGTTAGCATGGTATAAAGCGATGGAGGCAAAAGGCGAAATGGTGCAAATAATTGATTTGTTATCTCTGGAATCTCATATTCAATTATGGACCAACGAGACTATTTCATCAGAAACAAAACCCATCGGCTATATTTTAAGTTTAGAGGGGGCGGATTCGATCGTCACCATAGATCATTTACAGCAGGCTTGGCAGAACGGCCTTCGCGCCGTCGGACCGGCACATTATGGCCCTGGAAGATATGCGCAGGGAACGGATGCAACCGGTTTCATGGGAACAGAGGGACATAGGCTGCTCAGGGAAATGGAACAGCTGCATATGATATTGGATGCCACACACCTATGCGACGACAGTTTCTGGGAAGCATTGGATCATTTCAATGGCCCCGTTTGGGCAAGTCATAATAATTGCAGGACGCTCGTTAACCATAATAGGCAATTTAGCGATGAGCAGATAAAAACACTTATTGAACGAGGGGCTGTAATAGGTGGAGCATTGGATGCCTGGATGATGGTACCCAATTGGAAAAGAGGGATATCTACCCCTCAAGATATGCAATGCAACTTGGATGTGATGATCGATCACCTGGATCATATTTGCCAGCTGGCAGGCAACTGCTTACACGTCGGAATTGGGTCTGATCTGGATGGTGCGTTCGGCAAAGAACAATGTCCATACGATTTAAACACGATTGCCGATTTACAATTGCTGAAGGAAAAGTTAGCCAGTAGAGGGTATCAAGCAACAGATATTTCGAACATACTTCATGGTAATTGGCTTCGGTTTCTGAGACAGGCATGGAGCAGATGATCCATATCTATTCAATTATGCAGTGGAAGCATCTTTTCCGTTATCAACTACGGGCTCTCCTTTGGGGCGGGAAAGATGCTGTCCTAGTTTCACCAAACCTACAATCAGCACGATCATCAAGAAAACATGCAGTTTGCCCCCCATATATGCCAACATAAATCCGTAGAGCAGCAAGCCATAAAAATCGCGTTTTTTAAGTAATAATTTCCTTCTGTAAGCGATGTAAATTCCTGTAGGAATAATAACGAGCATAAAAACAACGACTGGTTGATTGAGGTAAGCACTCAATACATCCCACCTTTTTGACTGTATTACTTTTCCGTCCGGCAGCTCAAGCCCATAAAACGTTTGGCTATTCTTTTTTTTAGGTATATACGTCACCACATACTCATGTTGCTCCAGCTCTTTCAGCTGTGGGCTGGGAAGGTATTCTTTGTTGATATAACGGTGTGTATAGGATGCTTCTTCTTGACCAAATGTCAACGTTAACAACTTCACGTCGCCTTCGGCGCTGTATTTTTGTTTGATCGCTACCAGTTTACCCTGCTTCTTCTCTAAAAATAAATCGCAGCAGATCGTTTTTAAAACACCTATACTTAACACAACAATCACGGCTATCAAACCTAATTTCAGCCATTTACGTTCTTCAGTGTTTATCATATACGCGTTGTCGCAAATCTTGGTTTATTATAAGGCACTCCTATTGGGTATTACTATACAAACAATATAAACGCTAATCTGTTTTTAATTATAAAAGCAAATCAAATTTATCGTACATGACACATTCTGCAGAAGCTCCTTTTGAAATCGAAGTGAGCATACATAGCGAAAAAAGACGGTTAACGGTTAAGACGGAAGAGACAACAGATGGCGCTCCTTATTATATATGTTCAGATGGAGAGGATCATGTTGCTGAAGTGAGAAAGGAAACAAATGGTCAATGGGTGCAACTATGGGGGGATGTAGATGAAGAAAGTATAGAAGCCATCGGAGAAGCAATTGATGCACAACCACGCTGATCACTTTGTTTTTATTGATACATTCTTTTTATACTTGTATGGTCTTACATTTACTAGAAGAATGAATATATGATGAACAGTTTTTATATACTGCGGCATCTTAGAAATGCCATTTTAAGTTTCACCGAAACACTCACACTGGAACAACTGAATAAGATACCTCAAGGGTTCAATAACAACGTTATCTGGAATTTGAGTCATCTAGTTGCTGTCGATCAGCGTATAGTGTACATCCGATCCGGACTGACTACGCCTGTATCAGGCGATTTTATATGGCGTTACCAAAAAGGCACTAAACCGGAAGCGTTTGTTGAACAAAGGGAAGTAAACGAAATCAGGGAACTGCTACTATGGAGCATTGATCAAATGGTAACAGACTATAACGAAAAAAAATTCGTTTCATATGAAGAATGGGTTACTCCTTATGGCAATACCGTATCGACCATCGAGGAGGCTTTGGCTTTTCTGCCCTTTCATGAAGGATTGCATAGAGGGGCTATAATCGCGCTGAAGAAGTTTCTATAAGGTTGCCAAAAGAGATTAAATGATATAATTGCTTGTGTCTATTATGAACAAGACCGAAAGTGTACAAGATTTTTATAACAGGAATCCAAGCGCTAATCCTTTTGGATTGATGACCAATAATGCAAACGGTTTGGGGCACTTTAATGTGTTTACACGTGAAAATTGTTTTAGATCCACCCCTTATAGCAGACGCGATTTTTATAAAATATCCCTCATCATCGGAAAGGGCAAATTATATTATGCCGATCGATGGATCGATATTGACAGGCCGGCATTATTATTTTCGAATCCATCCACCCCCTATTCCTGGGAAGCTATTAGTGATAAACAAGAAGGATACTTCTGTCTTTTCACGGCTTCTTTTTTGCAATCGGCTGATCAGCATTTTTTATTGCATCAGCTACCGTTATTTAAAATAGGGGGAGAATTTGTTTATTTCATCGACGATTCTCAGCGAAAAACCATCAGCGGTATTTTTGAAAAGATGATAGAAGAAATTGCTAGCTCTTATGTTCATAAATACGACTTGTTACGTAATTATGTACACTTGATCATTCATGAAGCGATGAAAATGCAGCCTGTGGAGACCTATCAATCTCACTCGTCTGCCATTAGGGTTTGCGATTTATTTCTTGATCTCTTGGAGCGGCAATTTCCCATTGACAATCAGGAGCGTACATTGGTACTCCGTACAGCGCAAGATTACGCAAAAGTACTGGCGGTGCATGTCAACCATTTAAATCGATCCATCAAAGAAACCACCGGCAAGACCACCACTCAACATATTGCTGAACGGTTAATCAAAGAAGCAAAAGCACTCCTATTACATTCGGATTGGACCATTGCCCAAATTGCCTATAGCCTAGGTTTCTCCTACCCTCCCTACTTTAATAACTTCTTCAGAAAACAGACCAAGATGACACCGGGAATTTTTCGGGAGCAATATTTACATGTGTGATTTTTATAATAACCCGTTTGATTATTATAGATAAATGCAATCATTTTACACCTAATTTTGATAAAAAAACCAACAGATATGGAATACAGGAATTTAAGTAACACGACAGAAAAGTTATCGGCAATAGGTTTAGGTTGTATGGGTATGAGTTTTGCCTATGGTCCTACTGACGATACCGAGAGCATAGCAACCTTACATAAGGCCTTGGATTTGGGGATTAATTTCTGGGACACTGCCGACATGTATGGTAATGGTGCGAACGAAGAACTTATTTCTAAAGTATTAACATCCAATAGAGACAAAGTTTTTATCGCCACGAAGTTTGGCTTTCGGTTTAAAGGCAATATTGCAGGCCCAAGTAATGCTTCTGGAACCTATTTTGATGGCTCACCGTCCTGGTTGAAGGTGGCAGTAGAAAATAGCCTCCGTAGGCTTAAAATAGACACTATAGACCTGTATTACGCCCATCGGGTGGATCCAAACATTCCAATAGAGGAAACCGTAGGTGCAATGGCCGAACTCGTGAAGGAAGGAAAAGTACGTTATTTGGGATTGAGTGAGGCTTCTGCAAGTTCATTAAAGAAGGCACATGCGATACACCCCGTTGCTGCCTTACAAAGTGAATATTCGCTGTTAACCAGAGATGTTGAAGGCGACATCCTGGAAACGGCCAGATCATTACATATTACGCTCGTGCCTTTCTCACCGTTAGCGCGGGGTTTGGTTACCAACACATTGGATATAAACAAGTTGTCCGACGATGATTTCAGAAAAACGCTTCCCCGATATGACGGGGAAAATCTTGCAAATAACCAATCTTTGGCGCAGGAATTTGCGGCTATTGCTCAGGGCAAACAGATAACTCCCGCCCAATTGGCTTTAGCTTGGGTACTGGCACAGGGAAAGGACATTATCCCCATTCCCGGCACCAAAAAGAGGAAATATCTGGAAGAAAATGCAAAAGCGGTAGACGTTCGGCTATCTCAGGCAGATCTAGACGACATACAAAAAATTGTTGAAAAGTATCCCAATATTGGGCAACGCTACAGTGAAGGATCTCTGAAACTGGTCAATAACTAAGTCAATGAGGGTGTCTAAATCTTTACTGTCAACTAAAATTTAGACGCCCTATCCACTTGGTAGGTCTTAGGTAATTTGCTGATGCGCATATTCTTTTGGCGACATTTTATATACCGATTTAAATGACTTACTGAAATATTTAGGATCACTAAAGCCTACTTGATAGGCAATCTCGCTTATTGTTAACTCCGTACCTGCTTTCAGTAGCTGCGATGCTTTCTTTAGACGAACAGCCTTGATAAATTCTACCAAATTTAATCCTGAAAGCTGCTTTATTTTTCGATACAGCACGGTACGGCTCACTCCCACTTCCTGAGCAAGGACATTGACGCTAAAATCATCATCGGTTAAACTGGCTTCAATAATGGCTATTACCTCGTCGAGGAAGCTATTGGTTTCAACAGCTTCTACTTTATGAGGCTGTAATAAGTATTCGCAAACGAATTTTTCTCTAAGCCGTTTTCTGGTTTCCAGTATATTATTGATTTTCAACATTAATACACGGATGCTAAACGGCTTGGTGATATAATCATCGCTCCCTTCCTGAAAGGCTTCCATAATATGTGGATTTGCAGTACGGGCAGTTAAAAGAATAACGGGTATATGGTTGGTGCTTTTGCTCGTCTTGATCTTCTGAAGCAAAGCGATGCCATCGCTTTTAGGCATCATGACATCAGTGATCACCATATCCGGTTGCGCATACTCCATAATGCTCCAAGCTTCTAAGCCATCTCCTGCCTCCAATATTTTAAATTTACCCTGTAAACTTTCTACGATAAAACGCCTTAACTCGACATTATCCTCCACAATTAAAAGAACTGGCTGGCTTGTCCCTATATTGATTTCGTTGTACTCCAGTATGTCCAATGATGGTCCTTCCGAAATGCTGATACGATCTTCGTTCAGGCTATCATTGTGATGCAACGCCTGTGGATATAAAACTTGAGTAGCAGTGAAATGCATTTTTCCTAAAGGTAATTCCACGCTAAAAACGGTGTTAAAATCATGTGGATGAGTGGCGAGGTTACTTTTTACGGAAATATTGCCCTCATGCATTTTAACTAAACTTTTTGCCAATGCCAGGCCTATTCCAGATCCGATATATTCATGATCTTCATAATGACTATTTGATTGATAGAATTGATCAAAAATATGCGGGATGTTTTGCTCGTCAATGCCGTGACCGGTATCCCATACATCGATGGTATAATATCCCTCGGGATAGGAAACAGAGGGTTGAAAAGTTTGTAAGCATATCTTTATTTCACCACCTTGGTCTGTAAATTTGAAAGCATTATACAGCAAATTGATGATCACCTTTGCCAACTGTTCACGGTCTATCCAAACACTAAAGCCATCATCTGGTGCCGCTTTCAGATGAATACTGATATTTTTTTTCTCTGCCAGAAAAAGGAAATCGCTTATCATCTCTTTCAAGAACGGGATGATAAGCACTTGGCTTATTTGCAAATGTAGGTTACCGCTTTCCTGCTTTCTGAAATCGAGTAACTGATTCACTAAATTCAACAACCTATTCGCATTTTTATGCGCATTGTTCAATAAAGGTTTTGCACTATGCGGAATATCTCCGTCACTTAATAAACGCTCTACCGGCCCCACTATCAAGGATAAGGGCGTTCTAAATTCATGCGAAATATTGGTAAAAAAGTTGAGTTTGGCCTCGTGAATTTCCTTTTGCTTTTGCAAAGCAAGATGTTCCAATAACAGTTCGTGTTTCAGTTTATTCCGTCCTTTTAAAAACCGGACAATAAAATAGCCCAACACGCCTACTATTAATAAATATAGTGTGTAGGCCCACCATGTTTTCCAAGGTGGTGGCAAAATGCGGATTTTAAGTATACTGGGTTTATTATTCCATATACCATCATTATTTGTTCCCTTTACCATCAGCTCATAAGTTCCGGGGTCCAGATTGGTATAATTGGCTACCGGAGTACCAACAAAATTCCAGTCGTCATCAAAGCCTTTCAATAGGTAAGCATATTTATTTTTATCGGAATGGATGTAGTTCAGAACGCTGAATTCGATGCTAAATACATATTGTTTGTAATCCAGTACAAGTTCGTTCATTAAAGAAATATCTTTTTTGATCAGTCCTTCTTTGTCGGGCAGCACACGCTTATTGAACAAACGTAAACCGGTAAATATCACCGGCGGTTCAAAGTGATTCACGCTGATGCTATCTGGATTAAAGAGTGTAAAGCCCATAGAGCTACCAAAAACCAAATGACCGTCAGACATTTTATAATGCGAGCCATAAATAAATTCATTGCCTATCAATCCGTCGATGGTATTGTAATTTCTCACTGCACCCGTAAGGGGGTTGAAACAAGCAATTCCTGCATTGGTACTCAGCCACAGATGATTGTTTTTATCACTCAATATGCCGAAAATATTATTGCCGGGCAAACCATTATTTTCATCAAAATGAGTGAAACTATTGTCTTCAGGATGATAAAGGTTTAGCCCATTCATATAGGTTCCTATCCATACCTGTTGTAGATTATCTTCATAAATACTGATCACCGCATTTCCGCTCAGAGACTGAGGATCGTTCTGTTCTGTTGTAAAAAACTCGAAATTTTCTGATCCTCTACGTTTTAAATTGAGGCCGTTCTGTGTTCCCACCCATAAATTACCTTTAGAATCTTCATAGATAGCACGAACCATATTAGATGATAAACGCTTATTCTCCAAAGTATACCGTTCAAATTCGTGTTTATTACTTCCTTTACGTTTCACGTTTAGTCCGCCGCCAAAGGTCCCAACCCAGAGATCTCCGGCCCGATCTTCCAATAAAGCATATATCCTATTATTAGATAGTGATCGGCCATCGCGTGGATTATGCTTTATGTGTTCAAATTGGTCGGAACCCCGGCGTCTGAAGTCTAAGCCTCCCTCGTAGGTACCCACCCATAAATTGCCATCACGATCGAGACATAATGATTTCACATGGTTGTGGCTTAAGCTCGACGGTTTACTGGATTCGTGTTTGGCATAACTAAATTGCCCCCTATTGCGGTCTAAATAATTAATTCCCCCACCTTCCGTGCCAACAATCAGATGGCCTTTATCATCTTCTTCAAAGGAGCTCACCACATTATAACTTAAACTATTATGGTGCGCCAGATGTGAAAAATTCTTAAATGTGGGAATATCATCATCCATGATATTGACGCCCCCAAAATAAGTTCCTATCCAAATGGAACCTCTTTTGTCCTGGAATATCGGCCGGATGGAGTTATTGCTTAAACTATATTGATCATTATCACTTGCATAAAAGTTTTTAAACTGCCCATGCGCATATAGGCTTAAGCCGTTAAAAGTACCGATCCATAACCTGCCTTTTCTATCTTTTACAATGGAACGGATATCATTACTGGGTAAGGTATGGGCATCTCCATCAATATGTGTACGATAATTCATTTCTCCTGTCTGATCGTTTAACACGAGTATGCCATTACTTTTCGTAGCCACCCAAAATTCATTCTTCCTTACTTCTAACATCGCTACCGCCCGATTATCCGTTGCCCCCTTTCCTCTACTATAAATGGGATAGGCCCGATTAACTTTAAGCTTTTTGCTTTGCTTAGGACGGTAGGTGGTGGAAAGCACCCCGTTATCCGTACATATCCATAGATTATAGCTACTATCCTCATATAGATAACGTACATTCTTGAAAATTATCTTTTCGTCTCCCAAATCTACAGGTATACTGTTAAACACCAATTCGGCTGAAATGCTATTCCCTTCCTTAATTCTATAAAGGCCCTGATTAGTGGCGATCCAAATCTGATGATGATGATCTTCCATAATAAAATGGATAGAAGGCTCGGGGGATGACGTAGAAATTTCATAATGCGCAAGTGGAATACGCACGAAGTTATCAAGTGATCGGTTATAAAGGTTAAGTCCATTGCTTGTTCCCACCCATAGCCTTTTTTTACTATCTTCAACGATTGATTGTATAAAATTATCACTTAACGAAGCCGTATCTTTCGGATGGTTTCTATAAACAGTGAATTTACGGGCGTCGTATTTATTTAAACCGTCGCGCGTACCAATCCAAATGAGTCCCTGATAGTCTTGATTGATAGCAAACACACTCCCTTGCGACAAGCCTTCGGCCACATCGAGGTGTAAAAATCGAAGATCCTTTGATCTGGAGATGGAAGCCGAGCCCAGTAAAAGAATCAATAGGAAAACTGCTTTTAGAAATACGTTCATTCAATGAATATCAGGTCAAATGTTGGTTGGGATAAAGATAAGCATATAATGACGATTTCATTGTATTCTCCAGCAGAAAATGGCTTTTATTCTTTACGTGCCCCTTGGCTATCCATTTGTTTTACCCGTAACAAAGCTTCCAAGAAATAATAATCTGCATAACTCAGCGGTTTATCCACTTCGGTGTTGGACGGTTTTGATCCAGTGCTGTGCAATAAAATAAATCCCTTATTCTCTCCTTCCTTCGATACATGATGCTGCGATAGATTGCTTAATATTTTATGCGCCTTCTGCAAATAGGATTCTTTCTCTCTACTGAAAGAACTTAGCTCCAGTAGTGCGGAAGCAATCACAGCGGCAGCAGAAACATCGCGGGGTTCATCTGGAATTTCCGGAGCATCAAAATCCCAATAGGGAATCAGGTCGTCAGGCATATTGCGGTGACTAAAAAGCCATTGAGCGATCTGATTTGCCTGCTCCAGAAACCGGTGATCACCGGTTTCCCGATAGCACATGGTATAGCCATACAAAGCCCACGCTTCTCCCCGTGCCCATGTAGACTCATCTTGATATCCTTGATGGGTATTTCTTTTACGAACCGCACCTGTTTTCGGATCATAGTCGATCACATGATAGGTGCTATAATCATTACGGAAATGATTTTTCATGGTGGTGTTGGCGTGACTCACAGCGATCTTATAAAAAGATGAATCTCCTGTCAACTTGGTAGCATTGAATAACAATTCCAGATTCAACATATTGTCAATAATTACCGGAAAATCCCACTTATCACTATTGTGATCCCAAGAACGTATACAGCCAACTACCGGGTTAAATCTGGTAGCTAAGGTTTTAGCTGCCTGTATCAACACCTCTCTATAGTGTTCATCACCCGTAAGCCGATAACCGTTACCAACGCTGCAATAAACTTTGAAGCCCATATCGTGGGTTTTTCCGTTATACTGTTCATCCTCTATCAGGCGTGTATGTTTTTCTGCTTCCTGTTTCCAGATAGGATCTTGTGTGTGTTCATATAAATACCATAACACACCCGGGAAAAAACCACTTGTCCAATCGCCCCGTTTAACGGCAATCAACGTGCCCTGGTCTGTTAACGACCGGGGAGATACAAGTGCAGGGTTTGACTGATGTACGGTGCCTAGCTCGGTAAGCATTAATTTTGTTTGTGCTTCCGCCAATTTCCAAACCTGATCTCCCGTAGGAGAAATTTGTGCGATGCAGCTTTGCATACCTATAAAAAAGTATATACCGAAGCGGCATGCCGTTTTTTTAAAGTAGTGAATATCCATACAGCTATTGATAATTAATTTCATGGTTAAAGGAGTGATAATTGAATGTCAAATACTTTCATCTGTAAATAATTATTCGTTTGTTTTTATTTTCTATCGGTACTCATGAACCGCAAAGCGGGTTTTTATCCATCGGTCAGATGGAGCTTACCATGTATTAAAATTCACATTCCCCTATGTAATGAAAATGTCCCGAAAGCTTTCGGGATAAACATGGACGGTTCATAAATTCTTTTTATATTATTTTCCTACTTCACTACGCAAAATTCTACCGCTTAAAAAACTCAAAACCAAATGATCGGATTTCTGACAGGCACATTTCTAATAACTTCTTCCACCTGGGGGCGATGATCCAGCTTGATCCAAACATCCAACCATTCTTTTTCTTGATACGCATTGGCACAAAACAATAAAGCGGGTTGTGCAATCGGCCAATTTTCCCAATACATTACATCTTCGCCAAACGTCCAACGGCTTTTATCCGCTATATACGGGAACATGAATACCATGCCCTTTTTTATCGATCGCCCATCTGCTAATTGAAAACGCCAAAGATCCACTGTTGGTGTCGAAAGAATCTGACACAACATCACCATGGCATCCAGGTTAAAAAGCGAATACCCATAAGGCTTCGTACGTTTTAGTTCTCTGGGGAAAGAGCCATCCTGATCCATCTGATTAGGCAATAACACTTCCCTGTATCTTTCACGGCAAAAATCAAGTAATTTTTCATTGCCTGTTAATTTAGCAAACGAAGCAACCTGCATGGTCCAACACGTACCATGATTGTTTTCCGCATTCATCTCATCGATACCGTAAGGATGCGTTGTTAGCCATTCCAGGTAAGAAGAAAACCAAGCTTTAATTGACTTCAATTGCGTCGCAGAAAAAACCGGTGACTCCTCCATAAGCAGTACCCCTTGGGCAACTTCCATGAGGTGAACCGTATCAATAATACCAATACCTCTTCCAGTATATCTACCCTTGATTGCTTGGGCATACAATAAATGAGGGTTCATATGCGTTTCGGCATTCACAAACCATGCATCAAGGTGTTTCAGTGCATGGGTTACATACCGATCGTCTTTCGTTATCTTATAAGCCGAAGCCAAAGCACCTATAATCTGGCTAAAGCGGATCATGGCTTTACGATGAGCAACAAAATTATCGGGATTCGTCATACCATCCTTCTGGATATAAGGCCCTTCCGGATTATTTGGGTCTGGCCACCAGTAATCGCCCTCCGAAAAAAAATCATGCGCATCACCCGCACTTCTCGGAGACGTCTCGGCCGTCACGGTAATGGGTTCCTGTTTCATGGCCCATGTTGCCATTTCAAGCACGTGTTTTCGAAGCGTTTGCTGTGCTACCTGTTCAAAAGAATGCTCGCTTTCGAGGCTCGTCCATGATAAACAGATACTCGCTATCATAAACAGTGAAACATACTGTAAATAATGGAATGTTTTCATGCCTTTCATTTTACTTACCCGCGTTTTGAGTGTCGTCACCAAATGCATCGTCCATCTCTATAAAAACTGTTTTCAACCCCTCAGACTGGACGCCTACAATACCTTTGTTTCCCTCCAAGGCTATTTTAATCATAGCCCGCCCATTATAGGCCTGTACTTTCCGGGAACCGTCAGAGGTTCCCTGATTGTCTATCAGACGAGCGTCGCCCACTGCCGAAAAATGGATCCAATGCTGTGCATCCAAGCATTTTATACCATTTCCATCCAATAAACTTGCTTGAACGGTAATGATATTTCCTTCCCGGTTTATTTCTTCTAACAATATACGTTCGGGTTTATCCCATTTCGCCGTCTGGTAGTATTGGGTCAGCTCGTCGACCAGAGTTTGTTCACCGTTTTTTGCGACTGCTTTTAATTGATTTTCACCTTCCTTTAATTGTACCATCCAACGCAGCCCTGCGGCAGGGAAATCTTGACTATTTCTCTTTTTTATACCCACACTCTTCCCATTCACAAAAAGTTCCACCTCTGGTGCATTCGAATACACTTTGATCATTTTCTCTTCATCATTATCCCCCCAACGTGTTGGCCATGAGTGCCCATAGATGTGTATCATGGGTTTTTCTGTCCAATAGGATTGAAAGACATAATAGGCTTCCTTTTTATTGAAATTGCGTTCTACAACACCTTTTTGGTTTACATAGGGCACTGGATTATCTGGTCTGACAGGTGTAGAAAAATCTTTAAAAGGCCAATAGGCCGTTCCTGTGAGCCAGGGCATGCTTTCCTGTTCTTTTAAATGCCAATCGATCAGATTACAAATATAGCTTTCGCTCCAGTCGCCATCTTTCGAAACCCTTGCGGCACCACCGAATAAAGAGGCGTCCCCTGCCCGTTCGTCGGTACCTTTACCACCATCGATTTCTGCAAGCGCTTTATCTGGATTTTCGGCATGTCTCCGTGCATGGCTATCTCCACCCCATTCCACATGCAAAAAGTGATTTACTTTTTGCATTTCCTCTTCGGTTGACTGTTTATAATCCGTATATAACCCTCTATACCAGCCAGCCCAAATAGAGGGCGAGTAGACATCCACGATATCTTTGCAGAAATCGCATCTTCTGATGGCCGTTTTTCTCGAGGGATCTAATTGATGCGCCAGGCTATTTAATTCTTTCATGAAAGTCCGAATCTGTTCTTTATCAAAAGTAGAGAAATCACCTGGCCAATCGTTCTCATTTCCTAAGCCCCAAATAATAATAGCAGGATGATGATCGTGTTGCGTAATCATATTGGTTAGCATCCTTCTTGCCTGTTCTTTATAGGAGTTGCCTCCCAATCCACCCCGGCACCATGGAATCTCTTCCCACACCAATATCCCAAGACTATCACAGGCATTTAATACGACGTTCGATTGTTGATAGTGTCCTAAACGGATAAAGTTAACACCCATTTCTTTCATCAGCAGCATTTCCTGTAGGATCATAGAATCAGTCATCGCTGCGCCTACTCCAGCGTGATCTTCATGCCGATGTGTTCCTAGCAAGAGCAAACGCTTTCCATTTAAATAAAAGGGCCCCTGTTCTTTAAACTCAAAATACCGAAATCCTATTTTCTCTTCATGCGTATAGGTAACTGTTTCATTTTTTGCGGTTATTATAAGTGTATATCGTACAGGATGGGTTGGTTCCCATAATTGAGGCTTCTTAATGTGCAGCTCGCCGAGGGCAATCTCCAGATCATCCCCTGAAAAGCTTTTCTCCAATTGGGCCACTTCTTTTCCCTGCAGATCTAAAAGTTTAGCACTAAATTGCAGGTGCTCACCACTAAGCCGTTCTGGCAGCCGTGCTTTGATCGAAACGATTGCCCGCTTTCCTTCTTCATATACCTGCGTTGTTGCAAGCACTTTCTCAATCGATACCGAAGGTACATAACGTAAGTTAAGGTGCCTATAAATACCGCCATAGAGGTTAAAATCCGACAAATCAGAAGGAATCATTTCCAAATCCCTTGAATTATCTACCCGAATTGAGATGGGAACTTTTCCATTAAACTGTCCGTTATGGACATTCGTTTTATTAAAAGCCTCCACCGCATCGGTAATATCCACCGTCCATTCGTCATAACCTCCTGTATGCTCGCCTACCTTGGTCGTATCAACATACACCTCCGTTTTTTGTCCGGCACCTTCAAAATGCAGCAGCGTCCTTCCATTCGCATACGGATTATCGATGGTAAGTTGCTTGCGATACCAGCCAGGTCCTTGATAGTAATTTACGTCGGGATCTACCGCGTCAGTTGCGTTATAGCAATGTGGTAAATCCACGGTTTGCCACAAAGGAACAGATTCTGGATCACCCTTAGCAACCGGTCTAACTGCCTCCCAGATGCCGCCTAAGTCGCTTTTTAAGAATTCCCACTGTTGATCGATATAGCTGGACTGCTGTCCTTTTGCAGCAGGAATACATATGGCAAATACGAACAGAAAAAATAGATGGTACTTCATTTTGAACATGCTTCTTTTATATTGGTTATTCATAAACGGTTAGTATTTAACACCATAAAGCAACCCGCTTCATCCACCGCCTCAACAGCTTGGTTTTCGTAACAAAAATGGCCATAAGAAACTTATTTAAGGAGTATTATCTAATTTTTTTTGGGGTAAAAAATGGTTTCATCATGTTTAATGCCGTAATAATTGCACTTCGATACAGCTTCAGGGCTATTTTCAATAAATAATTTTGATTCATTGAGCGATTAAGTACCTTTGCAAGGTTTTAAAAATTTGTTCATCTTAAAGAGCCATCATGTTTGATATCTGTTGTATAGGGCATATTACGCTAGACAAAGTAGTAAGTAATAATTCCGTTAAACACATGCCTGGTGGCACTTCCTATTATTTCTCTAATGCCATACAAAACCTCGATGTTTCATTTGCTTTAATTACAGCACTTGCTGAAAGCGAATCTTCTATTGTTGCGGCACTTCAACAAAGAGGAATGGTAGTAACAACACTTCCAAGTAAGCATACCGTTTACTTTGAAAATACCTATAGCGAAAATCAAGATCATCGGACACAGCGTGTTTTACAACAGGCGGATCCATTTTCGGGGAAAGATCTAACACAGATGGATGCTAAAGTATATCACCTGGGACCTTTGCTTGCCAACGATATCCCACTAGAGGCCATCAAGTTATTGTCAAAAAAAGGACTGGTTTCTTTAGATGTACAGGGATATTTAAGAGTAGTTGAAAACAAAAAGGTTTTTTATAGAGATTGGACAGATAAAAGAGAAGCGCTTCCGTATATTCATATTTTGAAAGCCAATGAATTTGAAATGGAAGCCTTAACAGGCACAAATAATGTACAGGAAGGCGCTAAAATTTTAGCAGGATGGGGTGTTGAAGAGGTGGTCATTACACTGGGCAGTATGGGGTCAGTTCTCTATAAAGACGGAATTTTTTTTAAAATACCTGCATACAAACCTCAACAGATTACCGATGCCACAGGTTGCGGAGATACCTATATGGCAGGTTATTTATATAAAAGAGTACAGAACAGCAGTTTACCCGAAGCTGGTAATTTTGCAGCTGCGATGTCTACCTTAAAAATTGAAAATTACGGTCCGTTCAACGGAAAAATAACAGACGTGGAGGCCGTACTCATTCGATCCAAACAGGAAAATTTTGTAGAAAAATAAAAATGGTAAAGAATATACTACTTTTAATCTGTTTTTTATCCTTCGCGCATGCGGAAGCACATAGTTACACACGAAATCATCCACACATCCATGTTGGTAATGATTTCCGCGGAATCAGCTTCACCGCATCCGAGTTGATCGCCTTTGCAAAAAATTTAATTGGAACGCGTTATAAGTTCGGAGCGAGTGACCCAAAAACAGGGTTTGACTGTTCGGGTTTTGTTAATTACGTTTTTAAAAATTTTGGTATCGATGTACCAAGACAGTCTGCGGCCTTTAGGAATAAAGGAAAAACCATCACGTTGAATGAAGCTTTGCCAGGCGATATTATTTTATTTACAGGCACAAAACCTGGCAATAGAACCATCGGCCATGTTGGTATTGTTAGCTCTGGGGAGGGGCAGTCTCTTCATTTTATTCATGCATCTTCAGGAAACGTGAAAAAGGTGATAGAAACGCCATTGAACAATCGTTATAAAAACCGCTTCGTTAAAGTAATACGTCTTTTATAAAAAACATAAAACACTCATTTACAGCACAATAATAAATATTTTATCTTTCTGACAATTAGATGTCAATCATTATGAAAAATAATTTCGAATTTTGCCTAACACTGTTAAATAATTTAATGGGGATGAGTAATGGCAAGTAAAGAGCGGATACAGCGACTAAAGGATGAAAATAGGATTAACATTCTGGAAGCATCGCTGCAGATTGTGAAAGAAGAGGGGTGGCAATCGCTTAGCATGCGGAAAATTGCTGATATTATTGAATATACAGCTCCCATGATTTACGAATATTTTGCCAATAAAGAAGCTATATTATCCGAATTGGCTGGAAAAGGTTTTCTCATGCTGGCGAAAAGGGTACGTGAGGCAAGAGAAAAAGAGGAAACCCTGGAAAAGCAAATTGAGGCTATGTGGCTCACCTATTGGGAGTTTGCATTTGAAGAAAAAGAGTTGTACCAACTCATGTTCGGTATCGGTATTCAGTGTTGTGAAATGGAAAAATCTTTTACGTGTTTTGACTCTCACGGTACACTCATTAGTGATGTCATCAGAGAAATCATGAAAGACAAAAAACCAACAGAAGATATGGTCTGTAGAAAGTATTTTACTTATTGGTCTATCATTCACGGACTGATATCTATCAATTTAGTCAATAAAGGTAATGGTGATAAGACGAACCAGCAGGTTTTAAAAGATGCGATATTTGGCATAACCCGATCACTCACAGATTAATTTTTTTTTAAATAAAAATAACATTAATAAATTATTTAACGCTGTTAAATAACAATAAAGAAATCAACGCATCAGATTTCTATTTCGTTCCTTCTCATTTTAAGCAATAATACAAACAATGAAAAATTTAATTACAACAATGACATTAGAAAGGTATCACCCCATATTTAACGTTGTTAAATTGTTTAATAACGTAAGCAAGCTGGCAATAGTCGCCACAGCTGTATTCCTGTACAGTTGTTCATCTCCTGAAGGGGCACAAGAAGGCCCGCCACCACCGGCTTTACCGGTAATTGCCATTGGCTCCGGTCAACAAACCGTTTATCAAGAGTATCCCGCATCCATTGAGGGAACGGCGAATGTCGAGATACGTCCGCAGGTAGAAGGTACCTTAGATGCGATTTATGTTGATGAAGGGGCAGCAGTAAAAAAAGGACAGGCGCTATTCAAAATAAACGATCGCCCTTATCAAGAACAACTTAACCAAGCAATTGCCAATCTGCACGCTGCGGAAGCGTCATTAGAAAATGCAGAACTTGAGGTAGAGAAGAAAACACGCCTGGTTAATAACAAGGTATTAGCAGATTTTCAATTAAAAACGGCTATTGCAGTAAGAAATGGAGCAAAAGCTAATCTCGAGCAGGCCAAGGCCATGGTGGGAACGGCAAAAATTAATTTGGGTTACACCCTAATCAAAGCCCCTACGGACGGTTATATTGGCAGATTACTTAGAAAGCAAGGAAGCTTGGTTAGTCCTTCAGACGTGCAAGCGCTTACCGATCTTTCCGATATCCACGAATTGCATGTATACTTTGCCTTGGGCGAGAACGATTTTGTTGATTTTAAAAACAACTTTGATGGAACTACGCTAGAAGAAAAAATTAAGCAGCTTCCTCCCATCACACTTGTTTTATCAGATCAAACGGCATATCCACAACAGGGTAAAATAGATATGGTGGACGGTCAATTTGACAAAAACACCGGTGCCATTACCATACGGGCAACCTTCCCGAATAAAGAGGGCTTATTACGCTCTGGTAATACCGGAAAAGTACGCTTAGGAAAAGAACATGCCAAGGTATTGATGGTACCCCAAATGGCCACTCTGGAAATGCAAGATAAGATCTTCGTTTATACCGTAAATGACAGTAATCAGGTAACCAAACAACCCATACAGATTATCGGGAAAAGCGGAGCGAATTATTTAGTTAAAAGTGGAGTAAAAGATGGGGACCACATCGTATACAAAGGAATGGATTTACTGCAAGAAGGACAAGTGATCGCCCCGCAAGCAGTTAATGCAGACAGTCTCAAACTAACGGCATACAACAAATAATATCATGTTTAAGAAATTTATCGAAAGACCGGTATTAGCAACGGTTATATCTATATTACTGGTAATATTAGGAGTTTTAGGAATTGTAAAATTACCCTTACAACAATTTCCCGATATTGCCCCTCCGGCTGTTTTGGTAACAGCCCTTTATCCAGGCGCCAATGCCGAAACGGTGTTGCGTTCAGTGGCCCCTTCTTTGGAAGAGTCTATCAATGGCGTAGAGAGTATGAGTTATATGACTTCAACTGCGAGCAATGATGGTTCATTAACAATAACAGTATATTTTAAACTAGGAACAGATCCAGACCAGGCGGCCGTAAACGTACAGAACCGGGTTGCACAGGCAACCAGTCAATTACCGGCAGAGGTTATACAAGCCGGAATTACGACGGCCAAGCAGCAAAATAGTTTGATCATGGTGGTGGACCTCTATACGGAAAATGAAGAAGCATACGACCAGATCTTCATGACAAACTATGCGCAAATTAACATCATTCCCGAACTTAAACGTATCCCTGGGGTTGGCCAGGCACAATTATTTGGTGGTAGTAAGGATTATTCGATGCGGGTTTGGCTCAATCCCAATCAGATGGCCAGCTATAAACTCACACCTGCTGAAGTAATGGCCGCTATACAAGACAAGAACATCGAGGCTGCTCCAGGAAAATTTGGTGAAAATAGCCATGAAGCCTTTGAGTTTGTTATCAAATATAAAGGTAAACTCAATCAGCCTGCTGATTATGAAAATATCATTATTCGTGCGAATGCAGACGGATCCGTACTGCGCCTTAAGGATGTTGCAAAAGTCGAGCTTGGTGCTTACACCTATGCCAGTCTTACACGAATCGATGGAAAAGCAGGACTCAATATAGCGATAACACAGCTTGCCGGTTCAAATGCCAATGAAATCCAGATAGCCATTCAGGATTTTATGGACAAAGCCGCTAAAAGCTTTCCAAAGGGTGTCAAATATTTAATTTTATACAATACCAAAGATGCATTGGATCAATCCATTGATCAGGTAAAACACACCCTAATTGAAGCCTTTATACTGGTATTTTTGGTTGTGTTTATTTTCCTACAAGATTTCAGGTCGACACTTATTCCTGCCATCGCCGTACCCGTTGCCATCATCGGAACGTTTTTCTTCATGCAGCTTTTTGGCTTCTCCATTAACCTGCTTACGCTATTTGCACTCGTACTCGCCATTGGTATTGTGGTAGATGATGCCATTGTTGTGGTTGAAGCCGTCCATGCCAAAATGGAACATGAGCATCTTCCACCAAAATTGGCTACGACTTCGGCTATGAGCGAAATTACAGGAGCTATTATCTCTATTACACTGGTAATGTCGGCTGTTTTCCTTCCAATAGGTTTTATGGAAGGCTCCACAGGGATGTTTTATCGACAGTTTGCTTTTACGTTGGCCATAGCGATTGTACTTTCGGCAATCAATGCGCTAACACTTAGTCCAGCACTGTGTGCTTTATTTCTAAAAGACACTCATGGAAACGGACAAGAAAAGAAAAAATTGAGTTTTAAAGATAAATTTTTCACAGGTTTTAACACTAGCTTTAATAGGCTTACCAAAAATTATGTGGGCAGTCTACGCTTTTTAGTTCGCTTTAAATGGTTCAGCTTAGCTGGTTTGGCCATCGTTTTGGCGGCTACTATCTTTATGGTCAGAAAAACACCTACCGGTTTCATTCCTTCAGAAGATCAAGGGTTTATTGCTATTTCCTTGTCGATGCCAGTAGGTGCCTCATTGGATCGTACCACTGCTGCCTTGAAAGAAACCGAGCGGGAGTTGCAACATGCACCATTTACCAAGACATTAAATATACTGTCAGGTTTTAGTATATTAACACAAACAACAAGTCCATCTGCCGGAGTAGCTTTTATATTATTGAAGCCCCATAATGAAAGAGGAGAGGTAAAAGACATCAACGAGATCATGGGTGTAGTTAACCAAAAATTAGCTTCCATTAAAGGTGCCAACTTTTTTGTGTTCACCTTCCCTACCGTTCCAGGTTTTAGCAATGTGGATGGTTTGGATATGGTATTGCAAGATCGTACTGGCGGTAAATTAGATAAGTTCGACCAGGTTGGACAAACATTTATCGGCGAGTTGATGAAACGCCCTGAAATCATGGTAGCTTTCACCTCTTTCAGAGCAGATTATCCACAATATGAGTTACAAGTGGATGATGTAAAAGCGGCTCAACTGAGTGTAAGCACTAGGGATATCCTACAAACCGTGCAAGCCTATTTCGGTAGTGCCCAGGCATCCGATTTCAATCGCTTTGGGAAGTATTACCGGGTAATGGTACAGGCCGATAAAAACGACCGTATCGAGCCTTCGTCCATGGACGGTGTGTTTGTTAAAAACAGTTTGGGAGAAATGGTGCCTATTAATACATTGGTAGAATTAAATCGCGTATTCGGCCCTGAAACCGCTTCTAGGTACAATTTGTTCAATTCGATCGGTATCAATGCGATACCAAATCCAGGTTTCAGCTCTGGAGATGCCATCTATGCGGTTGAAGAAGTGGCGAAACAATATTTACCCTCTGGCTTTGCTTATGAATTCTCTGGCATGACTAAAGAAGAAATTACCTCTGGGGGCCAATCTACCGTCATTTTTATATTGTGTTTAGTGTTCGTTTATTTCCTATTAGCTGCTCAATATGAAAGTTACATTTTGCCACTTGCGGTAATTCTCTCTATCCCAACAGGTGTGTTTGGTGTATTTGCAGCGATCGGTTTAACCGGCATCGAAAACAACATTTATGTACAAGTCGCTTTGGTGATGCTGATTGGTCTTCTGGCCAAAAATGCCATCCTTATCGTAGAGTTTGCCGCTCAGGGAAGAAAGCATGGTAAACCTATTACCGTGGCTGCATTGGAGGCTGCTCAATTAAGGTTGAGACCGATTATCATGACGTCACTGGCTTTCATTGTTGGTATGATCCCGATGATGACTGCCATCGGACCTTCTGCGCTAGGTAATCACTCCATCAGTATAGCCGCTGCCGGAGGGATGTTATCGGGTGTTGTTTTAGGCTTGTTTATCATACCCGTTCTTTACATTGTATTTCAACACTTGCAAGAGCGTGTTTCTGGAAAACCGAACAACCCAGAACAGCAATCTTTACATAATGGTGCAACGGTACAAGAACTAACTGTAGCAGACTCAGTACCTTTAAGTTAGTGAATAAAAACAAGCTCCATTAAAATATTACAAAATGAATATTAAATATAATCTCTTCATAGTTTTGGTTTTGCAAGCTTTATTTCTGGCCTGCAAAACCACTGATAAGGCTTTACATACAGAAGCCGTTGTACCAGACAATTTTCGTAATGCTGAAAAAAGTCAGCCCGACTCTTCCAGCATTGCCCAGATTGAATGGCGCGAATTCTTTAGTGACCCTACCTTACAGCAATTGATCGATACAGCTATTGTTCACAACGTAGATATGCAGCTGGCCATAAAGAATATTGAAGCGGCACAGCTAACATTAAGGCAGGCGAAAGCAGGTTACCTACCTAATATTGATTTACAGGTTATAGCAAACACTTCCAGGCCATCAGATAACAGTTTAAATGGACTAAGCTTAAATCAGTTTCTTGGAAGCAAACATATAGAAGATTACACTGCTGCATTGGCCCTATCCTGGGAAGCTGATATTTGGGGAAAAATCAAAAATCAGAAAGCTGCTGCACTCGCTAGTTATTTACAAACAGAAGAAGCGAGAAAAGCTGTGCAGACACAGATTGTTTCTTATGTTGCACAGGGATATTATAACTTATTGATGCTTCACGAACAGCTAAATATTGCCAATCAAAACCTGAATCTGAATGATAGTACTTTAAATATCATCAGAGAACAATATGAGGTAGGAGAAATTACTTTGTTGGGATTGGAACAAGCAGAAGCACAACGACTAGCAGCGGCTTCCTTGATTCCCGATTTTGAACAGCAGATTAATATTCAGGAAAATGCCATAAGCATATTAAGTGGAAAACTACCAGAGGCAATTGCAACGTCGTCTACCTTAACAAAGATGGAAATCCCTCAGCATTTAACGGTGGGTGTTCCGTCTCTCTTATTAAGTAGAAGGCCAGATGTTAAAAGTGCTGAATTAGCGGTGCTGGCAGCAGGCGCGAACAAGCAATATGCACGGGCCAGTATGTATCCCTCGCTAACGATTAGTGCTCAGGCCGGTGTGAATTCTTTCAGATCTAGTAATTGGTTCAATATCCCTGCATCCCTTTTCGGTACCGTAGCAGGCGGAATTACGCAACCTATTCTACAACGTAGGCAACTGAAAACAAATTATGAATTGGCCATTATTGATCAGGAAAAGACCGTAATCCAGTTCAAGCAATCTGTTTTAACTGCCGTTGGAGAGGTTTCTGACGCTCTTGTTGCTTTAGACAAACTAAACGAAAAACAATTGATTGCGTACAATCGTACCAACAAACTACAGAATGCCATTCACAATGCTGACCTATTGTTTGAAACAGGCCTGGCTAACTACTTGGAAGTCATTACAGCACAAAGTAATGTACTTCAAAGCGAGCTCGAATTGGCCCAGATTAAAAAGGCGCAGCTCACGGCAATGGTAGATTTATATAGATCGCTGGGTGGCGGATGGTAATTCCTGTCCAAACAAATCGAATGCCTTATTTGTTGAAAGAGAGAAAGAATAAATATCAAGAGCATGTGGGAAGAAATCAACAACAGCTTATATAGGCGTTACGAATTTAAAAACTTTTCTGAAGCTTTCAGTTTCATGACAAGAGTAGCGTTATTGGCAGAGTCGCTCAATCATCATCCTAAATGGACCAATGAGTGGAACAAAGTTGAGATATGGCTTTCTACCCATGATCAAGGAAACATCGTAACGGAGAAAGATAAAAAACTAGCACTCGAAATCGACAAAATAGCATAAATCAAAACAGCCGCAAATAATGCGGCTGTTTTGATTTATATACTATTGAAGTTCTACTAATGAAAAGCGGGTTAATACATCCGATCTGGTTTTATAGTTTATAAAATCCAACTTGAGCTTGGATATATGATATTGATCGAAATGCTTAAGAAGCTTCACCTTGTAATTGCTTCTTAAAGACCCCAGCATTGAGCTAGGCAAAAAAACAATCTGTCGATCACCAGATAATGGTTCCAACCCAGAGACCTCCTCTACATACGTAATATCCCCCGGCGCATAAAAATCAAAAGCAAAGCTATAAACACCGTACACTTTTGCCGAATCGTGGGGATAATTTTTCTTCAGCCAAAGACCAGCACACATACCTGCTTGGTATTGAAGCAGCGCGGGATAAAAGAATCCATAGCTAAACAGCATAAAGAGCAGCGATAAAATAGCATTTCGGGCAACCAGGTGAACCAGACTTACTTTAGAAAACAACACGTAACAAAATAATGCTCCGGCAATGGTTAGCAGTATCGCTAGTAATTTATTTGGAAAATTAAATATCAACGCAATAGTCATGAGTAATACAATCACTAAAAAGAAAATAACATGCTGTATGCGCGTTACAACATTAAGTGTCTTCGGTTTAATCTTCATCAGGTAAGATGCAATGAGAAGGGCAAAATGGGGAAAAATGATAATGATATAATGAGGTAATTGAAATTTAGAGAAGGAAAACAATAAAAAAGCCACCAGGGCATTTATATAGATGATTAAAACAACCGTTTTTCTTCCCTTATTTTTCCAATTCTTTATACTGTTGACTATAGCAGTGTAGAGCAAGACGCTCCAGGGGAGAAAAGCCCACAGAACGGTGTGTAGAAAAAAGGAGGGATCACCTTTTCCGGTAATTGGCCCCGTATTAAAAAATCTACCGAACTGACTGTCCCAGAAAAAGAATCGGATACCAGACACGTCCTGTCTATCAAATACTGTTTTTTCTGGGTGCGCGTCAAATTGAACATACAATGTGTATAACTCAGGCACTATAAAAATTCCTACGAGCAGCACGGCCAACCACCATTTGATTTTCAGCAATTCTTTGTACTGCTTGGTGAGTATCCAATAGAAAATGAAACCGGAAAAAATGGGTATGATGACGAATATAACCTTCACCATAATGCCGCAAGCAAAGAAGAATGAGCCAATAATGATGTGATAAGACAAAGATTTATAAGCTAGGTAATAATGGAAAACGGCAGCCAACGTAAATGTGCTCAAATAGATTTCGGCCCTCACATCAAAATTAGATATAATCACATGAAAAGCCGTTATATAAATAATGACAGCTATGAGAGCCGTTTTTCTATCATACAACTTTAAACCCAACAGGAACAGATAGTAACATCCCAACCAGTTAATCAAGAGCGAAGGGAGCTTATACGCAAAATCGTTTATACCAAATATTTTGAAAGAGCCTGCAGCCAACCAAAAGGTCAAATGGGGCTTATCCAACCAATCTTGTCCTCTAACATATAAACTTATCCAGTCGTTGCTTAACACTATATTTTTTGCGATGGAGGCATATAATGCGCCGTCCGGCTCCATTATACCTCCAAAGAGCGAAAAAACACTGCTGATAGCTATAAGTACGATGAGTACACTATAGATTCTTCCCTCACCCATTTTTTTATCGTCTATCTTCATCGTTTTCAGAAACCGGTTGATTTTTAAATGTGATGAAATTATTGACGTTAAAATTCCAAATGAATACCAAGGCAATGGCTATACACTTGCTGAGATAGAAATGAAGTTTAAAATAGTGTGTAAAAAGAAATAAGAAGACGGTGTTTAAGCCAAGGCCAACTAAGCTAAAAAGTACAAAATATCCAAACTGTACACTCATTTTTCCTTCTTTATTAGAAAATGTCCAGAATTTGTTCAGGCAAAAATTATTTAATACGGCCGCTGAAAAACCGATACAGTTGGCTAAATATTGGTTCAACCCTACCCGCTCCTTAAAAAACCAGGTAAGAAAAAAATCAAGTATACATCCCACTCCACCCGTAATGGCAAATTTTATAGCCTTTCTCATTCTTTTTTATCTACATAAATTGCCCTTTAGCGGTGATGAAACTTGCATGAACTGGACTTATTCTTATCTTTTTTTGAACCGTAGCTCAGGCAGGTTTCATCTATAAAAGAACGAATTGAATATTAAAACAACGTAACGGAATTACCTGAAACATCAGATATAACGAAATAATAACCTTTGTTTAACAATCACATTGCTTTTACAATATAATTGCATCCAAAACAGCATCCATTTTATTTTTTATTTAATTTTGGAGACTTTTAACGAATTAAAAATGATTGAAATTTTTGAGGCAAACCCTACACACATAGCAACCATTCAAGAAATTGCTTATAAAACATGGCCAAAAACCTATGGTGACATATTGTTGCCCGAACAGTTCGACTATATGCTAGAAATGATGTATAGTGCTGACGCTCTTCAAAAGCAATTCACCGATTTAGGCCATCATTTTTTAATTGCCTATCATAACAATAAATATTTAGGCTTTATATCATATGAGTCATCCTATAAAGGGGAGCAACAAACTAAAATACACAAGATTTATATTTTACCCGAGGCGCAGGGATTGGGTGTCGGCAAACGACTGATGGAAGCCGTTGAAGCTATATCCGTCAACAAAGGCAATAAGAAGTTATTTCTGAACGTCAATAAATATAATAACGCCGAAAAGTTCTATCATCGGCTGGGATTCAAAGTAGTTGGAACAGAAGACATTGATATCGGCTTAGGCTTCCTAATGGAAGATAAGATTATGGAGAAACAATTATAAGAAATCTTCCCGGAACGGCGTAAACGTATCGAGCAATTCTCCTTTTTCCAAGCAAATGCAGCCGTGCAGTATATGGGAAGGCATTAAACAGGTATCCCCTTTGGAAATGATCTTTCTTTCTTCTCCAATAACAAACTCAAACTTTCCTTCCAATACGTAGGTGGATTGCGTATGCACATGCTGATGTATAGCGCCGATGGCATCCTTTTCGAAACGTACACGGACGATCATCAAATCATCGTTGTAAGACATTATCTTTCTGCTAACCCCTTCTCCTACCGAGATCCAACTGCTTTCTTCATCAAAATCAAACATCTGCATTATATTAAGGTGAATGAATAACTCTATCGGTAAAAATAAATATTTCTCATCAATTCGTGTCAAAACAAAAAATGTTTTAGTTGTTGATTAACAACTAAAACATTTTAGTGATCTTGTAAAAAAAAGTTTGTTAACTCAACAAACTTTTTTTCCTTTCATAAGTTTCCCACAATAGTTCACCAAAAAGGGTATTGGTCCAAGCAAACCAAGAACGTGTGAATTTGGTTGGATCGTCTTTATGATAAGATTCGTGCATAAATCCAGTCCCACCATGGCTTTTCTGCAAGGTTTGGATACACATTTTTATTTCTTTATCGTCTGAGCTGGTTAATGCCCGCATCACAATACTCATTGGCCAGATCATATCTTTTCCGATGTGTGGCCCTCCTACCCCTTCTCCGGCACTTCCTTTATAGAAGAAAGGATTGTCTTCAGATAAAATAAATTTGCGGGTGTTTATATAACGAGGATCGGTCGCTTTCACCGCTCCCAAATAGGGTAGCGATAATAAACTTGGTATATTGGAATCGTCCATTAGTAGCTGCCCCCCATAGCCATCCGTTTCAAACACAAATATTTCCCCATATTTAGGATGCTGTGTTGTAGCATGTTTGTCAAGTGCCTTTTCAACTTCATCCGCTAAAGCGATAAGCTCATCGCCCAAAGCATTATCGCTCAAAATAGTTTTTACCATTTCACTTGCCTGTCTCAGAGACACAACAGCAAAAAAGTTCGAAGGAATTAAAAAGGACAGCACAGTAGCGTCATCGCTCGGGCGGAATGAAGAACAAATTAGCCCAACAGGATTCACTGGGTAACCGTATCCATCCATTGGTAAGGTGTCTGTTGCTCTTCCTGTTACCCTTTCAAAGTGATACGGGCTGGTACCATCTTTCCTTTGTTGTTCTTTAAACGTTTGCAGGATATTCTGGACAGCCTCTTTCCAAACGGCATTAAAGGGTGTTGTATCCTTTGTAGCTTTCCAGTAATGATAGGCTAAGCGAATAGGATAACATAAAGAATCGATTTCCCATTTCCTTTCATGCACACCCGGGCGCATGTTTGTTTTATCTTTTGCCCACTCGCCTACCTTTTCCTGGTCATCATAAAATGCATTGGCGTAAGGGTCTTTTAGAATATAGTCTACTTGTCTGTTAATAACACCAGCGATAAGATCTGCCAAATGTTTATCGTCTTTTATCAATGCCAAATACGGCCATACCTGCGCACTACTGTCTCTTAACCACATGGCATCGATGTCACCTGTAATTACATAAGTATCTGGAACACCATCGGTTGATTGAAAAAAAACAGTTGTATCCAATGTGTTGGGGAAACAGTTGCCAAAAAGCCATGCAAGTTCCTTATTCTTCACTTTACTTTGAAAAGTTTTGATCACTTTCTCTACCGCTGTACTGGTAAAATTACGCATGTTCTCTGCAACCCTCACCTCGGGAAAATCCTCCGATTGCGCAAATGCCACATTACTACTCAAATAGTAACTCGCACTAAGGGCCATTGTACTTTTGATAAAATTTCTTCTTTCCATCTAAAATTAATATTAGCTGTTTGGCTAGCTTATTTATGCCTGATTATATTATTCACCGTAAACATATATAATTTCCCCAACAAAACAAATTCGAAAAACAGCAGTGATCGGTAATCAGTGATGTTTGCAATCAAAAAGCTTTATGGATAATTTTACCGATAGTCATATTTTTAAAATATAGTACTTTCGCGTAGTTTTGCTGCGGACTATCCATATAAAACAATGAATCACTTTGCAAACAAGTCAACCGTTGAAGAAATTAAAGAGCGTTTTGATCAGGATGTCGAGCGCTTTTCAAACCTGGAAACAGGTCAGCAAACTACCATAGATGCCGCTTTTAGCATGGAGCTTATTATTGATAGCATTATCGCGTACTCTCCTAATTTACAGACCGTTTTAGATATTGGCTGTGGTGCCGGCAATTATACACTAAAGCTTTTATCAAAAAAAGCGCCGTTAGATTGCACTTTGTTAGACTTAAGTCTTCCTATGTTGGAACGAGCAAAAGAACGTGTGGAGAAAGTAAACAGGGGCACTATCACATTGGTCAATGAAGATATACGCACGGCCCCCTTAAGAGAAAACCATTATTGCACCATCATCGCCGCAGCTATTTTACATCATTTACGGGATGATCAGGATTGGGAAGAAGTATTCAAAAAATTGTACCGTCTACTAAAACCGGGAGGCAGTTTATGGATCTCCGATTTGGTTGTACAGGAAAACCCGGCTATTCAAGGGCTCATCTACGAGGAACGGTATGGAAATTATCTCATCGGTCTACGGGATACAGCCTACCGTGATCAAGTCTTTGACTATATAGAAAAGGAAGATAGCCCGAGGTCGATCAATTATCAACTAAAATTATTGGAAAAAGTTGGCTTCAAAAAAGTAGAGTTACTACATAAAAACCTATGCTTTGCTTCTTTTGGAGCAATAAAATAAGTAAAAAGATATAAGACATAAGTAGCAAGACACAAGACATAAGTAGCAAGACACAAGATATAAGACATAAGTAGCGAGAAGCAAGACTATTTGATCCTATTTAGCAAATACTTGATACTATTATATAAATCAACGCAATAGATAAAACAAATCTGTCCATTCTTCTTGTAAGGACTTTTCCGGCATGATTTGCTCTGCACGTTTATACCAATATTTAGCATTCCATAGATCTCCTTCTTTGCGGTGTAAATAGGCGTGTACATGAGCAGAGGTGGAATCTTCCAAATGATCTATCAGGTTGTGTGCCTGCTGCCAATCACCTTTTGCATCATACCAAAGCGCTTTCAAATGAACAGAAATCTCAGAGGGAGGTGCATTTTTCGTCAAAGAATCATTAAATTTTTCTAACGTGAAAGCCATTTATTGAAAATTAGTTTTAAATATCTTTTAAAAATCAGGAATTAAAGTTAAAAAACCAAAACAAGTACTGCTGTAAATACTAAACAGTAGGCAAACAGCCAACTTGCCAAGAAGTAGTGAACCATTAAATATATCTTTGATTTCATGTAGTTTAAAAATGTTCCGAAAAGTTTGGCACAATTTTTTCTTAACCTTGCCCGCGTGCTAATAAACGCCAAAAAAATAATGTTATGAATAAGATAATAGCTATATGCTTGATTGCAGGGATTAGCTTTACAGCATGTAATAATCAGCGAGCAAACGAAGAGGCTCTTGCCAAAGAAGCCGCATTAAAACAGGTAAAAGATAGTTTGGCGCTGGATAGTTTTAGAAAAGCAGAGATAGCCGAGCAGGAAGAATTGAAACAGGAAGAACTGGAGGAAACCAGTAAACAAACAATTAACCACGCTGCTGGCAATAATTACCCGGCTGCCGATCAAGGCACGGGAAGCGAATCAAACCCACAACCGGTGGCTAGCAACAAGAAAAAAGGATGGAGTGATGCGGCCAAAGGCACAGCGATCGGCGCCGGTGTAGGCGCAGGAGTAGGTGCCTTGATCGATAAAGATAAACGTTTAAGAGGTGCAGCCATCGGAGCCGCCGTAGGTGGCGCTGGGGGCTATGCTGTTGGCAGAAAAAGCGATAGAAAAAGCGGTCGCGTGCAGAAAAAAAATTAAAGTCGCTAACATTTTTTGGGGTATGCTGTATTTAGGTATACCCCTCTATATCGCATTTAAGTACACACTGTCGCAGCTACGCATGTGCGCTTGCATGTAAATCATTTTTCGCTATATTTGCGGAACACTGTCCTATACCGCTTAGGCAAACACACTCCTTAAAAATCCAGAAAAATCACCAAACTCCATTGGAAGTCCGTTAAAAGTCCGTTAAAAGTCCGATCAACCTCCGATAATTCTTTCATTAACCTTCTACATTACTGGCACACTGCTTCGTAACTGGTTCGAGACTGGTTCGGGATTCGTTCGACAGCTCTTCGACTGTTTCTCCACATACCGGCGAACCCTTGTCGACGCTCTACCCAACTTGGTAATAGCCTGTCTCAAACGGTTCTTATCCCAGCATACTACGCGCACTATATATTTCTAGACCAATCCTTTTTACACAGCATCCCCTTGCATCATATCTAATCTTTCACATTTTTTCACACAGATGTTTCCCTTCGCCTATTTGGTTCCGACTATACTGTAAACCAATAGGATTGATTCGCCTATTGTAAATTATTGTATTACATAAAAAATTTTAAAAGAACGGTATTATGAAAATTTCATCAACACACATCTTTCTAGCATTGCTTTTAATCTCTTTAAGTATGAATGCTTGTAAAAAAGGAGACATCGGACCGCAAGGACTTCAGGGTGAGCAGGGAGAAACCGGCGAACAAGGAGCTCCCGGGCCGGACGGAAGCGTTATTTTAAGCGGTACTACCGCTCCAACAGCCTCTCTAGGTAAGAACGGGGATTATTATCTTAACAAAACCACCAGCGCTTTATACGGACCCAAGACTTCCTCCGGCTGGGGAGATCCTATCAATCTCAAAGGAACAGCGGGTGCCACGGGTAGTGCTGGAAGCACCATATTGAGCGGTACTACCGCACCAGCAGCCTCTCTGGGTAGAAATGGCGACTATTATATAAACATCACAAGTATGGGGTTTTACGGTCCAAAGACATCCGATGGATGGGGAACACCTGTAAGTCTAAAAGGACCAAAAGGTGATCCCGGTAATGCCAATGTATATTCAAAAATCTTCCTGCCAGCGAATATTACCTGGCGTCAGACAACCTTGTTCGGTACAAACTATGTGACGGCAAGTTTGTCTGCCGCGGAAATCACTTCCGACATCGTAAATAATGGAGCGGTTATGGTTTATGGCGGTTTCTTTTGGGGTGACCCTTGGAGTGCCTTACCTATTTCATACTTTGAAAGTGGGCGGACTGTCCATTTCTCCTATGGCGTAAAGCAAGGAAGTGTAACCCTAAGAATGCACTATTCCAACAATGCGGCCCCCACAGCACCGGGCATCCAGTTCAAAATAGTGATTATCAAAGGTCTAGCAGTAACCTCCGCCAAGGAAAACGGGATAAACCTAGATGACTATACTTCAGTAAAAAGATTTTTTCAACTGCAGGATTAACACAATGCAATGTATCAACAGGAACCCCTATCCTGTTGATACATTGCTTAATTTCCAGATTACTTTTCCTTATACAGTACCTCATCGATCATGCCGTAGCCTTTTGCTTCTGCAGCGGTCATCCAATAATCCCTATTCGAGGAGGTATGCACCCATTCATAGGATTGTCCGCTATGATCCGCGATGATCTGATACAATTCTTTCTGCAATTTCAATATCTCCCTGGCATTGATTTCCAGATCAGCCGCGGTGCCCTGCATCCCACCAGACGGCTGATGAATCATTACCCGAGCGTGTCGTAGTGCGGCCCGCTTTTTTGCCGCACCGGTACACAAAAGTACCGCACCAAAAGACAAAGCTATTCCGGTACAAATCGTTGCTACATCGGGCGAGATGTATTGCATCGTATCGTAAATACCCAATCCCGCATAAACAGATCCTCCGGGACAATTCACGTAGAGTTGAATATCTTTTTGCGCATCAACCGATTGTAAAAATAACAACTGTGCCTGAATGATATTGGCTACTCTATCATCCACAGCATTTCCCAAAAATATAATCCTGTCCATCATGAGCCTAGAGAAAACATCCATTTGCGCCACATTCAGCTGGCGTTCCTCCGTAATATAAGGAGTCATGGACATGGATACCTTACGGTTCATTTCACCCACATATTGATCAAAAGTATTCCCGCTCATCCCGTAATGGGATACAGCAAATTTTCTAAATTCCATCTTATTCGTTGTTAGTTGTTGGTTATTTGTTCAATAGTATCAAGTATCAAGACTTTTTCCCACGAGCTTTTCGCGTTGGGCTTTTCGCTTTCAGCTCGTAAGTCTTGTGTCATTCTGTGAGTTGCCAGTTGTGGGTTGCCATCCCACCTTTTACCCTCTACCTCTTACCATTTACCTCCGCTCAAAATACCTCCTGATCTTCTGTATAAGCGTTTTATTTTGAGGCTTGTGGATAAATTCTTGTTCTACTGCTTTCAATTGCTCCCGTAGCGTATGTCTGCCATAGTGTCTAATAAGCCGATAGCTTCGCTGCTGCAGCAATAAATTATCGGCAAGCTCCTCATCTATTAAGAGTCTTGCATCCACTACCAAGGCGTCCATTGGTTCCAGCTTATTTTCCAGATAAGCCTCTAGTAAACGTATTTCATTCAATGAAGTCCTCATATGCTAGCTGTTTTTCTTTAATAAACCCTCTCACTTTTTCTAAACATTTGAATTTTTGTACGGTTGCCGACCGCTCGCTTGAAAACCCAAATTGACTGGCTAATTTAGACATCGACAACTTCTCGTAATAAAAGCTTTTCAGTAAACGCATACATTTCTCTCCCGCATTTAGCAAAAAATGCATCAATTGATGGTCGGCAATCTGCATGTATTGCTCGTCAACAGAATGCTCGAAATCCGCATTCAAGGGTTCATAGTTGATACCCAATTTTAACTGATGTATCCACAAATGCTTAACGATACCAAATAAATAGGCCTTCGCACTTTTTTTTACGACTTTTTTCACGCATAAAACCTGTTCATAATATATAATCAAGGCATCCTGAAAAATATCCTGCGCGTTTTCCAGAGTTCCTCCTCTCCTACTCACATATTTTGCTACCGGCGGAAAGACTTCTTCATAAAGTGCCATAAATAATTTATCAGAGACAGCATGTTCATTGTCGGGTTGACGTGACGATTTCATATGCATAATAACAATCTTTTTATGATATGTGCACTTTTTACTTCAAATATCACCACTGTATCTAAAAAATCGCATAGACCTCTCAGTTTGTAGTTATTATAGCACTTCTACCGTTATACTAGAGGCATTATTTGCATCATGATAAATACGGTGCGTAGCTTTCTGGAAGTCGGCATCCTCCGCTTCATTATAGATATCCATAAATTGCTGTGGGTTACGATCTACCAGGGGAAACCACGAGTTCTGTATTTGAATCATGATGCGATGTCCCTTTTTAAACGTATGTGCAACATCCGGCAAGGTATAATTCACCGCGGTGATTTCTCCCGGCACGAAAGGTTCCGGTTTTTCAAAACTATTGCGAAACTTTCCCCGCAATACTTCACCTCTTACCAACATTTGATATCCACCCATAATAACCCCTTTAGGATTGGGATCTGGGTCAGCCGCATCGTCCGGGTATACATCAATCAATTTTACCACGTAGTCTGCATCCGTACCGGTAGTAGATACTTTCAGTTTAGCTAATAGGGGGCCGGTTAGCGTAATATCGTCCTCCAGCACATCACTTTGATAAACCATTACATCGGGTCTTTTAGCAGCAAAACGCTGATCATCGATCATATACTCCCTGCTTCTAGACCGGTTTACTCCTTGCTGATAAGGGACCGGTGCATTGGGGTCACTCACATATTCATCATAACTGTCCGCTTCAACAGGCTTTTCAAAGCTCAGCTGCCCGTCTGTATGTAGGTATAGATCCTTGCTACTTGTTTCTTTAGGTGGCCATGTCTCGAAATTTTTCCACTCATTGCTGCCCGTAATAAAAATGGTTGCCTCGGCTGGGTTAAAAGATCCCGTTCCTTTCAAATAATAGTTGAAAAAAGGCAATTCCATGTTTTTTTGGTACCAGGTACTGGTTTCCTGATCAAATTGAATATCACCAAAAGAACTGCCGGTACTCCTTACCCATCCGCCATGAAACCAAGGCCCTATGACCAGTCGATTGTCACTGCCTGGATTTTGCTTTTCAATCATTTTATATGTATGCAATGCGCCGTAAGTGTCCTCCGCATCAAAGAATCCACCCACAACCAATACTGCTGGTTTTACATCCTTCAGGTGACGTACAATTTCTCTTGCTTGCCAAAAAGTATCCAGAACACCATGCTTGGTAACATCATTCCAAAATTTAATACTATCGCCAAAATAACGTTCTTTCACGTGTTTTAAGGCCCCAAGCTCCATAAAGAAACCATAATTGTCATTCATCGTGAATTTCACTTTGTTCGGTACAATTTCCGATGTCACCGGTTTTGGACGCGGCACTCCAAAGCTGCTGTAAAAGTTAAAAGCATCTGTTAGGAAAAAAGCTCCATTGTGGTGAAAATCATCCCCCCGGAACCAGTCGGTTACCGGTGCTTGCGGAGAAGCCGCTTTCAGTGCCGGATGTGCATTTGGCAATGCCGCTGTTGAGTAGAATCCAGGATAGGATATACCATATATACCTGCCTTGCCATTGTTGTTCTCTATATTTTTCAACAACCAATCAATCGTGTCATAGGTATCGCTGCTTTCATCAATTTGCTTCTTGTTTTTTTTAACATCAATATGAGGCCTTATATCTTCATAAACGCCTTCACTCATCCATTTTCCTCGTACATCCTGATAAACAAAGATGAAACCTTCTCTTATAAAAAGCGGATCCGGCCCTAAAGTGGTTTTATACTTATTTTCTCCATAAGGAGCTACCGTATAAGGCGTACGATTGATCAAGAATGGGTATTTCTTGGTATTATCCTTAGGAATATAGATAGAGGTGAAAAGTTTTATCCCATCCCGCATCGGAATGTAACGCTCAATTTTAGTATAATGCTCTAGGATATAAAGTGAATCATTATTTTGCTGCGCAAAGGAACGATTAGATAAGAATAAAACGAAAAAAAACAGTAGAAATCGAAATTTTGTCATATGTAAGAAACTTAATGAAGTAAATATAGGAAGCAAAAAACGTTAAAGCAAAGAGTTTAACTTTATATTAACAGGATAGGGCAATAGGAAAACCTGAATAATATTACTATTGCCAATTCCTAATAGGGATAATGACTTGATAACGGAGGAGTGTGGTGTAGTCGTTACTATCGGTATGCGCTGTGTTATTCCTTCTTTAGCAAAATCTCTACCCATTTGTTTACCGATCCACTTCACCGTTTCAATTGCTAGCTTACAAACATAAGCGATCAGGATAACAAAAAATTATATACATTTCTATGAATATAATATAAAATCATGTATACATTTTTTTCTTACCTTTGTAAGCAGTGAAAAAATTGTTTACGCTCATATTGTCCATCGTATACCTAGGTATTGCAACCGGGTTTAGTACGTACAGCCATTATTGTATGGATAAGTATGTAGAAACTACCTTGTGGCAACAGGATATGAGCCATTGCGGGATCTGTGGAATGTCTAAAAACAAGTCGTCCCAGAAAAAATGCTGCAAAGAAGAACATAAACAGGTAAAACTAGAAAAAGACCACAAAGCTGCCGAACAGATATCCAAACAGTTTCAAACATTTGCAACGGATACGCACTTTCCGGCATATGCCATACAACCTACTGCAGCATTGGTCAATACGACCGAAAAGTTACCCCTTAGCAATGCGCCTCCTCATCAGGAACATGACGCCATTTATATGCTAAACTGTAGCTACCTCATTTAAGCAAAGAACCCTGCCTGCTCTCAGCAGCCGGTTATTTAGTAGTCGGACTTTCTGCTCCTTTCTACTGAATGCCAAGGACCCTTTATCATTCAAATCAATAATTTTCTAATATCGATTTAGCTCGTCGCTAATTCCTAACAAAAACTGGCAATATGGTCCACCGTATCATTGACTGGTCATTGCGTAATCGATTTATTGTTCTCTTCCTAAGTTTGGGACTATTTATCTGGGGTGTCTTTGCGGTACAGAAAAATCCTATAGACGCCATTCCCGATCTTTCCGAAAATCAAGTGATTGTTTTCACCGAATGGATGGGGCGTTCACCGCAACTGATCGAAGATCAAATCACCTATCCATTAGTAACCAATCTTCAAGGTTTACCACAAATAAAATATGTGCGTGGGAGTTCCATGTTCGGCATGAGCTTTATCTACATCATATTTGAAGATAAAGTAGATATCTATTGGGCTCGTGAGCGTGTGCTAGAACGACTTAGTACTGTCAACAATACGCTTCCAACAGGTGTAACACCTACTCTCGGACCTGATGGAACGGGTGTTGGACATGTGCTTTGGTATACGTTGGACGCTCCCTCTCTCGATCTGGGTGAACAAAGAGCTTTACAGGACTGGTATATAAAATTTGCCCTCCAAAACGTATCCGGTGTGAGTGAGATCGCTTCCTTCGGTGGTTTTCAGAAACAATACCAGGTAACAATAGATCCCAACAAGTTATTATACTATAAACTCTCGGCAGCAAATGTAATCAATGCGATACGTGCCAATAATAATGAAAGTGGCGGACGCAAATTTGAAATGAGTGATATGGGTTACATTATTAAAACGAACGGTTACTTACAATCCATAGCAGACATAGAACGTATTCCGGTGGGCAATCAGCAAGGGAATCCCATTCTGGTAACTGATATCGGTGTCGTACAAATGACAGGAGAACCTCGCTTAGGTATATTTGACCAGGATGGAGAAGGAGAGCGTGTTGGTGGCATTGTCGTAATGCGTTATGGAGAAAATGCGGCGCAAGTTACAGAGCAGGTGAAAGACAAAATGAAAGAGGTAGCTAAAGGTCTTCCCGAGGGGGTGAAGTTTGACATTATTTATGATAGAGGCGAACTGATTCAAGAGTCCGTAGCATCCATTAAACATACCTTGATAGAGGAGATGGCCGTCGTTTCTTTAGTAGTGATCCTTTTTCTGTTTCACTGGAGAAGTGCGCTCAGTATTGTTATCCAAATTCCCATCACCATTGCGATCAGTTTTATCTTATTAAATGCCTTCGATATCTCTTCCAACATTATGTCTTTAACAGGTATCGCCTTGGCTATCGGTGTCATTGTCGACAATGGCATTATCATGAGCGAGAACGCCTATAAACATCTAGCCGAAAGGTACGCACAACAACAGCAGGTAACCACTAAAGAAAAATAACATGAACTGGCTTAAAAAAATATTTAAACGAAGCCCAAGCTGGATTTCAGAAGAAGAACGTCTTGAAATCATTGGCAAAAGCAGCAAGCAGGTAAGCCGTGGGGTTTTCTTTGCCACCATTATTATCATTACCTCCTTTTTGCCTGTTTTTATGCTTACCGGCCAGGAAGGAAAATTATTCCACCCACTAGCCTTCACCAAAACCTTTATCATGCTGGTAGATGCACTGTTGGTTATTACACTAGCACCTGTGCTGATCTCTTTTTTTATGAAAGGGAAATTTAAGCCTGATCATGCCAACCCTGTGAACAGATTTCTCGAAAGGATTTACGAGCCCATTATTAAAGGCGTTTTAACTTGGCGAAAAACCACCATTGCTATCAACCTTGTTGCACTGCTCATCACAATTCCTTTGTTGAAAAAACTAGGCACTGAATTTATGCCTCCTCTTGACGAACAAAGTATCCTGTTTATGCCCATCACCTTGCCTGATATCAGCAACGGTGAGGCTAAGCGTCTATTGCAGGTCCAAGACAAAATTATCAAAAGTGTTCCGGAGGTGGATAAAGTACTGGGCAAAGCCGGTAGAGCGAATACCGCTACCGATAATTCGCCAATTAGTATGATTGAAACGATCATCATGTTGAAGCCAAAGAGCCAATGGCGGGAAGGCATGACTAAAGACAAACTCATTCAGGAATTGGATACCAAGCTACAAATACCCGGTGTAGTGAACGGTTGGACACAGCCCATCATTAACCGCATCAACATGTTGGCCACCGGTATCCGTACCGATGTAGGCATCAAAGTTTTTGGCCAGAACCTGGATACCGTGGCCTCCGTTTCCGAACGGGTAAGAAAAGTATTGGAGGGAACTCCCGGCATACAGGATCTTTATGTTGAACCGGTAACGGGAGGAAAATACCTGACGGTTGATATCAAAAAGGATGCATTACTCCGTTATGGCTTGACCGTGGATGATATCAATCAAACTGTGGAGTCGGCCATCGGCGGTGCTGCTGTTGGACAAACCATCGAAGGCCGTAGACGCTTCAGTATCAACGTACGTTTGGCGCAAGATTACAGAAATAGCTTGGCCCAACTGGGCAGAATACCTTTACAAAGTACCGTTTTCGGTGAGGTCCCTTTAAATTCAGTAGCCAATTTACGTTTTGAAGAAGGTCCACCCATGATTATCTCCGATAATGCCATTCTGCGTGGCGCAGTCATGTTTAACGTGCGCGATCGTGATCTTGGTGGTACGGTAAAAGAAGCCATGGAAAAACTCAACAGCGCAAAAGAAATACTTCCATCGGGCTATTTCTTTGAGTGGAGCGGGCAATACGAGAATCTCATCCGTGGACAGCAAACGCTCTTATGGATTGCGCCTATTGTGCTGGTGATTATCTTTTTTGCATTGTATTTTGCCTTCCATTCACTCAGAGAAGCCTTTTTGAGTCTCGTCACCATCCCATTTGCACTCATTGGTGGCGCCTATATGATTTATTTTTGGGGTGTACACCTCTCCGTTGCAGTAGCTGTTGGTTTTATCGCACTTTTCGGCATCGCAGTAGAAACAGGTATCGTCATGGTCATTTATCTGAATGATGCGATGCAACAATTAGTAAAAGAGAAAGGAAACAGTAGCGCGGCCATTAGCAAAGAAGATCTAAGAAAACATGTCATCTTGGGTGCAGCCAAGAGATTGCGCCCGAAGATCATGACCGTCTGTGTATCCTTATTCGGTCTATTGCCTGTGCTTTGGGCTACTGGTGTCGGAACGGATGTCATGCGTCCTATTGTACTGCCCATGATTGGGGGAGTACTCACGTCTTCAACACACATATTATTGGTCACCCCACTGATATTTTTAATGACCAAGGAATACGAATTACGTAAATATGGAAAATTGGAAATTTATGATGCTAAACACTAAGCAAACCAACTATATATGGCAAAACGTACTATGTTCTGTCCTTGCGTTGCTTTTTTCATGTAGCCTAAAAGCGCAGACAGGTACGGATGAAGTACTCTCTTTAGACACCATTTTGCAACGTATTGACCAACAAAATGTAAAGCTTAGGGCTTATGCGTCAAGAGGAAAGAGTTATACCTATCGTGCCAAAGCAGCGACCTCTTGGATGGCTCCCATGATCGGGGCAGGAACGTTTATGACTCCTTATCCCGGAACGAATGTCATGAATGATGAAGACAAGGGTTCTTTGATGTTTAATGTAGAGCAAGAAATACCTAATCCCAGTAAACAACAGGCCAATAAGGAGTTCATACAATCGCAAAGCGCAATTGAAGAAGCCAAACGTGCTGTTGACCTGAATGAACTGAAAGCACAAGCTAAAACGCTCTACTATACTTGGATCATTGCCGAAAAACGGATAAAACTCCTGCAGGAAAATGAGCATATTATTAACAGTATGAAGCAGATCGAAGCCATACGCTATGAATATAACCAATCGCAGCTCAGCAATGTTTTCAAAGCGGAGGCCCAACTGGAAGAAAACAAGAATATGTTGGACATGCAAAAGGCCGAAATCACACGGTCTAGAGCATGGTTAAATAGCCTGATGAATATACCCGGTAATACGCTATTCAGTATAGACACCGCGTTTATCCCTCAATTTACTCCTGAAGCTTCTTTAGACACTTCTTTATTGGCCGAACGCAGAAAGGATATACAAAAGATGAATGCCGATATGCGGACCATGCGCTATGGCATTAAAACGATGAAGTTGGAAAGAAAACCCGACTTTAAAATCAAATTTGACCATATGGCATCCTTAAGCAAAATGATGCCGAATCTTTACAGTGTGATGGGAATGGTGAGTATCCCTATTGCACCATGGAGCAGTAAAATGTATAAAAATGAAACGAAGGGCATGCAACTGGAATTAGAAGCCATGCAACAGGAACGACAGGGGATGCTTATGGAAAGTCAGGGGATGTTATACGGGATGCAGCAAGAAATCTTCAACATGCAAGATAGAATTGAAAGGATTTCCCAGAAAGTTATTCCCGCCTTGCAACGTGCAATGGAGGCCAATTTCCAGGCTTATCGCGAAAACAAGCAACAACTACCTACGGTACTTGCGGATTGGGACGCATTGAATATGATGCAGAATAGCCTATTGGATGAACAGTTAAAGTTTTATCAAATGTTAGTGAGTTATGAAAAAGAGCTTTATAAATAGCATGTTCATCGTCGGAAGCGTAGCATTACTGTTATGGGGATGCTCGCCAGATACGCAACATTCCGATCAACATACATCCCATCAGGATGTGCCGATTGATTCGAGTGTTCAACTATTAACAAAACCCACCAATCAGCATGTAGTTGCTAAAATGCAAGTTATCAAGGCAGAACAGGGTTTAAAAGTTTTTCCCGTTAAAATTACTGGAAGAATAACGTACGACAGCAAGAACAATACGTCTATAAGCAGCAGAGTTGGAGGCCGTATTGAGCGCTTATGGATAAAATACAACTATCAGCCAATCAAAAAGGGGCAGTTAATAATGGAGATTTACTCACCTGAATTAGCGGCAGCGCAAAGGGAATTACTGATGCTCAGCAACGCAAAGGATGATCATCTTCTTACATCTGCTATTCAAAAACTTCGATACCTTGGGATGAACAACCAGCAGATACAGCAGGTTCTAAAAACAAATACCCCCCTATATCGTGTACCCTTATACAGCCCCGTAAGTGGATATATTATAGAAAAGGCAGGTGATGGCCTTCCTTCGGTAGCCACCGCTGCCGGGAGTTCCATAGCTCCCGGCAGCGGTGATGCTATGACAGACATGGGCGGGAGCAACACGTCATCTCCAAATCCCCCCGCCTCTCGTACCGAATCAAATCAACCGATATTGTTGCGGGAAGGGCAATATGTAAGTGTTGGGCAATCACTTTTTACCATCTATACCAATACCGATTTAGTTGGAGAATTTGCCATTCCTCCACATTGGGCCAAAAAAATACAAAAAGGTAAAAAAATAATATTTCAGAGCACCGATGACCTAGCTAAGACGTATCAAGCCGAAATTGGTCTTATCCAACCAAGTTTTAATGCAGGCGGCAGCTTTAGCCTCGCGCGCATATATCTAAAAGACGTTAGGTTGCCCATTGGCCAGTTATTAAATGGAACGATTGCCATCACCGAAAGAAAAGGCTTTTGGTTGCCACAACAAGCGGTTGTGCTACTGGGAACTAAAAGTGTGCTGTTTAAAAAAGAGGGAAGTACGTTCCGTCCAATAAATATTCAAACCGGGGCACGTACCAACACCATGGTACAGGTGTTAAGTAGTATTGAAAATTGGCAGATTGCCAAAAATGCTTCCTATTTAGTGGATAGTGAAGGTTTTATTACAGCAGATAAAGTGGAATAATATGGAAAGAAAATATTTTATAAAAGCATTATTCATTTCTGCGGCTATGCCTTCGCTTTTATGGACAGCCTGCAGTAGTGAGCAAAAAAATGAAATGAATACAGCTGCAAAAACATTTACCTGTCCGATGCACCCCCAGATTGTACGGCAACAGGCAGGCACTTGTCCGATTTGTGGCATGGACCTGGTTCCTTTCGATAAAAATAACCAGGACACCTTTTTAACCCTTAGCGAAAATCAGCAAACCTTGGCCAACATCACTACAATGGTAGTAGGATCAGGCCGCATAGATGACCACTTGGCCATTAACGGTCGATTTGCAGTAAATCCCGAAGAAACCAATTTTATCAGTAGTCGAAATGCTGGAAGAATAGAAAAACTGTACATCAAAGAAACAGGCATTGCTGTTCGTAAGGGACAAGCCATCTATACCATGTATTCAGAACAGCTCCTTACCTTACAGCAAGAATATCTGATGACTTATAAGCAAGCCAAACAATTTGCTGCTGATAAAAAATTCCAGGATATTTTCGATGCTGCTCAAGAGAAACTATTACTTTACGGACAAACACAACAACAGCTTTCCGCCTTATTGAACGCTGGAAAGGCCTCCCCCTATATTACCGTTTATGCAACCAATAGTGGAGTTGTAGCGGAAGTATTGGTTACAGAAGGTCAATATGTCGGAGAGGGTGCTTCTATATTACGCTTAGAAGGATATCAAAGTATGTGGGTCGAAGCGGATATTTATCCACGGGAAGCTTCGCTCGTAAAGGAGGGACAAAAACTCACTGTTTTAGCAGCCAATAATACCGCTGACCCGCTTTCCATGGATGTACAATTTATTACCCCGTCTTACCAAAGCAGCACACAAATTATGCAACTTCGCGGTACGGTGTCCAATATAGAACAAAATCTACAAGCCGGCATGCCGGCCACTATTTTGTTACCACGTGCATCTACGAACAATACGTTGACTGTTCCGAGTAATGCGATTATACGTAACGGAAAAACAAATCACGTCTGGGTAAAACTTGAAAAGGAAAAATTTGAACCAAGAGCTATCGAAGTGGGTGTAGAATCTTTTGATCAGACAGAAATTACGTCAGGTCTAGAAGCAGGAGACTTGGTAGTGGTTACCGGTGCTTATTTATTGTATAGCGAATCTGTTTTGAAAAAAGGAGGTGTTATGGATTAGCTCATCCACTAATAAAATGAAAAGGCAGATGCTACCCTTGTGCTTTTGACCTAACAACAAATAACTAATAACAAATAAAATGAACGTGTCTAAAAAGAAAATAAATAGATGAAAACAACAAATCTCACAACAGGAATTACCGTGATAGCAGCGGTGTTTTTTTTAGCTTCTTGCAATGCTAACAATCAACAGACAAACGAGCAACAGGACCATGCTCAACATCAGGAAGAAAAAGCAGCAATACTTGCACAGGATGAAATAGCAAAAACCAACAGCGAAGAGTTAAATGCGCTATATCCCCATTATCTAGCGCTACAGGAAGCCCTGGTTAACGGAGATATCACCAAAGCAAAAGAAGCCGCTTTACTGGTACAAGAGGCCGGCAAACAGCTGTCGGAAGCACAAATTTTACAGAACGCCACTAACGAGATACTATCTGCTGAAACGCTGGCCGCTCAGCGTGATGCATTTTCGCCCTTAAGTGATGCTTTGATAACACTTATTAAATCCAACGGAGTAAGTGAAGGAGCGTTTTATATAGCACACTGTCCGATGGCGTTCAATGATAAAGGGGCTAATTGGATAAGTCCTTCTAAAACTATCAAAAACCCGTATTTTGGCGATAAAATGCTTACATGTGGAACTGTTGAAGAAACATTAAAGCATTTATAAAAAATCCACCTACCGATGGCTCAGTAGGTGGCCTTCCTACACTTAAGTATCCAACCGTAACTGTAGAAGCTCTTATATACATTTAGAAATTAAAAACCTCTAAAATCGTTTGTCACACAAATTCGAGAACTAATGTTACAAAAGTATATAATAGTTTGCTATTTTTTATAATATAATTATATAAATGATAATCCAATGATCAACATTCGTGCATTATTTGTGAAATAATGGGAAAAACACCATTATAAGGCACTGGAAACCGACATCCATATTATCTAAATCAATTAAAAGAGAAGCGCCCGTTACAAATATAACGGGCTATGACTTCTCTAAACGGGCCTTGATAAGCCCATTTACGGCTACGGCTGGATTAAAATCTTTCCGGTAGAAGTATCATAACTATAAAAATCAGTGTTACAACAACTTACATTATAAATGTTTTTTGCTCATAACAAAGATAGAGATTATCCTTTTTACCCTTTGATAGTAAAAGGGAATTGTATATCCAGTTCTCTTAAAATGGGAAATTTTAGGAAATTATTTCACATATTTTCCCATTTAAGGAACGAAAACGTTTATTTATATGGACAACCGAATAAATTGATATCCTGACTGGGTTTGTAGCCTATAGACAAGTAAGCCTAAGAGATTTTCGCGGAGAACCAACAGTAAATTTATCTAATATCAAACTGAGAATAGGTTATCATTCCACTGTTTCAAAAAACAAAGGTAACTATAGCGTAACTTTTCATGTATATCTAACTGTTGATAGCACACTATCCTGGATAAAGTTTTCTGAAATTAAAGATAAAAGCATTTTGCAATCTATCCTAAATCATGAACAAGGGCATTTCAAAATAGGTGCTCTGATGCAGCAAGAACTCATCGAAAAGCTTCGCAAAAAAAAATACACCAACACTACAAGCAGGAAGCCGCCACTATATTTGATAAAACTTCAAGAAAGTATCAGATCATACAAGATCAATATGATAAAGAAACCCACCACATGATGAATACCAAACAACAAATGATCTGGGATCATAAACTTGATAATCTTTTAGATCAATAGTAAATTAAACCTTCTTTCTTTATTTCGTTTTTTGACTAGCGGCTTTTCTTATCTGATGTTCGGTAAATAATGAATGTCTTTATAAAAAATTAAATCGTCCTTCGGGTGAGGATTTATAAAATTGAACACATGAACTCGATGCAAATGATGGATACGATAATGATTAGTTAAACGGATCTATCCTATCGAAGTGTTGTATATAAAGGGTAATTTAACTACTTTTAAAACCACATGGTTACTGATATTTTTTTAATAGATGGAAACAAGAAGAGATGTATTTCAGGCAATTGCCGAGCCCACCAGACGAGCGATTATTCAACTTCTTTCGAAACAATCGCTCAATTTAAATTCAGTAGCAGACAATTTTGACATCAGTCGGCCAGCTGTTGCTAAACATATTCGTATTCTTACAGCGTGTGGTTTAGTTACGATCCAAAAAAAGTCGGGAAAATTACCGTAATGCAAATTTAAAATCGCTAAAAGAGGTTTCGGAATGGGTAGAAAAACACACCAATTTTGGGATAATCGTTTAGATACCTTGGAAAATCTATTGAACCATAAATAACAGTATTCATCCGCTTACATCAGTTGCAAAACACCTATACGTGATTTACCAATTTGACAAATCCAGCTCCATAACCGCCGATATGATAGGTAAAAGTTTAACACTGGTAAATAAAATCAAACCCGTAATTAAGATCAAGAATATACGATGATCAATAAACATCACTCCAGAAGTAAAATTTGGTGGGTAAACGATTAAGTCTTGGTACTTGATACCTCATACTTAAATATTATTTTTACCATATGATTCATGAAAATCTATTATTGATTCTGGCGCTGTTTTTCGCCATGTCTATGCTGTATTTGTTAAGTCAGCGGCTAAAGATATCCTACCCTATACTATTAGTTGTTGGGGGTTTAGGTATTTGCTTTATCCCAGGCGTTCCGGAGATCAGGGTTGATCCTGATTTGGTTTTTCTTATCTTTTTACCTCCACTCCTTTTTGAAGCAGCATGGTATACCTCATGGAATGATTTTTGGAGATGGCGGCGTTCCATTATGCTTTTAGCCTTTGGATTGGTTTTTTTTACATCCATTGCCGTAGCGTACTTTTCTGTACTTATTATTCCCGGGTTTACCTTAGCAGCGGGCTTTCTGCTGGGTGGGATCATTTCTCCTCCAGATGCTGTAGCAGCAAGTTCTGTTCTGAAAGGCGTTAACATGCCCAAAAGAGGACTCGCCATATTGGAAGGCGAAAGTTTGGTAAATGATGCGGCTTCGCTAACGGTTTTCCGTTTTGCATTGGCAGCCGTGTTAACCGGCCAATTTATTGTGCAAGAGGCAGTAGTGGAATTCGCCTTTCTTTCTATCATGGGAGTAGTTGTAGGAATCGCAATCGCTCATATACTCTTTTTTGTTCTGCGGTATCTAGCCAAATCGTCAAGCATCACCACTCCCATTTTATTAATAGCACCCTACTTAATGTATTTGGTAGCCGAATCGTTTGAATGGTCGGGGGTATTAGCGGTTGTAAGTGGCGGTTTGTTTCTATCTTTTCGATCTAAAGATTTCCTTAATTATCAAACCCGTATTCAGGGAGCGGAGGTATGGGCAACCGTTGGCTTTCTGTTAAATGGTTTTGTATTTATTCTAATCGGACTCGAGTTGCCCATTATCGTAGATGGACTTGAAAGGTATTCTAAAAAAGAGGTTATCCAATATGCACTCCTCATAAGTATCATCGTCATTGTACTCCGCTTGCTATTAGTTTATGTGGCAACATTCATACCTAGATTTTTAAGTAAAAAGATACGGGACAGAGAGAAAAGCCCGGGTTTAAAACTTCCTTTTGCTATTGGGTGGGCGGGTATGCGTGGAGTGGTCTCTCTAGCTTCGGCTTTGGCTATTCCATTAACCCTAGCCAACGGAGAAGCCTTTCCCCACCGCAACCTCATTTTATTTATTACTTTCGTGGTTATATTAGTCACCTTGGTATTCCAGGGACTAACCCTCCCCTTGTTTCTTAAACTGTTAAAAATTGAAGAGGTAGACGATTATGTGCCAACCGCAGATCAGATAGAGGCTATACGTCTTCGTTTGGCTAAATCGTCCATTCAATACTTAGACAAACATTACGATCAGGAGATGGAGGAATATGCAACGATTGGTAGAATTAAGGAGCAATTGGAAAGAACGATTGCGGTTACGGAAAATTCTACCGAAGAACAGGAAAAGAAAGAAAAACTAATATCGGTAAGAATGCTTTATAGACGTATCATGTTGGAGCTTATTACTTTTAGAAGGAAAGAACTCGATAAACTACAGAAAGAAAAAAAATATGATGACCACGTTCTCCGCGAGTTGGTGCACAGTTTAGATTTAGAAGAATCCCGGCTTAATAAACAATAATTTTTAAAGTTTAAAACGTAGATACCATGATTACCATTACCACGCCAGCATTATTGTTTCCTGCCATCAGCTTAATCATGCTGGCTTACACCAATCGTTTTCTGGCCTTAGCCAGCTTGGTCCGGAGTTTACATGCTAAATATCTAGATAATAACCAAAGTGGTATCATTCACGGACAGATACAGAACCTTCGATATCGGCTACGCTTAATCAAATACATGCAGGCTTACGGTGTTTTAAGTTTCGTAACTTGTGTAATCTGTATGCTGTTCATTTTTCTGCAGTGGACTTTCTGGGCCGAAATGCTGTTTGGTTTAAGTCTCGTCTTTTTTACGATATCACTCATTATATCACTCATTGAAATCCAGAAAAGCACAACAGCACTAGAATTGGAATTGAGCAGTATGGAAAAGGGTGATGAGGCGTCTTCGCTCGTGAAGTATATTAAACGAAAACTGGACTCGAACCGCAAAAAAAATCAGTAAACTACGTTATCATTATGTATCGCGTGAAAAATCCATTAGCTATCCATGCAATGTAAAACATATCATCTCAAACAGCTGTACCCTTTAAACAACTCAATTGACGCCAATACCACAAAATTCGTAACTTTATAGAATAAAGGAGAAAGAGAAATGGCAAAAGTGAAGAACATAGTAATTGACGGTTATCACCATAAACCTATCAGTCTTGATATTTTTTTCAATGAGTCGAGTATCTGTCAACCAACCATTCTTTATGCACATGGTTTCAATGGATTTAAAGATTGGGGGAATTTTGATTTAATTGCGGAGCAATTTCTGTCTTCTGGTTTTACCTTCATCAAGTTTAATTTTTCGCACAATGGCACTTCTCCACAGCAACCGGAAGACTTTGTAGACTTAACAGCCTTTGGAGAGAACAACTACACCAAACAACTGGCCGATTTAGACGCTGTCATTGATTGGATACAATATCCCTCCAATCCTTATTTTCATAGCATAAATAAAAAGCAGATAGGGCTCATCGGTCACAGTATGGGCGGCAGTATCAGTATTATTAAAGCAGCAGAAGATCATCGGGTAAAAGCCTTGGTTACTTGGGCCGCTACCGCAGTATGTAAAACGCCGTGGGCTAACTGGCCAGAACAACGGATCATGGAATGGAAGCAAAAGGGCGTTGCGTATTATATTAATGGCAGAACGAAACAGCATATGCCTTTAAAATATCAACTCCATCAAGACTACCTCAATAATAGTGACCGCCTTGATATTTTAAAAGCAGCGTCTAAAATAGACATACCTTGGATGATCTGTCATGGCACAGAAGATACCAGTGTTCCGTTCAAACATGCCTGCGAATTAAAAGAAATCAATCCTTCTGCGCAATTATTTAGTGTTTCCTCCGATCATGTCTTTGGAAGGCAGCACCCCTGGAATCAACGCACGCAGCCATTGCCTATGCAACAGGTTATTAACAGAAATATCTTATTTTTCAAGCAATATCTCGGAATGTAATCCTGGCGGTTCATTTTTTCTGTTTCTGCATGGGATTAGGTCCGACACTACTTCCCCGAGGTGTTTCCTTTTGCTCGAATAGCTCAAACCTGGTTGGCTGTTGCTGCCGTGGCCAGGTATTATTATACGCATCAATATCGGCTGTTTCCCTATCTGGATCTAATTTGATGGAAACAACTTCTTTATCCTTAGCAAAAACCTTCGTTACCTCTCTTTCATTCAAACGCCAGATATAAGCGGATATCCGATCTACTTCTGTTGATCCATCTGCGTAGGTCCACTCTAGAATAAGCGGCATGACCAAGCCTCCTTTATTGGAAAAGGAAATTTCATAAAAATGCTTTTTCTGTTCAAATAATTGCTTTTCCTCCTGATTTAGTTGATCATAACGTTGCTGAAAATCGGCCATATCCGAATCACTTACTGCAAAACGGTCCCATTTGTTATAAAAATCCTTTAACGTTGTATCCGATTCAATAGCGAATTTAGTACCCTCGGCTATATTCCGTTTTCTGGTTATTGCTTCTAAATCTTTTCTATAGACCTTCTCTTCTTCCTGTTTGGCTGTTTTCGGATCAAGATCCTTCAGTTGGTAATGTTTTACATCATCTATTGAAATATCTACCGGATCAATACTATAAAACCAACCTCTCCAGAACCAATCCAAATCTACTGCCGAAGCGTCTTCCATTGTCCGGAAGAAATCGGTGGGTGTTGGATGCTTAAAGGCCCATCTTCTGGCATATTCTTTAAAGGCATAATCAAAGAGCTCCCTTCCCATCACTGTTTCACGCAAAATATTCAATGCGGTGGCCGGTTTAGCATAAGCATTTGGTCCAAACTGCACAATATTTTCCGAATTCGTCATAATAGGTTCCAGCTGATCCTTGGGAAGTTTCATATAATCTACAATTTTATGAGCAGGCCCTCTTCTTGACGGAAAATCAGGATCCCACTCCTGCTCCGCCAAGTATTGACAAAATGTGTTTAAGCCTTCATCCATCCAACTCCATTGTCGTTCATCTGAATTAACAATCATCGGAAAGAAATTATGTCCTACTTCATGAATGATGACGCCAATCATGCCATACTTCGTCGCCTCACTGTAGGTGCCATCCTTCTCTGCCCGTCCGAAATTAAAACAGATCATTGGATATTCCATTCCATTTGCTGCTTCAACGGAAATGGCCACCGGATAGGGATAATTTATCGTATGCTTTGAATATACACGTAAGGTGTGCGCTACCACTTTTGTCGAATATGGTCTATATAGTGGGTAGGCTTCCGGACCATAGTAAGACATCGCCATCGGACTATTGCCTTCGACTCCATCTACCTTCATCGCATCCCACACTAATCTTCTGGAAGATACAAAAGCGAAATCCCGCACATTTTTCGCCTCATATAGCCACGTTTTTTTACCCGAAGCACGTTTCGTCATCGCCTGTTCTGCTTCCGCTAAGGATACAACCTCTATAGGCTCACGAGCGCTCTGCGCACGTTTCCAACGATCTAGCTGTTCTGCCGAGAGTACCTGATTATAATTTTTACATTCGCCTGTTGCCCCTACTACATGATCGGCAGGTACGGTTATATTTACTTTAAAATCGCCAAAAGCCAATGCAAACTCTCCTCTACCTGTGAATTGCTTATTTTGCCATCCTTGGAAGTCTGAATATACGGCCATACGCGGGTACCACTGACTAATCGTGTACAAGTAGTTTCCATCTTCGGGGAAAAACTCGTAACCGCCTCTCCCCCCTTCGGTCATCCTATCTGAAATATTATAGTACCAATCTACTTTAAAACTCATCTTGGCCCCCGGAGCAAGCGTATTTGGCAGATCGATACGCATCATGGTATAGTTGATGGTATACTTTAACTCCTTACCAGCGGCATCTATTACCTTCAGAATATGTACACCAAAGTCTTTATCAGATCCTGCCATTTTCTCCAATTGCCGAATAGACATTTTCTCATCCATCGTACTTCCATTAAACTGTTTGCTTTCAGCATTTGGAGCATGTTCGTTCTCATCCAGCTGTAACCATAAATAGGTTAAGGGGTCGGGCGAGTTGTTGGTATAGGTGATCGTTTCCGAACCAGTAATACGCTGCTTTTCATCGTCCAATTCTACATTGATGACGTAGTCGGCCTTCTGCTGCCAATAGTTCGGCCCCGGAATCCCCGATGCGGAACGGTACATGTTTGGATCACGAAGCATACTTCCCAGCTGTTCAAATTTGTTCCCATGATTAGACTCCGGATTATTCAGATATTGCGCAAAGAGTTTTACGCTTCCAACACTCAGTAGGAAAAACGAAAAAAGTATTTTTTTGTTCATATAAAGAAATTAAAACGTTCAATAGCCATTACAAGCGCAATTCCAAAGATACCGGAAGAAAGAAAAAGATTCCATTCACGCCGGGGCACTTTAAAAAAAAACAGCAACAAAGACGAAAGCACCAAAATGCCCAATACGATCAGTAATTGCCCAAACTCCAAGCCTATATTAAAAGCAAAAAGAGGCCCTATAATATTTTGCTCTTTTCCCAAAACACTTTTAAGGAAATTGGAAAATCCCAAACCATGGATCAATCCAAAAAACAAGGCAAAACCATAGCTTATCCAAACAAACTGTTGATTTCTCTTCTTATTAAGAATATTTACAAAAGCTGTTAAAAGAATGGTAACCGGTATTAAAAACTCTATGGTCACCGAATTTATGCTTAAAATATTCAATACGCTCAATGCCAATGTTATGGAGTGTCCTATAGTAAATGCCGTTACCAACATCAAAACACGTTTCCAGTCTTGCAGCAGGTAAACACCACATAAAACCGACACAAAAAGTATATGATCGTAACCATTCCAGTCTAAAATATGCTGCCAACCTAAGCTAAAATACAAAGAAAAATCTTGCATAAAATATTTTTGACTTATTTTTGAAACAATGTTACATTAATTTATACGCTTAAACAACACTTAGCCACTAAAAACACCAACTGGTACATCTTTTTTACCTTTACATTTAAAAAAATAGTATATACGCATGACTCATACACTTTTTATCTTTCTACTTTCTATATTTCATCCTTTTTACATAAGTGTTACCAGCATTGATTACAATAAACAAGATAAAAGACTGGAAATCAGTTGCAGAATATTCTTTGATGATTTGGAAGAGGCTTTGGCTAAACAATATGGACAAAAGCTTAGCCTCCTGAAACCGGAAAACCGATCGGTAGTTGATCAGCTTTTGGCAGATTACCTAAATAAGAACTTAAGTATAGAAGTGAATGGAAAAGTAAAAAACTTAAGGTATATGGGTTACGAAATTGAGGAAGATGCGGCCTGGTGTTATCTACAGATCGGTGCCATTGAGCAAATTGATGACCTAGCTGTTCGCAACACCATTCTGTATCCATCACATAAGCAGCAGTCGAATATTCTACACATAACCGTTGACGGACAAAGAAAGAGTTTAAAATTAGACTATCCGAAATCCAAAGCCAGCTTTCGTTTTTAATCCTAGGTTTAAACATTTAAAAGAGGATGTCCGTTCTTCCTTGATGTATCCCAACAACAGGCTTTTCGAACATCCTCTATAGTTTATCTTTTCAGCAGATTTTTATATCTCAATAAGGCTTCTACATAATAATAGTCAGCATAGGTTAAAGGAACATCTATCTCGCTATTATGTGGTATCGACCCCACACTCTGCTTCAATAAAAAACCTCCATTGGTGCCTATTGCTGCTTTATACACTTCCGAAGATAAGCTTGTTAGCATTTTTTCCGCGGCCTGTACATATTGCTTTGATTTAGTTCCTTTTGTAAAGGTACTTAACTCCAACAAAGCAGAAGCCGTAATAGCGGCAGCCGAGGCATCTCTATTTTCTTTATATTGAGCGGCATAGGGGCTATCATCGGGCAAATCTGGAGCGTTAAAATCCCAATAAGGTACCTTATCTTCCGGCATATTAGGATGATTCAGTATAAATGAAGCAATTTTCTCTGCAAATTTCAAATATTCTTTATCCTTCGTTTCCCTATACATCATGGTATAACCATAGAGGCCCCAGGCTTGTCCACGTGCCCATGCAGACTCGTCAAAGGCGCCCTGCGCTGTTTTTCTCGCCACTATTCCTCCTGTTTGGGGATCATAATCAATCACATGATAACAACTCATGTCTTTTCTATAATGATTTTTCATGGTTGTATTCGCATGAGTTACTGCAATATCGTAGTATTTTTTATCGCCACTCATTTTAGAAGCCTGCGTTAGAAATTCCAGGTTCATCATATTATCGATGATTACCGGATAGGTCCAACCTTCCCATGAACGAATCGTTTTAGTAGTAGGATTGAATCTAGTGATGAGCGAATTGGCACCCGTTAACAGCATCTCCTTATAGGCACTACTATCGTCCGTGATACGCAGGGCATTGCCAAAACTGCAATAAAGCATAAAGCCTAAATCATGCGTTGATGTGTTCGACTTTTCCTTTTCCAATATTTTCAGCTTCTCTTTCGCCTTATCTAGCAATTCCTCTTTACCGCTGTATTCGTATAAGTAGAGCAATGTACCCGGATAGAAGCCGGATGTCCACCAAGCTGTATTGGAGCTTACTGACTCACCGTTTTGATACGTTCTAGGAAGCTTATCCTCCGGGATATGAGGTGCCAAATAAGCAATTTGCGTGATGGCATCGTCTAAGTTTTTATCCACAAACTCTTCATTCAATGCCAATTGGGCCTTCACTTGTATTATGGATACTACGCCCAGACAAATCAAGGCCGTCCATTTTTTTAAATAATTCTTCATACAGTCATCAGACATTTTAGGATGCAATATAATTAATAACCCGGATTCTGAGGCAGCAAATTAGCATTTCTGCCAATTTCCTCTTGTGGAATGGGAAGCAGTTTATGGTGTTCCTGAACATTCTCCCGTCTTTCGTACGCCCCGTCTCTTGTAAAGGCCTCCACCACAATATCCCAACGCTTAAGGTCGTACCAGCGTTTCCATTCAAAGGCCAACTCCACCCTTCTCTCTTCTCTCACGGCATCTCTGAAAGCTGCCTGGCTTAAACCCAAAGGAAGATCAATGGGATTTGCTACTGCACCGCTAGGCGTGTTACGTGCCCTTCTCCTAACGGCGTTGACATATTCGTACGCTTTATCCGTTGGACCACCACTACTTTCGTTTAGTGATTCTGCGGCCATGAGCAATACCTCTGCATACCTGAATATAACGTGTTTGATATCCGAATCCGCTCCTTCTGCATTGGCTCCTGCTCCCGGGTATAAACACCATTTTGCTGTATGTATTCTGGGCCACCTCCATTGCTGATAAGGTGTCATGACGCCCCTTATAGGTGTTTCTGTTAAATAACTCACCCCTTTTCTATAGTCGTTATCGTCAAAGCTATTATACATTCCGGGAGAAGGCACCAACACGCTCCAACCCAACATATCGGCGTCTCTTACACCTGTCATGGGCGCTGTATAATCTTGATTCGTAGCATTCTCACCAGTAATCCCACCCATAAAATCGACTACCCATACATGTTCTAATTGATGACCAAGGTCGGCCTTCCACAGATCCTGATAGTCATTCAGCAAACCATACTGATATTTGCCTGCGTCATTAATAACGGCTTCGGCCTGCTCTGCTGCTCTATCCCATTGCTGCAAAATCATATAGACCGACGATAACAGTGTATGTGCAACCCCTTTAGTGGCTCTAGACTTTATATTACTTGCAAAAACATCCGGTAGGTTGGCTATACCAAATTCGCAATCTTCAATAATATGTTGATAGACCTCATTAGCGGGAGTTTTAGAGACATCACTAATACTATTGGGATCTGTCACAAACTCACCTATATAGGGAATGTCTCCGAACAGCTGCACTAAATGATAATAATTCAGCGCTCTTATCATACGCGCTTCCGCTATCAGTGCATTTTTTCTATTTTCGTCCATCTGCACATTTGGAATACCGTCTATCGCTGCATTGGCTGCGCCGACACCTAAATAAGCCAAACGCCAAACAGCTAGAATATCCTGATTACTGGCATCATGTGTAAAACCATTCAATTGTATACGGCTCGATTGTGTTCCGATGTCCGCAATGTCGATATCGTCTCCCAGCAATTGCAATACCATTGTTAAACGTCTGCCATAAAAATTATCACTGCTTAACAGCGCGTACGCACCCATAACGGCCGCCTCTGCATCCGCTTCTGTATTGAAATATTGCCCCGGAACCAAAATACTGATCGGTTCCTCGTCCAATTTAGTACAAGAGGAAAGGATAAGCAATACTCCTAAAAAGATATATTTTGATAGTTTCTTCATCGCTATTTTATTATAAACTTAAAACCCAACATTTATTCCCAAGGTTATCGATTTAACATTTGGATAGCCCATATAATCCAGTCCCACATTTCTATTTGAATCCTGGAAACTAACTTCCGGATCAAAACCTTTATATTTCGTGAAAGTTGCTATGTTTTGTGCACTTGCGTAAACCCTTAATCTACTCACCTGTAACTTGCCAAGCACAAATTTCGGGAAGTTGTATCCTAATGCCACATTTTTCAAACGCAGATAAGACCCATCTTCTACCCATCGTGAAGAAACTTCCGGATTGTTGGAAGCACTTGCCCTTGGCACATCGGTATTGGTATTTTGCGGTGTCCAGCGATTCAGTGCATCTTTTGTCGCGTTTCCTTTCCCAGCCATCCAATCCAGCTCCATCCGCGTTATATTTAACATATCATTCCCTTGGCTTCCCTGAAAGAAAATATTCAGATCAAAGTTCTTATAGCTAAAATCGTTGTTAATTCCATAAATAAAATCGGGGTGTGGGTTACCTATGATGGTTCTGTCATCCGCATTGACAACGCCATTTGGCCCATCCGTTAGATTATTATTCGCATCACGTCCATATATGTCTCTATATTTAACATCGCCGGGCTGCTTATTAGGTGCTCCGGTAAAATCGTCCCCCTGCTGATATAAACCATCAAACTGCCAACCGTAAAATGCACCGACCACTTCTCCGACGCTTAATATTTGTGATTCGGTAGACAGCATATGGCCAGGTATGGTGTTGTAGCGGATATCTCCTCCCGGCAATTGCAGGATTTTGTTCCGATTGAAGGTAATGTTAAAGTCGGTATTCCAGGTAAAATCACCCTTCAGATTGGTTGTTCCTACAGCAAATTCCCAGCCTTTATTCTCCACACTTCCAATGTTCTGCAAAGACACCGTATAGCCGGAGTACAGCGGTAGTGGCACTTCGTACAGCAGGTCAACGGTTTTCTTATAATAGTAATCCACGGATAAATTAACGCGCCCGTTTAAAAAGCCGATATCCAATCCTGCGTCTGTTTGCTTTGTCGTTTCCCAAGTAAGATTCGGGTTTGCCACATTCGTTGGCCTTACCGCATTGATAGGCGATCCGTTAATGGTTGTTAAAGTAGGCGAAAAACGTGCTAGCGATTGATAGGAGCCGATCTCGGTATTCCCTGTCTCCCCATAACTGGTACGTATTTTCAGGTTTGATATGGCCTTTACCGATTGCATAAAAGGTTCTTGACTAACATTCCAAGCAAGTGCTCCCGAAGGGAAGAATGCCCATTTATTATTATCGCCAAAACGGGAAGACCCGTCATAGCGGCCAGTAACTGTCAACAGATATTTACCTTTGAAATTGTAGTTCAGCCTGCCATAAAAAGAGGACATCACCCAATCTATCAATTCGGAAGCCGCATTTTGGTAATTGGATCCTGCTCCTAGATTCCAGAATGAAAAATTATCGGAAACGAAATTGCGGTTATATGCTCCCCATGTTTCATTTCGTGAAGATTGATAAGAATACCCTCCCATCACATCCAAGTTATGATCTTCCTGAATGGTTTTCGTATAGGTAAGAAAGTTTTCGTTGATTACATTGGTGTTTTTATGAGCAGTGATACTACCTGCCCCGCCATAGTTGCGTCCCTCTACCAACTCTTTTGTTACATAATTTCCTATACGCTGATTACTGATCTGAACGCCCAGGGTACTCCTGAATTTCAGGCCCGTTAACAATTCTACCTCTCCATATGCGTTACCCTGAAAAAGATCGGTAACCTGTTCGTTTTTACGTTCCCTTGCTACCGCTACCGGGTTATCATGTGGATCACCTACCTGTTTAAGTGTGTATTTCCCATCGGCATCATATATACCTTGCACAGGATCAAATCGGAGCGCTGCCGAAATAACACCTGCACTAGAGGTACCACTACTGGTTTCTTGTGTTCGAACACCGTCCAAACTATTCCTGATAAAAAACATTTTGGTACCTAACCGTACCCTATCAGAAACTTTTATATCCAGATTAGAAGTTCCGGAAAGCCTTCTGAAATTAGAGTTGATGACCGTTCCTTTTTGTCCGTAATGGCTCAAAGAGGTATAGTATCGAACATTGTCGCTTCCACCCGAGACAGATAGCTGGTTATTAACCAATCCACCTGTTCTAAAAATAAGGTCTTGCCAATCGGTTCCCTCTCCGTACGATGCCGGATCGGCATAAGGTACATTGTCATTGCCACTGTTTCTATAAGTATCATTAATATATTCGGCAAATTCCCGACCATTCAACAGATCCAGTCTCTTTCCAATTTCCTGAAAAGAATAAGAATTGTTAAAATCGATAATAGGTCTTCCTATTTTCCCTTTTTTAGTAGTAACCATGATCACACCATTGGCACCTCTGGATCCATAAATAGCGGTCGCCGATGCATCTTTTAATACCTCTACGGATTCCACATCTTCTGGAGGAGGTGGCGTTCCTCCAGCAAAACCGTCCACCACATACAAGGGATCACTACTGGCATTAATGGAAGTACCTCCTCTGATACGAACCCTTGGGGCTCTGCCGGGCTCGCCGTTAATACTCGATACCGATACGCCCGGTGCCCTTCCCTGCAGGGCCTGAGCGGTACCCGCAACGGGAAAAGCAGCAATTTTTTCGGAAGATACGGATGACACGGAACCTGTTAAATCACTTTTCCGCTGCGTACCGTAACCCACTACGACTACTTCGTCCAACGTAGCGTCCTCCTCCTGCAGCTGAACGGATACAGTTGTCTGCCCAGTATTCAACGTAATTTCTTGCCGTTGAAATCCCATATAGCTCACAACGAGTACAGCGTTGTTCGGAACTACCAGTGAAAAAGCTCCTCGTTCATTCGTCTGCGTTCCTCTGCTGGGCGCTCCCTTTACATGAACAGATACCCCTGGTAAAATTTTCGAGTTATTATCGGTTACCGTTCCGGTGACGGTGATTTCCTGGATACTTCCACCAGTTGCTATTTTTTTCGAAATAACGATGTTCTTCTCCACAATTTTATAGCTCAATCCCTGATTCGCCAAACACCTGTCAATAGCCTCCTGAACCGATACGTTCTCCAGATCAAGATTAACAGGTTTCGTATCGGTAAGGATACTTGCCGTGTAGAGTATATTATAGCCCGATTGCTTTCTTATTTCCATGAATACTTCCTTTAAAGAAGCATTTTGCTTATGAAGTGTTAGCTTCTGGGCTATTGCGAAAGCATTTATCTTGAATATACTCACTAAAATTAAAATGAGTGATAACTTCATGATCAACTTAGGTTTAAATGCGGCACTATTTTGTCTATAGCACCGTACTATGGCATTTATTTTATACATTTGATTAGGTTAAAGAATTGGTAAAATGTATTAGATCTTTAATCTGGCAACCGTTGCCTATCTACTATCAAAGGCGTTGCACCGCCTTTGATTTTTCTTTTTTCTTAGTGCTTTTTCTGTCTTCTTGTTCTTTATGTCATTTTTTTACAAGAACTTTCCTCCCTTCTATTTTAAAATGAACTCCTCCTGTTAATTCGATGGTTCTTAATAGTTTATCTATTGTGTCAAATTTGGATACGGTACCTATAAATGTCTCTCCGCTCACATCGCCATCATATACCACCTCTACATCATACCATCTGGAGATCGTTTTCATAACGGTTTGTATGTTATCACCTTGAAAAACGAAGTATCCATTTTTTAGGGCCAAAGCATCCTGTATATCTACCTGGCGAACGGTTATATTATTGGTCGTGTGATTGAACGTTGCCTGCTGCCCAGGTTTTAATATTTTTTGATTTTCAGCATTCCTTGGATCATTGCTATTCACTGCGATGCTTACCTTTCCTTCAAAAAGCGTCGTTCTTGTCTCCCCCGCATCGTCATAAGCATTGACCAAAAAATCAGTACCCAAAACGTGTATGATCGCCTCTCCGGCCTTTACTTGAAAAGGCATCGACTGATTTTTTGCTACTTCAAAATAGGCCTCCCCTTTTAACGTTACCGTCCTACTCTCGCCGATAAATCTTGTTGGATACTGCAGAGACGATGCAGCACTCAACCAGGCTTTTGTACCATCTGGCAAAATCAATTGGAATTGCCCCCCTTTAGGTGTTGTTAGCACATTTTCTTTTACTTCCGCTCCTGGTGGAAATTCTTCAGTATTTATTTGGTAGACTAACTGCCCCTGTTCATTTTTAATGATCGTTACACCATCAATGTCTGCAATTTTACTTTCATTTCCTGCTAAGTTGAGCACTTTTCCATTCGCCAATTTTAGTGTCGCCTTGTCACTTCCTGGTTCGATTGTCTGTTTCTCCGTATGCGTGCCGTATAATAAATCGTTCTGAAGAGGAGTCAGGTAAAAATAGCTTCCTATACTCAATACCAGCATCGCTACGGCAGCCCATTGATAGTAGTACTTTTTCTTCTTCTTCCGGTGAACCATGCCAATCTCGTCCATCAGATGATGTACCATCATCTCCGACTCCGACTGTGTAAAAAAGAACTTCTTGTGCTCGAAAGTTCGCCGGGCTTGTTCAAAGAGCTCGTCTATTTGATCCTCTTGATTTTTTTCTTGGAGAAGACGGAATAACTCTTCCCGCTCTTGGGGGGCTATTTCATTTCGCAATGCTTTCTCAAATAGAAAAGTTATCCTGTTTTTATCCATAAGTTTATAAAAAGCGTATCCTTTATGATTGCTTAGGAGCCACTCTCATTGATCAGTTTATTATAAAGACACTGGAAATAAAAAAAATGGATGGAATTTTTTTTTATTTTAAAGTTTTCAGGGAAAAGCTCTTTTAGTTGTATATAAGGCTCCTATGTGGATTATCAAGATAGTAAGGTAACGATTTGGAACGGTGCTTGTTGCTTTGCTTTTCAACGTGTTTCCGTTAGCTCAAGGAAAATGTACAAAAAAATATTTTTGCTAAAAATAGAGAAATTTTTTTGTCAGTACGACGACAAGGAAAACAAGGTTATTCAGAAAGCCTTAGGTATGTAATCAGTAGACGGTTGTAAGAAAAATGGCAAAAAGCCTTTCGGAACGTTTCGAGAAAGTATTGTATAAACGCCAAAGTATGACTATCAAACTTAATGATAAATCTACTTCCATATCAATACAGTTAGACAAATCTCAATTCTCACAAAAGCTATGTTCGTGGGATCTGTGTCGGATAACTTTATAAACGTATCTAGCAAAAGATATTTCAAGCTCAATTTGTTGCGAATAAAGAAAAGGCAGCATCCGAAATCAAAGCTTATCAAAAAAAATCAACCTTATCTTTTATTGAGAAGAAGATAAAATGAAACAGAAAATTGTATCAAGAATGCCCCTCCTAATTAACGGCATTTGGTACAGCAAGGGTAAGAAAAGCAATAATAATACATGCCAATTCACAGACAAAACCATTTTTAATAGCTGAAGAATTGGACGATGTCGTTGATGAACTTAATCTAATAGATATTGTTCAAAAGTTGTTTTTTTTTAATATTTTTGAAATAGTCCAATGTCAATTCATGGAACTATTACGCAGACATATAGAAACTATAACACCAATCAACGATGATGAAGATGAAGTGAAATATGATTTTTTAGTTATTTCTGGCATCTATAAAGTTTTTAATTTGGATGAAAAAGGTAAGAAATATATAGTTAAATTTGCTCAGGAAAGCTGATGGATGTCTGATTATAAAGCATTTTTCAAAGAACAAGTATCAGAAATGTATATTGAGTGTCTTGAACAAGGCGAAGTACTCTGTCTCGCTCTTTACTCAAGAGAAAAGCTAGCAGCCGAACTTCATAAAATGGAGCATTTTTTTAGAATGAAACTTACAAATGGTTATATCGCATTACAACAAAGAATAAAATTGCTGCTTTCCAGTAATCCACAGCAGCGATATGAAGAGTTTGCCAAATTATATCCTAGCTTATTGCAAAAATACCCAAGAAATTAATTGCTGAATACCTGGGAGTAAGTAGAGAAACACTAAGCAGATTATATCAATTGAAAAATTATGGCATATTAATTTCTTGAAACAAGCAAAGTTTGATTAAATATAAAATGGAATCAGGATTAGAAATATTTTTGAATTCAGTTAGAAAAATTTGTCTTTCTATGACTGATGATGAACTTGATTTATTTGCATCAAAACTAACTGTTGTTGAACTAAATAAAAAAGAATACTTTCTGAAAGCAGGTAAAGTTCAACGGGCAGTAGGTTTTATTGCGGAAGGCTTGGTTCGTTCATTTTATATTGATGATAATGGAAATGAAATTACAGTAGGTTTTTATAAAGAAGGGGATTATGCTACACATTATCATGCGTTCCTTTTGCGGCAACCCAGCTTATATTCGATCCAATGTTTGGAACCTGTCCGCATGGTATGCCTTTCATATGAAGACCAGCAGTCACTTTATCTGCAATCCGGCAATATTGAACGGTATGGGCGTTTGATTGCAGAGGAAATTTTGAAGCGGCAACAAGCCCGTATTGAAAGCTTCATATTCCAGACAGCAGAAGCTCGTTACCTTGAGTTTACCCAACGTCATCCGGCCTTGTTTAATCGGATATCTCTTTCCCACCTTTGCAGCTTTCTTGGTATCGAACGCCAGACACTCACCCGGATTCGCCAAAAAATAGCACACAAATAATTTTTGGCACATATGTGTCAGGTACACCCTCTCTTTTCCTCCGAGTTTTGTGGTATCAAATTAAAACGATACGACAATGGCAACGAACATACTACTCATCCTCGGGCATCCCTCCAAAAATTCCTTTAACAAGGCTTTACTGGACGCCTATCAAAATGGTGCAGAAAGCACAAGCGCTCACTGCAAAACTATTTATATCTCCGACTTAATTTTTGATGTGAACCTTGCCGAGGGCTATAAAACTGACAAAGCCAACCAGCTTGAAGATGACTTGATAACAGCACAAGAATTATTTCGCTGGGCAGACCACGTAGTTTTCGCATTCCCAAACTGGTGGGGTGCTATGCCAGCTATTACCAAAGGGTTTATTGACCGGCTTTTTCTTCCCGGCTTCGCTTTTAAAAACCATTCAGAAAAAAACTTCCCCGAACAATTATTAAAGGGAAAAAGTATGCGGATACTGGTCACTATGGATACACCCAAGTTCTGGTTCTATCTCGTGCACAGGGCATCCCTCTACCTCATTCTCAAAAAAGTGGTATTTGGTTATGTTGGTTTCAAACCCATCCGCTTTTCCACTTTTGGATTCATGAGAAAATCAACAGATAAACAGCGTAGTAACTGGCTGAAAGAAGTAGAACAATTAGGAACTCAGTTTAAATAAAACACTTTCATATTAACAAATAAAATCAATAAAAATGACACATTCAACATACCGCAGCAAAGCTGCACAGATTAACCCGAAAAAGGGTTTTAGAATTCATCTACTTGTTTTCATTTTGGTTACCCCAGCCATTTGGTTAGTGTGGTACCTAACAGACAGAAGCTATCCTTGGCCACTTTGGTCAACATTAGGTTGGGCAATTGGAATAATATTCCATTATCTGGGAGTCTATGTTTTCAAGAAAAATTTAAATAACAACAAAAATTAAAGATCATGAGCCAGCAACAAAAAACATTCAGACGGATCGTAACAGGTCATAATAAAGAAGGCAAAGCAACTATTATTTCCGACTCTCCTCCCGTACTCACACAGCTCATTGGCGGACAAGGAGGCCCCACTTTCTTTGAAGTATGGCATACATTGGAAACACCGGCTCTTATACATCCGCAACCTGATGAAACGGATGAGAAAAACTTAGTATTACCGCCACCTGTAAACGGAACCCGCATTCGGGTAATTGAATTTCCACCTGAAGGAGAAGAAATACGCAAGCTAACTTCGGCTGATGCAGTAGCTAAATTCAAGTCAATGGGTGATGAAAACGCTTCAACATCGACCGATGATGCCCCTCATCCATTAATGCACAAAACAAAGACCGTTGATTACGGAATTGTATTAGATGGAGAAATAACATTAGTACTAGACCGTGGTGAAACAACAATTAAAGCAGGAGATGTGGTCATTCAAAATGGCACAAACCACGCCTGGGCCAATAGGTCCGGCAGTATATGCCGTATGGCTTTTGTGCTAATAGATGGACAATATACTGGAAATTTTTAACTCATAAAAAATTGAAATTATGCGTATCAAGCCTTTACATCCAGATACTCTCAATCCTGAAATTCGCTATGTACATGACGAAATTTCAAAACTTGTTGGGAATAGTCAGAGCCAGGTAAATATGGTAAATGAAGAGGGTGCCTTATTAGGGCCATTCATCCCGATGCTGCATTTCCCTCAGTTTGGAGTACCGGCCTTAAGTTTTATAAGAACTTTAGATGCCCATGCAACACTACCAAAAGCCTTACGTGAAATAGCTATCCTAACAGTTGGAGGTTTCTTTGGTGCCCGCTTCGAACTATATGCTCATGAGATTATGGCCGAGGCATTTGGTATTCCTGAAGATGTCATTGCATCACTAGCTACAGGCGCACATCCTTCTAATTTAAACGAAGAAGAAACTGTTGTGCACAATATTTCTTATAAACTGGTTACAGGAAATATTATTCCTGATTCAACTTACAATTTTGCTGCGAAGCTACTTAGCAAAGAAGGTGTGGCAGAACTCTATTTTTTGATTGGCAGCTATAGTCTTATAGCAATGATTTTAAATGGATTTGACATCCCGGCTCCTTATCATTCAGACCTCAATAATCAATAACATTTAATCTTTATATCATGAATAATTCAAAAAAAATTAGAGTTAGTTTAAATTTTCTAAAATTGAAATTCAGCAGTTTAAATAGTGGAATCATAATAATATTGCTCCTATTAACTACGAATGTCAAAGCACAGACTTTATCCGATTCAATCCAATCTTCAAAACAAGAAGTTTACTTACTTCCCGATGGCAAAATACTCCAAAAAAACAAATTGGATAGTTTAGAAAATGTTTGGGGAAAAGGCAGGATTGCGTTTCAACATAATGCTGAAGACGATGCAAAAGGAATTGTGCACTTGGTAAGGATAACCGATGAAATGCTGCAAAAATTTGAAGCACAGAAAAATACGGACGTACAAGCATTCAGCAAAATGCTAAACACTTTGGCTCCAGATTTTGAACTCAAAGATATACAAGGAACCAGTTGGTCGTTAAAAAAGTTGCGTGGCAAAGTGGTCGTGCTCAATTTCTGGTTCACTTCCTGTGCTCCATGTATTCATGAAATGCCGGAACTCAATAAACTGGTAAAAACATTTGAAAATAAAAATATTGCTTTTCTCGGTTTGACATTTAATAGTGAAAAACAGATTGAAGGATTTTTAAAGAAACGTGAATTCATCTACAAATTGTTGCCAAACTCTCATGATGTAGATAAAGCATACAATATAAATTCTTGGCCAACAAGTATAGTGATAGACAAAAATGGCTATATAAAAACGATCCTTCAATCATCACCCACAATTAAGGAAGAGTTAGAAACTGCAATCAACAAACTTAAATAGGTCGGTTGTTATACATCTGGCAGACACAAAACAACAAAACGGACAAGCCTAAAACCGTTTCAAAGAGTAGGCATTATTTAAATAGATTAAAATGAAAACAACAGTTTTAACACTGCTAACAGCAGTATTCGCATTCTTTTCAGTTTCATCATGTGCAAAAAATGATGATGAAACTGCTAAAACCAACACTTATGTACTGGTACATGGTGCATGGCAGGCTCCTTATGTATGGGAGGAAGTACGTTCTGATTTGGAAAATCAGGGTAATAAGGTAATCGTAGTAGAATTACCGGGACATGGTTCCGATAATACGCCTACCCATACCCTGAATCTCAATGTGTATCTTGACAAGGTTGTCGATGCCCTATCAAATGTAAACGGGAAAGTAATTCTTGTAGGGCATAGCATGGGGGGAATGGTCATTTCCGCAGTAGCTGAAAAAGTACCTTCAAAAATCAGTAAACTGGTGTACATTGGCGCATTTCTCCCTAAATCAGGAGAAGCACTTACAGACCTTGCTTTTTCTGATCCCGATTCCCAATTGGGAGCATCGCTTGTTCCATCCCAGGATCAGCTAACGCTTGATGTAAAGCAAGAAAACCTCACAGACCTTTTCATTCATGACGGAACACAAGCTGCTAAGGATAAAGTTATTGCCAATTACAGGGCTGAACCCGCAATTCCGTTAGCCGATAAAGTCGCTTTAACTCCTGAAAATTTCGGTGAAGTAGAAAAAGTGTATATCAAAACTCTTTTGGATGTAGTGGTTTCTCCGGGACTTCAGGATAGGATGATAGCCGATGCCGGTATCAAAACGATATACGAAGTAAATACCAGCCACTCACCATTCTTGTCACAGCCCCAGGAAGTATCAAAATTACTGCTGCAAGTCGGTCAATAAAACAATGCTTTAAAATCACTCCATCTTTGTGATTTCGTTCCTTTAAGAGGGAACGTAGACAAGCAAACTTTGACTTATAATTTAAAAACAAAAAATAATGGATTTATTACTCAACAACAAAAAAGTACTGGTATCAGGTTCAACAACAGGTATTGGTTATGCAATTGCAAAAGGTTTTGCCAAAGAAGGAGCAACAATTTATTTGAATGGTAGAACAGAATCGAATGTTAACAATGCGGTAAATCGTATTAATGAAGAAATTCCAAATGCTAAGGTAGTTGGAATAGCTGCTGATTTAACAAAGGAACAAGGTTTCAACTTTCTTTCCAAAGAAGTACCAGAAATAGATGTATTGATCAACAACCTCGGTATTTATGAACCGGTAAACTTTTTTGACTCTAAAGATGAAGATTGGAACAAAATGTTTGACATCAATGTCTTAAGCGGCGTTCGTCTTACTCGTTTCTATATGTCTAAAATGTTGAAAAACAATTGGGGAAGAGTCGTTTTTATCTCCAGTGAATCGGGAATTCAGATTCCTACAGAAATGATTCATTATGGGATGTCGAAAACGGCACAACTTTCTATAGCAAATGGATTAGCACAATTAACAAAAGGAACCGGAGTAACCGTAAATTCTGTTCTTCCCGGACCGACATTTTCTGAAGGCGTTGAACGCTTTATCGGAGAACTTGCTGAAAAACAAAAAAAATCAAACAAAGAGGTCGAACGTGATTATTTTACAGAAACCCGTCCGCTTAGTTTGTTGCAAAGATTCATTTCGCCAAATGAAGTGGCAAATACGGTATTATATGTTTCCAGTGGATTGGCTGCGGCTACAAACGGTGCGGCAATAAGAGTTGATGGCGGTATTTTAAAAGGAATTTACTAACTAAAGAGGGTATTTGATATTAAAACTATAATTCATTATAATTAGAAAAAACCTTTCTTTAGGGTTAATCTTTCGTTTTTCAGGACAGCACTTACTTTGGCTTATTCCCTGGATGATGATCGTACCTTCTGCCCATTATTTTTTGAATTGGAAATTTCTGACCATACCATGGCAAATTCTTTCAGTCGTGGGTACAGCAGTAGCGTTTTATGTAGGATTTAAAAAAGCAACTATTGGTTCCAACACCTTGGGAGCATGTAAGTTTAAATTGGATTTTTGGAAGCTATAATAAAAAGAGTTACAAGATATTGATAATGCAGTTTATTGATCAGAAGCGGAAATTTCAGGTTTGGAAAATTTCAAAAACAAAGCTACTCATCTATTAAATAATCAAACTCAAATGGTGCAGAAATTATATGAGATGAAATCCATAAACATGATGCAACAGATAGATTTACAAAATATTGTGAATAGTTTTTATGACGAACAAGGAAAGGCTGAACGCATAAAAGGATTTCCATTCCCTCGCCAATATGCAGGTTCCAGTTTTCTATTTGTCTGTTTATTTATCTTCTTATTACCTTTTGGGATAGTTGGGGGGGTCGGCAAAATGGGGAGCCTATTTGTTTGGGCGAGTGTACCACTTAATGTATTGATCGAATGGATATATGTTATAATGGAAATGATAGGAGACTATTCGGAAAATCCATTTGAAGGATTACAAAACGACATACCGATGCTGGCAATTTGTAGAACAATTGAGATTGACTTGTTACAAATGATAGCGCAAAAAGTTATTCCGAATGTAATTCAGCAGAAAGAAGACATCCTAATTTAAAAGAGCAGTTCTTAACACGAAAAAAGAATTTTTAAATAATGTGTTTTGACACATTTGTGTCAGGTACCACCTCTCTTTTCTTTCCAACTTTGTAGTATTAAATTAATAAAGATTGTCAAACAGAACAAAACGAAGTGATTTGAATCACATCTTATTAGTGAGTCACCTCCTTCTCAAGAGCCCAGTACAACAACAGATTTGTAAAGTAATAAGAGATTAATAAAACATCACAATTAAAAATAAAAATCATGAAACCAAATGTACTCTCATCAATCCAGCAAAAAGCCATTGCTTTTTTGATATTAATAATCTTAGCTTTTAGTGCCCAGGCTAATGCCCAAATTTCAACAACAATGAAAAAGAAAATTTTATTTGTGGTTACCAGTCATGATATAAAAGGAAATACAGGTGAAAAAACCGGTTTTTATTTATCCGAAGTTTCGCATCCATGGGAAGTGCTTGAAAATGCGGGATATGAAATAGATTTTGTAAGTCCAAAGGGCGGAAAAGCACCTGTTGATGGATTTAATCTCGATGATGCGGTCAACAAAAAATTCTGGAATAACACTGTTTACCGAACCAAAATTGAAAATACGATGAAACCCTCAAAAGTCAATACCGAAGACTATGTTGCGATTCATTACGCAGGTGGTCACGGGACTATGTGGGATTTTGCTGATAACGTTGAATTAGCAAACATTGCAGCTAAAATATATGAAAACGGCGGTATCATAAGTGCAGTTTGTCACGGTCCTGCCGGTTTGGTCAATGTCAAACTTTCCGATGGAAAATATCTCGTTGAAGGCAAAAAGATTAACGCGTTTACAAACCAGGAAGAAATTGCAGTAAAATTAGATAATGTTGTTCCCTTTTTATTGGAATCAAAACTCATAGAGCGAGGTGCCATTTTCGAAAAGTCAGGTTTATGGCAGGAACACGTAGTTGCTGATCAACGTGTCGTTACAGGACAAAATCCTCAATCTGCAAAACTGGTGGGAGAAGCAGTTCTGGAAGAGCTGAAACAAAAAGAAATTGTCGCTAAATTAACAAGGTTTGAAGTAAAGCCAGAGTATCTGAACGAATTTAAAAAAGCGATCAGTAATTACGTTCACAGTTCTCTTTCAAACAAAAATAATATCATGTCCGAAGCTTATTTTGATGAGAAAAATAATTCTATCCTATGGCTTTTTGAAAGATGGGATAGCAAAGTCGAACTTGAAAAAATCAGTAATAATTCAGAAGGAAGGGCTATTGCTTCATTATCCCAAAAAGCACTTAGACAGCCTATAAAAAACATCTATGTAAAAGACCTTGAGCCCATTTCCAAAAATGAATGGAGGAGAACCGCAAAAAAAGAAGATAACCAATTAACCATTATGCTTTTTGTAGATGCAAAAGCAGGTACTGAAACACATTTCAAGGATGTATATCACAAGGCAATGCCTGAATTTCGAAGTGAACCTGGAGTGATCACCTATCAGCTATCACAACTTGAAGAAGATCGTACTCAATTTGTAACCTTTGAAAAATTCAAAAGCAATGATGCCTTTCAGTTTCACTTGAATTTCCCTCCAATTCAACCGGTAATTGATTTTCTGAATTCGAGCATCAAAAAGCAACCGTTTCAGAATGGACTTCATAACCTTATAGAATTTGCCCCGCTAACACGTCAATAAGACAATAAATTAATATTCAAAAATTCGTATTAACAATTAAAAATTATGAAAACAATTCATCAAATTATCGTTGCAGGTCTATTAAGCGCGCTTGCTGTAGTAAATGTATCGGCTCAAGTAAAAGTAAAAGCTGAAAAAATGACTGTTGTTCATGCCAATGAGCTGGAAATTGTGAATCAATTATCAACGCAATCGGCGGTTGTAAATATGCCGGTTACCAAATTGTTGAACGCTCCCGGTAATGAAGCACTAAGAGATTTCTTTTTCACACCTGTAAAAGACAACAATGCCTTGAAAGGAAAGAAAATAGCTGTCATTGTTGCTGATGGCTTTGAGGAAATTGAACTGACAGGACCAGTTTGGTATTTCAAAGAATTAGGAGCTGAAGTAGAAATTGTTGCCCCTAAATACAACCCCGCTCCGGAAAGATATGGACTGGCCTATCCCGAGATGTCGAAAACGCACGTAATGGCAATCCAGTATTTACAACCTGTTGGCTGGATAAAGTTTGACAAAACAGCAGATCAAATAAAAGTAAGTGATTATGATGCCGTATTTATTCCCGGTGGTGCCTGGAATCCGGACAACCTTCGCTATGATAAAGATGTGATCAAATTTATTCAGGACTTTAACAAATCAGGGAAACTAATCGCTGCCATCTGTCACGCTCCGGTAGTATTGGCATCAGCAGACATACTGAAAGGCAGAAAATTAACCGGGTATTGGAACATTCAGGTAGATCTGAAAAATGCAGGTGCAACGGTTATTGAAGCACCTGTCGTGACCGATGGAAACATCATAACAAGCAGACACCCTATTGATGTAGCCGACTTTTCCAGAGCAGTAGAGAGCTGGTTGATCAAAAAATAAAGCACTAATTATAATTTGGGTGGACTTTAGTAATGAATTCCACTCGAATTTAAAAAAGTAAGAATTATGAAAACTATAGTAGAAAATCAGAGAATTTACTTTAATAGTAACAAAACCAAATCGGTATCTTTTAGAATTGAACAGCTTAAAAAGCTAAAATCAGTAATCAAAGAACATGAAGAAGAGTTAACTGCTGCAATTTTCAAGGATTTTCAAAAAGGAAAGTTCAATACTTTTTTAACTGAACTATCAGGTATATATGTCGAATTGGATAATACCATTAAACAGGTTTCAAAATGGGCAAAAAGTAAAAGAGTCCCTTCTAATTGGTTCAATTTTCTTGCACGCAGTTATCAGGTTCCTGAACCTTTGGGTGTAAGCTTGATTATCGGAGCTTGGAATTATCCTGTAAATCTCGCATTGGCTCCTGTTATAGCAGCGATAGCAGCAGGGAATACAGTAGTACTAAAACCAAGCGAACTTGCTTCTCATACAAGTGCTGTATTAGTAAAAATGATTCGTAATAATTTCGATCCATTGTACTTTTCAATAGTTGAAGGCGGTGTTCAAGAAACTACAGACCTTTTAGTTCAGCCATTTGACAAAATCTTTTTTACCGGCAGTGTAAACGTAGGTAAAATTGTTTACCAAGCTGCTGCAAAAAACCTAACACCTGTAACCTTAGAACTAGGCGGAAAAAGCCCGACAATTGTGGCACCTGATGCCAACCTGAAAATTACAGCAAAAAGAATTGTTTGGGGTAAATTTATCAATGCAGGCCAAACATGTGTTGCTCCTGATTATGTTTTAGTACACAAAACGATTGAAAGACAATTCCTGGAAGAAATAAAAAATGAGATCCTTGATGCACAGTTTCATCTTACTAATGAAAATTACGCTCAGATAATTAACGAGAAGCATTTTGACAGACTGATAGCCCTGATAAATCCCGAGAATATTTTTGTAGGTGGAAATCACAACAGAAGTCAACGATTTATAGAACCGACTGTCGTATCAAATGTTTCATTGAATGATCCCATAATGGAAGATGAAATCTTTGGCCCCATTCTGCCTGTTTTAAGTTATGAAGATCTGGATGAGGCAATTACTTATATAAAATCAAAACCCAAACCGTTAGCCATGTACCTGTTTACTGAAGACAGTAAACTCAAAAAAAAGATAGTAAACGAAGTTTCATTTGGTGGTGGTGGCATTAATGAGGTCGTTATGCATTTTTCAAATGACAATCTCCCATTTGGTGGCGTTGGTCAAAGCGGAATGGGCAGTTATCATGGAGAAGCAGGCTTTAGGACTTTTTCCCATTACAAAAGTATTTTGCAAAAAAACACTTGGTTCGAACCTGGTATCAAATATTATCCTTACAAAAATTGGAAAATATCAATAGCCAGGAGACTACTTGGAATTTAAAAAATATTCACGCCCACAAATTTTGTGGTAGAGATTAGGTTGCACTTTTTTATTGGTTTACCTACTGTCAACTTTTTCAAACACATTCTAAGGATTACATATAATAAAATCTAAAAAAATGAAAACAAATATTTTTGATCCAATCTGGATTGGGTCGCTAAAACTGAAAAATCGTATTTCAATGGCTCCCATGACGCGAGCAAGAAATGCCGATGGTATTCCCAACGAGAATAATGCGCTGTACTATGCTCAAAGAGCCAGTGCCGGTTTGATTATAACAGAAGGAACAGCCATTTCAGACACAGCAAAAGGAGTACTATATATTCCTGGGTTATATACTGCACAGCAAATAGAGGGATGGAGAAAAGTAACCGACGCAGTACATAAAAAGGGAAGTGTCATATTTTCACAATTATGGCATGTAGGGAGGGTTTCTCACATTTCAAACCAGCCCAACGGTATATCTCCTGTTGGACCATCCGATATCCAGGCAGAAAACACATCAGCTTATGGATATGACGAAAATGGGAATATTGGTTTTGTTCCCGCTTCAAAACCAAGAGCCTTATCAACAAATGAGGTAAATCAGGTAGTAAATGATTTTGTCAATGCGGCAAAAAATGCGATGGAAGCAGGATTTAATGGTGTTGAAATACACGGAGCTAATGGTTATCTAATTGAGCAATTCCTGAATCCGCTTGTGAATAATCGTACGGATAAATACGGAGGCACTATAGAAAACCGCTCAAGGTTTTTGCTGGAAATTGTGGATGCTATCGTGCAAGCTATAGGCAAAGACAAAGTAGGCGTTCGATTGACACCTTATGGTGGTTTGGGTGATTTACCTCATTATGATGAAATCGAAGTTACCTACGCTTATTTAGCAGAAGAATTAGCAAAGAGAGAAATCGTATATATCCATCTTATGGATCAGCAATCCAAAGGCAGTCATGCGCTTCCTGATGGATTTATTGAACGGTTTCGCTCTTGGTATAAAGGCCCTATAATTTTGGCAGGAAGCATGACAAGAGAAAAATCTGAACAACTTATCAATGCTGGAACGATTGATATCGCAGGATTTGGGGAACCTTTTATAGCAAATCCTGATTTAGTAGAACGTTTGCAGAATAATTGGGAGCTGACACCTCCTAATAGAGATCTTCACTATGGTTTAGGAGAACACGGATATACGGATTGGGAAATTTACAAAGCCCCCGTGTTGGTACAAACAGAAACAGAATCAAACATTTAATTTAAATAATCATGGAATATAGAAAATTAGGAAATACAGACCTTAACTTGTCAGCAATTACTTATGGTAGTTTTGCTATTGGGGGCACGATGTGGGCAGGTTCAGTAAAAAAAGACGCACACGAAGCGATTATAGCTTCCATAGAAAATGGCATTACTACACTCGATACAGCACCATTTTATGGATTTGGATTTAGTGAGGAATTAATCGGTGAAACCATCAAGAAATTGGATCGCTCAAAAATCCAGATCCTAACCAAATTCGGAATGGTTTGGGATGGCAGCAACAATGGGAATGGTGATTTTATGTGGAATCAGGAGCACAACGGAAAATCATATCCTATCTATAAGTATGCTTCAAAAAACAATGTAATTAAAGAGGTTGAGGAAAGTCTTAAAAGGCTGGATACAGATTATATTGACTTGCTACAATTGCATTGGCCAGATTCCACAACTCCAATTGATGAAACTATGGAAGCCATGCAAACGTTGATAAATCAAGGAAAAATTTTAGCTGCCGGAGTTAGTAATTATAATGCTAAACAAATGCTTGAAGCACAAAAAAGTGGCATCTTAGCTTCCAATCAGGTGCCATATAGTATGCTGAAAAGAGAGATTGAATCGGAAGTAATTCCCGCTGCTCTTAATGATAATATTGGCATTATTGCTTATAGCCCATTGGAGAGAGGTCTTTTATCCGGTAAGTTCTTTAATGGAGACACTTTAAAATCAAGTGACCACAGGAACGGATATTTCGGCCAATTTGATCTTGAAAAAGTGAAAGCCTTTCTTGATAAAATTGAACCGATTGCCAAAGAAAAAAATGTGTCACTGTCTCAATTGGTATTGAGATGGACTACCCTGCAATCTGGTATCTCAATAGTATTAGCCGGAGCAAGGAACAGAGAACAGGCAATTAGTAATGCAAAAGCCATAGATGTTAAAATAAGTGATGACGAAATGGTTTTTATAAATGAAGAATTAGCCCAAATAAATTAAAAGTTACCCTGAATTTTAATGAAAGGTTCAGGGTAATATTTTCAATCGTAATAGTGTCAACAATCTAAATAACAAATTATGAAAGCATTAATTATTGGGGCTACAGGAGCTACGGGGAAAGACCTTGTAAACCTACTTTTAAAGGATTCTGCCTATTCCGAAGGATAACATTCGTTCGGCGTAAAAGCAACATAAACCATCCCAAACTAACTGAAATATTGACCGATTTTAATAATCTGGAAACAATATCTGATTTTATTAAAAGTGATGTTTTGTTTTCTTGTTTAGGAACAACTTCACTTTGAATCATTCATCATTTTCAGACCCGGACTTCTACTTCGTAAAAATACTGATAGAATTGGTGAACAAATAACGGCACGATTATTAAACTTTATGAATACTGTTGGTTTATTCAGCAAAAATATTACTGGCGAAAGTTTTTCTTATATCGCCCCAAACAAATAACTGAATGAACAAATTTCACAAAGAAATACTATATAAGCTGGAAGCGACAATCAAGGAATTGGAGATTGAAACCGAATGCCCAATACAACAGATTGAAAGCGTTACCCCCATTATCATACAATACAGCGATACAAAGAATTCGCTGCTCTTTATCCAAATCTAATGCAAAAAAAACCAAAAATATATTGCGAAATATCTGGGAGTTAGCCGAGAAGCCCTTAGCAGGCTTTACTATAACAAATAAATAGGATATCTACCCAACTCTCAAGTGTGACTTCCATCACACTTTTTTTGTGCGTTCGCTCCTCGCAAGGAGGCGGCGTGTCGCTGTAAATTTGCTTTATAAATAATTCTTTAATAACTAAATATTCATACGATGAAAAAGCTCTTAATCGCAACATTGGCTCTTGCCTTTTTCTCCTCTTTTGCACAAGGTAAAAAAGAAGAGACTTCAGAAAAACAAAAAGAAACCCTTAAAAATGAAGCAAAAATGAACAAAAAAATTTTAATTATCGTGTCTAACGCAAATGCGATCGGACCAAACAATCGAAGAACCGGCATCTTTCTTCCAGAAGTAGCACACCCATATGCCGAATTCAACGAAGCTAACTACCAAATTGACTTTGCAAGCTTAACAGGCGATACGCCTTATTTAGATGCTCTTGAACTAGCAAACGACCCTCAAAATCTTGCTTTCTTAACAGGAGAAGGATGGAAAGCGATGCAGAAGGCCGTTAAACTAGCAGATGTTGATGTCAGTAAATATGATGCCGTTTTTGTACCCGGAGGGTTGGCACCAATGGTTGATATGCCCGAAAACACTCTTCTTAAAGAAGTTATCAAAGAAACGTACGAACGAAATGCTGTTGTTGGGGCGGTATGTCACGGTCCGGTATCATTATTAAATGTCAAACTGAGCAATGGTTCTTATTTAGTAAACGGTAAGAATATCACTTCGTTTACCGATGAAGAAGAAAAAGCTTACGCTATAGCGGACGTACCCTTCTTGCTTGAAACAGCCTTAACCAAACAGGGAGCAAAATTTCACACTGCTGCCGCATGGTCGGATCACAGCATTGCAGATGGTAATCTTGTAACAGGTCAAAATCCCGCTTCAGCAAAAGGAGTAGCCGAAAAAATGATTTCTATTTTGCAATCTTCTGAAAAGTAATGATCTAATTAAATCGACCTTCCCCCACTGATCTGCTGAGGGTCGATTTAATTCTCTAGGGAAAATCGTCCCTTTTTATTAGAAAATAGAGAGATCGTTTTAACTACGCCTTTAGACCATTTGTAAGAAAACAAAAATTAAATACATGAACATACATCGAATCAAGCAGTTGGAGCCATTGGCGTGTCTGGAGAATCTGTTGAACAAGACCACGATGTTGCCATTGCTGGTGCAAATGTGCTTTTGTCTGATGTCTGCTAAATGAATAACTACTTTATAGCATGATATAATCTAAAAAAATAACGAAAATGGAAAACAATATTAAAAACAAAGTAATCGTAATTACAGGAGCCAGCAGCGGCCTGGGTGAAGAAACTGCAAAGTATCTTGCTGAAAAAGGAGCAATTGTTGTGCTTGGAGCTAGACGTGCAGATAAATTAGAACAAATTGTTGCGGATATTACTTCAAAGGGCGGTACAGCCTTATATCAGGTAACAGATGTAACTAGCAAAGAGCAAGTTCAGCGCTTAGTTGATACAGCCGTTACAACCTACGGCAAAATTGATGTATTGATCAATAATGCCGGCATCATGCCTATTGCGCCAATGTCAGATGTTAGAACCGATGAATGGGACAGTATGATTGATATTAACATTAAAGGTGTACTTTACGGAATCGCAGCTGCTTTACCAATTTTCCAAAAACAGGAATCAGGTCACATTATCAATTTAGGATCTGTTGCAGGAATTAAAGTTTTCAGTCCCGGCGGCACTGTTTATAGTGGTACCAAGTATGCTGTCAGAGCCATCAGTGACGGGTTAAGACATGAAGTAGGACGTCATATCCGGACTACTACGATTGAACCCGGCGCAGTCGATTCAGAATTGAAGTTGAGTACAAATCATCAAGAGAGCTCTGTTAACGTCAATGAATTTTACAAAATGGCTATTCCGGCGACAAGTGTTGCAAGAGCTATAGCTTTCGCAATCGAGCAACCTGCCGATGTTGATATCAACGAAATTGTACTTAGACCAACTGTTCAGGAGTTTTGATATATATTACCCAAATTGGAGTTACAATGGAAACAACTATAAAAATAACATCCCCGTACGATCAACGTTTCATAAAAGAGCTGACCTTGATGCAAAAAAGTGATCTTGAAAACGTGATTGATACCGCCAAAAACTTGTTCGATGACCAATCGCATTGGATCCCTGCTTACAAAAGAATTGACATATTGGAAAAAGCAGCTTTGATCATGAACAGCAGGATCGAGGAGTTAACGCTTTTAGCAACAAGCGAGGGCGGTAAACCTTACAAAGATTCAAAAGCAGAAATATTAAGAGCGATAAAAAGCGTTAAATTAGCGGCTGAGCATATCTCACAACTGAAAGGTAAGCAGGTGCCAATGGGTCTTACCGAATCCTCTTTAAACAGGATGGCTTTTACAGTAAAAGAACCTATAGGCGTTGCAGTAGCGATTAGCGCTTTTAATCACCCACTAAATTTAGCTGTTCATCAGATCGTCACTGCTGTTGCGGCTGGTTGCCCTGTGCTATTTAAACCCTCCATGTCGACTCCGCTCTCAAGCCTGGCCCTTGCCGATATTTTAGCAGAGGCAGGATTACCTTCCGGATGGCTCCAAATTGTACTGTGTGACAACGACGTGGCAGAGTTGCTGGTTACTGATCCTCGAATTAATTTTTTCTCTTTCATTGGGTCAGCAAAGGTAGGATGGTATTTAAGAAGTAAATTGTCTCCGGGTACCAGAAGTGCATTGGAACATGGCGGTGCAGCACCCGTTATTGTGGAAAGCGATGCTGATTACGATGAGATGATTCCCGATCTAGTAAAAGGTAGTTTCTACCATGCCGGTCAGGTTTGCGTTTCTGTTCAGCGGATTTATGTGAATCAAGCTATTTACGCGCTATTCATTGAAAAATTTTCAGCAGCGACAAATCAATTAATTGTAGGAAATCCATTGGATAAAAACACTGATGTAGGTCCATTAATTACGCAAAAAGAAGTAGATCGTATAGAAGAATGGGTCAATGAAGCTATCGCCGATGGGGCCCAGCTAATTGCGGGCGGAAAACGAATTTCCGAAACGCTCTTTCAGCCCACTATTTTGTTGAATCCATCGAAAAATTCAAAAGTTTCCAGAAATGAAATTTTCGGCCCGGTGGTATGTATCTATCCATTTACAGACCGCGAAGAAGCAATCAAAAGAGCAAATTCATTGGATGTACACTTTCAGGCAGCCGTTTTTACAAAAAATTTAGATGTTGCTTTTGACACGGTAAAAAAATTGAATGCTACTGCTGTTTTAGTGAATGACCACACGGCTTTTAGGGTTGACTGGATGCCATTTGGCGGTAGAGATTCCTCAGGTATTGGAATGGGCGGAATAGCATACACGATAGACGAAATGACAAGAGATAAACTGATCATTTTTAAAAGTAAATATTTGTAATGGCCCCTTCATAAGGCTGCAAAACTACCTGATATTTATCCGAGCGTATTTTTGGTGATTATTTTTTGTAATTTAGCTACCATAAAGCTGTTTTACATTTAACATCATCTGAATACAAATTGGATAGACTGCGAAAACACATCGAAGAGATTTCACCTTTAAGTGATGAGGAGTTTAACTACCTCAAAGAATTCTTCACCCTCAAACGCGTAAGGAAGAACCAATATCTTACACACGAAGGTGATGAAGTGAAGTATGAGTTTTTAGTCTTATCTGGACTCTATAAAGTCTTTTTTTTGGATGAGCAAGGAAAGGAGCACATTATCCAATTTGCTCAGGAAAACTGGTGGATGTCCGATTATCAGGCTTTTTTTAAACATAAGACAGGCACAGTTTTTATAGAATGTATTGAAGCAGGAGAAGTTTTTAGTTCGACCTATGCAACAAGGGAAAAACTAGCTTCAGAATTTCATAAAATGGAACATTTTTACCGTGTCAAACTGACCAACGGATATGTAGCATTACAGGAAAGGGTTAAACTGCTGTTGTCCAGTACCCCGATAGAACGACATGAAGCCTTTTCAAAAATGTATCCCCGTTTATTGCAGCGCTTACCTAAAAAATTGATTGCTGAATATCTTGGTGTCAGCCGGGAGACCCTAAGCAGGCTATATTCCAAATAGCTTTTACAGATTGTTAAATAGTAAAGTGTGATTTCCATCACACTTTTTTTGTGCGCTCGCTCCTTCGTAACAAGGGTATGGTTGTGCTACCTTTGACTTATCAAAAGCAACGAATAGTACTCATTTTTTAAATTTTAAAATCATGAATAAAAGAATTTTAATCATCGTATCCAATGCGGATAGTATTGGTCCGAACAACAGAAGAACCGGAACATTTTTACCGGAAGTAGCACACCCGTATGCTGAATTTGAACACGCAGGATTTAAAATTGACTTTGCATCTTTGTCTGGTGACACTCCTTATTTAGATGCGCTTAATTTGGCGGATGACCCTGATAACTTAAAGTTTTTAACAGGCGACGGTTGGGATGAAATGCAAAAAGCTGCCAAATTGAGCGATGTGGATACAGGTGTTTACGACGCGGTCTTCATTCCGGGAGGATTAGCGCCCATGGTCGATATGCCTGAAGACCCCTTGTTGAAAAGGGTAATTGCTGAAGCATACGAACGTGGTGCAGTAATCAGTGCCGTTTGTCATGGGCCTGTTTCTTTCCTGGATGTAAAATTGAGTGATGGTACTTATCTGCTGGATGGTAAAAAAATCACATCTTTCACCACAGAGGAAGAAGATCATTATGCAAGAGCAGACGTGCCGTTCGATTTACAGGCTGCACTTACCGAGCAGGGAGCAATCTTTCAAGCAGCAGCACCATGGTCAGCCAACAGTATTCAGGACGGTCACCTAGTTACAGGCCAAAATCCTGCCTCTGCAAAAGGTGTGGGCGAAAAAGTAGTAAGCATTCTTAGTAAATAGCAATTAATCAATACCAGGCAATGTTCTTAAAAGCTACAGAAACACTGCCGGGTTAAACAAAATAGAAGAAATCATGAAACCAAAAACCATAACAACTTTTGCCAAATGGCAAGTTATAGAAGGACAATTAGAAAATGTATTATCTTTATTAAAAGAAGCTGTCGCAAAAAGTTCAGCAGAAGCGGGCAATCTTAAATATCAGGTTTTTCAGGGAAATGAAAACGATCATACACTAATGCTGTTTGAAGAATATACCGATAAAGAGGCACTGGACTTTCATCGCAGTTCGCCCCACTTTCAGGAAGTCGTCGTACAAAAGATTGTTCCTTTGCTTGAAAACCGGGAAGTAATACTTGCTTCATTGATAGAATTATAACGATTTAAAACTAAAATGACATGAGTAATATATTAATTATTGGAGCTAAGGGGAGAGTGGGCTCAAAACTAGTAGAAGTTTTGCAAGACTCAGAGCACGCTGTATTTGCTGGCTCACGTCACGGTGATAGCCACCCAACATGGACAAACGCAAACATTTCCCCGTTGGAATTTAACCTCGATTGGAGTGTGCAAGAGATGGCAAACGTGTTCCGTATTCACAAGATTAAGGTGATTTATTTTACCGCTGGCTCACGTGGCAGAAATTTGTTACAAGCCGACTTGCATGGAGCTGTGAAGACGATGCAAGCTGCTGAGTTGTCAGGAATAAAACGCTATATCATGTTAAGCTCTGTATTTGCGCTGCAACCAACTAGGTGGAACGAAAGTTTTTTAAAAGATTTAACTGATTATAACATTGCAAAACACTATGCAGATAACTGGTTAGTTCATAATACGAATTTGGATTTCACAATTTTGCAACCCGGAACCCTTGAAGAGAAAGAAGGCTCAGGAAAGATAAAGGTGAATGTGGAAAATCCAGGAGGTAATTCCATAGAGAATGTTGCGGAGACTTTAGCTGCAGTGCTGGATATTTCATCCACTTTTAAAAAAGTAATCACTATGCACGATGGAGAAACACCCATCACAGAAGCGTTAAGGTCTGTATAGAAACACTCATTCCTACTCATCATATTGTCTTAAAAAGTGTTTAAACAAAAAATCTTTCCAGCTCTTTCGAAAGATTTTTTGTTTATGAGGTTTAGCAAACAATGAAGCCTCCGCCCGACTTTCGGATCAATAGGTGGTTCATTATTATTTTAAAAAAGTCCTAGAAAGACAAAACATAATAGCAGAACAACGTCATATGCCTTTACATATTCACTAAGTGCTTTAAGTGCTAGTTGTTGATATTTGGCTACAGAGTCGGTTGAAATATTGAGCGTTTTTGCAATTTCAGGATTTTTAAATCCTTGCCTTCTTAGCACGAAAACCTTTTGCTGTTGCGGAGGCAGCTTAAAAACAGCTTCTTCAAGCAAGTTATAACGCTTTTCTATCGCTTCTACATCACCTTCTTCATGTGGTTCGTAAGCAGTTTTGTATAATTCGTACTTCTTCTGTTCCGAAGCGAGCTGTCGAATTTTATTTAGTGTGTAATTACGTGTTATAATAAAAAGATAGGAGGTGAAATCAACTATCACTGGCAGCCTGTCGCGATGGGTCCAAACTTTTGTAAAGATATCCTGCACCACTTCCAATGTGCTTTCTCGGTCATCTAATAGAGAATTTATAAAAACTCCAAGCTCATGATGATAAGCCATAAACAGTACTTTGAAAGCCTGCTCATCACTTTTTGCAATCCTTTGCAATAAGATATGCTCATCCTCTAATTTAGTCAATAACATGCGCTAGGTTTATTGTTAGCTTGCACAATTTAATGCTAAATTATGGTTTTTCGTTTAAATTTTAAATATTTTTCACAGATATTTACTTCAGATCATCAGAAAACCCTATCAAAAAGTGCTAACGAATAACTCAAAAAAACCTTGTAGAAAGGCTTATATTGATTGATATTTTGTAATCGTATACACAACACTTATTCCGTTAAAACAGCTAGCATACAGGCCCAAATAAAAAGAAGATGTCTAAAAAGTCGTCATTTCGACCGTAATGAAATGGAGCGGAGAACCCGAAGGCTCAACGAAGTTAACTCTTTAATTTGCAATTGATTCATTAACAGCTATCTCGATTTCGCTACGCTACACTCGATATGACGGCAATGGGCTTTTTAGACACCCTTCCTTACCAGAACTAATACTATAAACTATTTATTTTACTTCAAAAGAGAAAGTAGAACCAATCCACGCAGCATCAAATGTCTGACCATTGTGTGTACCATCCACTTTTTCAAAATTCTGCGCTTCGGCTACGTAACGGCCCGACCATAGCGGCGAAAATGTGATCGCGCCATTCGCATCTGTTGTAATCTCCTTTGTCCACCCTTCCGATGAAGCAATGCTGATTGGCTTATTGGCTAAAGGCTGGCCGTTTAATTGTGCATACAACTTAACCGATTTATTTTTCCCGAAAAGCTGGTGGTTTTCGGCATACACCTTCAACGTATTTGTATTCTGATCAGGAATCACTTTGTCGATCTTGCCAACAGCTACATTTGCTGATGAGATAAAATGATACTTGGTGGTACCACCAAGCTCCGCAGCTTCATGGCTCACTAAAAGCGTATAAACACCATCCTGTTCGGGCGTAAAACTGCTCGTGTAAAAAGACTCACCAGCCTTCGTCTCCAATGGTGTTTCTGTTCCATCAGGTGCTACCAACGTTAAGGTAAAGTCTTTTACATCCGAATACCATTTTTCAGGAGCATCACGTTCACCTGCGGCAAACTCTCCATAAAAAATTTTCACCTCTTGTGGTGTTCCTTTTTTACCATGGGCGGATGTCTCAATCCACAGCGCATGGGCACTTACTTGCACATATGCAAAAAAGCACAAAAATAAAAATAAAGTAGTTTTTAAGGTTTTCATTGTCAATTGTCTTTTTTAAAGAATTATGCTGTAAACTTTGATTGATACGAGCTTCGTTCAATTACGACAAAGATACATTTATTTAGAACGGTTCCAAACAAATTAAAACCTATTTTATTCTCTACTCATCAATAGCTGATGGCGATACATAGTAAGTAAGCACCTTATGAAGTTCTTTTCTGCGGAGAAAACCATTGTAACGAAACAATATTTCGTTCTTTTCATTCAGAATGCAGAGTGTTGGATAGGAAATATGGCCTTCCTTATCTTTTCCCAACCATGCCGCCAGCTCATGAACACCTACCTGTGCACCGTTCGGCTTATACCGAAAGGTATGTCTGTTAAACGTTATTGGCCGTTGTTCTGCTGCATTCAGTACCACGTAATAATATGAATTTTTAAGTAATGGAGCCAATGTGCTGTCTTCCAATGAACGCCGCATGGTATGGCAATATTTACACCAATCCGTACTGATCAACACGAACACCAAACGTCTTTCTTTTTGCTGTAGCGCTGGCAATTGATCAAAAGACACCGTATCCAAGGGCGCTGCAAAAAGCTTTGCCCCTAGTACGATGCTACAAACCAACCAACATAAAACAGCTCTTAAAATCATTGTTTTGTGAGATATAAGAAATAAGACGCAAGACGTAAGATATAAGACACAAGACGTAAGATATAAGACGTAAGATACAAGACACAAGACGTAATATCGGAGTGATGAGTGATCAGGAGTAATAAGGGAACTGATAACAGATTACGCGTTACTAATTACTTGCTACTTCTGTCTTGCTACTTGATACTTCTGTCTTGCTACTTGATACTTCTGTCTTGCTACTTGATATCCTTATTTCGCTATTAACAAACACCTAAATACGTACTCTAATACCTAAAAATCCTCTTATTCCTTGATTTGGCCCATATGAATAACCGTCAGGGTCAAACTGCAATGCATAGGGATTATCGGGAGTGGCAACTATCTGTCCATCATCATTATATTTCACCTTTCTATTGTATGGATCAAAAGCGCGGGCTATTGGTGATTTTATACCTGCATCCTCGCCTTCCGCAAAAGCAGGGACACTGTTTGATATCGTCCAATTTAACAAATTCTTCACCCCCGCGTATATTTCCAGCCTTGTTCCTTGATACCAGGTAAACTGAATGTTTTGGATACTCCACACCGGAGAATTTTCAGGGCGTGGGTCCAGATCGCTCAATAAAGCCAAACGCATCGGTCCGACTATATTGCCCGTATAATCAACACCTACATTCAAGGCTTTGATATGATAAGATACTGCCCAGGTTCCCATCCACTTCTCGGTCAAAATAGGTCTGAACTTTTCAACGACACCCCATTCGTTTTTCTCCTTATTGAAAACGTTCATTACCGTACCACCAGCAGTAATTTTCAGACCATTATATAAGGCCAAATCTGCATTGACACTAATACCTCTTGTTACCCCATGACCATCCAGATTTCTATAAACAATCTTCTGTGGACTGATATCATAGTTTGGCAAGATGCGATTATTAAAATAGGTATACCAGGCGGATGATTCGAATTGAAGCAAATTACCATCTCCTATTTGTAATTTCTTAATATAATTCACATTTACATTGATACTCCGCTCGGGTTTCAGGTCCTCTTCTATTTCAACCTCACGTGCACCGGTTATCGCCGCGTGGTCTTCGGTAAATAAGTTCACCACGCGAAAGCCTGTACCGGCGTTTAGACGTATAATATCATCATCTGTGACGCTCCACTTATAAGCTATTCTGGGTGTAAAAATAGATCCATGTTCCGAATTGTAATCGTATCGCATGCCGAGTAGCACACTATGTTTTTGCGAAAGTTTAATTTCATCTTGGGCAAAAATGCCCGGTAAGGTTATCTTACTAGCATCATTTATCAGTTCACCATGAGCCCCTGTTTTGGTCGTGGCAGGCGTATTGTCGTTATAGTAGGTATAACGAACTGCAGTGCCGAACAGCAGGTCGTGGTTCGCTATTCTTTTATCCCAGGTTAGCTGGCCAAATGCAATCCGTTGTTTTGCCAGATACCACTCATCTCCATACACTGAATTTTGATCATGATCATTGTAGGAAAACATAAAAAATACTTTTTCTTTAATAGGTAACTGATAATTACCTAATAGCTCCCATCGTTTGGTATAAATACTTTCACCATATATCTCGTCACTACCTCTAAAAGATCTGTTCCAGATAGTTTGTCCACCCCAGCGATCTTCATATAAATACCTACCGGCCAGGGAAAAAAGTCTATTATCTTTTCGTTCGATATTCCATTTCTGAAAAACAGAAATCCGATCCTGTAGGGTCATATCCGTAAAACCATCGTGGTTATGATCTATCCGGTTCGTAAAATTAAAATAGTTGATGCCTGTTAACACATTGGCTTTTTTTCCTACTTGCTGGTTGAATCCCAAATCGGCATTATATTCACCCCATGAGGTAGCAAATATATCTGCACTCACCCGAGCTGCTGCTGTTGGTTTCTTCGTAATGATATTAATCAATCCTCCCACGGCTTCTGAGCCATATAAAGAAGAGGCGGGTCCTTTTACTACTTCCACACGTTCTATTAATGAGGATGGAATTCCAGATAATCCATAAACAGTCGATAACCCGCTCACAATGGGCATACCATCAATAAGCACCATGGTATAAGGTCCTTCCAATCCGTTCACATGGATATCACCCGTATTACATACATTACAATTGATCTGTGGCCGCACACCATTTACCATCTGCAAAGCATCAAAAATGGTGGCCGTTGGATTCTTTTTAAAGAAATGATGATTATAAACTTCAACCGGTACTGGTGTTTCCAATCTATTCACTTCTTTCATGGTCCCGGTTATCACCACTTCATCCAATCCATCCTCTTTGGCCTGCATATCAAAATCCAGGGTAATCGTGTTTTTGCCACGCAGTTCGATGCTTTTGCTCATACTCACAAAACCAACTCCAGTAGCTTTTACCGTATACATTCCGGGTTCCAAGGCCATAAAGGTGTATTTCCCTGTGCTATCAGATACTGTCCCGATCTTTGTCCCTTCAATTTTCAATGTAACGCCTTCAATGGGTACGCCATTACCGAGAATATTTCCTTCCAATATAATAGGTTCTTGTGCAGCTACGATATAGGGAATTAAATAAAATAAAAAAAAGTTCAACTGCTTCATACTTATTTATTGGAATATCAATTTTCGATATATTTATCATACAAAACTACAAAAGTTAGATAAACCTAACAAATAAATAACAAAATAACTAACTATTTTTTTCGTTACACCATTTAAAGCAACAATATTGCATAAACAAAGATGCAGATTTCTTTTGACTCTTCTTCGCTTTTAAGCAAAAAAAAATCAAATCAAAGCACCAATAGTTATTAGGGGCGCTTAATGCCTTTTAATGGATGGCGAAGGGGACTTAACCACCCACATGGTTAGTAATGATGAAAGCAATAAGGTGACAGACATTAATATATAAGAAGCACCGAAGCCATTGGTTAGACCATTTAGATACCCTACTATATAAGCTCCTCCAAAGGAACCCAAGGCCCCCATACTGTTAATCAAACCCAAAGCACCACCGGCCACATTTTTTGGTAGAATATCGGTAATCACTGCAAAAAATGGCCCATATGGTGCGTACATAGCTCCCCCTGCAATTACCAATAGCGCAAAAGAGAGCCAGAAACTACTGGTTCCTACCAGATAGGATCCATAAAATGCAACGGCGCCTATTAATAAAAAAGGCCAGATGAAAAGCTTTCTATTTAATGTTTTATCAGAAGCGTAGGAGGCAATCAGCATGGCAATAATCGCTAATATGTAAGGCACGGCGGAGAGCCAACCCGTGGTAACAATATCCATATTAGGGGCTGCTTTAATGATGGATGGCAACCACATCACAAAGCCGTATAATCCCATACTCCAAAGAAGGTATTGCAAGCACAATAAAATCACAGTTTTTGATTTAAATGCCGCCGCATAGTTTTTCACGGGTTTAATATACTGCTGCTCTTCCTGCAATTTCCTTTCTACTCCTTCCCTTTCTGTCTGGGTCAACCATCGGGCTTCACTTGGTTTCTCATCAATCAACTTCCACCAGATAAACGCCCATATGATTGCCGGCAAACCTTGAATAATAAACATCCAGCGCCAACCCAGCGCATGAATCAAGTAACCAGATAGTACAGACATCCACAATACAGTTGCCGGATTACCGAGGATCAAAAAGGTGTTGGCTCTGGAGCGTTCCTGCTTGGTAAACCATTGGCTTAATAAAATAAGCATCGCGGGCATAACAGCACTTTCTACCACTCCCAGCATAAAGCGGATAACGATCAACATATTCACATTACTGACCATGCCCGTTGCTGCGGCTAATATGCCCCACAAAATAAGCGACCAAAATATGAGCTTTTTAGCACTTTTGTGCGCCGCGTAATGTGCTCCCGGTATCTGAAAAAAGAAATAACCCAAGAAAAAGAGCGAACCCAGTAAAGAAGAGATTCCGGGCGTGATGTTCAGATCCTCAGCCATACCTCCCGCTGCCGCAAAACCAAAATTTGCCCGGTCCAGATAGGCCAAACTATACGTAATAAATACAATGGGTATGATTCGATACCAACGCGATCGAGCTAACTTCTCTGCCATGTGTGTTTTTATTTATTGCTATTCATCATTAGATTTTAACTGCTTGCCTGGCCAGTAAACGCCAGTGGCCTCCGTGAAAGTGCCAAACCTGAAGCACCTTTAGTGTAACGGTTCCCGGCGCTTTGCCTTCATCCTGTGTGCTGGCAAAAAATTGATGGCGCACAATAGCGGTATTATCCTCTACTTCAACCGTCTGGTTGGTTAGCTCAATACTATTAAACTTAAACTTCCCATCTACCATCGAAGCGATACAAGTTGCTCTATCTTCGATCAATCCATTTGAATGCCCGTAGCTTAAGGCCGGAGAAGTCAATGCTTCGAATGTAAGCTGATCTGGCTGTAGCATGGTTTGGCGGAATGTTTCAACAGCCTCTTCCACTGCTTTCACCTGTTGGTGTTCATCTGTAGAATGGCTATTACATCCTAGACTCATCGTGGCAATTATGATCATTATGAATAGTTTTTGCATTTTGTCTTTTCTATAATAAAATTAAAAATCATACCCCCTGTTAGTAAAAATCGCGATTCTTCAGATAAGCATCTAATTCCTCACGGGACATTGGCAGATCTTCTCCCGAAAGGTTTTTCAACCAATTGATAAAATCATTTTTGATTTCATCGGTCCATTTACTATCAATTTGTCCAGACAGGTATTTCTTTTCATTGAGGCGCTGTGCACCAAACCGGTCTCTTAACGCCGTAAATTCTGAACTTATGACCAGCTCTTCCACTAAATGTGAGGGGATAAATATCGTTCCATACTTATTGGCCAGTACCGCATCACCCGGCAGCACGGTAGCTCGCCCAATACGAATAGGTGCATTGATGGTAGATAGTGTCATTTCCATAATATAGGATGGGTCCTGCCCTTTAGCCCATACGTTAAACCCTTTTATCTGACTGAGTCCATCCATATCCCTTACTGCTCCCCAGAAGATAACCCCGTTTTTCGAATTGGTGTAAATGGTATTTCCTAACATATCGCCAATCAATGTTCCATCAATTACCTTTCCATAACTATCCGCTACGTACACATCTCCTGGAATCAGTACATCTATTGGCCAAGTGTTTGTACCGCCCTGTGCAGACCTACCTTCTTTCGCACCTTGCTGTTTAATCTGATCAATCAAATCGGGTCTTGCAGGCATATATTGCGCCGTAACAGCCCGCCCTACCATTACTTGATCCGGATACATAATCAGCTCCCAATTGGATTCAAACTGATTATTATACTTTTGGCTCCTTAGGTATCCCCAGGCCTGTTCCATGGATACGTTTTTCAATCTCCCCAATAAATTATCAGACACTTTCGGTCGTCCATCCTCAAAACGTTCGCCCGTCCATTGGGCTGTCAACGCTTTGATGTATTCGGCTGATGCCCCTACTTGTTGAGCCATTAGCACGGGCAACATCAAAAAAAACAAGGTACTGGTTGCTATCAATTTTTTCATCATCATAATTTATTAACGTTTATATATGTTTTTGTAAGGTGTAAATGCGCTCGCTTGCGCCGAATTATTTATTTTTACTCGTAATCCATAGCAAGCATGATTCCATTTAAAGATATGTTGTTTTCATGCAGATGCGCAATGTTTCATGCTAATAAATATCATTTTTGCTTCCCAGCCTTACTGGCCCCTTCTGCCAAACCACGCATATAACCGATAGCGAATAAATTGCCCAAGGTCATATAGCCCGGGAAAGTATTTTCTTCTCCGGCCATGGTGGGCACATGATCCGGACGTATCGGCCCTTTAAAGCCAATATCGTAATAGGCCTTCATGGCTTCATACATATCGATCTGTCCTTCATCATGAAAAGTCTCCGTAAATTTTGTACTGGGCAATACGCCGCTTAGGTCCTGTACATTTCTAAAGTGCACAAAATGGATTTTACCTGCTTTACCCCATCTTCTAACTAAAGCCGGAATATCGGTGCCCATCAAAGAAAAATTACCTTGGCACATGGTTACGCCATTATATGGACTAGGAACGATATTCAACATCCTATCGAAATTTTCAACCGTATTCATAATGCGGGAAATACCCTGAATATTATTTACTTGCGGATCATCTGGATGCAGGGCCAGTTTCATTTCGATTTTTTCTGCTTCGGGCACCACAGCCTTCAGAAAATACGTCAGATTCTCCCACATTGTCTCGGGTGATACTTCTCCATATTTTGTTAATGGCTTATTTTTTATATCATCATAGTCAAAAGCAGTCATTAATGCGCCGCCCCTTCCCGGTCTATCCATACTGGTACGTGCCCAGCTAATAACGGGCATCCAGTTATAACAAATAACATCGATACCTGCTTTTTTTAGATTCTTCATAAAGGTAATAAAGTTCTCTATTTCCTCATCCTTACCGTTGAGGCCCAATTTGGTTTTTTCTCCTAAAGAAGGGGGGCCTTCTACTACATTAAACTTTAACCCTTGCTTTTTCCACGCCTCTTTTACGCCTATGATCGCTTCGTATTCCCAAGCGTGTACGTTTGTTAAACCAGCAAGGCGAGGGTTGATACCTGCTACGGCACCCAAAGCGTCCATTTGCTTTGCCAAAGCAATGAGCTGTTTATTGGCTTCAATACCTGAAAAGTAAGCGTTACTCATTTCCATACCAGCATCCTTTGCGAAAGCATTAAGTTGCACAACATCTTCAACAGACGTTCCATAGGCCCTTCCATCAAAGCCACCCAAGGATAAGGCAGCGGCCACAGAAAGTCCTTTTTTGATAAAATTCCGACGATTATCTTCCATAATTTTTAATTGGTGACGTTAACATCCTTTGATTATTTATCCCACCATACTGCTGTGGTGTATAGGTCGGGGCCTTGATTACTCACTGCTTCTTCATAATTTATTTTATTTAAAGTAGCCTCCGAAACAGGATACCGCAGGCGTAATAAGTGTTTCCCTCCAGTAAAATTTCCCGGATAATTTGGCGCATGGAGTATAGGGTATCCCGTTCTTCTCCAGGTTGAAAACGCTTCAAAATTGTCGAAATACATAAAGTGAGCTAGCCAGAACTGTGTATAAATTTGCTCCATTTGCTGTTCGAATGACGCACTTGTGTCAATGGCATGAGCAGTTAAGTAAGATGCAATGGCCTCTTCTTTAAGCGTACTTTCTCCATAAGATAGCGTGACCATTGGAAATAAGCTCGTTGATTGCATATTCGCTCTAATAGCGCTATCATAATGTTCGCGAACAGAACCCGGTCCCCAACCCCTTAAAGCAGCTTCTGCCAGTAGAAATTCAATTTCTGAATAACTCAATATAATAGTAGGTGCGTTCAAGCTCGCAACAGTTCCTGTATTAGGCTCCGAAAATGTTGTCAGCATATCGTTATTAAAATCAGGAATAACCTGTCTTATCGTTGTGGCATCGAATCCATTGGGAAGTCCTTTCTGTATAGAAGAAACGGTGCTAGTTGGTAATTTCGCCAATTGTTGCGACAATATATTTCCCTCCCATAAAGTTGCATAAAACGGCAATCTAGGATCATTACGCTCCATGAGGGCATCGATGAGCGTTTTACCCAATTTAACAGGGCCTTTTCCTGCATTCGATTCAGGAAAGCTTTCTCTCTTTAGTTCGAAGGCATCCCAATTTTGCGTATTACCATTCCCTGCAACATGATCTACTTTGGCGATATCGTCGTTACGCTGCATGACGCCACCGGCAATGGCTTTTTCCACCCAATGCTGCGCTAAATCTGGCGCCACATTACTCAAGCGCATGCCTAAGCGCAACATTAATGAATAAGCAAAGGTCTTCCACTTAGCAATATTACCTTGATACAACACATCGTTGCTCCCGAAGCTTGATTTAGTTGCATCCAGCTGGCCGACTGAAAGTTCCAGCTGCTCAAGCATCATTGGATAAATAGCAGATTGCTTATCATATTTAGGTTTAAACACACCGGTAATGTATCCTTGGCCCGCCTCCGTATAAGGTACATCACCATACATATCGGTTGCACGATGCAATACAAAAACGCGCCAAATATTGGCAATTGCAAATTGATTGATCAAATCCTCATTTCCTTCTGTAGCGGCAATAATCTGCTGGAGCTCTTTCAGATGGACGTTATAAATCGTTTCAAATAGATCACCAAATTGATTATTTTCATAATTCTTATCGCCCGACCAGTTGAGTCCCAAGGAAGCCATGTACTGCATCGTGCCGGCAAAATATTTTATACTGGTTCTGTTACGGTCTGCCGTCCCCGTTCCAGCGGTTCTGATAATGCTTGTTGTAAATAGATTGCCAAGAACGGGCTCCGTAAAGGCGTTGGGGTTGATATTCATCTCTTCAAAGCCTTTATCACAAGCAGAAAAAGTTGCCAGCATACAAACGCATGCCATGAGTATCCTCTTAAAAAAAATTCTTTTATGGTTCATAATGTCTATTTTACTCATAAAAATATCTTCAAAACTTAACCGACAGATTGAAGCCATAACTACGAACTGTTGGCAAACCAAAATTCTCCAGCCCTTGCGCATTGCCACTGTTGTAGCTTGCCTCAGGGTCTATATTCCGGGCTTTATTATATAAGAAAAATAAGTTTCTTGCCACAAAGGACAGCGTTAAGGCCTCAAAAGGAGTTTTTTCTAAAAAACTGTTGGACAGAGAATATCCAAGTGTAATAGAACGCAACTTGATAAAATCGGCACTGGTAACAAATTCGTCTGTCAACGTTGCCCATATAGTTGAATAATACGTCTGCGCAGAAACGTTGCCGGTATAGAGCTCATTCGCTTGGTCCACACCCGATAGGTCAATGCCGGTTTCACGTATATTATGCTCAACCGTACGCTTATCCAATCCAAACTGTGTACCATAGGCGTTGGTTGCGGCATATACTTTTGCGCCAAACTTACCATCAATCAGTACATTTAAACTCAAATTTTTATAGTTAAAGGTATTGGTTATCCCCATTGTTAGGGGAGGAACTCCTTTACCTAATATTTCCAAGGGCCCTTGAATGGGAATTCCAGTGGCACTGTTATAGATAATTTGCCCATTTGCGTTACGTGCAGCCCTATTTCCAGCGATCATGCCGAACGGTTGTCCTTCGAAATGATAGATTCCTCCATTTAATGTTCGGGTAGTTGCCCCAGGCAATTGAATAGATTGTAGATCATCCGAAATTTTTAAAACCGTATTTTTATTGTAAGCCATGTTATAAGCTATATCCCAGCTAAACCCTCCCGCATTCAGCGGAGTGCCAGTAAGTAAAAGCTCAATACCTCGATTACGAATCTCTCCGACATTAAGAGCAACATTCTGATAACCTGAACTATAAGGAACAGAAGCATTTACGATATCATTCGTTGTTGTTCTATCGTACACCGTAAGATCAATACCTACCTTATTATTAAAAATCCGTGCTTCAATTCCTGCCTCGGAGGTGGTGGAAGTATATGGTTTTAACTTATTTGGGATGGTATTGCTGTTAATGGTCATCAAAGTAGCACCCGTTATATATTGTTGAGGTTGATTCATATAGGTTAGGTCTAGACTATAAGGAGCGGGTGCCCCGCCCCCTACCTGTGCCCATGACGCTCTCATTTTAAGATAGTCTAACCACGAAGGTTTGTTTTTCCAAGCTTCTGATGCCACAAAGCTTACACCTACCGATGGGTAAAGCAAACTATTCTGTTCTGGTGGCAAGGTAGAAAACCAGTCCTTACGAGCAGATAGCGTTAGGTATAAATATGCTTTATAGCCAAGGTCGGCCGATGCAAAAATAGAATTGATGGCAAATTTTCCGTAGTTCAATGTAAAATTCTGTGCGCTGCCATTTCCAATAAAATACTGAAATGGAACATTAAACTGTCCACTGCTTAATTGTACACCCTTTGTAGTATTCCTCATTTGATTACCTCCTATTAAGGCGTTAACTGAAAAATCCCCTACTGCTTTATCAAATCCTAAAATGGCCTCTGCATTTACTTCCTGCTTGTAGTTTTGATCTGTATTCATTTGCCCCCGATTATTAAAGGCAGTTCCAGAAGGTTCAGACAAATCAAAAGCATCAAAATTGTACTGGTCTATTCCCACCCTGCCTCTCGCGTATAGATAATCAGTCATATTATACCTCGTAGAGAACATCCCAATAAATCTGTTTCTGGTATCGCCATTTGTCATCTTATTTACTGCAAAATAGGGATTGGTGGCGTAGATATAATCGCTCCATATCATCTCGTTACCATTGGCATCGTAGCCTGGTGCCAAGGTTCGTACATCAATGCTATTGGCGATTATCTGCGTGCCTGCATTTGGATTTTTCTGAAAATCTGCCGTGAAAGGACGATTATCGTTTTTCTCAATGCTATATTGCGCTTTTCCTTCAAAGATGATTCTCTTTGCCAAAGTTGCATTGGCGCTTAAATTGAAAGATTTAATATTTAAGGCGTTATTAGGCACGATACCTTTATTATCCAGGTTGGCCGCTGCAAATCTAAAATTAGCTGTTTCATTGCCTCCACTTAGGGCTACTGTATTGTTAAACGTGCTACCTGTATGATAGAAATTTTTAATATTATCTCTTTGCGCGACGTATGCTGCTTCTTCGCCATTGGGTTGTACCACCATTGACCCATCCAATTTTGCGCCCCACGACATTCTCCCATAAGCAATTGCTTCAGATTGTGAGGTGGGCTTTGCACCACCTGATCCGGCACCATACTCATACTGCCAATCCAATAGATTCCGTGGTGTTTCCATAGTCAATGTGGTGTTATATTCCACCCCCATACCTTGTTGCCCTTTACCAGACTTCGTGGTTATTAAAATCACTCCGTTTGCTGCCCGAGATCCGTATAACGCGGCAGCCGTGCCCCCTTTTAACACGGAGATAGATTCAATATCATCCGGATTAAGGCTGGAGAGACCATTACCACGATCCATTCCTCCATACGAGCCTGCCGACCCTTGGTTGGAATTGTCTATCGGAATGCCGTTTACCACAATAAGAGGTTGATTATCTCCGTTGAGCGATCCGTTACCTCGGATGACAATGCGGCTCGATCCACCCGGCCCTGTAGCTGTTCCTGTGGCGTTTAGCCCGGCCACCCTACCTGTTAGCGCATTACCAAGATTAATTTCGCGCGCCTTTGTTACCTGATCACCACCAATCTGCGTGACCGCATAACTCAATGATTTTTTCTCTCTATTAATTCCCAGCGCAGTTACAACAACCTCTCCCAATGATTCGGCCTCCGCCGTTAAAACAACATGGAGTAGCCGGCGTGAATTTACTTCGATCTCCTGTGATAGATATCCTATGTAAGAGAAAACCAATGTCGCATTTTCTGGAGACGACACGATGAATTCTCCTTTCTCATTGGAACTCGCGCCCTTTCCGGTGCCTTTTACAATAATGCTTACTCCTGTCAAGGGTTGCCCTAGTTCATCGCTAACCTTTCCTTTTACTTCAATAGATGGTTGCTCGCTTTTCTTCCTGATGACCACCAGATCGTTTTCGAGCTTCTTATATTCGAGGTCAGTGTGCGAAAACAGCATGTCCAATACCTCCAGAACAGGCATATTGGACACGTCTATACTAACCAGTTTATCGAGCATTGCACTCTCCTCACTATACATTAATCTTATTTTACCGCGCTGCTCCAAAACCGGAAAGAGCGTCTTAAGTTTCACATTCCGCGCCGTTAAATCTATCTTTTCAGAAACAGCATATATTTCCGCAGAAGCTGAAAAAGTGATGAATAAAAGAAACATATACTTGAATGAAAAGAGACCCCGTTTTGCTAAAAAACGGACAAAAAAATGCATATAAAAAACTTTTTGGTTTAGTTCTTTACTTTTCATAATTAGGTAATTATTGTTAGAAATCCTGAAAGAGTAGCTTCCGCTTTGATGATCTTTTGTATCAAGGGATGTTGGCGCATCCCTTAAACTATCATCCTAATAAATCGTTATGTCATTATTTTCAGCTTTAAAATTAAATGGTTTAATTAATTGCATCGCATTCAGTACCTGATTGATATTTTCTTTCGTAATGGTTGCTGTATAGCGATAGCGTTTTATTTTAGGACTTTCTACGTGAATGCGGACGTTATACCATCGTTCAAGTTTTGGAATCAACTCCTCCATGGTTTCATCTTTGAAAACAAGCTTATCCGTAGTCCATGAAGTTTCTTGTATATATTCTTTATTGTCTACATGTATTTTGGATAGACTTCCTATAGTAAGGATTAAGCTGTTCGTCGGTGCCCCCGCTTCTGTCAGCATTTTGGAATCAATTAAAGCAACTTTTTCATTTGGCTTTAATAGAATTTTCTCCTCTGGTCTTTCATTGACACTTAACTCAATAGCCCCTTGAATGAGGGTTGTCTCCGTTCTTGGTTCATCGGGATATGCCTTCACGTTAAAAGCAGTTCCTAATACTCTTATAGAGATTTTCTCTGTTTGTATCATAAAGGGTTTGTTTTTATCTTTGGCCACATCGAAATAAGCTTCTCCTTTCAAATTCACTGAACGCATTTTCGCATCTTTCGAGAAATTATTATAAGACAATCGGCTATCAGCATTTAACCACACTTTTGTACCATCAGGCAATAACAGTTGTTTCCGAACACCCTTCTCTGCTACAATTTCAATTCTATTTTCCGCAACTTTTTGATCGTCCTGTCTATTAAAAAAAACATTTATACCCATCATGCATAAAACAGCTACTGCCACTCCATACATGAGCCCTTTTTTCTTAAACAGTGGTTTTTTTTCTGTTCTTTCGACATATTTTATAGCCTGTTCTGCACTTGTATCAAAGTTTAATTTCTGTAGATGCCTTATTTTATGCTTATCATAAAAAGAGTCAAAGTCCTCCCCGTTATTTTTATTTTCACTCCACAACTCCTTTACAAATTCCTCATAGTATACAGCATCAGGATTTTCTGCCAATAAATTGGTTAATTCTTCAAGTTCAACCTCGTTAATTTCACCCGTTATCCTACGGGTCAACAGCACTATGATTCGATTGTCATCCATAAAATTCAGAAAGTATCTTGTTCTCCGATGAACACCCCCCTACTGTAAAGACAATAAAATTTCTAAAATTCCCTAATGCACATTTATTTTTATTGCGTATTTGTTAAAACGTTAAGTAGTGGAGTAGTTCGGCTACCCCCTATTTAACTACTTAACCACTCAACAAAAAACGAATAAATTAACTCCAGGTACGATCGTGCGATCTGGTATCATCCCATTGTGGGGTGGGTTCAAAGTAAGATTTATCTTTTTCAATGAGATGCTCTTTCACTACCTCATCGTTTAGTTCTATACCGAGCCCCGGTGCTGTTAAAGGAACCGTGGCATATCCTTTTTCGATAAGCTTCCTTCCGTCGGTCGTTTTAACCAAGTCTTCCCACCAAGGCACATCAACCGAATGGTGTTCGAGCGAAAGGAAATTTTCGGTTGCAGCAGCACAATGCACATTCGCCATAAAAGAAACGGGCGTTCCCGCTTGATGCATAGCCATGCCGATTCCAAACTCCTGTGCATAGTCGCCAATTCGTTTCGTCTCTAAAAGCCCGCCCGATGAGGACAGGTCAGGATGTATTAAATCTACCGCGCGATTATGGATCAAATCTTTAAAATTATTCAATAGATAAATATCCTCTCCGGTGATCGTTGGTGTTTCTATTGCATCCGTAATCGCTTTCCATTGCTCCGTATATTGCCAGGGAACAACATCTTCGAGCCAGGCCAGGCGATATTTCTCCAGCGCCTTTCCCAAACGTATACCATTGTTTAAATCGAAATGCCCGTAATGATCCGTTGAAATGGGTATATCGTAACCAACCATCCCCCTGACATGCTCCACAATCTGCGCCAATTCTTCCAATCCTTTATCCGTGATCTGAATTTGTGTAAAGGGGTGCATACGGTTTGCATAGGCCATATAATTATTGTCTCCCCATTGGGCAAGTCTGCCCTGATCATTCTCCCAAAACTTTGAATTTACGGTTGTGCCAGTCTTTCCTCTGAGTTCTCCGATAGAAACATCCATCTTCAACCACGTATATCCCTGTTCCTGGATACGATATTGAATTAGTTTCTTTTGTTCCTCTACCGAACTTGCCTCAGGTGTATCTGCATATAACCTCACTTTATCTCGATACAAACCACCTAAAAGTTGCCAAGCAGGAACATTATAGGCTTTTCCACAAATGTCCCAAAGGGCCATCTCTACTGCACAGACACCACCCGCCTGTCTGGAGTCGCCTCCAAATTGCCTGATCATTCGAAATATCTTTTCCACATTACAAGGGTTTTCGCCTATGATCCTACTCTTCAAAAACAAGGCATAGCGCTCATCAGCCCCGTCACGCACTTCTCCTAAACCATAAATTCCCTGATTGGTATCAATGCGTATGATTGCTGTTCGCCCCATCACGCGTGTTACACAATACCGTAGATCGGTGATCTTTAAATCTGAAGGTGCTGAATTTCTATTTACTCTTGACGTTGTATGTGCCACTGTATCTTCAATAGGTAATCCCATAAAACCACCTAATGCAAGTCCACCCAAGGCCATCTTTTTCAGAAAATCTCTCCTTGGTTCTTCTGTAAGCGGTGCCTTACTTTCTACTAAAGCTTTCTGTCTTTGCTCGTGTTCAGCAATGTGTGTTTGTTTTTTAATTTCTTGAATCGTATTTTTCATCATTTCTGCTATTAAATTAATTTTCCATTTATGAAGATTATATCATTAATTTATCCTATCCCAAAAAACGCTGGTTCCCAAACTATTTCCACCCATACGATCGATTGCTTCCTGCACATTTGAGCTGTTCACTGAAGTTTCGCGCAGCGGATAAACCAACCGTTTAATAAAACCTCCAGCGCCGGCTATAGAGGGATCCTGAGAAGGAAAATTTACTGGTTGCAGCTGTGGATAATTACTTCTTCTAAAATTTGCCCATGCTTCCGACCAGCTTCTGAAAGAACTCACCCAATACTGCTCATTAATTTGTTGTAAAGCTCTTTCTGATGTAAAAGAAATATTGGCTTCTTCCAAATAAGCTTCTTTTTCGGCAGTGCTGATATTCACTGCTCCATATAAGGCTGTTTGTTCCATATGCGCTTTTATTCCATTTTCATAATATTCCTGTGCATTTCCATTATTAATATACCCCCTAACAGTAGCCTCCGCCAGCAACAACTGTGTCTGAGAGAAGGTAACAAGGTATTCCGGTGCATCTATACGCATAACCGTTGCTCTGTTGAACTGAGAGTATTTCCAGGCCGCTCCTATTTTACCTGGATAACCGGGAGCAGACTCGATGGAACTTTCATCATATCCATACGGCATGCCCTGCTGCTCGGATGGATTTGTGTTTGCGCTACCGGCAGTTGCTAAGGGATTAGCCGGGACCTCATATTTCACCGCGATATAACGTAATCTAGGGTCATTGTTATTTTTCAAGAAATCTATGAACGGACTTCCAGCATAATAATTCGCTCGCTCTCCTCCCAACAAAGCATTAGATGTACCATTCGTGTAGACAGCATTAAATTGAATCAAAGCATTGTCTTCATTAGATGTCATCACGCCACCTCTCGTTAGATCCACTGCTAAATTTACAATGGTTCTTGCCTTTTCTTCATTCGTTTTCGTAAAACGCATCCCGGCACGTAATAAGAGGGAATTCCCCAATCTTTTCCACCGGTCAACCGCCCCTCCATAAAATAAATCGGCAGTTCCAATATTTGTTTTAGCAAGATCCAATGCGTCGGTGGCTTCTGTATATTCCTGGATAATAGCCTCATAGATATCCGCAGCAGCGTCATATTTGGGTAAATAATCTGCTTCTGTATAACCCAATCCGGCTTCTGTAAAAGGAATATCTCCATAGGTATCCACCAAAAGTTGAAAACAATACGCTTTCCAGATGCGCGCCATATTGTATAAATTACTTTGGTCTGGATTTTCTGCCGTTTTATTGATCACTTCCATTAAATATCTAACCGGCCCGGTATAAATGGTATTAAATGCTTCGCTTGCGTGCTGATCGTTAATGATATTTCGATTTCCCGCAGCTAGCAGTCCGCCGTAAGGTGTATTAATCTGCTGCACAATTTCTCCCTGATAATGATAAGCAGCAATGGCCGATAAACGTTGCGCATTGGAGAACAGATAGGCCGGATCCAGATCATTAGCTAATGACGGATTTACATTAATTTCTTTAAAATCTTTATCACATCCGCTATTAATACCTAATAGTGTTGCAATCAAAAAAAACATTAAAATCTTTTTCATCTGTATATATTTTTTTTTAGTTGTCAGATGGAGCCTTTGATGATTAAGATAACCGAAGCTACAGCGAGCTCATTGACTCCAAAATTTTTAACTGCTTGTCAATAATTATTACCCTGTGTGCTTAATGATTATCTTAATCATGTCGGGTTCATATTAGGATGAATTTTTAAAAATTAACATTGATGTTCAGCCCAAATGTTCTCGTCGTTGGTAGGGCATGTGTTTCCAATCCGCTATTCAAGTCTGATGCAGAATATTGCGTTTCAGGATCTAGATTGTCCACTTTTTTGCTGATGATGAAAGGATTGTTCACAAAGAGATTCGCATTTAGTGATTTAATGAATGTACTACGCAAGAATTTGCTGAGATCATACCCTAAGGATAGAGTACGTGCACGGATAAAGCTTGCATCATAAACAAAGGGTGTTGCTATATTTCCCGAACGATATTGGCTATAAAACAGTTCTGCTTCTACGGGTGTGGTGTTGGGAGATCCGTCACTGTTTACACCATCGAATATTACACCGCCCTCACGGCCAATTAAACTATTCTTATGCAGGCCATGGCGCGTCCAATTAAAATTGGAATTGGAAATCATTTTATGCCCCGCCTTAAAGTCTAACTGCACAAAAAAACGGATTCCCTTGTATGTTAACGTATTTAGCCAGCCGCCTGTATGCGGTGGGATGGCACTGCCATACGTAACGATGTTGCCGGGTAAAAACAGACCGTTAGAGGTAATGATTTCACCATCGCTGTTGCGCAGATAATCCACCCCTCGAAGAGAGGCCATCGGGAGTCCGACTTCGTGCGAAACAATACCAATGTATTCCCCTGTGCCTACGTCAAAACGCGTTTGGTTATCTGCCAATTGAAGTACCTTCGTTTTATTGTAAGCATAATTTATTACCGATTCCCACCTCAGATGCTCTTTCTTGATGGGTGTAACACTTACGGAAACTTCAACACCTCTATTTCTCAATTTGCCCACGTTCACCAAAGTCTGACCATAACCCGAGGCATTGGAGATATCCACATTTAAAATTTCATCTTCCGTTATTTTATTGTAAGCCGCGATATCAACCGCTAAACGATTATCAAACAATTTAAAATCAATACCCAATTCGGTTTCTTTGACGGTAAGTGGTCGTAGGTTGGCATTCGGACTAATAGCAGAAGTAATAATACCAAGTGGTACGCCATTAAATAAGTTATTTTCGATATTGTAGTACAATGCATTGGTATAGGGATCCGTATCCCCTCCCACCTCTGCATAAGAAGCCCTCACCTTACCAAAATCCAGCCAGGTAGGTTTTGATTTCCAAATTTGGCTAAACACAAAGCTGGTACTTGCAGAGGGATAAAAGGCACTATTGGATGCCGGGTTTAAAGTAGAAAACCAGTCGTTCCTACCCGTTAAATTCAAGAACAGAAATTCATTGAACGAAAAATCGACGGTACCAAAAACAGAATTCACCCTTTTATGAGAGAAAGCATAGATGGGGTTCTTTATCTGACCATTATCTACCGTATATAAATCTCTGATAAAAAAGTTCGTTACGGAGGTCCCCATTCTTTCGGATTTTTGGTCCATTGAATTCGCACCAAAGGTAGCATCAACGCCCCACAAGCCGATTTCATGATTCAATCCGATCAAAAAATCGATGTTACGCTCTCTGAATGTACTTGTATTCTGAAAATAATTTCCATTGAACCCAGTGGGGGCTACAGGCAACATGGCCGTTCCCGTTGGCCGGTTTGCATGCCGCACATTGGTAAAAAAATCTTGCCCTACACGCCCCTGTGCCCATAACCAAGGTGTAAATTGATACCGCATAGAAACATTTCCAAATAAGCGATCACGTTTCTGCGTCTCGAATCGTTCATTGATCGCCCAATAAGGATTGGTACGATCGGTAAACCTCGATGGCCCTATTTCATTGCCCGTTACTGGATCTTTATAAGCATTTTCCAACCATTGCATATCGATACTATTGGCCAGTGTATACACCGTTTGATTGACATTAAAAGCTTGTTGGTTTACCACCGGTGGATTATCATTAAATTCGTTGGAATAATTGGCATTTACCTGTACAGATAGATCCTTATTCAAGTTATAATTCAGTCCAACGTTAAATATCTTTTTATTATAGTTGGAGTTTGGAACAACGCTATTGGCGTCTGTATTGGCAAAAGAAACCCTGAAATTACCGTTCTCATTGGCGCCTGATACGGCTAATGAGTTGGTAAATGTTTTTCCTATATCGTAAAAATCTTTAACACGATCCCGGTAAGCGGCATAGGGGCGTTCAATTCCATCATGCTGTATGATCGGTAAACCATCAAAACGTGGTCCGAAGCTCCATACCCCCGTTCTTCTCGCATCGGCAAGTGTTGCATTGCGAATCCCATATTCCCCTTGGCCATATTCATATTGAAAGTCGGTATAATCCAACGGTTGATCAGCCTGTAGACTTGTACTATAACTAATCCCTATTCCATCTCTTTGCTCGCCTCCCGACTTGGTCGTAATAATGATGGCTCCATCTTTTGCTCTAAATCCATATAAAGCAGCGGCCGCCGCTCCCTTCAGCACAGTTAAGGAGGCAATATCATCTGGATTGATACTTTGTAGGCCATCTCCCAAATCTGTATTTACTTCTCCTGTATTCCCACCATCGGCAGCATTTGCTCCGCCCTGAGGTGCATTATTGATGGGAACACCATTTACCACAATCAATGGGGAGTTATTACCTCCAAAAGAGGATTGGCCACGCAAACGGATTTTGGAAGAACCTCCTGGACCTGTTGGCGATGGAGACACGTTTAAGCCAGCAACTTTACCTGATAAGCTATTTCCCAGATTTGTTGTTCTGCTTTCGGTTAATTGCTCAGGCGCAACAGACGAAGCAGAATAACCCAATTTCTTATTTTCACGTTTTATACCTAAAGCGGTTACAATTACTTCCCCCAGCTGCTGCGCATCCTCCTCTAAAACTACATCAATCCTGTTTTTCCCAGCCAAACCTATTTCCTGTGAAATATACCCGACATAGGTAAACACTAAAATTGCATTCGCCGGCACCGAGAGTGTATACGCGCCATCAGCGCCTGTTCTGGTACCCTTCCCCGGTACGCCCTTCACCAGCACACTCACTCCTGATAAAGGCTGAGCGTTGGTTCCTCTAACCAAACCACTAACACTTACATCTGGTTGATTTGCCTTATTTCTTACAATCACCAGATTATCTTTCATCTCCAAGTACTCTAAATTGGTATTTGCCAATAGCATGGCAAGTATTTGGAGCACGGGGGTTGCTTTCGCACTGATCGTAACGGTTTTATCTAAACCGCTACTTTCTTCACTATACATTAATCGAATTTTCCCCTTTTGCTCGAGAAGGGGAAACACATTCTTAAGCTTTACATTCTGTACCACCAGATCAATTTTTTCTCCCTGTGAGTAGGTGTCGGCTGTAGCATTGAACGATAACAATAGGGTCAGGAAAACGCTGTAAGAGAATAATAACAGGTTTTTTTTCGTAAAAAAGTAAACGAAAGGGTGCTTATAAAGAACTCTTTCGTTTAGTTCTTTTTTTTTCATAGCTTTGTCTATTATTGTTAAAAAAATCTGAAGAATAGTATTCAACTAATTCAAAGAATCAAATGAGAAGTGTTGGCGCACTTCTCATTTTTTTATCATGGTGATTTCATAGCACACGTATTAATGGTTAACAATACATTTTATTTATTTAATTGTATGCAATCTATTTAAGGCTTGCAGGTCTATAATAATTGGTGGTGTTCGTTCTTACTATTATAGACAATTGATCTTAAAAAGTTCCCTATAAAAATTTTAAAATATATACCAAAAAATCATTCTCTAGTCAGCGAGTGCAAAAGCAATATAGGATCCTCCTGATCTTAATCCATATTTTGTACCACCGGCGGCGATAACGATATATTGCTTTCCACCTACTTCATAAGTAGCTGGCGTAGCAAAACCTCCCGCTGGAAGTTTATATTGCCAAAGCGTTTTGCCACTATTTTTATCGATGGCTCTAAATAACTCATCTTGGGCTGCACCAATAAACAGAAGACCACCAGCGGTCACGATAGGGCCTCCATGGTTTTCAGTTCCTGTTGGCGGAATACCTTTTTCTGTAAGTTCAGCAAATTCCCCAAGCGGTATCTGCCATAAATAATCTCCGGTGTTAAGGTCTACAGCACTGAGTGTTCCCCATGGTGGTTTAACTGCTGGATAGCCGTCGGGTGTACGAAACTGCACCTGTCCATTGTTCACATAAGGGGCAACATAAGGGAAGCCAGGAGACGTCTCTTTTTCATCCGTCGTAGCCGGGCGGTTATGCAGATCGGGTTCTTTTTCTTCGAGAACATCCTCTTTCCATAAGAAACTGATAATGGCGTTACGTCTAAATTCAGAAATATGCTGAAAAGAAGGCATCATCCCTTTTCCTGTTTGCATAATATCAACCACATCTTGTTTTTGCAAGCGCTTATCCATGTCCAACAGGCTGGGGTATGTCTTATTCCCACTACCTCTTAAATCCACTCCATGACACACTGCACAATTGGCAAGGTAAAGTGCTTTTCCTCTGGATGCCATTTCCTTTTTTTCTTCCGCAATACCTGTTGCCAAATCCATCATTTTGAGGTCCCACGGCATATCATTTGCATTGACATACAGGATACCTTGTGGATCAGTTGCTGTACCGCCCCACTCAGCACCTCCACCAATATGGAAGGTTAGTGTTCCTTGTATATTTGGTGGAATAAACTTATGACCCGATAACGTTTTTTTAAATCGCTCTTTCACAAAGGCATAAGACGCAGGCGTCAGATCGTTGATATCCTCCTCGGTGAAGTATTGTCTGGAAAAAGGTTTCGGCTTCACGGGATATGGCTGCGTTGGCCAGGGCTGTTCACCAGGCATCGCCCCTTCTAGTGGAACAGGCCGTTCTTCAACAGGAAACAGTGGCTCTCCGGTATCGCGGTCGAGCACATAGATTACGCCATCCTTTGTGGCCTGTGCCACAGCCTCTATCTCTTTGCCTTGATGACGTACCGTTAATAGATTGGGAGGATTGGACAAATCGCGATCCCAGAGATCGTGATGAATCGTCTGGAAATGCCATTTGCGTGTTCCTGTTTCCGCATCCAAGGCCAAAATACAATTGGCAAACAGGTTGGTACCATGCCTGGCTCCGCCATAAAAATCAACCGAAGGAGAACCGGTACCCAAATAAACAAGCCCACGTTTGGTATCGAGCACCATGCCCGACCAGTTGTTCGCTCCTCCAAAATATTTATACGCATCTTTGGGCCAGGTGTCGTAACCATATTCGCCGGGTTGGGGTATGGTATGAAAAATCCATTTCATTTTTCCGCTTAACACATCATATGCTCGGATATGACCGGGGGCTGCATCACCAAATTCCGATACCCTCGATCCCATAATGAGTGTATTTTTATAAATAATACCGGGAGAGGTAGCGATCACAAATAATTTACTGATATCGTGCGCAAGGTTATCTTCTAATCCATCATGTAAATCAATTCTCCCCTTTTTACCAAAATCGGCAATCAATTCGCCGTTCATTGCATTTAAAGCATATAAATAAGATCCAGCGGTGTAAAGAATTCTCTTTTCGTCCTTGCTTTCCCAATAAACTACACCTCTATTCGCGTGGTATTGAGGCTCTGCATCATCGAATGGATCGAATGACCATAGTTCTTCGCCAGTGTCGGCTCGTATAGCAAACACTTTCAATTTAGGTGTTGTTGCGTACATTACGCCATCTATGACTATAGGTTGGCATTGTATTTCAAAAGCCCTTTCGCCGGGGGTGTTTTCACCGGTATGGTATTCCCAGGCAACCTTCAAATGACTTACATTATTCACATTGATCTGATCAAGCGGAGAATACCTGTTACCAGCATTATTACCACCATAAACCGGCCAATTTTCGCCAGTTTGATTATTTCGTTGCTCATTGGACCTCCAGCAGCCAGTAGTTAAAAAAAATAATAAAACAGTTAACAAATAAATTATTCGTTCCATGGAGATAAACTTTATACAGGCTAATCATTTGGCTTATGTCCAAGGAAAATCTGTAATTTAACCCTGTGACACTAATTGAAAGACAGCCATGAAAAGAAAATTCCCTAATGGTTTCTAAACAATAATTATAAAAATCGATTTAGCAAACGAAAGCAGCGGGCAAAAAAAACAAGGAGACTACTTGATCAGTTTAAATTCAGATTTGAGGATAAGCGTTAATTTTTTCATGGCATTTACCAAATGGGCATCTACGGTTTTAGTGGAAACACCTAAAATATCAGCCACTTCTTTATAAGAAAAGCCTTCTTCTTTAACCAGTTGAAAAACCATTTTACATTGTTTGGGCAGCTTTGCGATGGCATTTTCCAATTTCAACTTCATTTCACCCTGTATAAAAATCGCTTCCGGGCTCGGCGATCTAAATTGGATATCGATGTCAATTTCATCCAGAGAGACAATATCTTTTCCTATCTGTTGCTTCAATATATTTAATGATTTGTTGCGTGCGGCAACAAAGGCATAATGTTTTACATTTTTTACTTCCGTGAGTTTTTCGCGTTGTTGCCAAATCATCAGTAGCACATCACTGGCAACTTCCTCAGATAACTCCTGCGACTTCAAAATGCCAAACGAAAATTTTCTGATGGGTTTAAATAAAATTTTAAAGATCTCCATATATACACTTTCGGCATTTGAAATAGCCAATTGGTGCACCAAAGAGGTCAAATCTCGTATTCTTTTGGTCATGGTTATTATAATTGGAGGAATCAAACTTAGATAAACTTTCTTTTATATACAAGTTTATCTGGATGGATATAAAAAGGTTAAGATTAATTTATGTTAACAAAAGGCCATTTTTGGTAAAAAAACCTACTAATCCATTCCATAACTTCGAAATATATTCATCCCTTTCTTCAAACATTTATAAACAACCGTCTGTATGAAGCAAATTATCTACTTAACATTTTTCTTTTTCTTAACAGTTACAGCTCTTGCCCAAGAAAGAACTGTTGGGGGTGTGATTACTTCTAGCGAAGATAATCAACCGTTACCGGGCATATCGGTTAGGATAGCTGGCACTACAAGAGGGACAACCACAGACGCTGAGGGCAGATTCTCTATTCATGTATCTCCTTCGGCTACTTTAATCATCAGTGGAATCGGTTATCTTGAGCAAAAATTGGAAGTAGGAAACCGCTCCATTATCCAAGTCAGCTTAGCAACGAACGCACAAAACCTAGATGAAGTAGTGGTTACTTCTTTTGGTATACAGCGCGATAGAAAAACCTTGGGATACGGCGTGAGCGAGCTAAAAGCGGATCAGTTGGAGAAGGCCCCTACAACGGATGTAACCAACTCCCTCGCAGGAAAAGTTGCCGGTGTACAGGTAAGTGGTGCCGGTGGTGGCTTCTCCGGATCGAATGTTACCATAAGGGGTTTCACTACCTTTACCGGCAGTAACCAACCTTTGTATGTGGTGGATGGGATTCCGTTGGACAACGGGGGTGGAAGTAATTCGGTCAATACCGGATCCGTAAACTCCAGCAGAATCTCTGATATTAATCCACAGGACATTGCTAATGTGAGCATTTTAAAGGGAGCTGCCGCTACCGTACTATACGGTTCGAGAGCAGCATCCGGTGCGATCCTGATTACGACGAAAAAGGGCCAAAAAGGAACACGGAATCAAATTAATTTTTCTACCAACACCGCTGTTGGTACCGTCAGCCGTTTCCCTGACTTCCAGAACGAATATGCGCAAGGTAGCAATGGAAACTATATAAACAACGTATCGGGGTCATGGGGACCAACGATCGCGGGGCAAACGGTTACCAACTGGTTCGGAGAGGAAGAAATATTGCGGGCGTATCCCAATAATGTTCGTGATATCCTCCAAAACTCCATTGCCTCACAAAACGACCTTAGTTTTTCGGGCGCCGGTGATCAATTTGACTACCGCGTGGCTTATGGATTCACTGCAGAAACCGGACTCGTTCCTAACAATAAGCTTTACAGAAACAATCTTTCCGTGAATGCTGGTTTACAAATGACCGAAAAGTTCAAAATATCCACTTCCTTTTCTTTTTCTAATAACAGCTCCGACCGGACACAATCTGGAAACCAGGGTGCTAATCCGTTATGGAGAGGAATATATGCCCCACGTTCGTATGATTTAACAAACCTACCCTATGAGGATGCAGAAGGAAATCAATTATGGTATGCTGCCGAAGATCATCCCTATTGGGCCATAGAACACATCAAAAACCACCGGGAAGTGAATCGGTTCTATGGAAATATAAACATGAAATATGATATTCTCCCTTGGTTACAGGCAGATCTAAAAGTAGGTTCAGATATATTTACATCGCGGGCAAAAGGTTTTGACGATCAGGGAATAAGAAGTAACGGCAATACCAATTCGGCTGGGTCGGGAGGTATCAGAGAACAATCAAATTCTGTTAGAAATATCAACTCCTATTTCACCCTCACCGGAAACAAGAAACTGAACGACGATTTCAACTTGATGGCTACGCTGGGAAATGAGGTGATTGTAAACTACAGCAATGAGCTCGAAGCAATTGGTTTGGGTATCGTTGTGCCGGGTTTTGATAATCTTAAAAACTTCATTACCTATAACCCTTCCAGCTCCATCACCAAACAACGGGCAATCGGTGTATTTGGAGATGTGGTATTAGACTACAAGAGCTATCTCTCTATCAACGTAAAAGCCAGAAATGATTTCCCTTCCACGCTGCTAACAGGTAACCGCTCTATTTTTTATCCTGCACTGGCCATTAGCTTTGTACCAACGGAAGCCTTTCCATCCTTACGGTCTGACATACTGAATTCGGCTAAAATCCGTGCCAATGTAGGAGAAGTGGGAAAAGGAGCAAATCCCTATGCGATTGGTAGCTATTATGGTAGGGCTTCCTCATCGGATGGATTAGGTTCAACGGCCGTCAATTTTCCATTCAATGGCCTGGCGGGATACACGTTCAACAACAGCACAGGAAACCCAGGTTTAACGCCCGAATTCACAAGGGAGTATGAAATCGGTACGGAACTAAGCCTCTTCCAAAACCGACTGGCAATAGATGCCTCGGTTTATAGACGCGATACGCGAAATCTGATTTTCTCAGTACCTGTACCCGCCTCCTCAGGTTTTACCAGCTTGGTTACCAATGCCGGCAAGCTTTCTACCAAAGGAATAGAAGTGCTGATTACCGGGATACCGATCAAAAAGGAAAAATTTACCTGGGAAACCACTTTCAACTTTACCCAATTTAAATCTATCGTAGAAGAATTGGCGCCCGGTGTCAACAACATCTCCATCGGAGGGTTCACCTCTCCGAACATCCGCCTGGTTGCGGGTGAAGAATATGGTCAAATATGGTCAAATGCCTACGTACGTGATGATGAGGGACGTATGATCATCGGTTCAAATGGCTTACCTCAAGTAACCAGCGCTGTACAAAAGGTAGGAAATCCCAATCCTAAATTTACCATGGGCCTAACGAATATGTTCCGCTACAAGAATTTCAGCCTCTCCTTTTTATTCGACTTTAAATATAAAGGCGATCAATTATCACGCACCATCGGTGATCTGCGTGCCAATGGAGTAGCCGCTGAAACAGCAGAATACCCCCGTTTTAACGATGATGGGACACCGGCTACTCCTTATATCTTCGAAGGGGTACTAGCGGATGGAAGTCCGAACACCATTGGCGTTACGGCACAACAATATTATGGATTACAAGGTAAATATGTAGCTTGGGAAGGATACGTGTTAGATGCCACTTTTCTCAAATTAAGAGAGGCAACCCTTAGCTATGCGCTCCCGTCTTCACTTTTTAAACAGGTTCACTTTATTAAAGGTTTACAAGTATCGGTTTATGGGCGGAATCTATTTATCTATGCTCCCCACTATCCACATTTGGATCCAGAACAGAATTTATTGGGTATCAGCAATGCCCGCGGATTAGAATTTGGTATACAGCCTACATCCAGAATCATTGGGGGTAGTTTAAGAGCGCAATTTTAACCATATCCTCCATCGGAATAAAAGAAAAGATCATGAAGAAATTAACATACTGTTTATTGTTTACAACTGTGCTCACTTTATGTGTTTCCTGCAATCAGTTTTTAGATGTAAACGACGACCCAAATAACATCAAGAAGGCACAAATAAGTCAGCTATTACCTTCTATCACTGTCAACATTGGTTATATGGGGGCGAGCGATCTCTTCCGTGTAAGCAGCCTCTTTATCCAGCAATTCAGCGGGCATGGACCGGTGGCTGGTTTTAGTGCCAACAAAGAGTACGAACGCTATAACGTAAACGACTCCGACATCAACAATCAATGGGTATCTATTTTTGCTACTACACTAAGTGATTTAGAGCTTTTGATAGAGCAAGCAACGGAAGAAGGTAGCCCCCATTATGCAGGCGTAGCGAAAATATTAAAAGCTTATGTGTATCAGATCGTCGTAGATACCTGGGGTGATGTACCTTTTTACGAGGCGGTTAAACATACCGACAACTTTTACCCAACATTTGACGATGATGAAGCGATTTATAGCGCGCTTATTCAACTGTTGGATGAAGGGATCAATGAAATAAAAGCCGAACAATCGCAGCTTTCACCCAATCAGTACAGCACTATTTACAATAGCACCTCGTGGGCCAACAGCCAAACACAATGGGAGCGTTTTGCCAATACGTTAAAATTGCGCATTTATTTGCATTACAGTGCTAAGGACCCTTCCTTTACAGCTCAACAGCTTTCCTCTTTAATAAATAGTGGCGTACCGTTCATGCAAGGCAATGCTGATAACTTTGAAATGCCCTTTCTCTCTGAATCACAGAGACAGAATCCATTATATAGTGCCGAAAACGGGCAGTTCAGAAATCAGTTTTTTCCGAATCGTTATCTGGTCAACCTAATGAATGATCATGACGATCCCCGAAGAGGTGCCTATTTTGTTCCTTTCCCCTATTATTCGAGTCCTGCCTCCTATAAAGGATCCAGCATTCTGGAGGAAAATCCTTCGCTCTCTTATTCCAGACCGTACCAATATCTATATGGAACCGCTTCTGCCGTTGATCCTTCATTGGTAAACACAGATGGCAGTTTAAGAGATGGAGCGATTACCTTTAGTGGCAATAGTCCGGCACGGCTTATGAATTTTTCAGAATATAACTTCATCCGTGCAGAAGCGGCTCTCCGCTTTGGAGTTGCCGGCGATGCGCAGACGTTTTTTCAGGAGGGGATTAAAGCTTCCTTTGAGCAAGCCGGACTTTCCGCTCAGCAGTTGCAGACGTATTTAGCGGAACATGGCACCCTTCGGGGCACGCAAGAACAGCAATTGGAGCAAATTATCAACGAAAAATATGTGGCGAATTTTGGGGTGTTGGTAGAACCGTGGACCGACTACCGTCGTACAGGCTACCCTCAGTTAACACCCCTTTCACAACCACTGGCTATTTATAATGAAATACCCCATTCTTTATTCTATGCACAATCCGAAATCAACAACAATCCCAATGCCCAACAAAAATCGAGTCTTTTAGACCGCGTATTTTGGGATGTTAGGCCATAAAAATTTGAAACAAGAAAACCATTAAAAATGAACAGAAAAAACATTTGTCTATGCCTTGTACTTTTCATGTGCAGCATATCCTTATTTGCGCAAAAAAAAATCAATCCCGATAGTACTGTTGTTACCAAACATCAAACAACCATTAATGGGGAGGCCGTTAGTTATACGGCTACGATGGGTACTCAACCGGTATGGGACGAAACGGGTAAAGCTATTGCCTCGGTTAGCTATACCTATTATGAACGGGATGGCACCAAAAATAAAGATCAGCGGCCTTTAGTCATTTCCTTTAATGGAGGCCCCGGCACTCCATCTGTGTGGATGCAAATTGCCTACACAGGTCCTGCTCTCATTCATATAGACGATGAAGGATACCCCTTACAGCCCTATGGTACTACCCAGAATCCTTATTCGATTTTAGATGTAGCCGATATTATTTACATCAACCCGGTTAACACTGGCTATTCCAGAATACTGGAAAAAGACACTGATAAATCGCAATTTTTCGGTACGAGTGCTGACATCAAATATTTGGCCGACTGGATCAACACCTTCGTAACACGCATCAATAGATGGCCTTCGCCTAAGTACTTGATTGGAGAAAGCTATGGTACCACCCGCGTGTCGGGTTTGGCATTGGCATTACAAAGCCAACAATGGATGTACCTCAATGGTGTTATACTCGTGTCTCCTACCGATTTAGGAATTGACAGAGACGGACCGGTTGGAACGGCACTGAGCCTACCCTATTATGCTGCAACCGCTTGGTATCACAAAGCCTTATCCAATGATCTCCAACAAAAAGATTTATTGGTGATATTACCTGAAGTGGAGAAGTTCACCGTGGATGAATTTTTACCTGCTCTTACGTGGGGAGGTGCCCTTTCTGCGGAAAAACGTCAATCCATTGCCAAAAAAGTAGCTTACTATGCCGGTTTATCCGAACAAACCGTATTACAGCAAAATTTAAACATCTCTCCCAATTTCTTTTGGAAAGAGCTATTAAGAGATCGAGGCTTCACTGTTGGACGCCTGGATTCCCGCTATTTAGGTATCGATAAAAAAGATGGTGGTGAGCGCCCCGACTATAATGCCGAATTAACCTCATGGCTTCATTCATTTACGCCAGCCATTAATCATTACATGGCTAACGAACTCAACTATAAAACGGACACTAAATATTACATGTTCGGCCCGGTGCATCCATGGGACAGGACTAATGACCATACGGGCGAAAACCTCCAGTTAGCCATGGCACAAAACCCCTATTTAAAAGTGATGCTGCAATCAGGTTACTATGATGGTGCCTGTGACTACTTCAATGCCAAATACAACTTTTGGCAGATGGACCCGGCCGGAAAATTTCAAGAAAGATTTACCATTAAAGGTTATCGTAGTGGTCATATGATGTATCTTCGCAAAGAGGATCTTAAACAGGCAAATGACGATCTGCGTGCATTTATTCAAAACAGCTTACCCAAAAAGGGACAGCCAGCTAAATACGAGTAAGTTACGGCATATTCACGTTTCCTTAAAAACAAAATTATAAACAGATGAAATACCGGTTTCTATATATCACTTTCTTTCTGATGAGTAGTAGTCTGCTATACGCACAAGTAGATGATACCAAATCAGCACTTAAAAAAATGGAAGACACCCGTCAAATCTTGCGCGATAAACTTAAAACAATCAGTGCTCCGCAGAAAGCGGAGCACCTGAACAAGATGCTGCATTTGGGCCTGTGGGATGAAGTTTTAGCGGTTATCCAAAGAGAGAAAGACTTAACAGAAACCGAAAGCAATCTGCTATTAGCCAACTACTATTGGCTTAATAATCATTTCCAAGAGGCCCAACGGTACAATGAAAGAGTATTGCAACAAGACCCAAAAAACCTAGAGGCCTTAAAGATAAAAGCAACCCTGCTAATTGAATCCTGGCAACTACAGAAAGCAGGCGATCTATGCCGTACACTGACACAACAATCGGCCGAAGACCCATCCATCAGCTTAATTCTGGGCAGGGCTTTATTATTGCAGCGCCGGTATGAAGAAGCCCTTGCGCTGGCGAAGAAGTTACAAGAACAAAATCCAAAACTAGCGGCAGCCTACCTGTTAGAAGCCGATGTCTATTTTTGGGATCAACAACCGGAGAAAGCTACTCCCTTTATTCTAAAGGCGCTCGAATTGGATCCTTTTAATGCGGATGCCCGCTTTAGTTACGGTTATGCTATCTGGAGAAGGGTGGATGCCACTCAGCTTTCTCAAATGGCCGCTCAGTGGGAGCTTGCCTTAGCGATTAATCCCCTTCATTTTCAAACCCATTGGCACTGGGGGAATGGACATACCAATCTCACCTTCGCCGATTATGCCGATCCACAGGAACAGGAGATACGTGGAAAACTGGAAGAGGCAGACAGTTTAGTGAGGCAAAACCAATTGGATCGGGCACTGATGCTTACCCGACACATAGCTCAACAGTATCCTTCATCCGTGCTACCACTCATGCACGAAGCATCGATTTACTACAGTGATTTTGATCATCCGGAGCGCAGCAAAAATCTCGATTCAGCGGAATCTATTTTCCGGCGGGTACTGGATCAAAAATCACATTACGGTCCGGCACACAATGGACTATCAGCCGTTATCAAATCAAAAAGAATCCCTTATTTAAGCACCTATGATTCGATAAAAACCGTCTTAAAAAATCTAAAAATCAAAGATTTAAAGCCCTTTAGAACGGTATTTCCGGACGTAGCCTATTACCCCGGTGATCTGGCGAAGGCGATGGTTTGGAACCAATTATATACCAGTACTGTATATTTCCCCTTTCTGGCGAAGCAAGGGAACACCTTTGTGATTCCTCCATTGCACCAGGATTTAGCAATCGCGATGCAACGCCCTTTTTTCCGTTCCAGCACCACCTTTGATAACCGCCAATGGATGGACATACGCGGTGTGGGCAGTGGAGCCGCGGCCATTGAGTATGTAGAACGGGGCGCCTATCAAGAACGAAATGTCATCCTACACGAGTATGTGCACCTATTCCATGGCAGAGTGCTGACCGATCAGGAAAACCGAAGGATCCGATCTCTGTACTACGGCGCCATGGAAAATAATCGCACGCTTGATTATTATTCACAGAACAATGAGTCGGAGTATTTTGCGCAAACCTATCCTGCTTATTTCGAAACCGTTAAGGTACACCCTTTAGACTTTAAATCCATGAATACCCAGTCGGCATTATTAGCCAAAGATCCCGACATGTATTACTTTTTGGATAGCCTTATTCGCAAAGAAAAGAAATACTTAAACGGTGATAAGCAAGCCATGGCCAGCAACTGGTCGCAAGTTTATATCAACCTCAGCAAACAGGGCAAAGACTCTTCTTTAGCGGCAAAACGTTTGGATACAGCCATCCAGTATGACCCCAGCTATCAACCTGCCTACCTGGCCTATGCACAGCTTCAGATAAAACAACAAGCATGGAAAGAGGCTTACAGCCATCTTCAAGCCGCGGAAGATATTGATCCAAACTATGCACCAATCTATCAGGTATATGCCGAGTGGGAAGCTCAACAAATGGAAGGCAAAACCTTGGCCGAACAGACAGCAAGTGTGGAAAGACAGGTAAGTCTTTTACGAAAGGCTCTCGCCCTAGAATCCGATTACCAAACAAGCGCTCATCTAGCCACTTCGCTACGTGACCTTTATGATCAGCAAAGTAAAATAGATTTAGCCATACAGGCGGCCGAGGAGTACATCCAGAAAGGCTCGGAAATATCCACTTACCTACGTGACAAGAAAGACGAAGCCAAAAGTTATGCCAGTGCGCAGCGGGCAGTCTTGGGCGATACTACCCAACTCTCGATACTAGACCGTTTGGCTAAACGAAAACCGCAGCACTTTGAGCTGCAACTTACTTATGCGCAAGCCTTAACTGCAAATGATTTATTTAGGCAGAGTAATACCGTACTGTTACAAGCCCAAAAAATATTGGCGTCCAATCAACAAAGAAGACCAGATTTTGACCTCTATATAACGCAAAATTACCTGCTACTTCAGCAAACTGATTCTGCAGCCTCCTATATACAACAAGTTATCCCGAATAAATCTCATTTAGACCCAGAAGATCAGCAGCTTCTGGTACAACTACTACTCTCATTAGATCGCACAGAGGAAGCTGTTACTTTGCTAAACGATATAGAAGAAGTACAGACACCACGTTATCTGGCTATAAAATATTATACCAACGGACTTCTACAGGAAAAACATAAAAACATCCAGAAAGCGGTAATCGCATATCAGCAATCTATTCATCAGAATCCTTATTATAAAAAATCTTACCATCAGCTCATACAACTTTTTCAGCAACAAGGAAATAAGGAAGCTATTGATCAGTTAAAAGACCAACAGGCTTCCTTATTTGCCTTATAACGATCAAACTCAATCGATAAACTGCTGCTGCACCGTATGATGCGATTTCAGGTAACCGGAAGGTGATGCCCCGGTAACTTTCTTAAAGGTTCTGTTAAAATGCACCGCACTCTTAAAACCGGTGCTGTAAGCTGTTTGAGAAATTCCTAAGAAGTCATCACCGGTCATTTGACTAATGGCTTCTTTTATCCGCATCTCATTCAGGAAACTGCTGAAGGTCTTACGCGTTCTTTTCTTAAAATATTTACAAAAAGCCTGAGGAGTCAAATTAGCTACCTCCGCAATATCTTTTAACGTAATATCATCTGTATAATGTGTCAATACATATCGATATACTTTATTCCATTTAGCACCATCTTGTGTATCAAAAGTGATATTTAAGTTACTGGAAGCAATATGATGATGCACACTCGATTTCTCGCAAATAAAGTCCAATAATGAAATGAATTTGGTAAACCGATTGATACCGGCTTCATTTTTGATCGCCAAAATTTTATGGGCGATAGACGACTGATCTTTCCTATTGATCAGTAAGCCATTGTCTAAACGATCCATCACCGTTTTAATATGGGTAAATTCCGGCAGGTTATTCAGAGATCCCATAATTCTTTTATAATTGAAATAAATATGAATGGCATGGGCGGCATTGGTAACTTCACTATTAAAATATTCAGGTTTAGATTTAAAAACATGTGGGATACCTCCCTTAATTAAGAAAACAGTTGAAGGAGCATAATCAACAGGCTCGTGTCCGATCAACGCGGTGCCCTCACCTTTTAAGATAAGCGTCATCTGCATCTCTTCATGTTTATGTAAATAAGAGAACATACGAGAAGAGATGTCTTCTTCTACAAGAACCGAATGATGAATGGATGAAGGCAACGAAAAATTTATAATTCTCATCCGTATAATTTTGTTTTTAAAGGTATCAAAAGGGGTGTCCGAAAAGTTTCATTGACCGTCATTTCAACCGGAATGGAATGAAGTGGAGAAATCTATTCCATCGTTTTACAATGCAATAGACCTCTCCATTTCGCTATAATACGATCGAGGTGACGTGAAAAATTGTCTTTTTGGACAGCAACTTATGAAGGTATCATCAACATAAATACGTTAGAAATGACGTGTACCTTTTTTTCATCACTTGTCAGTTTTTTAAGGTATTCAAGCTTCTCGCCTAAAGGCTCGAGGTTTCCGCAAAAAGGTACCAAAAACTCCTGGCTGCAACCTGCGAAGCAAGCTTCATTGCCTAACAAAATTAACACGACAATGAAAATCTTCTTTCAAAGTTAGTGCAGTTACTTAGCTTATGCTATCCGAAGATTTGGAGGCCAGTTTTTCGGTGACGAACAATTCTCCCTTAGACACCTTATCTGTAGGCCAAAAAAGCAAATGTCATTAACACTCCTTTGATTTTGTTAGAAATATGGTATCTCGAAATGATGTCAGTTATTCATACAAGCCGTTAAATAATAACTTGAAGGTTGCATGAGTTTGTGCCCGATTGGTAATCTCCGGACCAAAGGCGTAAAAAGTACCCTTTCCAACACCGGCATAAAAAGCAGCTATCCCATCCTTCAGATAAGACTGTCCCCAGGCCCATCCACTTTTTAAAGGTTTATCCGTATCAAACCAGAGCAGTGGTTTGATAACCGCCTTGCCATTCTCTTGGATTTTAAATGTCTCGCTGTTATTGAATACCAGATCTGTATAGGCGCTCATTCCCCAAGTGGAAGCCAAAGTAGTATCCACTTTAGCCGTTAGAACACTACTTGGAATATAAAATTTATCGCCCGGTAAGGAGACCCATTCTCCTTCTTTGTTCTGCTCACTTAAAGCGTTTTCCACTGGTAGTTTCAAATGATAGGCTAGAGTGGCAGCGGCACCAACGGTAATGATCTTGCCACCGTCTTCCAGAAAACGCTTCAATTGCGGGATAGATTGCTCCACGGTAAGGCTTCCGAGCATAGGATGGTACGCTGCAGGTACTTCCTCTTTTGTTGGCATTCTGAAGCGGTTGTTCGCGTTGCCGGCAGGTTTCAATGGAGGTGTTCCCCCTCCGATAAATAGGATCACGTCATATTTTTTTCGCAGGGCCCCCAAATCGATCTCCTGTGGATAGATTACCTGAAAACCAAAATGGTATTGTTCCATCATCCAACGAACCCATCCGGAAGGCATAGAACCACCATAATAGTCGAATAAAGCAATTCTGCTGGGCTTTAAGCTAATCAGCTGTTTGGGTTTCTCTGTTGCCGCAAACACCTCGATACCGTCTTTCTGTATGGCATTTTTCAATGCCGTAGCGCCTTTTGCCTCAACATAGAAAGAGCCGGCAGGCAGGCCATCAATTGCCTGTGGTACCCGGTAAACTTTTATACCTGCCTGTAACAGATCATTCACAGCGGTAAACGCATCATTTACCTGAGCGCTTAACAAGAATCCGGACTTGGAATCGGGCAGCGCTTTAGCAAGTGGTTTCTGTAAAACACCGTATGCTACTCTTTCAAAGGGGCCATCGAATGCTTCTATCATCCTATCAAAAGCGACACCCATCTGAAAAGCTAATGTCCATCCTGCTGCATCATAAGGCTTTACCGGAGGGCCACCTGGATACTGAAAGTCATTCGGATGGTCCTGTGGTTCGAACATGTCCAATACATGTGCCCGAAATGCCTGTGCCGTTTTTACTATATAGGATCCCGCTGGATATTGTTTGCTGCCCACCGTAAAATCAGCCGTAGCTTTGTGCACCAATATGCCTGATTTGATGAGCGCGTTAATAAACTTTACAGCCGTTGGAAAATCAGCCTGATCAGCAGGCAGGATATACCCTTTAGCGTCACGGAATGCCGGATTCTCCAATACGCTTTCATAGTATTTTCTCGGTATAGAATCCCCTTTTAATGTACCAGCATCTTTGTCCCTTTTATAGGCTACTTCTATGGAGTCGGCATAACGGGGTAAGAGTGTCCAGCTATCTGTATTTCCCTTATCAATGGCATTTTTACCCATTGTATACATGTTGTACAATAGTTCATCCCCATGCCGTTGGGCATAATCGAGAATACTGTAATTAAGCGACACCGAATAGTCAATAGATTGCTTGAAATGCCATGCCTGAGGCATCACCGGGTTCGGTGTTGCATTGTTAGGGATCAGTCGTTGAGGTATCACGGGCACCTTCTCGGGAGTAGGGTTTCCTATGATTTCGGTTAATATGCCGATCATGTTATGAAAATAGGGAGTCGTCCGTAATCCGCCGTTCCACCAAGTGGAAAATACAGATCCACTCAAGCGTGTATAACCCGGCTTATGCTCTGCATTTAATCGATTGTTCATGGCTGCAGCGACCCCGTCAATACTGGTAATAATCAAAGGATCAAAAACATGGTTAAAGGGATCTCTGTAGGGCGGGCCAGCCAAAACAGAACCTTCGGGCCCTCTTTGATGATGATTATAGATGATCTGGGGCATCCATTCAATATATTGTTGCCGGGCAATATGTGTACTTTCTTTCATGTTCATCATGAAGAAGTCGCGGTTATTATCATGGCCTATATATTTTTGGTACAGACGTGGAACACGCATATTACGCTTTACAGGATCTTTCTCTTGCATGTACCAACTACTCATCAATTCTTGTCCATCTGGATTAACCTGCGAAAGAAGTATGATTACCTTATCTAGGATGGCTTTATTTTCCTCATCATTCCTGCTTACCAATTGATAGAATGTTTCAATAAGCTGATGCGCGCCAACCGTTTCATTGGCATGCAAACCGCCATCTATCCAAACCACCGGCTTACCCTCTACGGCCAGTTTTTTTGCCTCCTCATTGGATAGGCCCTCCGCTCTTGCCAGCTTCTGTGAAATTTCCTTATAGCGGCTGATATTTTGAAGATTACCGGGAGAGGATATGACCCACACATATTGCTTTCTTCCCTCCTCGGTCAAACCTATTTCAATAGTTTGCACCCTGTCTGATAGCGCATCTACTTGCTGAAAATAATCTTCCAGTTGCTTATAGGTTGCTAATTGATAATCATCACCAATGGCAAAACCAAAATGAGATTTAGGGTCTGGGATAACTTGCGCCCATATGGTTCCCGTTATGCATAAACATAATAAAATAAGGCAATAGATCTTTTTGCAGTAATTCATTGTATCTGATTTAGTTTTCTTACTCAAATTCATCATTCATCGCTCATACCCACCTTTTGTATTCCTTTGTTTTTCACATACTTTTCCAACCAGGTATCTTGCTCGTAAAAAGTATGCATAATAGATTCCCTTGAACGGTAACCGTGAAACTCGTTAGGTAACAGCACAAGACGAACCGTGCCCCCATGCCCTTTGATAGCACTATACAAGCGCTCGCTTTGGATAGGGAACGTACCTGAATTTTCATCGTTTATACCATGTGTCATCAATAAAGGCGTTTTGATTTTATCAGCATAGTTGAAAGGCGACATTTGGTTGTAGACCTCAGGGGCCTCCCAGTAGGTACGTGCTTCACCCTGAAAACCGAAGGGTGTTAACGTGCGATTGTAAGCACCACTACGGGCAATACCAGCCGCAAAAAGATCCGTATGAGCCAGCAAGTTAGCGGTCATAAAGGCGCCATATGAATGCCCCCCTACGGCTATCCTATTCCGATCGGCCACTCCTCTATCAACCACGTAGTCAATCAGGGCTGTCGCATTATCCTCTATCTGCTGTATAAAAGTATCATTCGGCTCTTTATCTCCCTCACCCACCACCGGCATGTCTGCTTGATCTAAAACAGCATAACCTCGCGTAACCCAGAATACCGGTGAACGGAAAGCCAATCTGGTAAATCGATAGGGAGATCCTTTCACCTGCCCGGCGGCGGCCAAACTTTTGTATTCGCGGGGATAGGCCCATATCAAAACCGGTAATGGTCCGTCTTCCTTTTTATATTCTTTTGGTAGATACAAGGTGGCCGATAGCTTAATGCCATCTTTCCTGGGGTAAGACAATAATTCCTTCTGCACTCCCTTTAAACTGGGGTAAGGGTCTACGAAAGCTGTTAACTGTTGCTCTTTTTTATTTTTCAGCGTATACGCAAAAACATTTGGATTTTCTTCAACAGACTCTCGCGAAAAATAAAGGACTCCCTTGTTATTGAAGAAAACAGGCTCTTCATAATAAGGTGCTTTTGATTTAAAAAGAGTGTCCTGCTGATTGCTAAGTAAATTCCATTTGAGGAGAAAGGGCCGGTCTCCCTGCGGTGAAGCTCCTTCTCCGATGGTGAAAACAATAGGATCTTTCCCTTTATCAAACAACAAACTTCCCTGACGGCTTCCTTGATCAACTGTTACAAAATGTCCGGGATCGGTATAGGTATCTTCTGCAGAACGTTCGGCAATTACTTTCGTAATCTGACCAGTAGATGGATTAAACAAGCTGATTTTCTGCAAGCGTGTTTTACGCCACCGCTCCTGAACAATGGCATAGTCTGCATTTCCCCAAGTAAATCCGCCAAAGCGAAAATTCAGGTCGAACAACTGTTTTGGATTTCCTTCAAAAGGTGCTTCCCAGGCAAATACTGCTTCTCTGTATTCACTTTCTTTATTGGGATCTCCGGCATCTTTTGCTTCCACCCAGTATAAAGTCGCCGGTGCATCACTACGCCACTCATAACTCCGTGGACCTGCCGCCACAGCGTCAAAACCTGTTGGCAGATTCTCTGCCAATGGTGCCTTGTGCAGTACTTGTGCCTTATTTTCTTTGATATCAAACAACGCCGTTTCATAAGGGAAATAGTAAATAGGTACTAAGTAGGAATAAGGACGTTGTACTGTCTCTGTCAGCAAAAATCCGCCATTTGGCGAGAAGCTCACCTGACGGTATATAGCCGGTTTACCCAGCTTTGTACTTTGCCCGTCCAAATCTACCAATTGCAGTTGAGAGGTAAGATAATAATCCATCAACTGCTGATCATACTCGTCCTGAAGCAAGTATTGGTATGTTCTGGCCGGTGTTTTTGTTCCTAGATTTTCCTGCACAATAGGGCCTACAGGCACCGTATTACGGATAGGTTCTGCACCTCTGCCCGGATCAATAAACTGTGCTAAAACAGCTTTTCCATCCGGTGTCCATTGCAGTGCATTCCCTATGATATCATTTAAGTATTCATTACTTAATTTTTTGGCCCTCAACGTCTCCAGATCAGCCACCCATAGTTCTACGCCATCTGCTTTTACATTACTAAAAGCGATCTGGTTCCCGTTTGGACTCCAACGTATATTTCCTATACGATAGGTTGAGGGCAGGCCGTCCAGCTTCTGTTCTTTTCCATCGGAAAGATCTTTCACTATCAGATTTTGGTAAAGCCCAGAGACCTCTCCCTCCGTAGTGCTATTAGCGGGGTTTACCCTCAATCCGGCCAATCCTACAATAGGCTGTGACACCTCTTCAATAGTTGGATAGTTTGGTGGTGTGACAATCAACATCCTCGTTCCTTGTTGATTAAATAGCGTGTTTGGTGTGGCAGGAGCATCTACCAGCTCCTGAATACTTTGAGGCGGTAGTTGATATTTCAGATTTTCCTGAGCAGTGGCTTCCCCCAACAAGAGAGCCAGCCACGAGACATACATAATTTTAGAATAAGTTTTCATTCTTTTCTAGCATAAAATTGATCTGTATCTTTATTTACTTGCAACATACAATCTTCTGGCGTATATACCACATTTAATTGTTTGTCATTAATTTATTGAGAATTAACTCATCACTCGATATAGGAAAAATATAATTTTGAGCAGTTGGACTGATGGCCGGAACAGCGTGTATTGGTTTAGCAGGAATAGTTAAACCTAAACGCATGATATCGGCATTCCGAATACCTTCGCCCAAAAATTCGATCTGCCTCTCTTCTAATAGTTTAGACAAGAAACTTTCCAAGTTTGCAAAATTACCTGCTTCAAAAGTGGTAGAGGCATCCGAACGCTGACGAACCGCATTCAGCAGAGCCAAAGAGCGCGCGTCAATTTGTTGCGTACTACGGGCAATTGCTTCTGACAAATTAAGCAATACTTCTGCATATCGAATGACAGGCGCATAATCGGTATAAGGAGAAGCTTGATTAAACTTGCTTAACCAAAGTTTGCCCGATCTGGGGCCTTCTATCACAAATGAGCGTCTGGCATCACTTTCTTTCCAATTGGCATCCGAAACGATCCCGTCAGGGTATAGAGAGTACTCACCCGCCCCATTACTGGTACTCGTTCCCCCATCAGCGGTGCCCGGAAGATAATAACGAGGTAGCTGACTACCCGGTGCATCGTTACTGGTAAAGGGCATGGAAAAAATAGATTCGTTCGTAGTATAGGGCGATTTAAAAACATTTTGGATATTTGCTTCCAAGGCATGCCTCACCCCCTCACTGGCAGCAAATGGAGCAGCGGCACCTACTATTTTATTCGCCTCTGTAATTACCTGATCATAGTTTTGCATACTCAAGAATACCCTCGTTTTCAACGCAATAGCTGTATTGCGGTGTGCCCGTGTGGTATTTAAAAAGGCCGAACTATACTGCATAGGCAGATTTTCCTCCGCGAAATCCAGATCGGCTAAAATCTGTTGATAGGTTTCCCCTACCGTACTACGGGCCAGGTCGTAATCACCGGGTCCGGTGTTACCTTCAAGTCTTAAAGGTAATCCCGGCTTACTACCCTCACCATCCCAAAAGGGCCGCGCATACAATTGCAACAGACTATAATAGGCAACAGCCCGTAACAAACGGGCTTCAGCGATATATTGTTGCTCAACTGCCGGGTCTAGTACTCCTTGTCCTTTCGTTCCTAAACCATCTATAAACACGTTGCAGGCATTGATTGCCTGATAAGCAGCTTCCCAAATGCTTACCACATCTCCGGTAGTTGTTTGCGTAAGCATCTGGTACGTAATAGCACCGGTGGCGGCATTCAGATTGGTGCAAAGGAAATCACCACTACGGATGTCGCTCGCGATCAGGTACCAGCTTCCCCAAAAGCGACTGGCTTTAAAAGCGGCGTATATTCCATTCACCTGATTGGCGATCCGTTCAGGAGTATTAAAAGCCGTTTCATCTGTAATTAGCGTACTCGGCTCTGGATGAAGCCACTCATTTTTTTTACATCCGGTTAAGCTGATAAAACTGAAAACAACAGCTATGAAAAGGAGGCGATTTATATTTTTTGACTGATTTTTCATCTGTTTATTTATTATCTTTCTAAAATCCAACATTTAAACCAAAAGTGACCGTCCGTGCATTAGGTGCCTGGTTTTTATCGATACCCTGCCTAATGGATATGTTTGCATTGGTTGACACATCCGGATCCATTCCGCTATACTTGGTCAATAAAGCCAGATTCTGCCCACTCGCATATACCCGTAAACTGCTTACGTGTAATTTTGCCAATAAGGAAGGGGGAAAATTATAGGCTAACAGAACATTTTTCAATCGTAGATAATCCGTTGAACTGATGTTTACATCTAAGGGAAGCGTATTACCATTCGAAACATTATCACTGTTCACTACACGTGGGATATCCGTTACATCGCCCGGGTTCTGCCAGCGTCTTAAGATATCCGTAGAGTTATTCCAAAAGCGTAAATCGCGCATCGTACTCTGTGTGCCGTTCATCATATAGCCTCCCAGCTGATAGGTCAACAATACGTTCAACTCGAAGCCTTTATAGCGGAAGGTATTATCCCAACCGCCAAAAACAGTAGGTACAGCAGTTTTATAAGGGGTTGCGTCGGCTGCCGGCGTAATCGCAGGCGCCTGTGTGCCGTCTTCGTACTCCCATTGATATTGTACACCGTTCGTTCCCGTAATAGCCTGCTGATAATAGACTTTATTTCCTTGTCCATCCAAGAAAATCCGACGGCCGGTTTCGGTGTCTACACCAGCTGTTTTAACGGCGTATAACATGCCGGCCGGTTGCCCCGGTATGGTAATTGTCATGCCGTCTAAATCGCCGGTGATAATACTCGGAACACCGTTGGCCAACGATACAACTCTATTTTTGTTCGTAGTTATGTTAAATGAACTATTCCATGTCACTGCCTTACCAGCTATGGGCGACCCGCTTAACGAAACCTCCACTCCCTGATTGTACATTTCGCCCACATTTTGCAGGACGGTATTGTTACTGCTGTTCGGAACTCCTGCCGAAGGAGGTAAAGGGACACCAAAGATCAAACCGTCAATGCTATTTTTATAGTAGGCCACTTCCCCTGTCAATCGATCGCCTAACAGGCCAAAATTAATACCCACATCTGTTTTCTTACTCGTTTCCCAACGTAAATCGGGATTTCCAGTTGCCGAGTAGGAAAGTCCAGATTGCCCACCATAAAGAATAGCGCTATAGGTATTCAAAGCGCCAAAATCACTTAAACCGCCCACATTCCCCACTTTACCATAACTTGCTCTTAACTTAAAGTTGCTAAAAACATTCTGTAGGTTGGCATTTTCCCAAAAGTCTTCCTGACTCAGATCCCATCCTCCGGAAACACCCCAAAATGTACCCTTTTTATTGTTTATACCCAATGCCGAGTATTCATCTTGCCGGTAATTGGCCGTTACAAAATAACGTTTCAGATAATCGTACTGCACCCGAGAAAACAGGGAAAACAGGTAATTGTTGACTACTCTGTTATCGGTTTGGTATTCAAATACATTTTGCCATCCACCTTGGATATTGGAATAGTAGGGATCTGTTTGCCCTTGCCGTTGCAAACCAAACTGTTCGCCTGTTGTTTTCTGCTGCTCTTGTCCTAATAATAGATTAAAAGAATGCTCGCCAAAGGTCTTATTAGCCGTTATGGTATTGGTCCAAACCCAACGCTCACGGTTCAGGTTCACGCTGCTCGCACTACCATTTGATGCAATAGCTTCTCCTGAAAGCGGACTAAAATAATTGTTAAAAGTTATATACCGATAATCTATACCATAAATAGATTTAACCGACAACCATGACAATGGCATTATTTGCACATAGGCATTAGACTGTATCTGATTTACTTTATTGTTGGAATAATTATGGTCTAATGAGATCAATGGGTTATAAAAACCGAGGCGTGCCTGATTCAAATGCCCCGCATTATCCTGTAGGCCGAGAAAGCCATTGGCGGTAGAATTGTAAGAGCCATCATTATTGAATGGAGAAACGATGGGTGCGTTGATCAATGCCAACCTGGCCATGGCGCCGGAACTGCTTGAACTCTGAAAACTGCTCCCTCCGGCCCCTGTAGACATGGCGGAGAGGTTGTTTTCATTGACATAATTGATTTTGGCACCTACATGCAGCCACTTGGTTGTTTTGTTATCAATATTAAATAAAGCAGATTTCCTGTTAAATCCATTTTCCTTAAAAATACCATCTTGAGCAGTATAACCTACAGAACCGTAATAGTTTGTTTTCTCAGTAGCCCCCGAAACACTCAGGTTATGACTTTGTGAGAATCCGGTTTGATAAATATAATCATACCAGCTTGTATTGATGGGTTGGCCATTGCCATCATAAGAGAGACTATAGTAATTGCTTTCTGCATTAAAAGTACCATCATTTTGAAGTGATTCGTTTTTTACTTCGATGTACTGATCGGCATTTAACAAAGAAGGTAAGCGGTTAGCCTTCGTCACACCGAACCAAGTATCATAGGCCACTTTAGCATTCCCTGATTTACCCTTTTTGGTGGTGACGAATACAACACCATTTGCTGCTCTACTGCCATATATACTCGTTGCAGCAGCATCCTTCGCAATATCGATTGTTTCAATATCTGCCGGATTGAGCGCCGATAATGGGTTATTCGCTGCATAACTCGGACCCGATTCATTATCATTCGTAAAAGTGGGCACACCATCAATCACAATTAAGGGATAAGAACTTAAAGAAAGCGAATTTGTACCCCGAATTTTAAATACCGGCGCCTGGTTCACTACCCCGCTACTGGCCGTGACCTGTACCCCTGTTGCCCTTCCGCCAAGTGATGCATCAAAGCTCTGAACAGGTAATGCTGCTAACTCCTCTCCTTTTACACTGCTCAAACTGCCCGTAGTTTCTCTTCTGGTTTGCGTACCGTAGCCTACCACCACCACCTCGTCTAATTCCGAGCCATCTTCCTCCAGTACAACATGCATCGTATTGCTGTTACCCAATGGCATTTCCTGAGTTTTGAAACCGAGATAGGAAAAGACTACGATACTTCCCTTTGGCAAACGAATGGAAAAGTTCCCTTCCGCATTGGCCGTTGTTGCTCTTCCGCTTAAATTCTTCACCCGAATCGAGGCGCCGGGTAAGGGCTCACCCTTGCTGTCTTTGATGCTTCCCGTTAAATTCACCTCATCTTGTGCAACAACAGCCATTGGCTTTTTTTCGGCCGAAACGACTTTAATACTTACCGTATTTCCAATTATTTTATATGAAACTTGACGGTTTTTTGTCAGATCATTTAGTACCTCCCCAATAGCAGCGTCTTTAACATGAATGGTAAGCATCGATAGCTTTTGAAGCACCTCTTCATTGTATAAAAAGCGATAATCAGTTTGTTTCCGAATTTCAGAAAACACCTGCTCTGGTTTTGCCTCTACTAAGGAGAGTGTAATTTTTTGAGCAAGCCCACTAGCATTCGCCCCCATTACCAATAAGAGCATTAGGAAAAAAGTGAGTTTCATCCTTAATAATAATTTAAATAAGATCTCGTGTCCATCCGATTTTAATCGGAGTAATCTATCACGCTTATTTTCTCTATTTCTGGAAAACATTTTCCAGGAAAAGTTCATGATCTGAAAGATTTTGCAAAAAGTACGGTAACGAATGCTACTCTTATACCCTTTGCCAAATGAGTTGGATTTCATACATTTGCAGGATTAAGGTTTAATAAAAAATTACTTAACGGGTAATAAAAAAAGCCTTTTCAGTAGGGGTGCGGCCAACACCCCTACCTTATGGCCGGTTTTTATTTTGGGTAATTGTAAAAAGTTAACATATTGTTGGTTTTTATCTATTTGTTTTTTTTACGGTCACTTGGAACCGCTGATGATGAATAAAAATTATTTCAATCGTGTCGGGTTCATTTATAATTTACTTTGCATGGAACAGCACGCGCACATGTTTATCATGCACTTCAAATCCGGTAGTATTGTCACTAACAAAGTTGAGCATCTCTAATACTTCCGAAAGTTTTGAACTTCGCGTAATGTTTCCGCTGAATAATATATCAGGTATTTTTCCTTGATAACTTATCTCGAAATCATACCAACGTTGAAGCTGCTGCATAATTTCCTTAATATTATCTCTCTCAAAATAAAAATCACCTACTTTCCAAGCCATCACCTTATCGATATTGGCCAAGCCGATATTGATTTTATCGTTTTCAATACTTGCTTCCTGACCGGGTTTAAGTACTTTGGAAGTTTCCGCATGTACCACCCTTACTGCTCCTTCCACCAAGGTGGTAGTGGTGGTAGATGTATAAGAATTGACATTGAATTGCGTGCCTAATACATGTATTTGCGAGCCGTTCACATCAACGACAAAGGGTTTATTCGAATCTTTTGCTACTTCAAAATAAGCCTCTCCTTCCAAATAAACAATCCTTTTCTGCCCTACAAACTGAACAGGAAATTTTAAGGTTGACATTGCATTCACCCAAGCCTTCGTACCGTCGGGCAATGTTAATTGGTACATGCCAGTTTTTGGAATCTTTAGTGTATTGAAGAGAACTTCCTTATGAGTGGACACATGATTGGAATAGTCGAGCGCGCCATGATTGTCCCGAATCTCCGTTCCATCGCGCTCCTTTACCTGTTGAAAAGGTTTTGTTAGATCCAAGGTGGTACCGTCGGACAGTGTGAGTTCAGCTTTTTTACTACCCGGTAGGATATCTTCTCCCTTAAAAACAATGGGAGATGTTTCTACTGAAATCTGAGGAGCATTTTTCCATATTTTCAAACCAACCGCCAGTAAGGCCAATGCAGCGACGGAGGCTACCCATCTTTTCCACAAAAAAGTCTTTGGTTTGCCTGTTTTTTTATCCTTTACAGACTGCCAGGCCTCGTTAACATCAATATTTTCAAGAAACTCAACCTCCTCTTTTGCATACCCATCTCGTTCGAGTGAACTTAACAGCCGTTTATGCTCATCGCTTACATCTAACCACGCTTGTAATACAAACATTTCTTCTTCTGAAATGTCTTTTCGAAGATATTTGCTAATGAGGGGTGCTATTTCTTGATTGTTTAATCCCATAAGATATAATAAGGGAACCCAAGTAGACAAGAAGGGTGACAAAGTAGTCTGTTTTTTTTTACAATTAGTCTATATGCTCATGTTTTTTTTTAAAACGACACCAACTCCCGACCAACTTTGCTCCTTCTTCTACCGTTTATCCACGTTTTACCACGACGGCAACACGGATTGAACAGAAAAAGGCAGGTAAAAAGTAAGTCAGGAGTAAATAAAAAACAAGGAGAGCATAGAAAGAAAAGGATTGATTTAAATGTAAAAACAGGCTACTAAGGTCAGCAATTCCGGTCTGAGCTTACCTTTCAGTGCTTTCAAACCCCTTTGTTTCTGCGTTTTGACCGTATTTATACTGATACCCAACAACTCCGAAATCTTCAAGTTGCTCAGGCCATCCATATAACCCATTTTAAATATCTGTTGGCATCCTCCAGGTAAGGTTTCCACAGCTTTCTGAATTTCATCCAACACTTCGGCCCGCAACATACAGGCAAGTATCTTTTCATCTTCCCAATCTTCAAAGGTACTATTGGCCCAAAATTTAGCCACTACTTTCTCATGACGGGCAATATTATAGCAAGCATGCTTCACTGCAGAGTAAAGATAATTCTTAACAGCTCGTTCATTACTTGCCAAGAACTCCCTATCATCCCAGTAGGAGATAAAGGCGTCTTGGACAATATCTTCTACCATGGTCTTGTTATCCAGTAATTGCCAAGCAAAATGGCATAACTTCTTGTAATAACTCTTAAATAACTGTTCAACACTTGCTAAATCTGACATATCAAAGAAAATAAAAAGTTCTAATGTTCTTTTTTATACCCAACAGTCAGCTTAATAAAGATTTCTTAGGCTCGATACAATTTTAAAACAATTCGTTATAAAAAGCAAGCTTAATATTTTTTTAAGATTGAGGTAATATTGATAACGAGGATGAACCAATCGGGAGGACAACCTCCGTCAGATTTGATAAATTTAACAAAAACTTAATATCGCCGTTTAAAAGTTAAAAAGTACATTTTATTATCCTTGTAGTCAATAGGAACATATCTGAAGAAAACCACCATGACTGGCCTCCTAAAAAAATCTATTTTTCTCTTTTTCTATCTATACAGTAGCTCCTTAGCAAGTATTGCCCAACAACACATCATTACATACCATAATAACAAAGATATGGTTGTTAAACACAAAGATGAGGCGGTTTATTCGAGAACCCTCAAAGTGAATCCAAGCAATGCATCTCAATATATACTAGCCGAACATTATGCGAATGGTATTATGCGCAGAGTGGGCATCACGACGGTAGCAGAAGGTGGACCAAAATTTGAAGGCAACATGATTGCCTATTATGAAAATGGGAATAAAAAATCCGAGGAGAACTATCATAAAAATCAACTAGAAGGAGATGCCGCTTATTTCTACGAAAATGGCCAGTTAATGAAAGAAGTAGTGTTCCTGCCGAAAAGCAACGACGTGCAAACATTTTTAACGTTGGAGGATCGAACACTGGTAAAAAATTATTATGACTCTTTAGGCAATCCGTTGGTCAAAGAGGGGAATGGCCATGTAAAAGAGCAGATCAATATGTTCGATAGTGAAGAGGGAAGCTATAAAGATGGTCTCCGGGACGGTACCTGGAAAGGAACTTTTATGAAAGGAAAATACCATTTTGAAGAACAGTACCAAAGAGGAAAGCTGCAAAAAGGCAAAAGCACCGATAGTCTGGGAAACGAAGTATTCTATACCGAAAAACAAGCGCAACCCTCCTTTCCGGGAGGCACTGATGAATTCTATCGTTATATCAAAAAAAACTATCAGCTCCCAAAGGAAGCCAAAAAACAAGGAGTTAACGGAACCATAGTGATCAATTTTGTAGTTGATGCCTCTGGAAAGCCAACAAATGCCAAGGCGATAAAAGACCTAGGTTATGGTACGGCCCAAGAAGCGATCACGATGCTTTATAAACATCCTTACTGGGAGCCCGGGAAAATGCGCGGAATACCTGTTCGGGTTTCATACAGTTTACCTATAAGCATCAAATAATCAAACCATTGTCATTTAAAAACATTCCATAAAGCAGCATTCAAAATCATTTTTGCATCAGATTATAAAGGGAAGCCCTTATATTTACGTCATGTATCCAATAAAAGACATTCACGTTATTGAGTTTCCCTCCAACTTGGGTTTAAAAGAGCCCTATCCCGGCAAGGAACCCGGTGTGAGGCATCTCCCAAGCTGGTTAAAAAAACAAGGTTTATATGACCAGCTCTCCGTTGCTGCCACAACACGGTTAGATCCACCTGCCTATACCATGAATATAGATGCAGAAAGTGGTGTTCGTAATGCAGATGCACTGGTAAATTATGCCATCGCGCAAAATAAATTACTTAGCCGGGAAATGGATGAAAAGCTATTTCCTTTGATCATTGGAGGTGATTGCAGTATTCTACTTGGCCCATTGCTAACGTTACGTCAGCAAGGAGATTACGCTTTGTTTTATCTTGATGGCCATACTGATTTTATGTGGCCTGCATTGTCTGAAACGGCGGGCGCTGGCGGTATGGTCGCAGCATTTGCCGCCGGGAGAGGTCCAGAGAAACTCACCAACATTTTAAATTTAAGGCCCTATATACCGGAAGAGCAGGTGTGGTGTGTGGGAAATAGAGAATACATAGATTGGTATGAAGCTGCTATTAAAGAATCGAAAGCCACCTATGTATCCCTCAGTAAGCTCCGCAAAAGAGGAATTAACGAGTGTGTCCAGTTGTTTATGAAGCAAGTTTATGCAAAGAATCTGGATGGCTTTTGGATTCATTTTGATGTGGATGTGCTCAATGATGAGATCATGCCAGCCGTGGATAGCCGAACACCAGACGGACTTCAGTATGAAGAATTACGCGAAATACTAATTCCATTATTGAGTGATCCAAAAGTTGCAGGACTTACGCTTACTATTTTAGATCCGGATTTGGATCCTGAAGGATTTTACACAAAGAAATTTGTAGATGAAATAGGTAAGCTATTCAAAAAGCTTACTTAATAGCAAGTTTTTGAATAGCTAATAATGGTTATGCACGTTTCTAACGCAAGCCCTATTGCGTTAGAACAGGAACCTTTTAGATTGGCTTATACGTTTTTCACTATTTTTCATGACAGTCTATTCGTAAATAGACTTTACTGCACCATATGTCAATACTTTCATTTTAATTTCCTGTGGTGCTCTGATGTGTAATCCGGTAAACACTTCCGACGGAAAAAATGTACTTGTTAACACCGTTAAGCCATCGTCGGCAAAGACCTCAACGGAGGCGACATCCACTAAAATATTCATGTTTATGCTTTTGTTTTTCAGCAACCTAGGGGCCGTACTCTTTCTTGCATAAGAAGTTTCAAAAGCTGTATTTCCCGCCTTTGTACGATCTACATAATATTCATGCTTCCCTTTATCGTAACCAACTACTACTTCCTCCCCAAGACTATTGGTTAAATGAATAGCGAAATCCTCATTTTCAATCTCACTTAGTTGCACTATATAACTGCCACCAAATGATTTTATTTTATCCGACAAATCATTGTCAGAAACCTTAACATTTTCTTTGGTATGTACGTCCTCCACTAGGCCATCCAATTCTTCAACCGGTAATGCGCCCAAATACATATTGCCGTCCACTTGATTTAACTTTAGCTCCCTTGCAATGGTAGCAGCTCCTCTCCAGGGAGTCGTAGGAACCTGATTCGCATATTGCCAGTTATTCATCCAACCGATAAACAGTTTTCTATCCCCTGTATTTGACCAGGTAATACCGGCATAATCATCCGGACCGTAGTCCAACCAACGCGCGTCCTGATGATCTGAAACAAAGTTTTTACCATCAAAGTCACCCATAAAATATTGCGTACCCGAACCTCCATTGGGAGCACCCGGATTAATGCTTACAATTAAAACCCATTTCTTTTGTCCTTCTATCGAGAGACTAAAAAGGTCAGGACATTCCCATACGCCCCCATGTGCTCCCATCCCCCCTCCAAACTCGCTGAGGCGTTTCCATTCTTTTAAATTAGGTGAGCCATAAAAGGTAATACACTGTTTCGTAGCTAAAGTCATGATCCACTGCTGAGAAGCTTCATGCCACATCACTTTTGGGTCGCGGAAATCCCAGATACCTGGATTGAGTAAAACAGGATTGCCTGCATATTTTTTCCAAGTCTTCCCTTCATCCGAACTATAAGCCAAACTTTGGTTCTGATGCAATCCGGTTTTTGCTTCTTCAATTTCATGGCTATGGTGTGTAAAAATAGCAATCAATGCATCTTTACCGAAACCCGCTGTATTGTCTTTATCCACCACAGCACTACCAGAAAAAATAGTACCCAAGCTATCTGGAAATAGGGCAATGGGCTGCTCCTCCCAATGTACCAAATCTGTGCTGATGGCATGCCCCCAATGCATAGGACCCCAGACATTCGTATCTGGATTATGTTGAAAGAACAGGTGGTACTTACCATTCAGGTATACCATTCCATTCGGATCATTCATCCAACCACTCTTTGGAGAGAAGTGAAAAGTCGGCCGCTGCGGCTCCAGGGCCGTTTCATTATTTCCATCTTTATTCTGTTCTCCCCTAGAACAGGCCAACAGGGCCAGGGAACACATCATCAATATCATTTTCTTCATTGTTTACAGGTTTAATTTGGTTAGCAATGAATTGGAAACCATTCTTAGCAGCTTTTTGTTATTTCCATTTCATCTGTTCCAATTGTTTTTCCCATATAAACCGGTGTAGATCGCTTGTTTTATACACCGGATTTGCGCCTGATTGAGCTGTTACATAAGCTCCCAGTGCCGCCGCGTAATCCAACATATCTTCAATTGATTTTCCCAATAATTTCTGCGCTAAAAAGGCAGCGAGAAAAGAATCGCCACTCCCTACAGTATCTTTTACCGTTACCGGATAGGCTTTATAATCATACCGACTCTCCATTGTATAATAAGAAGCTCCACTGCCCCCTTTTGTAACTATAATTTCCTGTAAACCATATGTTTGCTGAAGGCGGGCAATAGCCAATGCTTCATTATCCTCTGTCTGCCCCATCCATTGCGCTATGAAATGCAGCTCATGATTATTCAATTTCACGGCATCTGCCTTTGCCAATAGGTATTCAATAGTTTCCCTGGTATAATGGGGTGTACGAAAATTCACATCAAACAGCCTAAATTTGGCCCGTTCCAGCAAACGGTATAATGTGTTACGTGTCACTGCATGACGTGCCACCAAACTTCCAAATACCATGACATCCGCCGAAGAAACCATGCTTTCGATCGCATCATTATTCTCAATAAAATCCCACGCCACCGGCTTGACGATATCGTATTGCATTTCATGATTTTCGTCCATGATAGCAATCACCTCGCTTGTTTTATACCCTTCATCCAATTGAATATAGGCCGTGGTAAGTCCCATTTTTGAAAGGAACTGCAATAACTCTTCACCGGCCACATCCGCACCCACACGGCTAATCATTTGCCCTTCGATACCTAATTTATTAAGATGGTAAGCTACATTCATCGGCGCGCCTCCCGGTTTCTTTCCATCAGGAAGTACATCCCAAAGTACTTCTCCAAAACAGACTACTTTTTTCATTTTGTTATTCGTTATGAGTTCAATAGTATTAAGATTTCAGTATCAAGTATCAAGATTTCAGTATCAAGATTTTCCTATAAGCTTTCCGCATGTCTAGTGTCCTATGTCTTGCTACTTGTGTCTTACTACTGATTGTTAGTTGTTCAGTATCAAGATTTTCCTATAAGCTTTCCGCATGTCTAGTGTCTTATGTCTTGCTACTTGTGTCTTACTACTGATTGTTAGTTGTTCAGTATCAAGTATCAAGATTTTCCCATAAGCTTTCCGCATGTCTAGTGTCTTATGTCTTGCTACTTGTGTCTTACTACTGATTGTTAATTGTTCAGTATCAAGTATCAAGATCTTCCCATAAGCTTTCCGCATGTCTAGTGTC